>JGI12109J20283_10365091_pt1 | contig 28431 bp, 29 predicted proteins | sample ElkSlonscriptome_12_FD_20283 | JGI IMG/M metagenome (IMG submission 20283)
CTGGCCGTTGTTCAACGGCGACTGGGCGTTTTCCGTGCGCGGCAATGTAGCCTATGGCGACAGCTATGACGGCGACGATAACCTTGGTCCACCGGCAGAGCCTGAGCTCGACCCGGCCCGCCGAGATGACTGCTTGTTGGACGAGGTAGTTGTCACTGACGGCGGGCTGCCGTTCTGGGAACATTTTGTTGGCGGCGGCGTGTCGGACATTCGCGGTTTTGAAGACAACTCGATTGGACCCAAAGATCAGTTCTGTCGTTCGGTCGGCGGCGATTTCAAAGTGGTTGGCGGTATCGAGCTGGCATTTCCGATTCCTCTGGCCGATGTCAGCGGCACGCGCCTGGCCTGGTTTGTCGACGTCGGCGGCGTGTTTACCGATGCCAGCAATTTCGATCAGGATTTCCTGCGCGCCTCAACCGGTATTTCACTGACCTGGCAGGCGCCGGTCGGCCCATTGATCATCAACCTGGCCTACCCGCTGCGCGAACGTGAATTTGACCAAACCGAAACCATTCAATTTTCCTTTGGCGCCCAGTTCTAGCGCTTGACCCCACGGGCCCGGGCGCTGCAGGTGTAGGAAAATGCAGCAAAAAAGCCTATACTGTAGGCTCGTTTGACTGATGATGGTCGTGGTATGCGCGCGTTTCTTTTCGTTCTGCTGATGCTGATGTCGCTGGGAGTTACTGCCCAGACCGATATTCGTATCGGCTATGTCGATATGAAACGCCTGCTTGACAACGCGCCACAAGTGCTTGCCGGACGCGAACAACTGGATCTCGAATTTCGACCGCGCAATGAAGCGCTGCTCGCCGACGAGCAGCAGTTGCTCGAACTCGAACAGGCACTGGCCAGCGCCGAATTACTGAGCAATGAAGCCATCGCCCAGCGTGAACGCGAAATTCGCAATTTGAGCCGTTCGATCGAGCGCCGTCGAGAGGACCTGGCCGAAGAACTGAATTTCCGTCGAAATGCTGAAATCAAGTTGCTCGGCGAGGAGATCGAACTGGCGGTTCAGACCGTGGCACGCCGCGAAGGCTATGACCTGGTGCTGTCGAGCCCGGTGGCCTATGCGTCTGACACGATCGACATCACCGAACAGGTACTGACCTTCCTCGAAGTCGACTTCCAGCTTCAGGGACAACGAAGCGGACAATGAGCGGCGCGAAGTCGTGCCGACAGCCCGACGTAGCAAACTCCGGCTACAGTCTGGACGAATTGGCTGAACACCTCGAACTCCCGCTCCGTGTCCAGGACCAGCCCAGCCGACACCTGCGCATCGATTCAGCCGCAGGGCTTGAAAAGGCTCGACCAGGGCAGATCAGCTTTCTGGCCAATACCCGCTACCGCAGGCTGCTGCAAGGCACTCAGGCATCGGTCGTCATTCTGTCTGAAACGATGAGCGAGCACGCGCCCTGTGCCAGCCTGGTCAGTGAGAACCCCTATGCCAGCTGGGCTCAGGCCTTGAATCTGCTTAATCCGGCACCTTCGTTCAAACAGGGTGTTGCCGATTCTGCCGATGTCCATCCGACGGCCCAGGTGGATGCGAGCGCGCGCATTGAAGGATTGTGCCTGATCGGTGCAGACGTCCGGATCGGACCACGATGCCGAATCGGACCCGGCTGCGTGATCGAATCGGGCAGTTGCATCGAGGCTGATTCCGAACTGGTCGGCCAGGTCTACATTGGTTCTCGCGTCAAACTTGGTCAGCGCGTACGCATCCATCCAGGAGTTGTGATCGGTTCCGATGGGTTTGGCATTGCCATGGACTCCGGTCAATGGCAGAACGTGCCTCAGCTCGGTTCGGTCGTGATTGGCGATGATTGCGAAATTGGCGCCAACACCACGATTGATCGCGGCGCACTGGATGACACGATACTGGGCAACGACGTACGAATCGATAATCAGGTGCAGATTGCGCATAATGTTGTCATTGGCGATCACACGGCCATTGCCGGCTGCGTCGGCATTGCCGGTTCAACCCGGATTGGACAATACTGCCTGGTTGCCGGTGCCTCGGGCATTGCCGGTCATCTGGATATTTGTGACCATGTCGTGATTACTGCCATGAGCACCGTATTGCATTCCATCGATCAGCCGGGCAGCTACGGTTCCGGCATTCCGGCACGCCCCCAGCGAAGTTGGCAGCGCCTGCTGGTGCGCCTGGGCCAGCTCGATCGATGGATGCGCAGATCACGCGAATGATCAGTTACAGTGCATGCAATATCCACGACCGTGGCCAACACGAATTGAATTGAACGAATCGCTATGACTGAGCCAAACGCTGTCGACATCGAACGCATTTTTGAACTGTTACCGCATCGTTACCCGTTTTTGCTGGTTGATCGCGTGCTGGACTGGCAGAAAGACGATCCAGCCAGTATTCATGCATTGAAGAATGTGACCATCAACGAGCCGTTTTTCCAGGGTCATTTCCCGGGTCACCCAGTAATGCCGGGTGTTTTGATCCTCGAGGCAATGGCGCAGGCTGCCGGTTGCCTGGCCCACTTGATACTGGAAGAGACAGGCGGCAAGAAGCAACTGTTCTATCTGGTCAAGATCGATAAAGCGCGCTTTTCGAAAGTGGTATCGCCTGGCGATCAGCTGCACTTTCACGTCCAGCAGAAGCGCCAGATGCGTGGCATGGGGCTATACACGGCCGAAACCCGTGTTGAGGGAAAACCAGTGGCCAGCTGCGAAATGCTGTGCGCTGCGCGGCCTGAATGATTCATCCGACTGCCATCATTGAAGACGGCGCCGAAATTGCTGAAGACGTCCAGATCGGCCCCTACAGCATCATTGGCCCTGAAGTACAGCTCGATTCCGGCTGCCAGATCGGGCCCCACGTGGTCATCACCGGGCGCACGCAGATTGGCGAAGGAACCCGCATCTTTCAGTTTGCCTCGATTGGTGAGCAGCCGCAGGACAAGAAGTTTGCTGGCGAGAGCAGCGCACTGAAAATTGGTCGAAACAACACCATTCGCGAGTATGTCACCATCAATCGCGGCACTGCCGATGGTGGCGGCATTACTCGACTCGGCAACAACAATTGGTTGATGGCCTATACCCATATCGCTCACGATTGCCAGGTGGGTTCTCACTGTGTGCTGGCCAACGGAGCGACACTGGCAGGCCACGTGACGGTCGGTGATCATGTGGTGTTTGCCGGCTTTTCCGGCGCGCATCAGTTCTGTCGCATTGGGTCATATGCCTTTCTTGGCATGTATGGCGGCGTCAACCAGGATGTGCCGGCCTACGTCCTGGTATCCGGCCAACCACCCAGGCCCCGCAGCGTCAACAGCGAAGGCCTGAAGCGTAATGGGTTTGCCGAAGAGGACATACGACAGATCAAGCAGGCCTTCAAACTCTTGTATCGACAAGGGTATTCCCAACAGGATGCGCTGTCAGAAATCAGGCAGCGAAGCGAAGCCCATCCAGCCTTGAAAATCATGGTCGACAGTATCGAGGCCGGCAACCGAGGCCTGTTGCGCTAGGGTCTGGCTTTTGTGAATATTACACTGGCCGCAGGCGAAGCCTCCGGTGATCAACTTGGCGCATCACTGGCCGAAGCGCTCAACGCTCGATATTCCAGTCTGGCGCTGAGCGGCGTAATCGGACCTGAGATGGACGCAGCCGGTGTCCGTGGGCTGGCCAAAATCGACCAACTGAATGTCATGGGCCTGACCGAAGTGGTACGTCACCTTCCGCGACTGATTCAGCTGCGCCGACAACTGCGCAGCGATATCCTGGATTCAAACCAGCAGCTGTTTGTCGGCATCGATGCTCCGGATTTCAATCTTGGTCTGGCCCGCCAGCTGAAGCGTCAAGGCCTGGCCACCGCCCAGTGGGTCGCACCCAGCGTGTGGGCCTGGCGCCGCTATCGCGTTCGCAAGATCGCGCGCTCGCTCGATTTGCTGCTGACTTTGTTCCCGTTCGAAGACAAGGTGTTTTCGGGCACTGGGCTCGACGTCCGGTACACGGGCCACCCACTGGCCGACGCGATCCCGATGCAGATTGATCGCGCCGCAGCACGGGCGAAATTAGGGCTGAACAATGGTGCCACGATCATCGCACTGTTACCGGGTAGTCGAGCCGGCGAATTGGGCCGGCATGCGCGACTGATCGCCGATACCGCCACGCAGCTGAGGAAGATCGAATCCGGCATGGAGCTGACGTTGCTGTTGGCCAATCCGGGCCATGTTGCGGTTATGGAACAAACGCTGAAGCGTTCATTGGACCAGCTGGGCGTCCATGTGCTGATCAACCAGACCCGCACCGGACTGATGGCCGCCGACTGTGCCGTTGCTGCTTCAGGCACGGTAACGCTGGAAGCGCTGCTGTGCAAAACGCCAATGACCATTTTTTATCAGCTGAATCGCAGCACCTATTGGCTCGCCCAACGGCTGGTGAAATCGCGCTGGATCGGTCTGCCCAACGTACTGGCCGATGACAATCTGGTGCCCGAACGTCTCCAGCTTGACGCAAATCCACGGCAACTATGTGATGATGTTCTCAGCTGGATCGACCAGCCCCGCAATCGATCGCATTTTCAACAGCGTGCAGAGCAGATTCATCAGCAGTTGGCCTGTTCGGCAGCGGAACGCACGGTCGAGATCCTGGTCGAAAAATTTGGAGCCATTTTGGGGCCACTGTCATGATCAAACCATGGATTGCAGGTGTCGATGAAGCCGGGCGCGGGCCACTGGCCGGCCCGGTCGTGGCAGCGGCTGTAATACTGGACCCGGACCAGCCAATTGCCGGGCTGGCGGATTCAAAGAAACTCAGCCCCAGTCGACGGCAAAAGCTGTTTGCGCAGATCCAAGCCAACGCTGCGACCTCGGCCATTGCCGAGGCCAGCGTCGAAGAAATCGACGAACTGAATATTCTGCAGGCATCGCTACTCGCCATGAAACGCGCGGTGTCTGGCCTGGAATTCTGGCCGGGTCTTGTCCGGGTCGACGGCAATCGGGCACCGGACCTGGGGACGATCGAAGTTCAGACGATTGTAGATGGCGATCAATTGGACCCGGCCATCAGCGCGGCGAGCATTCTTGCCAAAGTGCATCGTGACCAGATCATGATCAAGCTGGATCAACGCTATCCAGGCTATGCCTTTGCTCAAAACAAGGGCTACCCGACCGCGCAACACCGGACCGCCCTGTACGAACTCGGGCCAACCCCGGTCCATCGCAATTCTTTCAAGCCGGTTCAACAGGCAGCGGAGTTTGCTCGCAAAACCAGGAAATGAGCCTGCGCGAGGGGCACGCTCGAGACTGCACTAACCCGTCGTGAAACCGACCGGCGGCTGTTCGGGGCGGGCAGGCGCTTGTTGAACCTGTTCTACGACAGCACGTTCGGGCCCCTGGTTGAGCCAGGCAGCCAGCTGTTCAAGTGCCTTGACGTCGCCACAGGCCAGCACCTCAACCTGACCATTGGCCAAGTTGATGGCATGCCCCTGAATGCCCAGCGATTCGGCCTGAGCGCGCGTCGAGGCGCGGAAGAACACGCCCTGCACCGTCCCACTGATCGTGAACAAGCGACATTGCATCAGTCGGTCAGCTCGTCGACCCGCTCGATAATCTGGGCGCTGGTGATCGGTCCGATCCAGGTCTCGACCAGCGCCCCGGCAGGATTGACCAGAAAACTGGTCGGCAGCGCCAGCGGTGCCCCAAGTGCTTCCGGTGGATTGTAAGTATCCACAATCAGAATGGGATAGCTGGCTGGATACTGCTGCAGAAACTGCTCGAATGCGTCGACCTCGGTTTCTTCATACGCCAGCCCAAGCACCATGATGTCGTCGCGCGCATCATGCATACTCGAAAAGTCAGGGATTTCCTTGCGACAGGGCGCGCACCACGTCGCCCAATAGTTGACCAGCACCCACTGCCCGCGATAGTCACTGAGTCGCGCCGTGTTGCCATCAAGAGCCGGCAGCTCGAAGTCGATTTCGGCGAGTGCTGGTTGAAGCTGCAGGCCGAGGGCGAGGATGCAGGCTGCAATAAACGAGGGGTTCAACAAGACGGTTCTCCTGGATGCTTTCAGTAATCAATGGCCCTGGTGTGACCGCTGCAATCAACAATCATTCAATCCGTTTTTCGGGTCGTGTAACGTAGGATTTGACCGATCTTCTCAGTAAAGGACCGGCAGCATCATGCATTTCTTGCAGCGCATTGTGCAACGTCTGGTCAAGCTCATCGCTCACGGGCAATGCATCGATATCATCAATGGGCAGCATAAACGGTAACATCGCATGCAGGTCGCCAAGCGTGATCTCGGCCAGATCGGCGGTCAGAAACCAGTCCCCTTCCTGATCAACGTGGACCAGATCGGCGTTGGCCAGCGGCACCAGGATGGACTGTAAATCAACGTCGGTTGCACCCGGCTCTTCGGCCAGCAGCTGTTCCGGTGAACAACCGCTCGTTTGACCCTGGGCATGCCACAAGTGACCGATCACCCGGATGGCCAGCACAAACCGGTGACGCGGATTCCAACGCCAATCCGCTCGCTGGTAGCTGAAGGTTGTTAAAGCCGCCGTGACGCTGGCTCCAAGCAGAATCACGACCCAGGACAGATAGATCCAGATCAGAAAAATCGGAATGGTCGCCAATGCGCCATACAGACGTTCATACGTCGGAAAATGCTGGATATACAACACGAAGCCACGCTTGGAACACTCGAACAAGATGCTGGACACCAGCCCGCCGATGACCGCATGGTTCCACTGGACGCGACGATTGGGTACAACCAGAAACATCAGCGTAAATGCAATGAATGCGATCAGGAACGGCGACAACCCCAGAAACATTGTCTGCAACCAACCGCGCGCAAACTCAGGGGCCAACAACGGTAGGGCCGCCAGATAGGAGCTGAGGCCCAGGCTGGCACCGATCATGATCGGACCCAGTGTCAGCACACCCCAATAAATCATCAACCGGCTGGACCAACGACGCGGTTGCTTGACGCACCAGATCCGATTCAGGCTTTTCTCGATCGTCGACATCAGCACGATCGCCGTCAGGATCAAAAATGCCGTACCGGTGCCGGTCATCGTGGCCGAGCGTTCGACAAACTCATTCAGGTACTGTTCGATCGTATCGCCTGCAGCCGGCACGAAGTTTTCGAACACAAAATCCTGAACCTGCACGACCGCCTGGTCAAAAACAGGAAACGCCGACACCACGCTGAAGACCACCGCCATTAGCGGCACAATCGCCAGCAGCGTGGTGTAGCTGAGCATTGCTGCCGACTCGAAGCAGCGCACCTCGCCAAAGTGCTGCCACAGGTGCTGTACAAACGACTTGAGCCAGCGCGGGTTAGTCAGCGCATCCCAGGCCGTCAGCTCACGCGAGCGTATTGTTGCTGAATCCGAATTCATACCAGATCGGTTAGTCTATGCGCTTCCGAGTTGATGCGTACAGATGAATGACCGTCATTGTGTATCACAATCCACGCTGTTCCAAGAGTCGAGCAACGTTGGCCCTGCTACAGCAGCGAGGCGTCGCGGTTCAGATCATCGAGTATTTGAACGACCCGCCCGACCCGAAACAGCTGCTGGAGCTTGCAGCTACATTGAAACAACCCTTGACTGATCTGGTTCGAAGCAGTGATGCAGATCAAGATCTGTCGGGTTTTTCCACATCACAACTGGCGGAATACATGGCCAATAACCCCAAAGTAATTCAACGCCCGATCGTAGTGGTCGGTGATCAGGCGCGCATTGGCCGCCCCCCCGAACGTATTTTGGAGATGCTTGAATGAGTGAAATCCTGGTACTGATGCACTCGGTTCACGGCAACACGCTGGCACTGGCGCGAGAAATCTGCCGCGGCATCGAATCAACCGGCAGCCAGGCGCGGCTTAGGACCGTGCCACCGATTACTTCCGCACTGGATCCGGAAACCGCTGAATTACCGGAAGACGGACCAGCCCTCGTCGAAAAATCCGATCTGGCCGACTGCGATGGCTTGATCCTGGGCAGCCCGACCCGCTTTGGCAATATGGCTGCGTCGTTGAAACAATTTCTTGATTCGACCGGCAGTGAGTGGTTCTCGGGCACGCTGATCGGCAAGCCGGCCGGTGTATTCACGTCGACGTCGAGCCTGCACGGCGGCCAGGAGGCTACGCTGCTGTCGATGATGATTCCTTTGCTGCATCACGGCATGATCATCGTCGGCCTTCCCTATAGCGAGAAGCGCCTGACCACAACCGAGTCTGGCGGCACACCTTATGGCGCCAGCCACTGGTCCGGACCCGACAGCGATCGCCCATTGAGCGAAGATGAGACCCAACTGGCCCGCGTATTGGGCAAGCGGGTAGCTGACGTTGCGAGTGCATTATGCGATCCCTGACCGTCACCCGCTGGCTCTGGCTGGCCCTGCTTGCGATTCAGTTGGTCTGGTTCGGTTGGCTATACCCGTCCGAATGGTTTGGTCGCTGGATACCTCTTGCGCTGTTTGCATTGCCGATGTTGATCCCGGCTCGTGGTATCTGGAACAAGAACCCAAGGGCCGTAGTGCTGGGCGGCACCATTCTGCTGATCCATTTCAGCATCGCGGTGACCGAGGCCTGGTCCAATCCCGAAGTGCGAATCATCGCCTGCGTTCAGCTGGTGCTGATCATCTGGTTCTACCTGGCCATGCCCGGCATTGGCTATCGATTGGATAAAAAAACGGAAAACACCGGGCACACGCACTGAGCGCTGAATCGATCATTGCAGCTAGAATGCAGGCGGAACATTATCGACGGGCTGATAGGCCCGACCATCAGCGGAGCAATCAGCGTGCACTTTCTCCAGATCATCACGACCGGCGGCACGATCGACAAGGTGTACTTCGACGATCAGTCGGACTACAAGATTGGCGAACCGGAAATTGGTCGCATACTCAGCGATATGAACGTGGCGTTTCGCTGGAAAGTCATGCCGCTGATGCGCAAGGATTCGCTTGAATTCACCGAAAACGATCGCGATTTGATATTTGATGCCGTGGCCAAATCGGAGGCCAGCCATTTCCTGATCACGCACGGCACCGATACCATGGTCGAAACGGCACAGCGTTTATCCACGTTGAAAGAACGCGTCATTGTCATGACCGGCGCGCTGAATCCGGCTCGCTTTATCGGCTCGGACGCAATGTTCAATATCGGCTGTGCAATTGGCGCTTTGCACGGTCAGCCAGAAGGCGTATGGATTTCAATGAACGGGCGAATCTGGGATCCGTCCAAGGTACGCAAGAATCGCAAGGCCAACCGGTTCGAGGCTATCGAATATTAATTAAGTGTTTCGAAGCTGTCTCTGAACAAAAACGGCAGACCGGTAAAAACTCGAATATTGTCACTAAACACTACATACAGATTGCCTTGCTCATCTTCCCCAAAAGCTCTCACAGAACCACTCGGCGATCCAAAAACATCAAAGGCCCAGCTTCCGTTACTTTCGGTTGCGATAGCTATATTTCCTGGGAAAGCATCTCCGAAGATATAGCGACCATATAAGCTATCAACTGGACCACGATACAAGTACCCCCCTGTCACAGAATTTCCGAATGAGCCTCCCGTCGGATACTCTATCACTGGAATAATTGAGTTCGGAAGGATTCCTCCAGGCACTCCACACGGATTGACGGAAACGCCGCGTTCAGTGGTGCCTTCACACAGTTTCCAGCCAAGATCATCTCCAGGCGTAAGTGGCCACTTGAGTAGATTAATTTCTTCATGATGATCCTGGCCCACGTCACCGATCCATAAATCACCTGTCAAGCGGTCAAAGGAAGAACGCCACGGATTTCGAATACCATAAAGAAATACTTCGCCGCACCGGTTGGCCTGACCGAAGAATGGGTTAGTCTCCGGGACAGAATAGTTGGCTGTGCCGTCATTATTAGCCGCGCAGAGATTGTTAGGGCCAACCGGTGTGGCGTTATCCACATCTATTCTCAACATCTTACCCAGCAATGCTACAGATTCATCGGACTCACAACTACCACCGGTCACAATCTGACTTGGGTCCAACGTCTGTGACCGATTGCAGGGATCATTTCCACTACCACCATCGCCTAAACCTATGTAGAGATACCCATCAGGTCCAAAGTTCATACCGCCGCCATTGTGATTTCCAAAATCCTGTCTGACGGTCAAGATAATACGATCCGGAGTATTATTGGCCACGTTAGGATTTGCTGTCAGTGAAAACTCAGCAACTATGGTGTCTCCAGAATCAATTCCCACGGGCCGATTAAGTCCAGCAGAATAATGCAGGAAAAAACGGCCATTGATCGAAAACTCAGGATGAAACTCGATATCCAACAATCCTCGCTCTCCACCGAAATTGACTTGATTACCCAAATCCAAAAAAGGCGTAGATAGCAAGGTGCCGTCAGCAGCAACTACGCGAATAATTCCGTCTTGTTGAACGATGAAGAGTCGATTTGAACCATCTCCAGCATTCTTTAGGCTAAGCGCATTTGAAAAACCTGATAAACCAGGAACTGACTCAAGAGTGACATCATCGGGTATCTGGGCACTACACAGCCAGGGCGCAAGCAAAAACGTCAGCGCAATACAGCGAAGTAATCTATGCATCGGGTCGTTCCATGTCAATGTCGGAACGAGTATAGCCAGCTGCTGCAGACGCTGCATCGACGCGGTTCACATTGCAGGCATAATTCCGGCAAAATGACTCCATGAATGGCCGATCCTGGCAGGTGTCCTCAGGCCATGCGGACACGACCAATGCCGCGTGCGAAGTACTGATCGACGGAGGCAACGCCTTTGATGCGTTGATTGCTGCTGCATGGACGGCCTGTGTTGCTGAACCCATCTTCTGCTCACCCGGTGGTGGTGGGCATGCCTTGCTCCAGCCTGCCGGCAAGGCGCCGATGGTGCTCGACTGCTTTACCCAGACCCCGCAAAAAAAACGAACCAATTTTGTGGATTTCTATCCGATCCACGGTAATTTCGGTACCGACACGCAGGAGTTTCACGTTGGCATGGGCGCCGCGGCAGCTCCGGGCATGGTGCCGGGTCTGTTTTCGCTGCAGCAGCGCTTTGCCAGTCGATCAATGGAGCAGTTGGCCCAACCGGCCATCCACTTGGCGCGCGATGGTGTTGTGCTGAATTCAACTCAGGCACTGGCGCTGGCCATCCTGGAGCCGATTGTCCGCAGCAGTCCGGATTCCGCGCAGCTATTCGGGCTTTCAGATGATCGGAGCCCGTTACCCGAGGTCGGATCCCGCGTGAGCAATCCGGAATTGGCCGATTTCATGGAGCAGATAGCACGGCCTGGCGGCGAGCAGTTCTATCAACAGCAGGTAGCAGCTCAGATTGCTGCAGATGCCGAAGTGCACGGCGGGCATCTGCAAGTCGAGGATTTCGGTCGCTACCGGGTGCACTATCGACAGCCGAATACCTGGACACTTGGCGAATGGCGCGTTTGGTCAAATCCACCACCGGCCTTTGGCGGCATGATGGTTACGCTGATGACCAGCAGCCTGGAGCGAAAACTGCCAGCCAGCGCACGTTTCGGCAGCGCAGCACATCTGGATGCACTGCTGGCGGCCATGCATGAAAGCCAGGCCGATCGAAAACTGCTGGAACAACCAGAGTGCCTGCGCTCCGATAAGCTGCTGCAGCAGACTTATCAAAAGCTGATTCAGCCAGACTTGCTGGCGCGCAAAGGCACGACGCATATCAGCATTCGTGATCGGGCAGGCAACCTGGCCGCGATGACGCTCTCCAACGGGGAGGGCTGCGGGCGCGTGGTCAGCAACTGCGGCTTTATGTTGAACAACATGCTCGGCGAGCAGGATCTTAATCGAATGGGCTTTCACCACTGGCCGGAAAATCGCCGGTTGGCCTCGATGATGGCCCCGACACTGGCCCAATGCACGGGGTTGAGCCCCCAGCGACTGATTCTGGGCAGTGGCGGCTCGAATCGCATTCGCACCGCCATTGCTCAGGTGCTGTGCAATGTCATTCATTTCGATCTGCCGCTGCAGCAAGCCATCCAGGCGCCGCGGATGCATCTTGAAGATGACGCGCTGGCATTTGAGTTACCGCCCTCGGCCTGGCCGGATCAAACCACGGACTGGTTGGACCAACAAACACTTGCGACCACACGCTGGCCGCAGCGCAATCTCTACTTCGGCGGTGTGCACGCAGTCAGCGACCGTGACGCCGCGGCCGACTCGCGGCGCGACGGTGCTGCGCGCAGCGGCTGATCAGCTACCTGCGGCAGCTTCATTTTTCCATAATGTTTTCTTAAACGGTCCTATGGCAGTCTGAATACGCAATCCATGACTTCACCAAAAGGAGATCGTTATGTTGAAGCCCATTCGTTATCTCACTTCCCAGAATCGCTTGTTACCATTCGGCGCACTGCTGATTCTGAGCCTGCTATTCAGCGGTTGCGCGACAACCGGTTCTGATGGCCTCGCAAGCAGCCCTGCAGCCAACGCCACAACCGATCAAGAATATATGTGGAAGGTTGAACAGGCAGCTCGGCGTCAGATGGTCGATGTGGTCTGGGTGCATCCCCCGCGCAAGGACCAAAAAAACAAGGATGCGGATCCTGCGGACTCCTGAATTGACGGCTGATTCAGCAGTTCAATTCTGGACAACAACAAGCAGCCTCAGGCTCAAACTTCGAGCGGATCCACGTCGATATGCCAGCGCAGGTTGCTTGGCGCCTTGCCCTGACTGATGTGTTCCGGCAGGCGCTGAGTCACCGCCATCAAGTCGGCCCGGCTCGCACTCGTTAACCAGAGCTGATACCGCCAATAGCCGGCTCTGCGTTGTAACAGCGCGGGCAGCGGGCCTGAAACCTGTACCTGGCTTGTTGCCAAGTCGGCAGCGATGCGCTTCAGAAACGCCTGAGCCTGCGTTGCCTGGCGAGCTTCCGCGCGGACCATGGCCAGCGCCGTCACTGGCGGCAACCCAGCCGCCGCCCGCTCGTCCAGCAGCCATCGCGCCGAAGACAGGTAATCGGTTTCCATCAGTCGCTGAATGAACGGGTGGTCCGGCTGTCGGGTTTGCAGTACGAATTCGCCCGGTCGGGCTCGACCGGCGCGACCTGAAACCTGGTACAGCGTTTGCGCAAGTCGCTCCGGCCCACGAAAATCCGCGCTGAACAGCGACTGATCCGCATCCAGCACAATGGCCAGACCAATACCGGGCCAGTGGTGACCTTTTGCAATCATCTGCGTGCCGATGATGATGCACGGTTGCCCCGCTGAAAGCTGGTCAATGATTTTCTCGAACTGATCGCGCTGCTGGACCTGATCTCGATCAACACGAATCAATGGCGCCTTGGGAATCAGCCTGGCCAACCGTTCCTCGACCCGTTCAGTGCCGCTCCCGCCGGCATGCAGATCCGGCGCATGGCAACTCGGACAGCGCGATGGCAGGGCCTGCACATAGCCACAGTGGTGACAGCGCAGTGTTCGACTACTGTGATGCATGGTCAAGTGAGCAGAACAATGATTGCAGTCTGCCTGCCAGCCGCATTCATTGCACATCAAAATCGGCGCGTAGCCGCGTCGGTTCCGATACACCAGCACTTGTTCACCTGCGTCGATGCGATCACGGATGCGTTCGATCAGCGCTGGCGTCAGTCCCGCCTCAGAATGATCGCCCCGGGTGTCTTCAAGGCGCCATTGCGGCAGGGCGAGGTCGGTCACGCGTTTGGTCAATTCGAGCAATCGGTAGCGGCCCTGATCGGCATTGGCAACACTTTCCAGCGCGGGTGTGGCGCTGCCAAGAACAATGGGAATATCCAAAGCACGGGCTCGCATGACGGCCCCATCCCGGGCGTTGTAGCGTACGCCATCGAATTGCTTGTACGAGCTGTCATGCTCCTCATCGACAACAATCATGGCAGCGGTCTTCAGCGGCAAAAAGAGGGCTGATCGCGTGCCGATCAAGACCCGCGCACGGCCGGACCGTGCCGCCTGCCATGTTGCCAGCCGCTCGCCCTCACTCAGATCGGAGTGGTAAATCCAGGCAGGCTGGCCGAGTCGCTGCTCGATACGGCGCACGGTCTGAGTGGTCAAGCCGATTTCAGGCAACAGAAACAGCACCTGCTGGCCCCGCTGAACCAGCGGTCGAGCAGCCTGCAGATAAACCTCGGTCTTACCGCTGCCGGTCACGCCGGCCAGCAAATAGGCCGTGAATCGATTGATCGATTCCGTTATTGCATCAACTGCAGATTTCTGCTCCTCATTCAGCTCGGGGCCTGTTCTTGCCGGTGAAGCAGGCCGATCCGCTGGTTCGATCAGACCGGCTTGCAGCATCGAGCGAAGCAGATGGGCGGAAACCCCTTCATCCAGCAATTCGGATCGAGAGCGCGGAGATCTTGCAACCAGCGCTTGCTGCAGGGATTGCCGTTTGGGCGCCCTTGAGAAGGTTGACTCGCGACCTTGTTCGGTCAGCTGCAGCCACTCAGCGGCCGGCAACTTGAAGGGCTGTTTACGCCGCAGCGCCGGAGGTAGACCGAGCGTGACCAGTTCGCCGATTGGTGACGCGTAGTAGCGCACGGTCCATAGCAGCAGATTCAACAGCTCGTCGGGGATTTCGTTGGGACCAAGCAGCGCACCCACCGATTTCAGCGCATCGCGTGGCAACGACGATCGCGCATCCGGTTGAACGACAATTCCGACCAGTTCACGCGAGCCAAACGGCACCAGCACGCGATCACCTGCAGACAGCGCATCGATGGATTCGGGCACAAGATAATCAAACAGTCGCGGCAAGGGGACCGGCAGAGCAACGCGTACAGTCTGGGAATCCATCATCTCAGTGAGTGTACGTGCTTGAAACAGCACGGGTGACGCAGATCCAGCGAGGCGCTGAACAACGCTGCTGAGAAATGTTCAGCGCTTCACTTGAATGAGCAGCCTGCGCAATTCAGGCTGCCTGCGTTCAGTTTATGGAGCTTGAAATGACCGGTTCTGCGGTATGAACGAGTAAATGCTGATCTTCATCAAGATCGATCAGATCAGCAAGAATTCGCGCAGATTCGAGCATCAACACGTCGGGTTCATCGTCAGCGCGCGTATTGACTGCAAGCTCGCCTGAGTCTGCGCTGCTATTCGATTCCGTGGCTTCATTAGCGGCGACTTGTTCATCGGCAGACTCGTCCGGGTCAGGCCCGTAGCGTTCGAGTCGCTTGGCTTCGGCTTCAGCGTGCTCCTGCTCGCGAACCGAGGCCATCAGAGAAATGGACTTGCGCTGACTGCGCGCCTCCCATTCGTTCATTTCCTCAACCAGATTGGTCAGTTCCTCGACGCTGCTGCGTCGATTCTGGTGACGCTGTTCGGCAATCGGCAGCAGAGGTGCAAAATCACCCAAGGCATCAAAATCAGCGCGCGTAATTTGAGTCCACGGCAGCGCAAAGTCAAGCGAGGATTCTCCGTATTCGTCAGGATCGCCAAAACTGGGCAACATGATGTCAGGCTGAACGCCCATGGATTGAGTTGAACCGCCGTTGACGCGGAAGAATTCTGCCATGGTCAGTTTGACCTGGCCCAGCCGAACGTCTTCATTGGTCGAGAAATCATCCAGATTGAATAAATTCTGCACGGTACCCTTGCCGAACGTCGGCTCGCCCAGAATGACGCCGCGATTGTAATCCTGAATTGCGGCAGCAAAGATTTCAGAGGCAGAAGCGCTGTGTCGATTGACCAGAACGGCGAGTGGTCCTTCCCAGGCCATGCCTGGCTCGTAGTCGGATTCCACCGAAATGCGGCCGCTGGCATCACGCACCTGCACAACGGGCCCTTCGTCGATAAACAAACCAACCATGGTCGTGGCTTCATCAAGCGCGCCACCGCCGTTTCCGCGTAAATCCATGACGATGCCTTCGACGCCTTCCTTTCGCATCTCCTGAATCAAGCGGCGAACATCACGCGTGCTCGACCGGTAGTTGGGCTCGTTACGGGCCCGTCCACGAAAATCAACGTAAAACACCGGTACCTGGATGATGCCCATGCGGCGCAGCTGACCGTCGACTTCAATTTCTTCGACGTGCGCTTGAGCGGCCTGCTCTTCGAGCTTGACCTCATTGCGGACGATATCAATGGTCTTCATCGCGCCTTTGGAGCCCGACTGCGCAGGTAACAGCTGAAGACGAACGGTCGTATCGCGCTCGCCGCGAATCTGATCGACGACATCGTCGAGCCGCCAGCCGACCACATCCTGAATATCGGATTCCTGCCCTTGCCCGACGCCGACAATGCGATCACCAGGCTGAAGACGACCGTCCAGGTCGGCAGGGCCGCCCGGCACAATCGACTGCACAGAAACATATTCACCCTCGGCGCCGAGCAGTGCGCCGATGCCGTCCAGCGACAGCTTCATCGAGATTTCGAAGTTGTCGGCCAGGCGGGGCGACATGTAGGATGAATGCGGCTCAATCGAGCGCGCATAGGCATTCATGAAGAACTGGAATGCATCCTGACTGTTGAATTCCTTGACGCGACGCTGGATATTGGCGTAGCGCTCCGACAGCGTATCGCGGATGTCTTCGTTTTCACGCTCGGCCAGCATCAGACCGATCCAGTCATTCTTGACGCGCTGTCGCCACAAATCCTCAATTTCGGCCCGGGTAGTCGCCCACGGCAACGCTTCCCGGTCATAGAAATAATTTTCGTCAATGGTGAAATCGAATTCACCCTCCAGCAGCTGCTGGGCATAGTCGATGCGCTCGTTGACTCGACGAATATACAAATTGAAAATATCGAAGGCCGGGGCCAGTTCTGCCGACATCAGCGCATCATCCAGGTGAACCTGGTAACGACGAAGATCGCGGATATCCGAGGCCAGGAAATACATTTTGTTTGGATCCAGCAACTCGATGTACTGATCGAATATGCGCTCGGACATGGGGTCATCAAGCTGCAGCCGGCGATAGTGATAACTGGACAGGAAACGGGTCGTCAACCGAGTCGCAAAGCTGTGCTCGGTGGCGGGTTCGAGCATCGAAGGCAGTGGATCTGCGTTGCTTTCGACCACCGCAGTGCCTAATCCCGGCAAGCTGAGAACAGCCGCCAGACCGCCGCTGAACAGAATGGACAACAAAGAGGCTTTTAATTTCATAGGAATTTGGACCTGATCAACCTCGATAAGGTTTCATTGATATTGACTGGTTGGCTATTTGATTTCAGAATGACAGAAAGTCTACCCGTGGTTTGGCAACAGTGCGTGAGTTTCATCATCCGCTGATTCATGCTGTGCGTCAAGCCCGACGGATCGGGCGAAGTGCTTGACCCAACGGCGTGCCAGTACAGCCTTGTCGATGTGCCGATACGCGTCCGGCACGCAATCGACCCAGCGTGTCATTCGTTGATCGGCAACACCGCAGGGGTTGATCAGACTGAACGGTGACAAATCCAGATCCACATTCAGCGCAAGCCCGTGAAACGTGCAGCCACGCCGGACTTTCAGTCCGATAGACGCAATCTTTTCGCCGTCAACGAACACCCCGGGCGCCCCCGCTTTACGATCCGCCTCGACCTGATGATCAGTCATTAGATCAATGACCGACTGCTCCAGATTGCAAACCAACTTGCGTACGCCCAAACCCAAACGATCGATATCGATCAGCGGATAAAACACCAGTTGACCAGGCCCATGGTAGGTAACCTGACCGCCACGATCGGTCTGGATAATCGGAATCGTACCCGGGTTCAGCACATGCTCCGGCTTGCCGGCCAGGCCCTGAGTGAATACGGGCGGGTGTTCGACCAGCCAAAGTTCATCACTCGTTTCAGGCGTGCGTTGATCCGTGAATGCCTGCATCGCGCGCCAGACTTGTGCATATTCACACAGCCCGAGGGACTTCACCTTCAGGGCTGGAAAAGATGCACGGATTGATTCGGAGTGCGTGGCCACCGGCTACAGGGTCATCAATACGCAGTCAAGAGCCCGCAGCGCAGCGTAGGTCTGCTCCAACTGCTCACGGCTGCTGACATCGACCTCCACGGTAATACTTTGAAAGCGTCCGTTTCGACTGGGGCGAACGCGCACACGGTCCGATTCAACCGGCAAGCCGATGGATGTGATGGTTTCAAGCACCTGCTGTACGCTCTGCTCTTCAGCCTGAGTCATGGCCTTGACCGGGTAGCGGCAGGGAAACGCCAGCTTGCCATCGGCATCGGTTGTCAGCCCTGCCGAATTCGGTTCGGTCGTGGAATCAGTCATCGCCGCCAAACAAGCCGCCAAACCAGAGGCCGATGCTATCCGTGGTTCGGCCCCACCACCCGGCACGTTGAACGCCTTCGAGGACGATCAGGTCACGACTCAACATCAGTTCATCATCGAGACTGATCTGCAGTTCACCAAATACCTGACCGGTCGAGAACGGCGCCATCGGCCGCTGGGGCACGATCAATTCAGCGTTCAATGCATCCTGACGACCGCGCGGCAGCGTAATCAACAATGGTGATTGCAACCCCAGGGCCATCGTCTCCTCCTTGCCTTTCCAGACCCGCGTTCGGGTCAATTCCTCACCGGCCTCGTACAGACTGAAGGTTTCAAAAAATCGAAAGCCATAGTTCAGCAGTGCCTGGCTGGCCGATGCCCGGGCATTTTCACTTGCAGTTCCCATAACAACACTGATCAAGCGCATCCCGTCGCGACTGGCGGAGGTTGCCAGGCAATAGCCGGCAGATTCGGTATGACCGGTTTTCAGACCGTCGACCGAGGGATCGCGACGCAAGAGCAGATTTCGATTCGGCTGGGTGATGTCGTTGTAGGTGAATTCAGCCTGCGAATACCAGTTGTAATAATCCGGAAAATCACGAATCAATGCCGCCGACAACCGGGCCACATCACGTGCCGTGGTGTAGTGTTGCTCGCCCGGTAGACCGGTTGCGTTCTGATAATTGGTGCCAACCATGCCCAGGCGTTCAGCTTCGGCATTCATCATCTGAGCAAACACGGCTTCAGAACCGGCAACGTGCTCGGCCAGGGCCACACTGGCATCATTGCCGGATTGCACGATTACGCCCTGCAGCAGGTCTTCAACGCTGACCTGTGTATCGACTTCGACAAACATTCTCGAGCCCGGCGTCCGCCATGCTTTTTCGCTGATCAGCACCTGATCGGACAAGGTCAGATTGCCGGCTTCCAGTTCGCGGAACACAACATAGCTGGTCATCAGTTTGGTAATACTCGCAGGTTCGACCTGAAGCTCAGGATCGGTTGCGGCCAGCACCTGGCTGGAGTGGAAATCGACCAGCACATAACTGGTTGCGCCAATCTCAGGCGGTGCCGGGGTCGGACGCTGAGCCCGTGCATCTTCAGCCAGTGCCTGGATGAAGGAGACCAGCAACGCGCATGCCAAAAGCTTGTATTTATTCATAGGTTGTTATATTCCAGAATTCTTTTCTCGATGTGACCTGGCTCACCCTCGACGCACGGGGTACTCGTTCAGGTGGGCACAGGTGCTAACGATAGATAAACATGGGTGTGCCGAGGCCCAATTCAACAATGCGCTGAGCCACTTCGCTCGCCCGACCCATCGATCGAATCGGCCCAACACGGACGCGCCAGACCGTTCCATTCGGCGTGCGCGCCCGATCGATATCAATGCGGTTGATATCAGCCCGCTCCAATTGATCACGAACCTGGCGCGCGCGGTTCCTGCTCGAAAATGCACCGACCTGTAGTTCGACCGGGACTGAACGCGGACTGAGCCCGGTTCTGGGCGTATGGCCATCAAAGGTAATCGCGCGCACTTCCACCGGCGCCGTGCCGGAATCCAGCACGTCAAGCAAATGCGCGGCAGCATAGGATAAATCGATGATCCGTCCTTCTTTGAACGGTCCGCGATCATTCACGCGGATCGTCAGGGTCCGCCCATTGTTCAGGTTGGTCACTTCGACCCAGCTGGGTAACGGAAGGGTCTTATGTGCAGCCGACACGGCATACATATCGAAGGGCTCGCCGGACGAGGTCAGGCGACCATGAAACTTACTGCCGTACCAGGACGCATCACCGCGCTCGACATAGCCCGCAGCAGTCGGCAGCACGCGATAGGTCCGGCCGAGCACTTCGTAAGGCGAGTGGTTGCCGTAGCGTGACAGTGGTTCAGGACGGGGCGCGGGTACCTGAATCGTGCGGCCATCCAGCGAACTGCCCGGTCCGTCGACCGTGTCACGACTGCCGCAGGCCGTCAACTGGCAAATAATCAGCAGCAAACCGGCACTGTAAAACAACCGGCTCAAGTATCAGACTCCAGCGCTAGAACAGCTTGTTCGGCGATGGCTTCAGACAATTGCGTCACGGCCATTGCGTACAGCGGCGAGCGATTGTAGCGTGTGATCACATAGAAATTATTCAACCCGATCCAGTACTCGGGACCGTCCACCGCTTCGAGTTCGATAATCGTGGCTGCGGTATCTGCCGGTAATCCCTGGTCATCGAATGCAACGCCCATTTCAACCAGGTCTGCAAGCGTATGTTCGGGTTTGATCGGCAGCTCGCGATCCCAATCTTCCGGCATTGCGTTGACCGGCAGCACGATCGGCGCATCCGGTTGCCAGCCGTGAACTTTCAAATAGTTGGCGACCGAGCCCAATGCATCCGGCAGGGATTGCCATAAATCTCGCGATCCCGATTGATCGAAATCCACGGCATAAGCCCGGTAGCTGGAAGGAATGAACTGCCCGATGCCCATGGCGCCTGCATAGGACCCGCGCACTTCGGTCAACTCCAATTGTTCCTCTTCGGCCAGCTGAAAGTATTTTCCAAGTTCGCGGGCAAAGAAATCGGCCCGGCGCGGGTAGTAGAAGCCCAGCGTTGTCAGCGCATCAAGCACACGAAAGCTGCCGGTAATCATGCCGTACCGCGTCTCGACGCCGACAATGGCCATGATGACCTCCGGCGGCACGCCCATCTGTTCCACGATCTGCTCGATCAGTGGCTGATTGGCACGCCAGAATTCGACGCCGCCGTCGATTCGTTCCTGACCGAGAAAAATCGGACGATATTCATGCCACGGCTTGGCCTCGGCAGGCCGGGTAATCGCATCGATAATCGACTGCTGATATTCGGCGTCCTGCAGCATGCTTCGCACATACTGCTCATCCAGCCCGTACTCCCCGACCACGCGTTCGATAAAGGCCTCACTGCCGGGATGGGGCTCATCTGCAATGACAGGCGCAGCTAACGACAGGGCAATCAGCAAACAGATGTGAATCAATGGTTTTGACACGGAACGACCTCACTTGCTATGAACAGATTGTGACAACAAAACCGCGAAAAAATTACCGGAACCGATTGAGTATCGATCAGTCCATCAATTTGCGGCGGCTATACAGCCCCATGATAATACCGAAGCCGGCCAGCAGCGTTGCCGCCGATGTCCCGCCATAACTGACCAGCGGCATGGGCACACCGACAACCGGCAGCAGCCCGGAAATCATGCCGGCATTGACCAGAAAGTACACGAAGAACAGAAAAATCAGACTGCCGCCCAACAAGCGCGAAAATACCTCACGGGTTCGGCTCACGAGGTAGACCGCACGCATCAGAATTGCAGCATAGAACGCAAGTACAACAAACACACCGATAAAACCGAACTCCTCGGACAAGACCGCCAGAATGAAATCGGTATGCGGCTCCGGCAGAAACTCCAGCCTGGATTGCGTGCCCTGCAGCCAACCCCGCCCGTTGAAGCCGCCGGTGCCAACCGCGATTTTGGACTGGATGATATTCCAGCCCTCGCCAAGCGGGTCGGACTCGGGATTGAGAAACGTCAGAATACGATTTTGTTGATAGCTATGCAGCCGTGTCCAGAGCAGCGGAGCCAGGGCTGCAAAGCTGAGCATCGTCAAGATGATCCAGCGCCAGCGCAAGCCCGACAAAAACAGCACAACCACACCGCCGGCGGCAACCAATAGCGATGTACCCAGATCAGGCTGCTGCACAATGAGCAGCGTAGGCAGTGCGATCAGCAGGACACAGACCATCGTGTCAAGCAGGCTCGGCGGCAGTTTTTTCTGATGCAGCCAGGCGGCAAGCATCAGCGGCAGCGCGATCTTGATGGCTTCAGACGGTTGGAACCAGAACAGGCCGATATCCAGCCAGCGTTGTGCACCACGACCGACACCGACCCATAGCACCGCAATCAGCATGGCCAGACCTGCACCATAAAGCCACGGGGCCCAGCGTCGATACCAGGCCGGCGGCACTTGACACGCAACAACCATCAAACCAAGACCAAACGCCAGGCGAATGCTCTGCCGAATGACAAGACCGGCGTTCTGATCCGTGGCGCTATAAAGCACGACTAGCCCCAACAGCATCAGGGCCATCAGCAACACAGTCAACACCGGGTCCAGCCGAAGCCGGAATTCAGACCAGAAACCGGACCTCAGCATTTAAAACAGCTCCATGGCCAGATCCAGCACTTCGGCTGCAACCGGAGCCGCTACCGTGGAGCCTCCACCACCATGCTCAATCACAACCGCGACCGCAATTCTTGGTGCCTCGAGCGGCGTAAAGCCGATGAACAGGGCATGATTGCGCAAGAACTCCGGCAATTCCTCAGCCGGTATGGCCTCTTCATTCTGCGGTCGTCCGAAGACCTGGGCCGTGCCGGTTTTTCCTGCTGCCGGATGATTCATTCGGTCGGCAATGGCCCTTGCCGTTCCGCGTGGGCCATTGATTACATCACTCAACCCCTGGTGCACTGCCTGCCAGTGCTCTTGCTTGTGTGCAATCATCTGTTTTCTGGGCTCTATCGCCAGCAGACGTGGTGGCGCTGCCCGCCCTTGTCCAGCCAGGGCTGCTGTTGCCAGCGCCAGCTGCAATGGTGTGACGATAGTGAAGCCTTGCCCGATGCCGGTAATCACCGTTTCACCGGGATACCAGGGCTCATCCAAGGTCGCACGCTTCCAGCTTCGGCTGGGCAATACACCGTCCGACTCGCCCGGTAGATCGATGCCGGTGCGCTGGCCAAAACCAAACAGGGCCAGTTCGCGCGAGATCTGGTCAATACCCAGTTCAACGGCTAGCTGATAATAAAACACGTTGACCGACTGCTCCAGTGACGCTCGCAGATCGACCCAGCCATGGCCGCCTTCACGCCAGTCGCGATAGCGCCTGGAATGTCCTGGCAGCTGGTACTCGCCGCTCGAAAATACGCGCGTTTCCGGTGTAATCAGGCCGGCATCCAGTCCGGCCAGCGCGATCAGAGGCTTGACCGTGGAGCCAGGCTCATAGCCACCGGAGAGAAATCGATTGAACAACGGCCGGTACGGCGACCTCAGCAAGGCCTGATACTCGACCTGGCCGATGCCGTTGACGAACAGGTTGGGGTCAAAACCGGGCTGGCTGACCAGCGCCAGGACCTCGCCCGTTTCTATATGCATGGCCACGACGGCACCGGAGTACTCACCCATCGCTTCGATGGCTCTGAGCTGCAGATCGAGATCTATCGACAGCCAGATGTTCTCACCCGGTATTGGATCGGTCCGTTCCAGCACGCGCACGACTCGACCCCGGGCATTGGTTTCGACGCGTTCTACGCCGGACTGACCGTGCAACAACGCCTCATACTGACGCTCGATGCCAGTTCGGCCGGTATGCGTGCTGGCACGATAGTTGTCCGGTGGCAATCGCGCCAGGTCCTGTTCGTTGATTCTGGCTACATAGCCAATGACGTGCGCCAGGGCCGATCCATGCGGGTAATGTCGAATCAGATATGGCTCCACCTCCATGCCCTGCAGTCGGTGGCGCTGCAGCGCGAGGATTGCGACCTGCTCATCGGTCAGATTGCCTTTCAACAGCACAGGCTGGAAACGTCGTGCACGCTCAATGCCCTGCTGATAGCGCTCCAGTTCATCCGCGCTGAGACCAACCAGCTCATCGATCGTATTCAGCAGCACGTCTGAATCTTCAACCCGCTCCGGCACAACCACCAAACGATATGCGGCGCGATTTTCCGCCAGAACACGACCGGATCGATCCTTGATCAGGCCCCGGTTTGGCGCCACGGCCTGCAGCTCGACCCGATTATTCTCGGCCCGAGCCGCAAATGCATCATGCTCGAATAATTGCAGTTGGGCAAACCGAAACAGCACGATCAACAGCGCCAGCATCATCACAACAGCCACCTGCCCCAAGCGTCGATTGACCTGGGAACGGGCATCTTCGAGGCTGGCCTGATCCACCGGACGCTTGCGCGATGACCGCACACGATGCTGCAACCTGTTCCACAACCTGGTCATGAGAGCTGACGCTGTCGGTGACGGGCCGCATCCAGCAACAGGAACAGCCAGGGCCAGACGGCGATGCCGATCAACGGCGGTAACCACCAACTCCAACTGGGCCAACCCCGATCAAGCAATCCAATGATCCAAAGCTGCACGATGCGATCGTTGAACAGCAGCGCCCCAACTGCAATGGCTTGTTGCCAGGCCGGGAAAAACCGGATTCTGGAACGGAAGCGCGAAACAAGGAAATTGATGATGACCAATCCCAGCGCGTGCTGACCTAACAATGATCCGGTCAGCACGTCAAGGATCAGACCCATGACAAATGCCTGACCCAGATGGTTCAAGCGATTGACTTCCAAATGCCAGTAGACCATCACCAATGCAACCCAGTAAGGACGCAGCGGATCCAGCCAGTGCGGCAGCGGCACGAGCGTCAGCAGATATGCCAGCATCAGTGAGGACGTCAGGCCCCATGAGCCTTGCCGAACCATCAGCGTGCCCCCTCCAAATCAGCGTCGGTCGCTCGAGCTTGTTGCAACGGTTGCTCGGATGACGCCCGGGGTTCGACGCGAGGGTTGATTCCTTCGTCCGAGGCGGTGTCTTGATCCGATGTCGAGGCATCGCTGTCAACGTCATTCGGGGTCGCCGGCGCTTGCTGCAGAATCAACACCTGACGATTTCGCCCCATAGCCGACAGCGCCTGCACGGATGCAGTGGCAAACGGCTGGCCCGGAACGCGCTCGATATCCAGCACCCGGCCCACGACCAACCCGGCAGGAAACTGTCCGCCCAGACCCGAAGTGACGACCAGCTGTTCCTGTTCAACAGCCGAATTCATTGGCAGGTCATTCAGACGAAGCTGGTTCAGTGTGCCAGTCCCATAGGCTATCGTGCGTTCTCCACCCGGCAGGACCTGAACCGGTAGCGCATGATCGGGATCGGATAGCAGAATGACGCGCGCAGTATTCATGTGCACATATTCAACCTGACCGACCACACCGGTTGCATCCATCACCGGCATACCAATTCGTACACCATGCCGTTGGCCGCGCTTGACCACGATGCGATGCGCAAACGGGTCGAGATCAATCGCTGCAAGCTCAGCCACAAGCGTCGGTGCTTGTATCTGTTCCCGAAGATTCAACAGCGTCCGCAGGCGCGTGTTTTCCTGCGCAAGATCATCCACAACCTGAATGCCGGCACGGGCTTCAAGCAGCGCTTGTTCGAGCTGCTCGACCCGTTCGACCATCGCCGTACGCTCACCAAAAAACGCGGATGCCTGTTGCAGCCGATCGAATGGCCAATCAATGACCAGGACCAGCGGTTCAGCCAGCTGCCCGGCCAGCTGTTGGAGCTGATCGACGTAGCGCCCACGAAAGTCCAACGCCATCAGCACGATGGCCAGCAGGGTGTAGAAAATCAGACGTGCCGTGCCTGACGCAACGCTGCGCAGGTCCATGCCGTCTGCCGAAATGGGGCTGTTCACAGATCGCCGATCGACGGCCGATTGAAGTCCTGGTCAAGCATCAAGATCAGTCAGAACTCATGGTTCGGCGGACGTCATGCTGGCGGGTGCTGCGGTTTCACTTCGGGAAAAAGAAATCACCGCGGTTTTCGTCCATCATTTCAAGCGCTCGACCACCGCCGCGCGCCACGCAAGTCAATGGATCCTCGGCAATGATGACCGGCAGGCCGGTTTCCTCCATCAACAACTTGTCCAACTCCTGCAGCAGTGCACCACCGCCCGTCAGCACAATGCCGGTTTCGGCCACGTCCGCACACAATTCCGGGGGCGTTTGCTCAAGCGCATTCTTGACGGCAGCAGTGATATTGGTCAACGGCTCGTTCAGAGCTTCAAGGATTTCAGTTGAATTAATCGTAATCATCTTGGGCACGCCTTCGGCCAGATTACGTCCTGATACCTCCATCTCCTTGACCTCTTCCAGCGGGTACGCACAGCCGATTTCAAGCTTGATTCGTTCGGCCGTGGCTTCCCCTATCAGCGTGCCGTAGGAACGTCGAACGTAGTTGACGATGGCTTCATCAAAGTGGTCACCACCGACCCGAACAGAAGCCGAATACACGATGCCGTTCAACGAAAGCACAGCAACTTCGGACGTACCACCACCAATATCAAGGACCATCGAGCCACGGGCTTCGTGGATAGGAATACCGGCGCCAATGGCAGCAGCCATCGGTTCTTCGATCAGAAATACCTCGCGCGCGCCGGCGCCCTCGGCAGACTCTTTGATCGCGCGTCGTTCAACCTGGGTCGAAGAACAGGGCACGCAGACCAGCACGCGCGGACTCGGTCTCAAAAAGCGGGCCGAATGCACTTTCTTGATAAAGTGCTGCAGCATTTGTTCGGTCATGTCGAAATCCGCGATGACGCCATCTTTCATCGGCCTGACCGTCCGGATATTACCCGGCGTACGACCCAGCATCTGCTTGGCCTCAAGCCCAACCGAGGCGACGTTCTGAGGTCCACCCGGACCACGATCCATGCGGACCGCAACGACTGATGGCTCGTTCAGCACAATGCCTTCATCCCTGACAAATATCAGCGTATTGGCTGTGCCGAGGTCGATGGAAAGATCATTCGAAAAAAAACCGCGCAAACGTTTGAACATGTAGAAGTCGTGCCTGGATACAGTCCAGCAATCATCCGCTGAAACTTGGAAAATGAAGATCAGAAAACAGCCTGATCCGGTGAATAATCGTACTAGTCTATTACAAAAAAGGACCAATACAGGCAGCGCGTTGAATATTCAATCCGAATGACCCGGGCTTTACGAAAACTTAATGTACACAGGGCCTGGCGAGCGCTGCTCGAACGCAGTCTTCAGGAGCGCTTTCGGTATACTGCTGAATTGAACTGAATCCGGATATTCCAGATGCCTGTACTGATTTGTGGCTCGCTTGCGTTTGACACCATCATGGTTTTTCCACAGCGTTTCAAAGACCACATCCTGCCGGACAAGACGCACATGCTGAACGTGGCGTTTCTGGTCCCGGAGATGCGCAAGAACTTTGGCGGCTGCGCCGGCAATATTGCTTATGGGCTCAATTTACTTGGCAGTGAACCCCTGCCGATGGCCGCTGTGGGTGCCGATTTCGATGCTTACGCCGATCGCCTCGATGAGTTGGGTATCAGCCGTGAATTTGTGCACAGGGATGAGGCATTCTTCACCGCACAGGCTTACATCACAACGGATCTGGACGACAACCAGATTACGGCCTTTCATCCCGGCGCAATGGATGAAAACCGGCATAACAGGGTGCCGGACGATGGCCGCATCGATTACGGCATTATTTCGCCGGACGGTCGCCAGGCCATGCTCGAACACGCCGAGCAATTCCGGGCTGCCAACATTCCCTATATCTTCGATCCGGGCCAGGGGTTGCCGATGTTTTCCGGTGACGAGCTGACCGGCATGATGGATGGCGCCCACTGGTTAACTGTCAACTCCTACGAATGGGAAATGATTGCTCAGAAAACTGGCTTCAGCCATGCCGATGCGCTGGAACGGCTGCAACAGGGCCTGATCGTGACGCATGGTGGCGATGGCTCGCAAATGCTAACCGCAAACGGCGAACGGCAAATCCCTGCTGTCAAACCTGAAGCCATCGCCGATCCGACTGGATGTGGCGATGCGTATCGAGCCGGCCTGCTGCACGGGCTATCGAATGGCTGGTCCGCTGAACAAGCAGCCAGCCTTGGATCACTGATGGGTTCAATCAAGATTGCCCATCCAGCACCGCAGGGCTACACCATCGATCGGCAGGCGCTACAACAGCAATTCCATCAGCATTTTGGCCACCAGTGGCCGGGTTCCTGACCGTTCTTGCGTAACCACATCGCCTGACCGAAGGGCTCGTCAGGACAATCTGCAGGGCTCTGCACACACGCCCGGTGAACGTCCAGCGAGGGGTGCCACTATGCCGGACAGACGGCGATCGCTGCCAGTCTGATCCATCAACGCTCGGTCGGATATGACCGGGACCAGGCTGCATTGGATCTGAGCCTTCAAGTCAACGCTGAGTACGGACACCGAATGGCTGTGGCGTTGATCACCATACCGGCTGTTTTCACTGGTTGCTCTTTCCGATCACTGGCCCAATCACTCGGCCTGATCATCGCCGCTCACCGATTTGGCTGGCATCTGCACGTCCTTCAGCGCTTCATCCGGCAATACATATGAAGTGCCGATCAATGGAT
>JGI12109J20283_10917929_pt1 | contig 28253 bp, 26 predicted proteins | sample ElkSlonscriptome_12_FD_20283 | JGI IMG/M metagenome (IMG submission 20283)
CGATATAGACCGGCATGGATTGCGGCATACCAAGCAGCCACACCAGCAGCACCCCGCCAAGCGGCGCGAGCAAAAGCGATGTCATGTTAACGAGCGGGCTCACAACCCGTTTGTAGAGCAGCACAAGGCAGGCAAACACCAGCAGAAAGCCAGCGAGGATCGCCACCTGCAGGCTGTTTTGCAATTCGGTCTGCCATTGGTCTTCACCCACCGTGTCGCGGATCACGCCGGTTGGCAGATTTTGCAACGTCGGCAGCGCGAAAATCTCCTCCATCACCGTGCCCTTGAGCGCACCGGCAGCCACATCAGCGCCGATCAGCACGCGGCGACTCTGGTTATAGCGCTGGATCACTGTTGGCCCTGCGCCAAACTCGATCTTGGCCACACGCGACAACGGCACCGTCCCGCCATTCCTGGTGGGCACGGGAAGGTTTTGAATGGTGGTAAGATCGGTGCGATCATCCTCGCTTAGCTTGACCGCGATCGGAATCTGGCGATCGGTGAGCGAGAAGCGCGCGGCGTTTTGTTCAATCTCGCCCAGCGTGGCGATGCGGATCGTCTGGCTAAGCGCGATCGTGCTCACACCAAGTTCAGCGGCGATATCGCGGTCGGGCGTAATGATGAGTTCGGGGCGGTTGAGATCGCCCTCCACGCGGGGCGCCACAACAGAGCCAAGACCCTTCATCTCTTCCACCAGCTGAGCCGCGGTCGAATCAAGCAGGTCAGGATCAGAACCGGCCAGCATCACGGTAAGATCTCTGCCCGAACCAAACCCTCCGCTTTGCGACTGGAATCGCACGCGGGCATCAGGGATTTGCGCCAGCTGCGGTGCCAGCTCGCGTTCAAATTCGATGGACGAGCGCGCGCGGTCTTCGCGCAGGTTGATGTAGATCGATGCCGTGCCGATACGGGCGACTTCGAGCGCGTAATCGAATTCCGGCTGCGCTTCGATGATATCGGCAACCTGATCGACCACGGCCTTCGTGCGCTCAAGCGTGGCGCCGGGCACAAGCTCGATATTTACTGTGCTGCGATTGTTATCGGCGTTGGGCTGAAATTGTGCAGGCAATTGAGCAAACAGCAAGACTGTGACCAGCAACGAAAACCAGCCAATGCCCAGCATCCAAACACGGTGATCGTAAAACCGGGCGGTGAGGTATTGCGTGCTCTGCGCGTAGCGCGTGTGCGTCCCGGCGGGCAATTCGCACAGCTTGAATACCCCCCAGCCAGCCGCAAACGCGGCAATCGACACGCTGAGAAGGATGACAACGTCAAACAGCTTTGAAACGAAGAAATAAAGCGTCGAATTGCTGTCGTCAGACACCGCGCTTGCAACCGCAGACGGGATTTCCAAACCCGCAAGCCCGGACCACAAGGGACCTGCGCCAAAACTCTGGAGGAGCGCGGCCGAAACGGAGCCATCGAACACTTCGAACATCGCAGCACCGGTGACGGCCAGCAAAGTGAACGCGGTCACGCCAAGACTGATGACATAGAGCCAACGCCAGCGCGGTGGCTTAATCCCCATACGGCGTTCGCGCATCTTGCCGGTGTCAAGCGTCCAGCCAAGGATGGACATGTACCGATCCATCATCGGGCCAGCACCGTGTTCGGCATGGCCTTTCGATTCTAGGAAATAGGCCGCCATCAACGGAGTAACCATCCGCGCAACCGCCAGGCTCATCAGCACGGCGACAACAACGGTAAGGCCGAAATTCTTGAAAAACTCGCCCGAAATGCCCGGCATCAGGCCCACTGGCAAAAACACAGCGACAATACAGAAACTGGTGGCAACCACCGGAAGACCGATTTCATCAGCCGCATCAATGCTCGCCTGATAGGGCGATTTGCCCATGCGCATGTGGCGCACGATGTTCTCGATCTCGACAATCGCATCATCCACCAGCACGCCTGCGACAAGGCCGAGCGCCAGAAGCGAGAGGAAATTGAGGTTAAAGCCCAGCAAATCCATGAAGAAGAAGGTCGGGATCGCGGAAAGCGGGATCGCGACCGCGCTGATCGCAGTGGCGCGCCAGTCGCGCAGGAACAGGAACACCACCACGATGGCGAGCACAGCACCTTCGATCAGCGCAGACATCGAACTGGTATATTGAACCCGCGTGTAATCGGTGCTGGTGCCCATGCGGCGGAAGCGCACGCCCTCGGTCTCGGCCTCGATCGCATCCAGCTCTTCCAGCGCCATTTCGTAGACGGCAAGATCAGAGGCTCCGCGCGCTCGGCTCATCGCGAAATTGACCACTTCGCGCCCGTCCACCTCGGCGATTGAGCTTCGTTCGCTGTAGCCATCGCGCACAGTGGCAACATCGGCAAGCCGCACGGAGCGGCCAAGGCCAAGCTGGATCTGGCGCTGCGAGAGATCATAGGCGCTTTCGCTGTTGCCGATCACGCGCAGCGACTGGCGCGTGCCGCCCACTTCGGTGAGGCCGCCTGCCGCGTTGATATTCTCCTGCCGCAGCACACCGTTGATCTGGCTGGCGGTAACGCCCAGCGCCTGCATACGGGCAGGATCAAGGATAACTTCGATCTCGCGGTCTACCCCTCCGAACCGATCAACCTCGGACATGCCTTCGATCTTGAGCAAGCGTTTGGCCACGGTATCATCGATGAACCAGCTGAGCTCCTCGATCGTCATATCGTCGGCTTCAACGGCGATATAGCCAATCGGCTCTCCTACCACGTTTACCTTCTGGACCTGCGGTTCGAGAATTCCGTCAGGCAAAGTGGGGCGCACGCCATCAATCGCGGTTTGCACCTCGCTGATCGCCAGCGTGATATCGGTGCCGATCTCAAACTCGACGAAGGTGCTTGACGAACCTTCGCGGGCCGAGGACTGGAGCGAATTGACGCCATTGATCGAACGCACCGCGCTTTCGACGCGCTGCGTGATCTGGTTCTCGATTTCGGAAGGAGCCGCGCCTGGCTGCGCGATGGTGACTGTGACCCCGGGGAATTCCACGTCGGGGTTGTTGGTCACATCCATGCTTGAAAAGCTGACGATGCCGGCGATGAGAAGCGCGGCGAAGAACACCAGCGGGATCACCGGATTGCGTATCGACCATGCCGAAAGTTGGTTGATGTTCATTGCCCGCCCTAACTCGGCTTGCGCGGATTGACGGTTTCGCCCGGATTGAGGAAGCCTCCGGCGCTCTGTACGATCTGCTCCTGTCCCGAAAGCCCTTCAGTGATCGCGATGCCATCAGCCGTGGCCCGGCCAATCGTCACGCTGCGGCGCTCGGCCTTGTTGTCTTTATCGACGATGTAGACAAACGAGCCGTCATCATCTGCAAGCACGGCGCTTTCGGGCAGCACAGTCGCGGTGATCGAGCCGCCTTCGATGCGCGCGGTGGCAAAGCCGCCGGGGCGAAGTTCAGGCGCAAAGGCGAGCGAGATCCGCGCCGTTCCCTGGCGCGTGGCCTGGTCTACTGTGGGTGAAAGCTGCCAGACCTGACCGCTGAAGGTCTTGTCCGATCCCGCCAGCGTAACCGAGGCGGGTACCCCTTGCGAAAGCAGCGCCATCTGTGTTTCGCCAACCTGCGCCAGCATTTCCATCTCACCGCCCCTAGCAATCGTGAAAAGCGCCGGGCTTCCAGCACTCACGGTTTGTCCCGGCTCGACATTGCGGGCGAGTACATAGCCCGTAGCAGGGGCAACCACGTTGAGCCGCGCATTGCGGGCTCTTAGCTCGGCAAGCTGCGCTTCGGCCACCTTTACGCGGGCGACGGCCGAGTCGCGCTCCGCCGTGAGCCGGTCAACATCGGCGCCGGAGACGAAACGCCGTTCAACCAGTTGCAGCGCGCGATCCAGATTGGCCTGCGCAAGGGCTGCATCGGCCTTGGCAACTTCGATCTGGGCAGCCTGCGCGGCGGCCTGCTGGACCTGGACAGAGCGATCAATCACGGCGAGAACCTGGCCCTTGCGCACCCATTCGCCTGCATCGACCGGAACCGATACCACCCGGCCGCCTTCGCCTTCAACGCCCACCGGCATCGGGCGGCGTGCAGCGATCTGACCGGGCGCCTCGATTGTGCCGGTAACGCTGGTGGTGCCGGGAGAGATCACGGTGACAACAGGCGCCTGCGACTGCTCGTCACCTGTTGCGGCCGGATCACCGCCGACAAGCGCAAAATAGGCAGCAATCGCCAGCAGCAGGCCAAAGATGATAGCCCCGATGATGATCAAAGGCTTCATCGAGCTGGTCTGGCTGGCGCGTTCCGTCGCGGTGCCGTGAGTGTCTATCTCAACGGGTTCGGCGGCGTCGGATCTGATAGTTGTCGTATAATTCATCACGGCTTTCCTGTGCGGACATCGGGCAGCCGTCCTTCGGGCGGCGCGGGGTATCACCAAATCATGTGGTGAGTGTATTACCCCTATAAGTCACCTTTGGCCAAGCCCTTAGGTCGGGAGTCTACACGGTTGCAATCCGAAGTTCGACAGATGTCATGCTGTGTTAGACGAAAGACATGGGCTAGGGTTCCGACATTACTTGCGATACTAAATCTGTCACTGGGTGCCCTGCAACACCAAAAAGGCGGGCGACGCGGTCGTTTCCCGCCTCGCCCGCTTAGAATTTCGGCGTATGGAAGCGCGGCTTAGCCGCTAACCTTGCCGCGCTGGATCAGGTTCAAAATGCCGAGCAAGACGATCGCGCCCACAAATGCGGCGATAATCGCTGAAAAATCAGGTGGCCATGCGCCGATCTCGCCACCGCCAAACACAAAGCTGAGCACCGAATTGCCGATGAACGAGCCGATAATACCAACGACGATGTTCCAGAAGTAACCCATCTGCGCATCGCGCTTCATTACCATGCTCGCCAGCCAGCCGATGATGCCACCCATGATGATAAACCAGATAAATCCCAGCATGATATTCTCCCCAAGGCCCGCTTTTCGCGGCGAAGGATCGCGCGAATCCCTCAAGCGAACTGAGCGACAGGCTTAACGCAAAAAGCCCGGCAATAGAACCGGGCTTGCGCGATCTGGCGATCTGGCGGGAAATTAGCAGGCAGGCATTGATAGGCAGGGCGCGGCTCGTGCGATAACGCCTGCACGGGCCGGGTCTGTCGGTTTCAGTAGCGCAGCTTGCGCTCGTACTCGTCGCGATATTTCTGGATGCGGGTGACCCGAAGGCCCTTCATGCCCGATCGATCCATAGCGCGCTGCCATGACGCGAATTCCTCAAGTGTGAGGTTATAGCGCTCCAGCACTTCGTCAATCGTCAGCAAGCCGCCATTGACCGCAGCGACCACTTCGGCCTTGCGGCGCATCACCCAGCGCTTGGTCTTGGGCGAAGGCAAGTCAGCGATCGTCAACGGCTCGCCTAGCGGGCCGATCACTTGCGCGGGGCGGATATCCTGGTTCTCAATCATCAATCTTCTCTCACGTCGCCTTCAGCCCCAACAAAACCCTGTTGGCTGGCTGTACAAGCAGAGCCTTTAGAAGCCTCTAAACCATCGGGGTTAACAGGCCGTTCGCTATGTATCGTATTCTTCAAACCCACGCTGTTGAAGAAGCCCGCCGCCGCATCGCCGAACTTGGCGCCGGTTGCGCCGGCACACAAAATAGCCTCATGGCGCAGCTCGCGTCGCAACTCGCGCGCCGCATTGAGCCGGGCAGCGAGCTCGCTCCATTCAATAGCCCGCAGCGCATCCCCGACACGCGCAGATCGCGCATGTCCGGTATGGCTTGAAACCTGCATTTCAACGATCAGCTGACCGGAGGATTCCGGATCGGCATCGCAAAAAGCACGCGCAACGGGTTTGCCCTTTTCGAACATGTCAGTGTCCTAGAGCAGCGGTCGTATAGATGTGGTAAAGCCGGGATTCACCTCTCCTTAGCAATATTTCAGGGCACGCGGTGAGGCTCTGGCCTCTGCCATATCAGCACACATCTGGCACAAAGCGATTGTGGGCCCTATATCGCGCACCACTTATGACGACGAAAACCTCATTGCTCGCAGACACACCCAGCGCCGAAGCGCCGGGCGAAGCCGTATTTGGCCTGGATACCGCCGCGCTGTTCGATCTGCCTCGCCCCGCCAGCGAATGCCGCATCGTTGTCGCGATGAGCGGCGGTGTCGATTCGTCCGTTGTCGCCGCGCTGGCCGCCGATACGGGCGCCGAAGTGATCGGCATAACGCTACAGCTTTATGATTACGGCGCTGCCACTGGCCGTAAGGGTGCGTGCTGCGCAGGCGATGACATCGCCGATGCGCGGGCCGTATGCGACCGGCTTGGCATCGCGCATTACGTTTTCGATCATGAAAGCGCGTTTCGTGAAGATGTGGTCGATCAGTTTGCCGATGAATATCTCGCTGGGCGCACACCGGTGCCTTGTATCCGCTGCAATATGGGCCCCAAGTTCACAGATCTGTTCCGCATGGCCCGCGAACTGGGCGCGGATTGCCTTGCGACCGGGCATTACGTGCAGCGCGTGGAAGTTGATGAAGGCGGGCCACACCTTTACCGCGCCAACGATCCGGCGCGCGATCAGTCCTATTTTCTGTATGCCACAACGCAGGAACAGCTCGATTACATCCGCTTCCCGCTTGGCGGCCTGCCAAAGACAAAAGTGCGCGAGCTGGCTGAGGCAGCCGGGCTCAAAAACGCGGCCAAGCCTGACAGTCAGGATATCTGCTTCGTGCCAGATGGTAACTACGCCAAGATCGTAACCAAGCTGCGCCCGGAAGGCGCGGTACCCGGGCCGATTGTTCACGCGGCAACCGGCGAGGTGCTGGGGACACACAAGGGCATCGTCCATTTCACTGTGGGCCAGCGCAAGGGGCTGGATATTGGCGGGCAGCCAGAACCGCTTTATGTCATCGGGCTTGATGCAGCGAACCGGGCCGTCAAGGTCGGCCCCAAGCGCATGCTGGCGGTGCAAAGCGCCGAGCTGATCGAAACCAATGCCATTGGCGAGGTGCCCGATGCGCCGCTTACTGCCAAGGTGCGCAGTCTTGCCAAGCCGGTACCGATTACGATCGAAGGGCCGCTTGGTGCCGGGGCCGCCACCCGCATCCGCTTTGAAACGCCCGAATACGGTGTTGCGCCCGGTCAGGCAGCTGTCATTTATGCGGGCGAGCGTGTGGTCGGCGGCGGATGGATTGATGCAACCCAAGCAGTTGCATCCTAGACGCTTTCACCCCTCCCACGCCTCCAGCACGCAGCCATAGCCTTCGCGATAGGTCGCGGTGGTGGCGGTGATAAGCGGGAAGCGCGCGGTTACGCTTCTGGTCGCCGGATCATTGGCCAGCGTCACCAGTTCCATGCCCGCCAGCTTGTCTTTGTCGCAATCGGTCATCGGCCGCCCGGCGATAAAGCGGCACGAACACGCCACGCGCGCTGCATAGGAAGTGCCCACTGTCGCATAGCCATTGATCGGCGCGCGATAAGCGTAGGCCGCAGCCGCAATGGCGCATGCTGCAAATACCAACGCCAAGCCGATTACGCGCGATATGTTTGAACTCTTTGTCTTTGCCATTGCTTTGGGCGTATCCTTGTTGGATTGAGAGGGCGATGACGCATCATTTCTGCTCCCATATCGCCGCCGCCGCCATCGTGCCAGCCTTGCTTGGCTTGCTTAGCGCATGCAGTGCACCATCTGCGCCCACGCCACCGCCGCTGAGCGAAGAGGCGCTCGGGAGTATAACCAAAGATGCTGGTGCGCCCCGTGAGGAGCTTGCGCGCGAGATTGATGATCTGTTCACCAAAGAGGGCCTGGGAGAGACCCGCGCCGTCTTGGTTCTTGTCGATGGCGAGATTGCCGCAGAACGGTACGCGCCCGGCTATGACAAGAATACGCGCCACATCAGCTGGTCGATGGCCAAGACAATCACGGCGGTGCTGGTCGGCATGCTGGTGGCAGACGGGCGGCTGAGCCTTGATGCGCCCGCGCCCGTTGCCATGTGGCAGCGCCCAGGCGATCCGCGCGCCGAGATCACCTTGCGCCATCTGTTGCAAATGCGCTCTGGCCTTGATCACACCGAGGCGGGCGCAGTGCCCTATGAAAGCTCTGAAGTGCGCATGCTGTTTCTCGACGGGCGCGATAACATGGCGAGGTATGCCAAGGAGCAGCCGCTGGAAGCCGAGCCGGGCGAGCGGTTTGAATATTCCTCCAATACCACTGTGATCCTCGCCGATATCGTGGCGCGCGCGCTTACCACAAGCGAGGATCCGGAAACGCGCCGCGAAGCCGTTGCCGAGTTCATGCAGGCGCGCCTGTTCGGGCCGCTGGGGATGACCTCCATCGTCCCGGAGTTCGATGCCGCGGGCACGCTTATCGGCGGCAGCCTCATGCACGCAACCGCGCGCGACTATGCGACCTTTGGTGAGTTCCTGCGCGCCCGTGGCCGTACGCCGGGCGGCAAGCAGCTGGTTCCATCGCGCTGGGTGGAGCAGATGCGCGAGCCAAGCCCGGCATCCGAGCATTACGGCTTCCAGACCTGGATAAACCGGCCCGAACCGCGCCTTGAATACCCTCACCCGCTTTTCCCTGACAGCGCGCCCCACTCCCTGTTCGCGCTGATCGGCCATATGGGTCAATATGTGCTGGTCTCGCCCGAGCAGCGGGTGACGATGGTGCGACTTGGCCACTCGACCGCCCCCGAACGCCGCGCAATGCTGAAAGAGGCGGCGCAGGTGATTGCGCTGTATCCCGTACAATAGGCGCGTTTGCCTGGTGCCGATGCCGCCCAGCGCGCAAACGCCTCACAGCATGAACACACCTTCGACCACGGTCACACACGGACCGCCCAGCCATGCGCGCTCGCCCATTTCGCCATTAGTCATCTCGACTGTAGCCAGCCGGCAGGTGAGATCTCCGCCACGTGTGCTGGCCTGATGCGCGGTGAAGCTCTCGCGGCCCAGTCTCTCAGCCCAGAACGGCGTCAGCGCTGCGTGAGCCGAGCCAGTGACGCTGTCCTCATCCACCCCGCCACCCGGCACGAAGACGCGGCTTGCCACATCTGCTGTGTCTCCGGGCGCGGTGGCGATGAACTGGTCTGCGCCCAGCTTCTCAAGCCCGCGTATATCGGGAGCGAGCGCGCGCACCTGCGCTTCGCTTTGGTAGAGGAACAGGTTGTAGCCCAGCTCTGAACGGTGGACGCTGACCGGCTCTGCCCCCAGCAAGGCGACCGCTTCATCATGGCTTGCAGACTGCGTGCGGATCGCAGGCAGAGCCAGTTCATAGCCTGCTCCACTGCGATGCACTTCCAGCAACCCTGAAAGCCGCGTTCGGAAGGTCACGCGTTCTCCCCCGTCCCGGCCAAGCAGCACATGCCCGCTCGCAAGCGTTGCATGGCCGCACAGCGCGATCTCGTAAGTCGGGGTGCACCAGCGCAGTTCCCAATCCGCCTCCCCGCTTGCATCGCGCACCACGAAGGCGGTTTCAGCGAACAGGTTCTCAGCCGCGATCTCTACCAGCACATCATCAGCCAGCCATTCATCCAGCACCATGACAGCTGCCTGATTGCCGCCAAACGGCTTCGCGCTGAAGGCATCGACGTGCCAATAGGGTATTGTGAGGGTCACGGGTAGAGCAGCGTATCTTGCCACGCCAGCGCATCGGCAGCGCCTTTGAGGGTGAACAGGCGGCGATCGTGCAATCGGTTGTCGCGGTCCATCCAGAACTCGATGCGCTCCGGTTTGAGNGTGAAGCCTGTCCAGTGCGGCGGGCGCGGCACTTCGCCCGCGTCCTCATGGCTCTCCCACAGCGCCTTCACCCGGTCGAGATAGGCCTGGCGTTCGGGCATCGGGCGCGATTGATCGCTTGCCGCGCTGCCGACCTGGCTCTTGTAGGGGCGCGAATGGAAGTAGGCATCGGCGCGCGCCGCGCTCACTTCCACCAGCGGGCCTTCAACCCTGATCTGGCGGCGCAGGCTCTTCCAGTGAAACAGCAGCGCTGCCTGCATGTTGGAAGCGATGTCTTGCCCTTTGCGGCTGCCCATATTGGTGAAGAAGGTGAACCCGCCGCCCGGCGCTTCATCCATTCCGTGCCCCTTGAGCAGCACCATGCGCACCGCAGGCCGCCCGCTTGCATCCGCTGTGGCCAGCGCCATGGCGTTCGGATCGTTGATCTCGCTTTCACGGGCTAGAGCAAACCACTCGTCAAACAGGGCGAAAGGGTCTGCGCCAGAGGGGATGGCGCTGTCTGCGAGCTGGTCTTGATTGAGAGTATCGGGGTGGCTCATTGAGGGGCTTTCTTGTCTGGCTGTTCCCGAGACATGGACCGCATGGACCACGGTCCTGGGAAAGAAATGGCTGTCTGCGACTCTATACGCACAAATTGCGACTCTGGCTCCCGAACCGTGACTGTATGGGCAATATTCCGCGACTTTGCGCGGTTTCTCGCGCGCGCCATCGGTGAGGCGCAGCAACGGGCGCAAGGTATGAGAGGCGCATCTGCTTGCATCGCCTTCATGTATCGCATTGCGCCGCAAGTAGGAAAGGCGCGCTGTGATCTGCATAAAATGAACCGCAGATAAACACTCGCAGCTTGCGCAGCCCCACCCTCTCACCTAGCTAAAACGCCATGAACGATCCGTACCGCACCCTTGGTATTGCGCGCACCGCTTCTGAAAAGGACATCAAGAGCGCCTACCGCACGCTTGCCAAAGAGCTGCATCCAGACCGCAACAAAGACAATCCCAAGGCGGCCGAGAAATTCTCGGACGTGACCAAGGCGTATGATCTTCTGTCTGACAAGGACAAGCGCGCCCAGTTCGATCGCGGCGAGATTGATGGCGATGGCAATCCGCTCAATCCGTTTGCCGGAATGGGTGGCGGCTTTGGCGGGCCGCGCGGCGGTTTCGGACGCGGCGGCGGCGGGCCTGGAAGTGGTATGGGCGGCGGTCCGGGAGCCGGAATGGGAGGCGGTCCCGGCGGGTTCAACGGCCCGGAAGATATGGATCTGGGCGATCTGTTCGAAGGGCTGTTTGGCGGCGGACGTGCGCGCGGCGGCGCTGCTGGCCCGGCACCCGGCGCAAGGCGCGGCTTTGGCGCGCGCGGCGCCCCTCCTCCGCAGCGGCGCGGTGCCGATATCCAGTACCGGCTTGCCGTACCCTTCGCCGATGCAGCCTCGGGGCGCGAACAGCGCATTACGCTGGCCGATGGCAAGACAATCAGCCTCAAACTGCCCGGCGGGGTGGATGACGGTACGCAGATGCGCCTGAAGAACAAAGGCCATGCCGGCCCCGGTGGCCCTGGCGATGGCATTGTTCTTGTTGAAATCGCCTCGCACCCCTTTTTCCATCGCGACGGCGATCATGTGCGCATGGATTTGCCGATCACCCTGGATGAGGCCTTGCGGGGTGGACAGGTAAAATGCCCCACGGTCGATGGCCCCGTAATGCTCACGATCAAGCCGGGCACTCATGGCGGCACCGTGATGCGGCTGGCCGGGAAAGGCTGGACCAAACAGGGTTCCACAACCGATAAGCCACAGCGCGGCGATCAGCTGGTGACACTGGAAATCCAGCTGCCAGAAGATTGCGGCGAGCTCGAAAAACGGCTGGATGGATGGAGCGATACCAGCAAGCCGCGCGCAAGGTTTGGCTTGTAACGGTGCTTTGGCAAGCCGCTCTTTTGCTGATCGCCCTACCAAGGCGGGCTTGAGTGTAATGAGCGATGCGCATGAACCCGATCCCCCGCAAACTCGCACTGGCCGCTTAAACGATAATCGGCAAACCCAGCGCCCCGCTGACGCAAAACAAAGCCCACCGCGCGAAGAAGTGCTTTCCCTGTCGCCCGAAGCGCGGCGGCGCAGCCGTTACATTACACAGGCCGCCTTTTCCGCGCATTCGCCGGATAACGAGGCAAAACCCGGCGGTGTTCGCGCCTTTTTGCGCTTGATGGTCAGCCCCGGCACACGCGCTTTCGAAGTGGCAAAGCGCACCCTTGTGGGCACATTCAACGATGGCTTCATCCACGCCGGCAACCTTGCCTATCTCTCCATGCTTTCGATTTTTCCGTTCTTCATTCTTGCAGGAGCAGTTTTCCAGCTGGTGGGCGAGATTGAAGAACGGCGCATGATCGTCGAAACTGTGGTGCGCGCCATGCCGCCTACGGTGCGCGGGGTGATCGCGCCAGTCGCCGAAAATGTGATCGATGCGCGCAGCGGCTGGGTCTTGTGGTTCGGGGCGGCTGCCGGCCTGTGGTCGGTTTCCAGCCTGATCGAGACAATCCGCGATATGCTGCGCCGCGCTTACGGCACCAAGGCGGTGCTGGCTTTCTGGCGCACGCGGCTGGCGTCTGCGGGGCTGATTATCAGCGCGGTGATGTTGCTGCTGTTTTCGCTGTTTGCCCAGGTCGCTATCGGGACAGCGCAGCAGGTCATCCTGGCCCGGCTGCCGCAACTCGCCGAGGTAACAGGATCGCTGGGCCTTTCGCGCATTATCCCTGCGCTGGGCCTGTTCGGCTCTTTGTATGCGTTGTTCTGGGCGCTTGCCCCGGTGGAATATCGCGCCAGCCGCTATCCCAAATGGCCCGGCGCGCTGTTCACAACAGCGTGGTGGCTGGCTGTCACCATCGCCATGCCCCCCATCCTGAGCAGCTTTTTGAGCTACGATCTCACCTATGGCTCGTTAGCCGGTATCATGATTGCCCTGTTCTTTTTCTGGCTCGTTGGGCTAGGCGTCGTTATCGGAGCCGAATTGAACGCCGCGCTTGCCGAACCGGAGGATGATCCGGAGCAAGAGGCTGATACCAGAGTGTAAGAGCACGCACGCGGCGCACGAGACGGGAAGGGAAGGGAGATACAGCAAATGAGCGGTCTGATGGAAGGCAAGCGCGGGCTCATCATGGGCCTTGCGAATGATAAATCGCTGGCATGGGGCATCGCAAAACAGCTGGCAGCACAAGGGGCGCAGCTGGCTTTTTCCTATCAGGGCGATGCGCTGGCCAAGCGGGTCAAACCGCTCGCCGAACAACTGGGCAGCGATTTCACTTTTGAATGCGATGTATCGGATATGGACGCGCTTGATGCCGCGTTCGATACCCTCAAACAGCGCTGGGACACCCTTGATTTTGTAGTCCACGCCATCGGCTTTTCCGACAAGAACGAACTGCGCGGCAAATATGTCGATACCAGCCTCGACAATTTCCTGATGACGATGAACATTTCGGCCTATTCGCTGGTAGCGGTGGCCAAACGCGCGGCCGACATGATGCCGCAAGAAGGCGGTTCGATCCTCACGCTCACCTATTATGGCGCGGAGAAGGTGATGCCGCACTACAATGTGATGGGCGTTGCCAAAGCCGCTTTGGAAACCAGTGTGCGCTATCTCGCCAATGATCTTGGCCCTGCAGGCATCCGCGTGAACGCGATCAGCGCGGGGCCGGTCAAGACACTGGCAGCCAGCGGCATCGGCGATTTTCGCTATATCCTCAAATGGAACGAGCTGAACGCGCCGCTGCGCCGCAACACCACGATCGATGATGTGGGCGGGGCAGGCCTCTATTTGCTCTCCGATCTCTCTTCGGGCGTGACGGGCGAGGTGCACCACGTCGATAGCGGCTATCATGTCGTGGGCATGAAGCAGGTCGACGCGCCCGATATCGCGCTAGAGAAATAGCGGCGGCGGGAAGGGAGAACCGCATCGCCATGCGCAAAATTCTCGTCACCGGCAGCGCGGGCTTTATCGGCTATCATCTGTGCCAGCTTCTGCTGGATGAAGGCTTCGCCGTTGCCGGGTTTGACGGGATGACCGATTATTATGACGTCTCCCTCAAACAGCGCCGCCACCAGATGCTCCGGCAAAACCAGCGTTTCACCGCGCGCGAGGCGATGCTGGAAGATTTTGACGCGTTTTGCGACTTTGCGCGGGACGAGGCGCCCGATGTGATCGTTCACCTCGCAGCGCAGGCAGGGGTGCGATACAGCCTCGAAAACCCGCGCGCTTATGTGGATGCCAATCTGGTGGGCGCGTTCAACGTGATGGAGTGCGCGCGCGAGCTGGGCGTTGATCACCTGCTGATGGCCTCCACCAGTTCGGTCTATGGCGCAGGCGAGGATATGCCGTTTCACGAGCGGCAGAAAGTCGATCAACCGCTCACCTTCTATGCAGCAACCAAGAAAGCAAACGAAGTGATGGCGCATTCCTATGCGCATCTGTGGAACCTGCCGACCACATGCTTTCGCTTCTTCACCGTATACGGACCGTGGGGGCGGCCCGATATGGCGCTGTTCAAGTTCACCCGCGGGATCCTCGAAGGCACGCCCATCGATATCTACAATCGCGGCGAGATGTACCGCGATTTCACCTATGTGACTGATCTTGTGCGCGGCCTTCGCCTGCTGATTGATCAGCCACCGGTGCGCCCCCAAAGCGCAGACGAGATCGCGCAGCACGACAGCCTCTCACCCAGTGCGCCGTGGCGCGTGGTGAATGTGGGCAATTCACAGATGGTGAAGCTGATGGATTTCGTCGCTGCGATCGAGGCGGAATGCGGGCGCGCGGCGGTGAAGAATTTCATGCCGATGCAAAAGGGCGATGTGCCCGCAACCTATGCCGATGCAACGCTGCTCAAAGAGCTGACGGGATATGCCCCGCAAACCGATGTGCGCGACGGTATCCGCGCATTTGTTGCGTGGTATCGCGATTATTACGCGGTGTGATAACGCCTGATGCGATGGCGCTGAGCTGATCAGCCTTGTGGCGGCGGTGTTGCATCCAGATCGCGTTGTTCTTCATCACCATCATCGAACGGGCCGGGCTTGGACGGCTTGGCAGGGATAGTGCGCGGCTCGTCTACCGCATCGGGCGGCGTGATCGTGGGATCAACTTCGCCCGGCACCGGCGCCGCACGCTCTTTTTCCAGCCGTTCGAGATATTCGCGCTCAATCTGCTCGACGCGGTCCTGCATTTCAGCGGCGTCGATATCGATGGTGGAAAGCCGCTCCTGGCGCGCCTCCTCGATCAGCTGTGCGAAGCGCACGCGCGATCCCTCTTCCTTGTCGGCATAGGCGGCATCGATCATCTTTTGCGTGCAGCCCAATTCGCCTCCCGCGCCTGCCGGATCGCATGACATGATGCCAAACGCGCCCGAATAGCGGAATTTCTCCACCTGGCGCGCGCGTGAGGCATTGGCGGGATTATCGCTCTGCCGCAGGTTTCGGGGGATGCGATAGCGATCCGCCTCAACCAGAATTTCGCACACCACGATTTCGCCGTCGCCGGCATCGGGGCATTCATCCTCGCTATATGCGATGACCATGTTGACCTTGTCGCCGCCCTTGTCCTGCGCTGTGGCAGGAGCGCTTGCGAAAGCTGCAGCGCCCAGCAGCGCGCTGGCGATCCCGATGCGTTTGATGCGTGTTTTCATGGCTTCATCCCGTCTGTTCAGGCGCCTTCACCGAGGGGCGCGCCCGCTTATATGTCCGGCCCTTAGATGAACGCTGCTGAACCGCCTGTGAAGGGGCGGCAATGCCGGCTGCGCTTCAGACCCGCTCGCTCACCTTGATGGCGATCTTGCAACCCAGCCGGATCGCCCCGGCAAGCAGCGGATAGGCCGGTGCCTTTTCGGCATCATTGGCAAGCGCTGCATCGCGGTGCTCGCGTTCTTCTTCGCGGAAGCGTTCGATCATTTCGGCAAGCTCGGGATCGGCCCCGCTCGCCTGCAATTCCTCAAGCTGATCGGTGTAATGCTTGTCGATCTCTTCCTCGACCGCCGCCGTGCACGCCATCGCGGCTTCAGGACCAAGCAGCGCGGTGCCAGCGCCCAGCGCATAGCCAGCGGCAGACCAGAAGGGGTGCAGTGCAGTGGGACGAACGCCGCGCCGCGCCATCAGCGCGTCAAATTCGCGGCGGTGCACTTCCTCGTCTTCGGCCATGTGGCGGATTTCGGCTGTATGCGGACCGCGATCGCCCATAACGGCCAACTGGCCCTCATAAATGCGGGTCGCGCCGAATTCGCCGGCCTGATCGACCCGGATCATGCGGTGAATGTTTTGCTTGTTCATCAGTTTGCTCGCTTATTGCGTCCCACATTCCCGTTTCTCAATAGGCCCAAGATGGCGATCCCGCCGACAAACGAAAAGAGAAAATTGTATCCGGCCAGCGAAATTCCAAGAAAGCTGAAGGGCGCTTCGTCGCATCGCACCAGCGGAACGGCGGCCGGATCGAATATATCGCGATCCGGATCAATCACCGCGCACCCGGTAATGCCGTCCCACCACCCATATTCGACGCCGGCGTGAAATCCGCCGATCAGGCCCGAAACCATGATCGCAAGCGCGGCGAAAGCCACCCACAGGCGCGGCGCGGGGGCGGCAAAGGCAAGCGCTGCGAAGCCGAGCGCGGCAAAGTGGGGCCAGCGCTGCCACCAGCACATTTCGCACGGGAACAGCCCGAAGACATATTCAGAGATATACGCGCCCCCCAGCAACGCTGCCGGAAGGGCAAACGCTGCAAAGCGGGCCATCGAAAACGCGTTCATGGCGACAGCTTTAGAGCGCTTACTTCCTCAGCGCCATCGATGCTTTGGTAGCGCGGCGCAGCGTTTCAAGCGCGTAGTGCAGCTGGAAATCCTCGATTCCCTGCTCTTCTAGCTGCTCGGCCGTCAGCTGGAAGCGCGGATCCTCGATCTTGTCCGCTTCAAGCTCTTCATCCTTGAGGCCCAGTTCGTTGACCAGATGGCCGCGCAAATCGCTCTCGCGGGTCTGATATTTGGCGCGCAGGGCGTAATCGGGATCGGAGATTTGCGGCACCTTGATATCAGGCGCGATGCCGCCTTCCTGCACGGAATTGCCCGACGGAGTGAAATAACGAGCCGTCGTCAACTTCAGCGCGGCATCGCGGCCCAGCGGCAGAAGCGACTGGACCGAGCCCTTGCCAAAGCTGCGCTCGCCCATCACCAGCGCACGGCGGTGATCCTGCAATGCGCCAGCGACAATTTCCGAGGCCGAAGCAGACCCGGCATCGATAAGCACGATCATCGGCACGCCTTCTGCCATATCGCCGCGGAACACCTCTTCCGCGTCATAAAGCAGCGTTTCGCCGCGAGCACGCCCGCGTTGAGACACAATGCGGCCCTTGGACAAAAACAGATCGGACAGCGCCACCGCTTCATCAAGGCTGCCGCCCGGATTGGAGCGCAGATCAAGCACAAGGCCTGCCATGCGGCCTGTCGCCTCTTCCTGCATATTTTGCCATGCGCGGTAGACATCCACGCCCACATCAGCGGAAAATTCGTTGACTGATATGTGCCCGACATTGCCCGGCATCAATTCATGCGTCACCGGCTCCAGTTCGATCACGCCGCGTGTTACGTCCACCTCAAACGGTTGGTCACGGCCGGGGCGAAAGATCGTCAACTGGATTGAAGTGCCCGCCTCGCCGCGCATCCGCCCAACGGCGTCATCGAGTTCGCCGCCATAGATCAATTCGCCATCAAGGTGCGTGATGTAATCGCCAGCCTTGAGGCCCATCTTGTCTGCAGGGCTGCCCTTGAACGGAGAGATAATCTTCACCGCGCCATCTTCCTGCACGACCGAAAGGCCAAGGCCGGAATAATTGCCCTCGATCATCGTGTTGAGCCGCTGGAGATCGCTGCCATCGAGATAGCCTGAATGCGGATCGAGCGATGCCAGCATCCCGTCAATCGCGCCGCGCACCAGCTTTTCGTCGCTCACATCTTCGACATAGCTCGCCTTGATGCGCTGATAGGTGGCGAACAGCTTGGAGAATTCCGGTCCTGCGCGCCCATCGACCTGCGCCATCGTGGCGGTGGTGGCAGGGATCAGCGCGACAGCGGTGACAAGCGCGAGCGTGCGAGCGAGCGATGCGGGTTTGATGCGGGCAATTTTCATGTGGGCAAAGGGCTCCTGTTGAACACTTCTGTATAGAATGACGCGCCTTAACGCCAGATGAGAGCGTGTCGCGCAGTGTCACGCCCGGAGTCATGCTTCGTGTCACGCATCCCTTGGTGGGCCGGACACTTCACCATGACCCTTAAACTACGCTTGGCAGGGGTGATTGGTTTCACCCTCGGGCAATCCACTTATTGCTGATAATCCAGCGGGTTGACCGGATCGCCTTGCCGGCGCAGCTCAATCCCGATCAGATCCGAGCTAGCGGCACGTGTTGCAGGGGTTGCGGCAACACCCAGCGGCGCGCCGCCGATCACGTCCTCGCCCGCGGCCACATCGACCCGCGCTAGGCCTGTGACAAGGCTGGTCCAGCCGCCGGGATGTTCGATGATGACGATTCGCGCAAAGCCCTCATATGGCCCCGCAAAAGCGATGCGCCCGTCTGCAGGCGCAATCACCTGCGCGCCAGCGGCTGGGCTGAGCGAAAGGCCACGCGATCGAAGGCCGCTTGCCCGCATCTCGCCAAAGCCGGTGATGATGCGGCCCTGTACGGGCAATTGAAAAGCGGCAAGACTGGCAGCGTTATCGGGCTGCGATGCGGGCGCAGGCGATGCATCGATCACGTCCGCGCTTCGCCCACCAAGCGAGGGTGGACGCAAGACCGGGCCGGGCAAGGCTGCCAGCTTGCGGCGCAGCTTCGCATTGCGATCCAGCACCCCGATCAGACCATCAAGATCGCGCGCCTCTTCGGCCAAAGCCAGCGCGCGCTCTTCCTCGCGCAGCGCATTGCTGCGCGCAGTGCTCGACTGGCCCCGCTGGCGCTGTTCGTTTGCGGCAAGCTCGATGCGGCGCGCTTCGAGATCGCTCTCGCCATCGCGCAGGGCGGTAAGCGCGCGCAAGGCCCGGCGCTCAAGACTGCGCCCCTTTGCCAGATCACCGCGCAAGGCAGCAGTGCGAGCGCGCACCTGCGGCACAGCGCTATCAAGAACAGCGCGCACATAGACAAGATTGCGCAGCGAACCGGGTTGCAGCGCAGACAGCGCAAGCGGGCGGCGGCTGGTGGTTTGCAAGGCGGCGGTAAGGCGCATCAGCGGCTCACGCCGCTTGGCGAGCCGCGCGGCGAGGCGCGCCCGCTCCACCTGCGCCAGCGAATACCGCGCGCGGGCGACCTCGATCTCGGCCTCGATCCCCTGAATACGGGCGGCGAGAGCCGCTGCCTCGCGCGCGGCGCGCTGCGCCGCCTCGCCCGCTTCCTCGGCCTCTCGTGCAAAGCGCCGGGCGCGCGCTTTCGCCTCCGCGCCGGCGAGAGAGGCGCGTTCGAGCTGCTCGCGCGCTTCATCGGGCGCGAGGATCATCACCGGGCGCTGCGCTTCGCCTGCCGGTATGTGCACCGCCAGCGCGCCCAGCAATACGAGCGCGAGAGCAGCAGGACCAAGAGCAAGCCGGTGGTTCACGACAACGCTCATGCCGCACATTCAGGAGCGATGATAGGGATGCCCTGCAAGAATACTGGTGGCACGGTAAAGCTGCTCCATCAGCATCGCGCGGGCCAGCAGGTGCGGCCAGGTGGCGGGGCCAAAGGCGAGCAGCAGATCAGCCGCCTCGCGCTCCTCGCTGGAATGCCCATCCGCCGCGCCCAGCACAAAACGGGCCTCGCGAATGCCATCGTCGCGCCAGCGGCCCAGAAGCTGCGCGAAATCCGCAGATCGCATCGCCTTCCCCCGTTCATCGAGCAGCACAGTGCGCGTCGGAGTGATCGGCTCAGGGGTGCGACCACCGGTTTCTGGCAGTTCGGTGAGCGTGCACGGCCAGCCCAGCCGCTTTTCATAGCGCGTGACCAGGTCCGCCTCGGGTGAGCGGGCGATTTTTCCGCGAGCGATGATGTGGAGAAGGATGGGGGTGCTTCCTCTGGATTTTTGTCTCATGCTTGCCCATCCAGGCGAGCGTCCTCGCTAGACGAACTTCGCTTCGCTATGGCCCCGCTGCTGGCGGACGGTCGTCCTTGCGAAATCAAGGATGTCGAAAGCGCGTTTGAACGCTACTTTAGTGCGGGCATCGATCTGTGACAGCAAGCCACAAGGCCAAAGTCGAAGGCGGGAATTCGGCCTCGGGTGTAGCATTTGGGAGCTCGTTCAAATGAGCGAACCCAAAACTACGACACTTTTACCTCGTCGCTCTCGAACGACCACATACGCTCAAGATTGTAGAAACTGCGCACTTCGGGCCGAAACAGGTGGACCACCACATCGCCTGCATCGATCAGCACCCAGTCTGCCGCCGGAAGGCCTTCGACGCGCACGGGCCCATGCCCTGCCTGTTTAACCCGTTCCGACAATTTCTGCGCAATTGCAGCGACTTGCCGGGTCGAGCGGCCGCTGGCGATCACCATGTGATCCGCGACCGAGCTTTTGCCCTTCAGCGGGATCGAGACGATTTCCTGCGCCTGATCATCGTCCAGCTGGGCAAGCACCAATTCGTGCAGTTCCTGTGCCGGGTCAGCGGGCATTGCGGACACCATATGTGCGGCTTTGCCGATCGGCGTCGGCGTCGGCGGGGCGAGATTTGCCTGAGTGTTTGGCAACAATACTTCTCCAGATTTCAAGGCAATGATGTGGGGATTGTTTGGCCCCCTGCAAGTCGGCGTGGTGGCCGGATTGTTGGTCACTGTGTCGCCCGGTGTGTGGGCCAGAATGCAGGGAGTGGCGCAACAGGGACGCTGGGACAGGTGGCCTTGAGCGCAGCGCCCTCATACCTCTTCCCAGCCTTCTATCCGGCGAAAAGTCAGCCGGTCCCGTGGCTGCGCACCGGAGTCGCGGGCTTGCGCATCGACCGGGCCTTCGCCCAGCAAATCAGACGCCCATTCGGCATGGGCACGGCGGATAGCCGTGGCCGAACGATGATCTGGATCGAAACGCAAAAACACCAGTGCCGGTGCGCTCCATTGCCCCCGTTTCCGAAAACCGGCAGCAGACACCGAGTAGCGCCTGAGCCAGGCCATGGCGGGGCTCGTCATGGCATCCGCGTTATAACCCGGGCGCGCGATGACTGCAATCGGCATGGTGCGCGCGATTGTGCGCCAGCCCTTCCATAGGTGGAACTGCGCAAGGTTGTCTGCCCCCATCAGCCACACGAATTCCCGGCCGCGATACCGGTTTTTGAGCTTTGTCAGCGTGTCCACCGTGTAGCGCGTATCCAGTTCCAACTCGATTGCTGTGGGCACGATGGGCGCGCGACGGGCTTCGACCTGCGCCGATTTCAGCCGCGCCTGCAACGACGCCATATCATCTTTCGGCTTGAGCGGGTTCCCGGGCGAGACCAGCCACCACGTCTGGTCAAGGCCAAGCGCCTCCATGGCAAAGCGCGTGATTCGGCGATGGCCACCATGGGCCGGATTAAAGCTGCCTCCCAAAAGGCCGATACGACGGGGAATGTGGTTCATTTATGAGAAAAACTGCATGGAAGCCCACATTTTAGCAATGTCTCGCGCATCTGTCAGGGTGCAAGCGTCAACTCGAATCGGTAATGCGATGCGACAAGGCTCCAGCGCAGCCCGCACTCCCTCGCAATTTGGCCAATCAACGCAAATTACACGCCAGATTGCCCTCGGCATCATCTTTCTTTTACCGGAATGAACCATTCATCGCAAATTCAGTTCATTTCAGCGGTTTGGTAACGGTTTGTAATCGACCCCCCCCGCACGCATTGATAGCCAAAACGCAATCAAACAAAACGGGGCCGCCTTGTCAGATACATCATCCTCCCGCTCGTGGAGCTTGCGCGATGCCACGCACCGTGTTCGCGGCTGGTTTCCTGATCGTGAATTTTTCATGCGGTCTGACGGTCAGGTTCGCTTCATCAAAGTCTCCTCCCGCTTGCAGATGAGTGCTGCCGGAGCCGTGCTGGCTGCGGTGCTCGTCTGGCTTGTATCGATGGCAGTTATGGGCTGGGCGCAATACCAGACCGAAGCCGATCTTGCTTCGTTTGAGCGAAAGAAAGCGCAGATCGCCACCAAGGAAGAGCGCATCGATGCCTTCCAGAACAATCTGGGCAAGGTCGTCGATGACCTCGAAGCGCGTCAGGATTTCCTCGATTCCATCCAGCAAATGCTTCCCGCCGACGTGCGCGATGCGGGCATCAATGTTACCGACAGCACAGAAGAAACCGCCGAGGTTGTCGAAAAAATAGGCCAGCTTTTCCCTGAAGCGCGCGGCCTTGCCGAAATCGAAGCGCGGCAGATCGCGTTTGTGGAAAGCATGACTCACTACGCGGACTGGCGTTCGCGCAAGGCACAGAGCGCGATGCGCAAGCTGAACCTTGATCCCAATGCGGTGCTGCGCAGGGTTGATCGCGGCGCAATGGGTGGCCCGCTTGAGGCGCTTTCCACTTCGGCTGACGGCTCGCTTGATCCGCGGTTCGAGCGTCTGGGCCTTAGCCTCGCGCGCATGACTGCGATGGAACATGCATTGGACGGCGTGCCCCAATTCGTACCCACCCCCGATGGCCGCGTAACTTCGCCCTTCGGCTTTCGCCGCGATCCCTTCACCGGGCGCAGCGCGATGCATAGCGGGATCGATTATGGCGGCCCGATCGGCCACCCGATCTTTGCCGCCGCCAAGGGCACAATCACCTTTGTCGGATGGAAATCGGGCTATGGCCGCACCGTGGACGTTGCACATGGTAACGGCATCATGACCCGCTATGCCCACCTTTCGCGCTTCGATGTCAAAGTTGGTGACGCCGTTGAAATCGGCGAGGTCATTGCCGGCCTTGGAAACAGTGGCCGTTCGACAGGCCCGCATTTGCACTTTGAAGTGCGCCTCAACAATCGCCCGGTAAATCCGCGTCCTTTCCTGGAGACTGCTCCTGATGTTCTCAAAGAAGCCCGCGGACCAGCCCCGGTCCGCACCGCAAGCGCACCCCGCTAACTCGCAATCGAGAGCAAGATCCATGCCCAGCAACGGTTCGACCTTCTCGGTGATCGGCGCCGATGTCACAATCACCGGAGACATCAGCGCTTCGGCGGATCTGCACATCGATGGCAATGTTGATGGTGACATCAAATGCGCCAGCCTCGTGCAAGGCGAGGCCAGCCAGATCAGCGGCACCGTGATGGCAGAAACCGCCCGCCTTTCCGGAAAAGTGAAGGGATCGATCACCGCGCGTGAGCTGACGATCCTCAAAAGCGCATCAATCGAAGGCGATGTGCATTATGATGCGCTGACGATTGAGCAAGGCGCGCAGGTTGAAGGGCGTTTCGCGCCGAATTCCCAGCGCCAAGCCGCAGCCGAACCGCCAAGGCAAATTGCTGAGGGGGCCGGGGAAACGGAAGAGCAGGCTTCGCTCCAGATGGCCAAATAAGCTTTGGTCAGCGCTTCAAAAAAGGGCCGCGCTTCGATCTGAAGCGCGGCTCTTTTTGTAAAATGTCACATGTGACCTTCAGACGACTTCACCGCGCTCTTTGCGGTCGCCTCACAGGACTTCGGCTCTGAGAGCCTTGCGGTCCAGCTTGCCGATCATCGTTTTGGGCAATTCATCCCGGATCACCACCTGATCAACGCGCTCATGCTTGCCAACGCGATCGTTCAGCCATGCCTTGAGCGCGTCAGCATCCGCACCATCAGGTCCGACATTGTCGTGCAGTGTGACATAAGCGCGCGGCATCTCGCCGTGATAATCCTCGGGCACTCCGATCACGAGCGCCTCTTTCACCGCTTCGTGCTGGATGATCACATCCTCGACAACGCTTGGAAACACCTTGAAACCGCCGACCGAGATCATGTCCTTGATCCGGTCAACAATTTGGAGAAATCCGTCCTCATCCATCACTGCCACATCGCCGGTGCGAAGATATGTCTTGCCGCCGTGTTCCACGAAAACATCGGCCTGCGTCTCGGGCCGGTTCCAGTATCCGCGCATGATCTGCGGCCCGTGGATGGCAAGTTCGCCCGGCTCGCCCTCGGGCGCGAGTTTTGAGGGGTCTTCCTTGTCGAGCAGCACGATGCTGGTGCCCGCTACAAGCTGGCCGATCGTGCCTTTCTTGCGGGTGCCCTCATAAGGATTGGCCGAGACAACGCCCGAGCTTTCGGTAAGGCCATACCCTTCCACCACGCGCACCCCCGTCGCTTCCTCGAAAGCATCGTGGACGGTGGCAGGCATGGGGGCGCCGCCCGAAATGCACACTTTAAGGCTGGAGAGGTCAGTCTTGGCGAGATCGGGGTGATCGAGCATTGCCTGAAACATGGTGGGCACGCCGGGAAAACCGGTCGCCTTGTGGGCCTCGATCGTCTTGAGCACTTGCGCCGTTTCAAAGCGCGGAACCATCGCAATCGAAGCACCCGCTGCAACCGCGTGGTTGAGCAGCGCGGTGTTGGCGAAGACGTGGAAGAACGGCAGCGCGCCCATCAGCACTTCCTCGCGCGGATTATCAAACGGGTTGAGCGCGGCGGTCTGCTGCGCGTTGATGGATAGCTGGCTGTGCCCAAGCATCGCGCCTTTGGGCCGCCCGGTGGTGCCGCCGGTATATTGCAGCAGCGCAAGGTCTTCGAGCGCGTCGGGCGAAACAGGCGGGGGCGTGCCCGGTGTCCAGGACCCTTGCAGATCGGCCCATTTGCGGATGCCTGGCCCCCAGGTGACATCGGCAATATCGCCGCGCTTCAGCAGCTTCATCGCCAGGCCCTTGAATGTGGGCAGCATATCCGCAACCCGCCCGACGATCAGCGTCTCGAGCTCGGACTGCTCAAGCACGCTTGCCGCGGTTGTGTAAAGTTGCGGCGCATCAACCGTCACGAGCACGCGCGTGCCGCTATCGCTCACCTGCCAGCTAAGCTCCTCCACCGAATAGAGCGGCGAGAAATTCACCACGACCGCGCCTGCCATCATCGCGCCATAATAAGCGGCGGCGTAGATCGGCACGTTGGGCAGGAACAGACCAATCCTATCGCCCTTTTCGATACCCATGCCGACAAGGCCTATGGCAAATCGGTTGGCCGCCTCGAAAATCTCGCGATAGCTGTAGGTACGTCCGAGGAAATGGAGAAATGGCGCAGCCGGATCATGCGCCACTGTGCGCGCCAACATATCAGGCAAAGCAATGGGTTCGAACGTGGTCTCCCACACGGCGGGATGATGATAGCCGTTACCGGCCGTTGCACTATTGACATTCATGTAAGTAGCCATGGATGATCCCTCTTCCAGGCACAAGGGTTATAACGCTCATTTCCAGACGCCCGGGCGCCCAGACTTGTTGTCGCAGATTTTTCCTGGCCCAGCCATCTGGCAAGAGCCAGCCGGACAAAAAAGGGGCCGCCAAAGCCGCCCCTTTCCCATTCTCGTTGTCCAAGCCGGTTCAGTCGCCTTTCGGCTCTTCTTCTTCGGGAGCAGCTTCTTGCTCAGGTTCGGGCTCGGGCTCGGGCTCAGCCTCCGGCTGCGGCGCGGGCGCGGGCGCGGGCGCGGGTGCGGCGAAGGCGGAGTCGGGTGCTGGCGCGGGTGCGGCGGCGTCGGCCTCCTCAGCCTCGCGCTTGGCGGCCAGCCACGCTTCGGCTTCGGCTTCCTGCGCCGCCTCGGCGGCGGCTTTCACATTGGCTTCACGCTCCGCGCGCAGTTCCTCGATCAGTTTATCTTTGTCGCTGCGGCCATCTGTTGGCGCGGGCGCCTCTTCCTCGGTGATCCCTGCGCGCTTGGCAGCCTTGGCCACCACGGCATCCAGTTCGCGCTGCGAACACAGGCCCAGCGTTACCGGATCCTTGGGCTGGATGTTCTGGATATTCCAGTGCGAGCGTTCGCGGATCGCGCCGATTGTGTTGCGCGTGGTGCCGATCAGCTTGGAAATCTGCGCATCGGAAACCTCGGAGTGATTGCGCAGGATCCACGCAATGCCATCGGGCTTGTCCTGCCGCTTGGACACCGGCGTATAGCGCGGCCCCTTAGTGCGCGTTACCTCGACGGGCGCCTTGTGCATCTTGAGCGCATATTCGGGGTCCTCCTCGCCCAGCTTGATCTCGCCTAGCGTCAGTTCGCCCGCGTGGACGGGATCGCGCCCTGTGTATTTGCTACCAGCCAGATCATCCGCCATCGCCTGGACCTCAAGAATATGCAGGCCACAAAATTCGGCGATCTGTTCAAAAGCGAGGCCGGTGTGATCGACCAGCCAAGTGGCGGTCGCATGCGGCATCAGCGGCTTGGGCTGATCGCTCGTTGCCTTAGCGTTGGCCATGGGGACGTCTCCATTTGCAGAAATTTTGCCAGAAATAATAAGGGCCGCCCCTTTTCGGAGCGGCCGCTGCTGAGGATCAGATAGGGCATTGCGGCGCGCTGGGCAAGCAATCGCTGCATCGCGCAGGGCAATCGCTGCCTCGGCGCGCCGCATCCAGCGGCGTGATGATTGCGAAATTACCGGCGCCAGCGGCGAGAATAGGTGCAATCCATCGTTTGATCAGGCGGCACGCAGACAGGCCCTCACCCGCTTACTGAAACGCGGGCATACCTCGCAACGAAACACACTGCTCTTCTTCCAGCGCCACCAATCCGCCCAGAAATTGCTGCGTTGCCGCGTCCCAGCTGTAACCCGATCCGAATTCGGCACAGGCTTTGGGGTCGCAATATCGCGCCGCGTCAATCGCCCGCTCCAGCGTGTCGGACATGGCGCCCACATGGTCTTGCAGGATATCCAGCGGGCCGGGCACGGGAAAAGCCGCCACCGGTGTGCCGCATGCCAGCGCCTCGATCATGACAAGGCCGAACGTGTCGGTTTTGCTGGGGAATACGAACACGTCGGCATGGGCATAGCAGCCTGCAAGATCGACGCCCGTGCGCTTGCCCAGAAAGACAGCATCGGAAAATTGCGCTTCGAGCGATGCGCGCGCCGGGCCATCGCCAACCACCACCTTGGTTCCGGGATAATCGCAGGCGAGGAAAGCCTCGATATTCTTCTCCACCGCGACGCGCCCGACATAAAGCAGAATCGGCCCTTCCAGTCCCGCATATTCTGCCGGGCGCGGCGCATCGGGGGTGAAGCAGGCAAGATCTACGCCGCGGCTCCAGTGGGTGAGGTGCCTCAGCCCCTGTTCGCGCAGCTGGGCACGGATTGTCTCGGTGGCGACCATGATGCGTTCTGCGGGGCGGTGAAACCAGCGGATATAAGGCCAGAAGACGCTCGCCGGCAAACGCAGGCGACGGGCGAAGTATTCGGGGAATTGGGTGTGATAGGCGGTTGTGAACGGGACTTTGCGCCCGAGACAATAGCGCCGGGCAGCATAGCCAAGCGGTCCCTCGGTGGCGATATGCACCGCATCGGGCCTGATGCGCGCCAGTTGGCGGCCAACAGCGCCGGGCCATGTCAGCGCCAGCCGGATTTCGGGATAGGTGGGCGCGGGAAAGCTGCGATAGTGCTCGGGCGAGATCACGGTGACGTCATGGCCCCAGCCGCGCAGGATTTTTGCCGTGGTAGACAACGTTCGCACTACGCCATTTGTCTGCGGGTGCCACGCATCGGTGACAATTGCGATCGATTGCGGCGCGGCGTTGCTGCGCGCGGAAGGAGAGATCTGGGACACGCCCCGGGTCACGCCGCTTCGCGGGCGGGGTCTGCGGCCTTGCCGGGCGCAAGCTCATCAGGCGCTGACGCCTCTTGCGCCGTATCAGGCTCCTGCGCCAGTTCCTGAGCGCGTTCGCGCTGACGGATCACGTCGGGCCAGTTGAGGATTTCCATGCGCCCATCCGCATGTTCAACCAGCGCGTTGCACCCCTCCACCCAATCGCCATCGTTCCAGTATTCAACCGTTTTGCCATCAAAGGAGAATTCACGGAATTCGGCGGTGTGGATATGGCCGCACACCACGCCATCCACGCCGCGCTCTCCGGCAGCCCTGGCGACGACTTCCTCATATTTGCCGATGAACTCGACAGCGTTCTTCACCTTGTGCTTGGCCGCCTTGGACAAAGACCAATAGGGCTTGCCCATCGCCTTGCGCAGCGCGTTTACGAGCACATTGAACTTCATGAGCGTAATATACGCCCAATCGCCCAGGAAAGCGAGCCAGCGGTGCGAGAGCATGACGGCATCGAATTCATCGCCGTGCAGCACCATCAGGCGGCGGCCATCGGCGGTGTCATGAAAAGCAGCGCGGCGGATTTCCACGCCGCCGAAATTGAGGCCGGTGAACTGGCGGAACATCTCGTCATGATTGCCGGGGATATAGACCACCCGCGTGCCGCGCTTGGCGCGCTTCATGATGCGCCAGACGACATCATTGTGCGAGGTGGGCCAGTAGAACTTCTTCTTCAGCCGCCAGCCATCGATGATGTCGCCGACCAGATAGATCGTCTCGCTATCGGTGTTGTCGAGGAAATCGATCAGCATTTCCGCGTTGCACCCCTTGGTGCCCAGATGCACATCGCTGATCCAGATCGTGCGATAATGGGCGCGCCTGTTGC
>JGI12109J20283_11135450_pt1 | contig 28223 bp, 22 predicted proteins | sample ElkSlonscriptome_12_FD_20283 | JGI IMG/M metagenome (IMG submission 20283)
GACATCCTTTTCCCGAAAAATTTTGCGCAAAGCGCAAAATTTTTCGGGAAAAGATAAAACCGTACCATGCTGCCGCAGGCGATATGAGCCGTTCCGGCGCTCAAACGCCCGTTTGGACGGGAACCGCGTAACTCCTGTCAAATAAGCTCGCGCAAAGGCGCCAAGGTCGCCAAGAACTGCATAAACGTTGCCGCTTTGCGGCTTTGCGCGAGCTAATCCGGCCGTATTTGAAAGGTATTGCCCCATGACCAACCCGTTTCAGACAGTCTCTCAAACAGAATTTGTATACTACGATTCGATCTGCACACCCGGTCCAAACGCTATATAGCCCTCAATATGCCGGGCAGCATCTTTGGTTTCGGGATAGTACCAGACTGCATCAGGTTTGGTTTCGCCGTTTACTTCAAGCGTGTAGTACCGCGCGACACCCTTCCAGCCACAGATTGTCTGTTTCACACTCTCCTTAAAATAGCTGCAGTTAATCGACTGTGGGGGAAAATAGTGATTGCCCTCAACCATCTTTGTCTGATCACTCTCCGCAAGCACTGCACCGTTCCAGATTGCGCGTGGCATGGTCTACTCCTCCTGAATTATGTGAATAGTTTTGCAAGCAACTTCTTTTTATTGTACGGAGTTTTTGTGCCGCCAGTCAAGGCGTTGGTGATTATTCGAGGCACTGGTGTAGGCAACCAGCATGCATGCCCAGAACCTGACGAACGGCAGCCACCTGGCTACTGTTCCTCACCTGCTCAGCGCTCCCCCCGGCATCAATGACACGAGTTACGCGGTGCGTGTCCAGACCGGACATTTGACCCGATGAAACCCCGATGCGCCTGCGGCAGCATGGTACGGTTTCTCTCTTCTTGGAAAAACGTGGCTCGGAGAGCCACGTTTTTCCAAGAAGAGGATGGCCTATTCCGCCCTGCCGGCGGCGATATCCGCGTCTGTAGAAGAGACCGCGTACCTTGTGTCAAATAACAGGAGGTACGCGATGGGCGTTTGGACCACGAACACCACGACAGGCGCGAACACCGCGAAACGACCACTGCTGCCATGGATCAGGCGATGCCGCATGTGGCGGGTGATATCGCCGCCGGCAGGGCAAAGAACAAGCATGTCCCATGCTGCCGCTGGCGAGTCGGGCCGGTTATCCTGATAAACGCCTGGTTGGGAACCGACCGTGTACCTCCTGTCAATGACACGAGTTACGCGGTCGTTGACTCGACAGGAGATTCCGCCGCCGGCAGGGCGGAAGATTTCATGCTTTTTCACAAAATTGTTGCACTATGTGCAACAATTTTGTGAAAAAGAAAAACAGGACCATGCTGCCGCAGGCGAAGACGGCCGTTGTGAGCGTATGTGTCTGATTTGAACGCCCACCGCGTACCTCCTGTCAATGACACGAGGTACGCGGTCGTTGACCCGATAGGAGATTCCGCCTCCGGCAGGGCGGAAGAAACCATCTTTTTTCACAAAAAATTTGCACTATGTGCAACAATTTTGTGAAAAAAGATCAAAATGTACCATGCTGCCGCAGGCGAATCGGGCGTCCACCTGGGCAAATGTCCAGTTTGTGGAACCGACCGCGTACCTCCTGTCAATGACACGACGTACGCGGCGCGGACTGTTCCGTCCGCGTGCCGGACATAGAGACCAGGTTCGCCTGCGGCGGCATGGGACGTAATCTTGCTTTTTTACAAAAAAGTCCCATGCTGCCGCAGGCGAGTCCGGTCATTACCGTGCTTAAACGCCTCATTTGCAGACCCACCGCGTACGTCGTCTCAATGATTATCCAGGTCGGCGTGGGGCGCGGGTTGCGCCATCACCTTCGCAATCACGCGTAGGTCCAGCCACCACTGCCGCTTGGGGCGGCTGTTGGCATAGTCCATCATGCGGGGCATATCTTCGAGGTTCGAGATCGCTACCCGCCCACCCTGTAACCCGATAAACGCGGCACCGGGCGGATCATTGTGCGCCTCCTCGATCAGAAAGTCGATACACTTGCTTGCCAGCCGGGTTCCCTGGATGCGGTCAAACGATGTCGGACTGCCGCCCTGCTGCATATGGCCCAGGATCGCCTGACGCACATCAAACAGATCGCCGCCCTCTTCTTCAAAGAGCGCGCTCATAAAGCTCGTGGTGTAGACCGGGTTGACTGCCTCATTGCGAATAATCAATCCCAGCCGCTTGCCGCTCCTGAACCCGCGCAGCATATACTCCAGATCCGCCTGCATCTCGCGCAGTGTAACGCCCTCCTCCGGCAGATAGACCCGCTCCGCGCCGGTCGCCAGGCCACTCATCAGCGAGAGATAGCCGCAGTGGCGGCCCATCACCTCAACCACAAAGCAGCGGCGCGAGGCCACTGCCGACTGTTTAATCTTGTCTACCGCCTCGACAATGCTGTTCAAGGCCGTATCCGCGCCGATACTCACATCGGAGCCGGGCAGGTTGTTGTTGATCGACGCCGGCAGGCAGATGATCGGAATATTGAACGCCGAGAAATTCTCGCGCTCGCGCAGTAGTTCGTAGGCGGTCTGATAGCCGCTCCAGCCGCCAATCATCAGCAACCCCTGGATATCCCACTGTTCAATCTGGCGGGCCATAGCATAAAAATCCCGCCCATGCGGGATCTTGCGGTTCGTCCCCAGTTCCGAGCCACCGGACACCGTCCAACCGGCGACGCTCATCCAGTGCATCTCCTCAATTTCGCCATCGATCATGCCGCGAAAGCCATTCCGAATGCCCAGCATGATATGACCTTTATCCAGACCGAGCCGCACCGCTGCCCGCGTTGCGGTATTCATACCGGGCGCGGGACCACCCGCATTGATCACGGCCAGGCGTAACGGCTTCTGCCCGGAAGGTGGTTCATGCGGCAGGGCGCGGACAAATGTACGCAGTGTGCGGAAGGCTTCCTTAAAGCTGCTTCCGCGCAGATCCATCGCCTCGTCATAGTTGTGAGCGGTAATAGATTTGGCAACGGCACGCGTCTTCTCGACACACTCCATCAGCGGCGAGCGGGTAATCTGGTTGTTTTGCATCCCGATCAGAAAGGCTTCGCCATTTGAGCGCCCGGACACAATCTCATCAACTGCCGCATAGCCGAGCAGCGTACTCATATAGCGATCAAACGCGCTGGGAGCCCCACCGCGTTGCACATGCCCCAGGATTGTTACCCGGGTATCTTCACCCAGGCGCTCCTCCAGCACCTGTTTCACATAGTCGCTGGTAATCGGGTTGCCATTCCGATCACGCGCGCCCTCGGCGACAACGACAATGGTATCCCGGCGGCCGGCTTCACGGCCTGATTGCAGGATCTCACACATCTTCTCTTCCCAGTTGTCCACATCCGGCGGGCTCTCCGGGATGAGCACCCAGTCCGCGCCGGTCGCCAGCGAACTCATCAGCGCCAGGTAGCCGCAATGGCGGCCCATCACCTCGACCACAAAACTGCGCTGGTGGCTGGCCGCCGTACTGCTGATGGCATCTATCGCCTCGGTAATGCGCTGTAACGCCGTATCGGCCCCGATGGTCATATCGGTGCCGAACATGTCATTGTCGATTGAGCCGACCAACCCGGCGATGGTCAGGTTGGGATGCCGGTCCGCCATTTCCCGGCTCACCTGACCTGTTTCGACTAACTCTTCAAGGAGACCAGACCACTCCTGCCGGAAGGTATTTGCGCCAGTAAGGCTGCCGTCACCGCCGATAATAACCAGGCTGTCAATATCATGCTCCAGCAGATTGCGCGCCGCTTGCAACCGTCCTGCGCGTTCCCGAAACTCAACCGAGCGGGCCGTGCCAATAATTGTCCCTCCCTTGTGTAAAATACCGCCGACGGAGTCCCATGTCATCTTGCAAATACTTGCGCCACCGTTCACCATCCCGTTATAGCCTTCGTATATCGCATAGACATCTGTGTCCCGATCCAACGCTGTACGGACAACCGCGCGTACTGCCGCATTCATTCCTTGCGCGTCGCCACCACTGGTCAGTACGCCGATATTTTTGGGCCGATGTACAGACATTTGGCACTTCTCCTACTAATCGCTGTCGTCGGTTTGCATCTTTCTAACCGCCTATTCCTGATTCCTACGCACTTCAACCGGGCTTGCTTCCGTTCATAACACGCGTTACGCGGTGAAGCCTGTTTTGGTCTGTTGACTGACCCAAAAGCCGGATTCGCCTGCGGCAGCGTGGTACTCTTTTTCCTTTTTCACAAAAAAATTCACGTTGTGAATTTTTTTGTGAAAAAGATCTGGTCGCTTCCGCCCTGCCGGAAGCAAATCGGGTCGTTTATCCAGGTGAACACCTGGTTTGGAACCGACCGCGTAACGCGTGGTACTACCACGCGTTACGCGGTCCCCGGCGAACGGAGCTTTGCGCCTCCGGCAGGGCGGAAGATTTCATGCTTTTTCACAAAAATTTGCACAGAATGCAAATTTTTGTGAAAAAGCTCGATCACATCCCATGCTGCCGCAGGCGAATCGAGACGTTCATCCAGGCAACCGCCTCATTTGGAACCGACCACATAAGTCGTGTTCATAATAGCAACAGGTCTGCTCTTCGACAAATAGGTATCAGCATATACGCCCCCCTCCCAGACGGGACGTACTTATTCGTAGAGCCCCACGCCAAATGTACCGGCACGGCCGGTGGGCACAAACGGGCCGGCACTCTCCCTGAGGCAGACAGGTAAAAAGCAGATTGCGCTAACAGCGGGAGTCACTATGTAGGATATTGTACCGCGATTTGCGGGTAATGATCTACCGACGTAGTTCGGTTGCCGCGCGCACCGTCTGGAAATGAATATCCACGGTATCCTGAACCCGGCGTGCGTACCCACCTGCCATCGTTATTGCAAGCGGGATGCCGGCATTGCGGCATTGCTCCAGCACCAGCATGTCGCGCTCGGCCAGGCCGCTCTTACTCACGGCGAGTCGTCCCAGCCGATCATCAAAATAGGGGTCCGCGCCCGCCAGGTAGATGGCAAGCTCCGCCCCGGCGCGTTCTAGCGCCTGGTACAGACCGCGCTCAAACGCGGCGAGATAGCTCAGATCGTCGGCATCATCCTCGAGCGCAATATCCAGATCGCCCGGACATTTCCGAAAGGGGTAGTTTTTTGCGCCATGGATCGAGAAGGTAAAGATCGTCGGATCATCCGCCAGGATCGCCGCCGTCCCGTTGCCCTGATGCACATCGGCATCAATAATCACCACGCGCCGGACCCGCCCTTCGGCCTGCATGGTGCGGGCAGCAATCGCGCTGTCGTTAAACACGCTGTATCCCGCCCCCTGGTCGGCAAAGGCATGGTGCGTGCCCCCCGCCAGGTTGACCGCCACGCCATCTTGCAGCGCCGCACGGCAGGCGGCAATCGTCGCCCCCACCGAGCGCCGCGACCGCTCAACCAGTTCCGGGGACCAGGGGAAGCCGATACGCCGAATCTCCGGCGTGGTCAGCAAGCCGGCACGCACACGCCGCAGATAGTCCGGGTCGTGTGCGCGGGTGATCTGCGCATCGGTGGCCGCCTCCGGCAGGCAGAGTTGTTCCGGCGGAACCAGTTCACACGCGCTGACCTGCCGGCGCAGCAGCGCATATTTTTGCATGGGGAAGCGATGCTCTGGTGGGAGGGGGAGAACAAAGACGTCGGAGTAAAAAATTCTCATGGGATAATCGGGAAGATCTCTAACATTCTGAAGAGTTATCGGCGGCGCTCCCGCTTGCCATCATGCGCAGGAATGCAATAAACTGCTCGATATCCGCAGTACACAGATCAATCGCCCGAACTGCACTGCCACGATGCCAGTTCCCTCCAGTTGGAACATGGCGATCGATTTCTTTAGCGATCCGATTGCACATACCTTCAACCCCATTGTAGAGGTCGTGCAGCATACTCCCTAGAGCGCGCAACGCAAACGAATCCGGTTCATGCAGACCAATGCGTGCCTGAGCATCTAGCAGTTCGGCCTTGAGTTGCAACAATTCACCCAATTGAATTGTTAACTCATCAGCCGGCCGCTGCAACGGGATCGCGCTCATACAGCAGTTTTCCCTCAGTCACGATGCGCCGGGAGAATTCTTCCGAAACCTGGTTCAAATCCACCAGATCGACGGAGAAATTACTCTCGCGCTCCACAAACCCCACTGCATCAAGGTAGCGTGCGGCGGGCAACCCGCTGACCGCCAGATCGATATCGGTCTCTGGAGAAAAAACACTCCCCCACGCCAGCGACCCGAAGAGATAGACCGCTGCAACGTCAAACTCCTCAACAAGCCGCTGACCGAGCCGCTCGGCTTCGTGCAGCAATCGCAACGGGGGTAAAACAACATCTGGCTCCCCGGAGCTATGTCGTGCAATCAATGGAAACAGGCACTGTCCTACCTGCTGCCGCAACTGCACTAACCCGGCATCATCGGTCCTGTTCCGCCAGGACAGACGTACACGCACCGCCTGCTTATCTCGCCAATCGGTCAACCGCTGATCAAGATCCGCAATAACATCGTTCATAAGTGCCCAGCGACCCTCCCGCAATGTTACATCCCACACGATCAATACCACTGGCAAGCTACATGCTTCCCAGTGGATTACATCCTTGACCGCGATATTTTTATAAACCAGGTGATCATTCTTGCGGCGCTCGTGGAGATTCGTGACACTTTTTTCCTGGACATGAAACATAACACCAGTCGCGCGGCCCTCGAAGTAGATATGCACAACAAAATCTTCACCCAGATCGGGCACAGGCGCGGCGATAACCCAGCCAGATTCAGCCAGGCGCTCGCTTAACTGGTTACGGCTGATCTGCTCTTGCCGCATCTGGTCGGTATAGCGCGCCGGTTTCACCATCATGCATCACCTTTACTCCGCGCAGGATACGTTCATTTTTCAGGCATACTCAATTATAGCACAATCGTACCAGCATCATGCCCAGGACCGGCACTCCCGCTTTCCCCACCCTCACCGCCGCGCTAACTGCGTCGCATCAAACTGCCACCATGTATTCACGGCGGCAATCAGATCCTGGTTCACCATTTTCTCATAGGAGAAGAGTACCACATGCTTCTGAAACTCACGCCGCACCAGTTCCACCGCCGGCACAAAATCCTGATCCCCCGTAGTCAGTATCAGCGTTGTCACCGCCGGCAGCGAAGCCTGCCAGATGAGGTGCGCGCTAAAGTCCACATCAACCCGGCGCTGGCGATTCGTCCCCGGCGGCCCCGATTCCATCGGCTGCAGGCGCACCTGCATGCCCTGTGCCTGCATCGCCGTGTAAAATGCCTGCAACCCGCTGGAGATGCCATACGCCGGGTCAAACCCATTAAAAAGATAGGTCTGGGTCGCGCCGAACTGCTTCCGAATAATCTGCTCTGCCGCGATATAGTCCAGCTTGAACTGGCCTTCGCTGGCCTTCACCACATAGCCTACGTCAACCAGCCAGGTTGCTCCTGCCATGTCCACTCCTTTCTAAATGTACGATTCCATTGCAGGCAGCAGCGCGGGGACTGCCGCCGACCTACTGCACGCGTGGTGCGCGGCGCGAGCGGCGGAATGATTGCCACAGCACCAGCAGCGTCACCGGGATGACAAATGCGACCATCAGTGTGCTAAACAGCGGCAGGGCTGCGCTCCCGGAAGCCGCCAGGATCAGATAGAGCGTGTAGGCTACATAGTACCCTAAAAAGAGCGCGCCTTCCCACCGCCGGATTACACCCCGCGTAAAAAAGACCGGCACACACAGCAGTGCCACGGCAATCATCACCGGCAGATCAAACCAGAGCGCACGCAGATCAACGCTAATGCCATTGGGCGCAATCAGCGCAACAAACCCCAGCACCGAGAGGATATTAAAAATATTGCTGCCCACCGCATTGCCCACCGCAATATCGCGCTCATTCCGCAGCGTGGCGATCACCGACGTGGCAACCTCCGGCAGCGAAGTCCCGATGGCAACAATGGTCAGCCCGATAATCAACTCGTCCACCCCCAGGAAGCGCGCAAACTCAACCGCGCCATCGACCAGCCAGCGTGATCCCAGGATCAGCGCGGCCAACCCGACGATCATCAGGAGCAGGTAGCGTCCCCAGTGGGGACTACTCGGCACCCGATCCAACCCCAGATCGTGGGCATACTCGGCCTCAAGCGCTTCATTGCCTTTGCGACTCTGGCGAAACGACCAGGCCGTGTAAATAATTACACCAAGAAACAGGATCAGCCCATCCAGCCGGCCAAACGTCCCATCCAGAGCCATAAAGAGCATGAGAAATGAGATGCCCACCATCAGCGGCACATCAACCCGGATCAGCCGTTGCGAGACCAGCAACGGCGTAATCAAGGCAGAGAGCCCCAGAATAAACAGGATATTGAAGATATTACTCCCGATAACATTGCCCACAACCACATCGGCCTGGTCCCGCAGGCTGGCCTGAACCCCCACCGCCAGTTCCGGCGAACTGGTCCCAAATGCCACGATGGTCAACCCGATCACCAGGGGCGAGATTCCGACCGTCGCCGCCAGCCGCGCGGAACCATTCACCAGCGCCTCGGCCCCGACTACCAGTAGCACAAGCCCGACGATAAACAATACAAAGGTCATGCCGTTCCTTATTCTTTTGCAACAAGCTCATTCCTCCGGCCGGCGGCTTCGCAGGAGAAGCCGCGTATGCGCAACCTGCCCGCGCCGGATGCCACGGACACGCTGACGGTTATGCATATGATACACGAAGAGTCGCCCATGCCTGGTGACGACCTGTGCTTCTGCATCATGCTATCCACAAAAAAAGACGCCTCCCCTGGTCAGGGACACGTCTTGTCCGATATCTGCTGCGCCACAGGACACACACACAGTAACTGACAGGAGTTACGCGGTCGGTTCCAAACCAGGCGTTTATCGGGATAACCGGCCCGACTCGCCGGCGGCAGGGTGGAAGAAACCAGCTTTATTCACACACATTGTTGCAAGGTGTGCAACAATGTGTGTGAATAAGAAAAACAGTCCCATGCTGCCGGAGGCGAATCGGGGTTTCATCGGGTAAAACGCTCAGTTTGAACGCGCATCGCGTACGTCGTGTAACTGACAGGAGTTACGCGGTTGTTGCCCCGACAAGCGATTCCGCCTCCGGCAGGGCGGAAGAAACCAGCTTTTGTCACACAACATTTGCATTGTGTGCAAATGTTGTGTGACAAAAGATCACATGTACCGCGTACGTCGTATCCATGCACAGCACTGCGCTTATGCGCAGACCGTCTGCTCTTTAAGCTGCTCCGCCGGTTGCAGTTTATGTTGTATCATCGGCAGATAGATCGTAAAGGTGCTGCCCACTCCTTCATTGCTCGTCACGTCAATCATGCCATCGTGCATGGTGACAATTTCGTTGACCACATACAGCCCGATTCCCATGCCCGGGATCCGGTGCGAATGCGCATTTGCGGCCCGGTAGAACCCCTGGAACAGTTGCGGCAACGCCTCTGCCGGGATGCCAATCCCCTCATCAATGATTTTCAGACATGCCTGCCCATCCTGCTGATCAAGCTGAATCTGCACCGTCCCGCCCCGGGGACTGTATTTGATCGCGTTATCAAGCAGGTTCTGCACGACCTGTCGCAGACGCACATAATCGCCTTCGATGATCACCGGCTCATGCAAACTGCGAATGGTAAGACCGTGCTGCCGCAGGACCGTCCGCATCTCGGCAACCAGATCCTCTACTAGTGCGCCCAGATCGACCGGGACACGCTGAATGGTAAACTGCGAGGTTTGCAGGCGTGAAAAATCAAGCAGTACATTAATCAGATCATTGAGGTTGTAGACCTGCTCCACAATGCGATCCAGTGCGCGATGGGTGCGCTCAACATCGATACGCGGCTGGTTGATCCACTGCTGTAATATGCGCGAGAAGCCCAGCAGGGTGGTCAGGGGTGTCTTCAGTTCATGCGACAAAATCGAGAGAAACTGCTCGCGCTGTTGCACCGTTTCCTGCGCCTCCTGGTAGCGTCGGGCTTGCTCCACCGCTGCCGCAATCCGTGAGGCCAGATTCTTCGCCATACCCAGATCCTCCAGCCCATAGTAACTCTTCTGGGCGGAGACAAACGCGATGGTGCCCAGCACCTGCCCATGCCGCTTGAGCGGCACAATCATAGCCGACCGGGTACCGGCTGTCTGGAGCAAGCGGAGATGTTCCTCATCGTGGGCAAACGGCTCCAACATGATTGACCCGATCGCGGGTATCATCTCCGGTTGCCGTGTCTGTACCACCTTATGCACTGGACCGGGCAGGATGGGCGTAAGCGGATAGTTGTCATGCAGGGTATGCAAGAGGCGCTCCAACTCCGGCGTGCGATGAGCTACGGCCCCGCAGTACAGTTGCCCCTCCGGTTCAACTAGATCGATGACACACCAGTCAGCGAGAAAAGCGGCAACAAACCGTGCCACTCGCGTCAGCATCGTTGCCTCATCCGGTGTCTCGATCAGGATATGGCTGACATCCGACAGGAGAGTCAGTCGCCGGCATGATTGCTCGGCGCTGATGCGTGTGGCCCGTTCACGCGCCACAAGTATCTCTTTCTGTTTGTTCAAGAATTTCAACTGCGCCAACCGTTCCGCCCGACACTGCGCATCCATCCGGTCAGGCGGGTGCGTGTCGGCAGCGACGGGAGCGGGGGCGTCCGCCGTCGGCGTATGTGTAGCCGTGGTATGCTCCATCTGCCAGTGTAGTTGTTCCACGCGAATCATGAGATCCTCAATCGGCCCGGACAGGAACGCATGTTCCTCGGATGACGCTGTGCCGAGCCGGTGATATAACTGCAACACCTGATCACGAACGGTTTGTATCTCCTGAGCAAACTCATGCAGGCTCATATCTACGTTTCTCCTCTTCTATCAATCCCAACCCAGGGAAGGTAGACAACGCTGTCTGTTATACCGGGGCGCAGTTCAGCAATTATCAAACGTGTATCTGCCGGCTTCAGCATAACGGTAATCAACGCTAGAGGCAAGCATCATTTGGTTGGATATCAGAGGAGATTTAAGGGAGATTGTACTACACACGGCAGGAAAGACCTATAACTACGGCTGGTTTTAGCCCATTGGTGTATGACTATAGTTGATTGGAGAACAACACAGCAGTAAAACTTTGTTGACTAATTCTTCTAGAACCAGTCCATGGTTCAGAATAGGGCCTGTCTAAGCGAACACAGCGACCGCGTTGATTTCCACCTGCTTTATCTAGAGTTTGCCATGCCGGTAGTCCACAACCAGGGGTTTTCCGGGAAAAATTGCATAGATTCCCTGATAGCATACGCGGTAACTTTTTGCTATACTGACGATCAGACGCTTGTGCCGGATTATATAGTCGCAACAGTCCAGGCATCCAGCCTTGCATTCGCCACGATACGGCGGCAAGGTTGGATTTGTGTCCCTCCGAAACCGGTTTGAGCCCGAACGATCGCGTCCCTGGCGCAGCGATGAAGTAGATGGAGCAGGAGAAACACATCATGGACGATCGCGTTAGACAAAAAACCACCCCGGAACTGCAGTCCGAGAATGCGCAGTTACAACGACAGTTGGCCCGGTTAGAAGAGATAATTGAACAGATAACCCGCCCTCAGTCATCTTCCTGGGAAAAGGAACTATTACCGGAAGCATACGACTACACCACGTCCGATGAGATGCAGGCCCGCATTGCTGAGTTGACCCGGATAAATGAAGATCTGCAACAGGAACTCGCTACATGCCTTCAGCGGGAAGCAGAAATGCAGATGTTGGGATATGCCATCGTCCACAGTCTGCGTACGCCGCTCGCCATTATCAACACCTGCACCGAGAGCTTGCAGGCGGATTGCCCCCACGAATTGACCAGAGCCGCACATGCCGACTTTAACCGGATGCAGCGCTCTATTCAGCGCATGGATCATACGATTAATGATTTGCTGCACCTGGCGCAGATCACCGACCGGCGCATGCAGCATGAACCAGTTAATCTGAGCAGTCTGGCCTATGATATTATCGCGCTCTGGCATGGTCTCCCCGATTACGACGTTGAAGTCATCATCACGGACAATATGGTTGTTGTTGGTGATCCGCAACTCCTGCGCATTGCTCTGGAGAATCTGCTGAACAATGCCTGGAAGTTTAGCCGTAACCGGCCGCATGCGCGGGTTGAGTTTGGGATGACTAACTGTGTCGATCATACCGTCTACTTTGTCGCGGACAATGGAATTGGTTTTGATCCATCCCGGTCCGACCAGTTATTCTACCCATTCCAGCGGCTGCACTCCGCGCAGGACTTCCCCGGTACCGGTATCGGATTGACCCTGGTACAGCGCAGCATTCAACGTCATGGCGGTCAGATCTGGGCCGAAGGTGTGCCGGATCAGGGCGCAACTTTTTACTTTACCCTGGCGCAACCCCTCCCGTCTGTAGATAGTTGAGGTCGGACAGGGAATTCTCCCCTATTTCTCCACCAACCGCCAACGGAATTCACGCATGCAACGTACGGCCTGAAGTGTATCATGGATAGTCCGGATCCTATCTGGAGTGTCGGTATTAGGTGTCTTCGACAGATAATATAGACTGCGTAGGAAGGCATTGTTGCGGCATAATGTCAGAACATCAAACCCGGAGTGACACTTTGTAGAACACGCGACAACTCACGGAACTTCTCGTGAATGTGCAGCACATACGGCAATGGCAGACAGCGCGCGTTCAAAAATCAATACATCTGATAATGAACGCCAAGGTAGTCACCAGACGCGTACTTAAGCAGAAGTTGGCGAATATGCAAGCTGAATTAGAACGTGAATGGGCAATCCGCCTTCAGAATGAGCGGCAGGTCAGTGCGCGCATTGCCCAACTCGAGGCAGAAAACCGCACGCTGCGGCATAAACTTGCCGCATACGAGCAGGAACAGGCCGCGGCGCAGCATGAGGCGCGCCTCCCCTGGGCCATTCTGAACTCCCTCCCCATCCATATTGCTGTGCTCGACATGAACGGCACAATTATCGCCGTAAATGAGGCATGGCGCACATTTGGAGCGGTAAGTTCACCTGTCGGCGAAACGAGTGCTACTTTGCCGCATACGGACGAGGGCGCGAACTACCTGACTGTCTGTGACAGCGCAACCGGGGAAAATGCTGACGAAGCGCCTCGCTTTGCTGCCGGTATCCGCGCGGTGCTGGCGGGGACGCACTCACATTTTACCCTGGACTATCCCTGCCATACGCCCATTGAGCAGCACTGGTTTACCGGGTATATCACCCGCCTGGCAGCGTCTGGTCCCGCCTGCGTTGTCACGGCCCACGCGGATATTACCGACCGTAAACGGGCCGAACAGGCACTACAAACCAGCGAGCGGCGTCTGCGCCGGCTTACCGACGAACTGGAAATGGCGAACCGCCATCTGCGCGATAACCGCGATATTCTGCAAACCATTATCGATACCATTGACGATGGGTTTGTATTGCTTGACCATGACGGGTATGTGCGGGCAGTGAACCGGGCAATGACGCTCCTGCTGGGACGCTCTCACGCCGAAGTGCTTAAGCAACCCTGGGCCGCGCTTTGCCGGCCGGCCGGAACCGATGTAACCCATACCCTGACCTTTCCCGGTGCCTGGGTGCTTGACACTGTGCATGATGGTCAACCCCGCCGGCGGCGCGAACGCATCTGCTATCCCGACGGCACAACGCATGTGTTCGATATGCAGACCCTGCTCACGCGCTCACCCGTTGAACAATCGCCCCCTGCACAAGCAAAAACAACCGGCCCGCCAATCGGCACTCACGTTGTGTTGTATGTTGCCGATATCACCGAGCGTCTCCAGCAGGAAAGCCAGGTTCGGCATACCGAACGCACTGTGGCCGGTAAAACGATTACGGCACTTGTGGCCCACCGGATGAATACACCCTTACAGACAATTCAGGCGACCCTGGAAATGCTCGCCGAAACTGACGAAGTGGAGCAGGCCGATATACTTGCGCGGGCACGCGAACAGATTGAACGCATTGGTGTCATATTACAGGAATTAGATAGCCGCTACCACTCGCCCCCGGAGTAACCTGATGCGCATACTGCTCGATTACGGAAACCAATTCAGCAGAAATACGCTGATAGATTCATATCACCTTGAGCGGGGCTATAGGCAAAGATGACGGAACAGCGTAACCGCCGGTCTATCTCCAGCAGATAGACCCGGCAAGCATCGCGTCACCCGCAATAAGGTAAAAATGAGGTTAAAAGGGTTGGAATGCTAGCCGACCAGACTACAGTTGCCACGACATACTACTCACAGGAGTTACGCGGTTGTTGATCCGGCATAGAGTTTTGCCTCCGGCAGGGCAGAAAAACCCCGCTTGTTCACCGCCATAGTTGTACGATGTAAAACATGGATGTGGACAAGATAAAAACTTACCATATTGCTGCAGGCGAAACCGGGCGTTATCGGGCTCAAACGCCCGGTTTGTAGACTCACCGCGTAACTCGTGGAAACTAAGGAAAGAAGGATGACTGCTTCTATTCTGTTAGTTGAAGATGATCATGATATGCGGGAAGTGATTGCGCGCATCCTGGAGCGGACGGGCTACCATGTGACCCAGGCCGCCAATGGTGAGCAGGCAATTCGGCTATTAACCCAGACCGACCCGGATCGTCCGAGTTATGATGTGGTGCTGACTGACATCATCATGGAGAATATTGACGGCGTCGAAGTTGCCAATGTTGCTCGCACCCAACCTGACCCGCCCGAGGTTATCTTACTCACCGGCCATGCTACCCTGGACACTGCCATTGCCTCCGTCCGCGCCGGGGTCTTCGACTACCTACAGAAGCCCTGCCGGATGATCGAGTTACGCGAACGCCTGAACGCCGCGATCACCCGCCGCAAGATCCGGTTGCAGCAGGCGCGCGCCTCAGATGCACTACAGAAAGTTGCCGAGACGATTAACCAGGCCCGACAGTCGGGAGTTCCCACACCATCTGGAGCAGAGCAGAACGACCAGGCAGCCGACACCGGCACACGCTACCTGACGGTCGGCGCGCTGCGCATTGATACCCACCGCCACGAAGTCTGGCTCAACAACGAGCCACTCCACGTCACCCCAACCGAGTACACAATTTTGACCTATCTGGCGGCCAGCCCGGGGCAGGTTATCTCATTTCTTGATCTGGCTCGCCCGATCTATGGAGAAAGCACTGATCAAGCCGGCGCGCGGGATCTGATTCGCTGGCACATGCGCAATCTCCGCCATAAATTTTATACCAACTATATTATTAGTGTACGCGGAGTTGGATATATGCTTGCCAATCCCGATGAGCCCGATAGTTCAGGCGAGTGACTGCCCAGTAATCCTGGTAGTTGCCAATATGGTTGCATGCGGATGACGTGTGGAGGAGCGCAGCAAGCTGTTCTCAGTTTTACAGGAGTTACGCGGTGGGCGTTTGGACCACGAACACCACGATATGAGCGAACACCGCGAAACGGCCAATGCTGCCATGGATCAGGCGATCCCGTGTTTTGCGGAGGATATCGCCTCCGGCAGGGCGGAAGAAGACATTCTTGTTCACGAACATGTGGCTCTCCGAGCCACATGTTCGTGAACAAGAAAAAAGCGTCCCATGCTGCCGCAGGCGAATCGGGCTTTTGGGCTGGTACGCCGCCGGAACAGTTGGCACCGCGTAAGTCCTGTCAGTTTTACACGACTTACGCGGTCGTTGACTCGGGAGGGAATGTCGCCTCCGGCAGGGCGGAAGAACCCATACTTTTTTCACAAAAAATTTGCACTGTGTGCAAATTTTTTGTGAAAAAAGTTCAAAATGTCCCATGCTGCCGCAGGCGAATCGGGCTTTTGGGCTGGCACGCCGCCGGAACAGTTGGCACCGCGTAAGTCCTGTCAGTTTTACACGACTTACGCGGTCGGTTCCAAACCAGGTGTTCACCTGAACGAACGGCCCGATTCGCCTCCGGCAGGGCGGAAGATTTCATTCTTGTTCATAAAAATTTTGCACACAGTGCAAAATTTTTATGAACAAGAAAAAAGAGTACCATGCTGCCGCAGGCGGTTTGTGTTTCATCGGGTGAAACGCCCGGTTTGATAAACCACCGCGTAACTCGTGTCAGTTTTACAGAAGTTACGCAGTCCCGAACCCGGAAGATTCCATTCTTGTTCACAAACAAATTCACAACGTGAATTTGTTTGTGAACAAGAAAAAGAGTACCATGCTGCCGCAGGCGGTTTGTGTTTCATCGGGTGAAACGCCCGGTTTGATAAACCACCGCGTAACTCGTGTCAGTTTTAGGGGAATCAAATGACACCCTGTTCAGGTTAACAGGGTGTCGTTGTCATTGCAGATGATTAATTCAAGCCCGCGCGACCTGCGGCATAGGCAACTGCCCCGATAATGAACATGGACAGGATAACAAGCAAGCCACCAAGGAAATCAGGCGTGAAACCAACCGATGCCTCCATAAATCTCCTCCTTGTCTCTTTACTTATATATTCCGTATTGTGTTTATACCACATTTAGCTTTTCTGTAGAAGGATGACATAATTGGAGAAGTGGAGGAGAAATGGAGGAAAAACAGCGGAGAGCCGGTAGCTCGCAAGCATTGAGTGGAAAACTATTGTCCGCAACCGAACCGACCCGGTTGATCCAGATGCACCATCTTGTACCAGGTCATATTCACACCGATAAACGCCTCCCACCGGAACTATCACCGGCGGGAGGTTTGCCAACGACGAAACGTTGCCATCACAGCACCGCTGCCGACTTTGTCTCGAAGTTACGCGGCACTCCCTGGTCACCACAATGATAATGATGCAGAACGCCGGCTATCCCAGATCCTCAATATCAGCCCCTTGCTCCCGGGCATACCGTTTCAGGTTCACAACCGTCTTGCTGAGTTGCCGCACCGCCCCATCCATCTGCTCAAAGAGCGACTCATACTCTTCCTCGGTCAGCGGATCTTCCTCGCCCGTCAGCCGATTGAGATGTCGGCCCAGCAAGCTCACCGGATTGTATAACTCCTGCACCACGGTTGTGAGAACCTGGGTTGGCGTTAAGCCCTCCCAGGGATGGGGTTCGTGCCGGGATGTCTGCTCATTCATGGGAGAAACCTCCAGAAGATACGCATCTTATGGTTGACAGTAGCGATCAAACCACTCCAGGGTCCGGGTCAGGTGGTCTGCCCGGTGATGCGGCTCGCCAGTACGGGTGAGTTCATGCCCCTCACGCGGGTAGCGCACTAACTCAACGGTCTTCTTTTGACGTCGTAGGAACGCAAATAGTTGCTCCGCCTCGCTGATCGGTGTGCGATAATCCAGTTCACCATGCAGTAAGAGCAGCGGTGTCGTAATCTTATGCGCATGCGCCAGAGGCGAGTGATACCAGAGTTCCTCCTGCAACTCCCAGGGATAGCCGCTAAACTCACTCTCGATCAACTCGTGGGCATCACTGGTGCCATACTGCGAAATCAGGCTAAACACCCCCCGGGCTGCCACCGCGCAGGCAAAGCGATTCGTGTGACCAATGAGCCATGTTGTCATGAAACCGCCGTACGAGCCGCCCGTCACCGCAATCCGTGCCGAATCAACATGGCCCTGCGCAACGAGGAAATCAACTCCTGCAAGAATATCCGGCGCATCGGCCTCACCCCAGTGATCCCGGATGCTGCCGCGCCACTGCTCGCCGTACCCATCCGAACCACGCGGATTGCAGAAGAAGACAATATACCCCCGCGCCGCGCACACCTGCCACTCGTGCCACATCGACCGATAGCCCGGCCCCCACATAATCGGTGGCCCCCCGTGAATATGGACTGCCAGCGGATACTGTCGGGACGAGTCAAAGTCGGGCGGATATGCTACCCAGCCCTGGACCTGTTCACCATCGGGCGCAGTATACTGCACCTCTTCAAACGGTACCACCTGGCGCGCGGCCAGCAGTGCTGCATTGAGTTGCGTCAGTTGGACTTCCTCACCATTGGGATGGCGCACAAACAGATTGCCGGGCATATCGGACGTGTCCGCGATAAAGGCAACCGTACCCGCGCCGCCAACATCAAAAGCGCTCACCATCCGGTTTGTATTTACCTGCAGTTCGACATGCCGTTTCGTTGAGTCGGGTTCCGTATCGGTATGGTACACCCCGGTGGTCCCACGCCACCCGGCACTAAAAAAGACGCCCTGGCTATTCGGGTGCCAGCGAAACAGTTCAACACTCAGATCGGTATGCGCCGTCAGCGACTGAGGCTCGCCCCCCGCAACGGGAATCAGCGCTACCCGGTAGCCCCCCGCCAGCAACCGCTCCTCCGGCAGACGGCGAAAGGCAATCATACTGCCATCCGGGGCAGGCTGCGGATCAAAGTAGGAATAGCCCGAGCGCGTCAGAATCTCCGGTTTGCCCCCGGTCGCCGGAACACGCAGCACATCGTAATACCCCAGCAGCGCATCAGCTTCGGGATCACGCGTTGCCGTCGTCAAGAGCGCCTGACCATCGGGCATCCAGACCGGCGCGCTATGATGAATATCCCCATCGGTGATCCGGCGCGGCTGCGGTCGATCCGACCACTCTAGATCAGCAGTAGGAACCGCCACACTATAAATATGGTGGCGGCGATTGTCAAAATAGTCCGTCCCAGTGCGATAAGGCAGGCGGGTGATCACCCGAGGATCATGGCGCTGCGCTTCGGCATGCTCCTCCGCTTCACGGATGCGGCGCTCTTCCCAGGCATCGGCAGGAGCCACGGGAGTGGTATCCGCATCCGCCCGATCCTCTCGCATCCGCTCGGCTTCATCACAGGCCGAGAGAAACGCAATGCGCGTGCTATCGGGACTCCAGGCCGGTTCGCGCGCTCCTTGCGGCATAAACGTTACCTGCTGCGCCTCCCCGCCATCGACGCGAATAACATAGATCTGGCCCCGCTCGTCATCCCGGGTCGAGACAAAGGCCAACCGGCGGCCATCGGGACTCCAGCGCGGTGTGTGATCCTGCCGCTGACCGCTGGTAAATCGGCGGGGTTGACCATGCATCACCGGCACCAGGTAGATCGCCCGGCGGTAACAATTCTGCACGCGATCCACCTGCACATGCACATACGCTATCGTTTGCCCATCCGGGCTGATGCGCGGATCTTCCAACCAGTCGAGGTCATATAGATCGTTAATTGCAAAAGGTGTCCGTTCAATTGTCGTCACAGATGTGGCTTTCTGATTTGCATCAACAATAACCTGACTCATCACCTGCCATAGAACAACAGCCCTCTCAACCCTGCTATCATGGAACGTACCATTGCTCAGTAGCGCTCTGTATTGTACCACAAGCCACTCCACAGCGAAGAATCAATCGTTCAACCAGACATATCAACTCGTCCTGTGGTTGGTCGTTTATCCACTGAATGAGCATACCCGGGTAGCAACAAACTACCGGCGATCACCTCCATTCACACCTGACCATGCGCCGGAAGCAGCCGATCCGACCCACGATAGCATACTGCATCGCCCCTGCCTGATCATGGATATAGTTGGAGAGTACTGCCGACACATAGCACTCTTGCACACTGTAATATAAAAGAGGCAGACAAAACCACACTCAACAGCCAATTTTTAAAAAAACATGCTGGTAGAACTGTTTTTAGGCTTGACACCATACGCAAATAGTCGTATACTCCAATCATTAACAATATTTTGTGAAATCCATACTACTATTTACAGGTAGAACAGCTATCAGGTAAATTAGTACCGCCACATAAGGAATAGGCACTTTCATATAAGTTGTTGCATCTCATAGGAGCGTGTAGTACCCTGGAGCAGAGTCGTATTACCCGGTGTATCACGGGAGTCATGGCTTTGTGCTCTGGAATTAGGTCGTGACCACCATTCCGCTTATTACCGAGAATACACACCGGGGAAACTCTCAGGTCAACGAAACTGTTGTGTAACAGGGTTACATCAACAGATATCCGCAGGAACGGACGTAGTAACACTGATGACGGTATATCTGTTCACTCATTGAACACTATCATCAGTTATCGCAGCTATCGTAGTATCACTATCACTCCATGCAGCTTTTCATAAAATACACATAAATAGCGATACACGTAAAAGTAGCCGGCTTTGCCATGTCTGAAATTGTGCATGTATCGTATGACGTACACGCGTTACGCGGTCAGTTCCCAACCAGGTGGTTGCCTGGATGCACGACCCGACTCGCCTGCGACAGCATGAGATGGTCTGTTCTTTTTGGGAATTTTGGCTGAAGGCTAACAAATTCCCAAGAAAAGGTGGTTTTTTCCACCTTGCCGGAGGCGACCATCCACCGGATGGACGACCACGTAACGCATGTTCCCTACACGCATTACGCGGTGTAATTCATTCTGTCCTGGGGTCAGACCCAAACGCCGGCGAAGCCGGCGGCAGCGTGGTGCGTTTCTTGTCTGGTTCACGAAAAGTTTGCGCATTGCGCAAACTTTTCGTGAACCAGTATAGGTTGTTCTACCTGCCGGAGGCACGTCGGGTCGTGCATCCAGGCGAGCCTACTGTTCATTCAATTATAACGTCCCGTTTGCATGCCGACCGCGTAACTCGTATTACTTAGTTATAAGGAGCATTTCTCGATGAGCGAAGCATCAACGGCCGTGCTGTATGATGCCCCTCCGGCCAATCTGTCCCTCTCAGTCATGTTATTCCACGCGGCAATGCGTGAGGAAATTCCGATCAGCGAATTTGCCGAACGACTGGGTATCGGTGCGCTTTCACTACGGCAATTCATTTCCGGGCAGACCCAGCGCCCGCGTGGACGGACACTGGAGTTAATCGCCAGTGCGCTCGATATCCCGGTTGAAGTCGCCCGTGAACAAACCGCCCTGCGTCCAACATCAGCGCCGCGTTTTGCCGACTGGCTGGACGAGCGCATGCACAATGGCCGCTACTCCCGCGCAAAACTGACGCGTGAGACGCGTATTAGTGATGGTGCTTTGCGCAATTATCTCTCCGGCCAGACTCTCCCCGATGCCGACCAGGCTGAGCGTCTGGCTCGCTGTCTCGACGTTGACTCGCTCGAATTGGCGAAGGTACTTGTGGCCGATCAGACGGTTCGCTCAGGCGGGGAGACTATCCCTCCACCGGAACCGGATAGTCTCCCGGACGAGACAGTACCATTCGCCGACGAAGATTCCTATATCCCGGATGACGACGACGACGACGAATTCGCGGAAGATCAGCCGTCAGTCCACCGCTTTAATCGTATCAATCGGCTCACAACCACCGAGATCATGGGAGATGAAGAGCATCTCCTCAATCTCTGGCGGCAACTGCATCCCCAGGGTCGCCGTGCGACTCTCATCTATATCGCCGGGTTGCTGGCCGAAGGATAAGTCCGGTAGCCTGGCTGCGGGGTGCGGTAGCATAGCCGCCGCACCCATACCCGGCGGCCGCATTCCAGCACAGACACGCTGCTCGCACTGCTTCGGTCGCCTGTTGCGTTTTCGCATGAGCCATGCTAGAATCGAATATTATAGCAGTAGAAGCAATCTGGCCTGCCTATGTCAGAACAAATCATTGACCATACCCAGACACAGCATATTCCCGGTATTGATGCCGAGGCAACCCCGTTTTTAAGCGTAGGATTGGGATTGACCGGGCTTGCTCTGGGGCTCCGGCCACGGTTGGCCCCCCTGCCTCTGGCGCTAACGGCGCTGACGGCGCTCCTTTATCGTGACCCGAAACGCCAGACTCCCGCTGATCCTACTACCCTTTTTGCCGGCGCTGATGGTACCATACTGGAAGTCAGCGAATTTTACGAACATCGCTTTTTGCATACCGATGCGTTGCGTATTGTCACGGCCCTGTCGCCCTTCGATGTGCCGGTTCAGCGTAGCCCGGTATCCGGAACTGTCACTTATGTTGAGCGGGTTAGCGGTGACTATCGTCCGGTCACGGATCACCTGGCTGCCGAACAGAATACGCGGACCTACATCGGGATCGAAACGGCCTGGGGGCCGCTGCTGCTGGTACAGATTGCCGGGCCGGTGGCCCGGCGGGTTGTGTGCCGTGTGCAACGCGGCGATCAGATAAATGCCGGTGAGCGGATTGGTACTGTGCGTTTTGGTGCGCGCCTGGATCTGATTGTTCAGCGTGACTCGCTTGCTCCGCTGGTGCATGTTGGTCAGCGCTTGACAGCCGGTGTGACCCGCATCGCTCATGTTATGCCGTTATAAACAGGAGTTAGGCGGTCGTCCATCCGGCGGCCGGGATGCACCATGCTGCCGCAGGCAAATCTGGCGTTCATCGGGGCGACCGCCCGGTTTGAACACGCACCGCGTAACTCCTGTTATAAATTGATTGCGCCCCACATCCATGTATGGTATATCTGTTACAGCGCGGTGGGCACCGTTCGCCGCGTGGTAATATCTTTCCGTTATACCGGCATGGCCTACTTCCTCTGCTCCGCCTGATCTGCCATGGGTTTCATCAAGTGCTCCCTCTCCTTAGGATGCCAACCATAATGCGACAGGCCATGTTGAGCTATACCCATAAATTATAGGACGTACGCGGTTGCTCACCCAAAAGGAAATTTCGCCTCCGGCAGGGCGGAAGATTCCTGTCTTTTTCACAAAGAATTTTCACTTCGTGAAAATTCTTTGTGAAAAAGACAAAAGAGTACCATGCGGCCGCAGGCGAATCGGGCCATTCATCCAGACACATGCCTGATTTGAACGCCCACCGCGTACGTCGTGTAAATTATAGGACGTACGCGGTCGGTTCCAACCCCGGCATGTGCCGGGATAAACGGCCCGACTCGCCTCCGGCAGGGCGGAAGAACCCATGCTTGTTCGCAAAAAAGTTGCACACAGTGCAACTTTTTTGCGAACAAGCGAACAAGCGTATCATGCTGCCGCCGGTGAAGACGACATTCACAGGAGTTGCTGTCTCATTTGAACGCGCACTGCGTACGTCCTGTCATTGACAGGACGTACGCGGTCGTTGACCCGACAAGCGATTCTGCCTCCGGCAGGGTGGAAGAAACCAGTCTTTTGCACAAAAAATTTGCACGTAGTGCAAATTTTTTGTGCAAAAGGAAAAAAAGTACCAGGCTGCCGCCGGCGAATCGGGTCGTTCATCCAGGAAAATCTTGCACAACGTGCAGGATTTTCCTGAAAAAGACACATAATATACGACACCACGTTTTTTCCAACAAGCGCGCAATTGAACCAACTTTTTTGCGAACAAGCGAACAAGCGTATCATGCTGCCGCCGGCGAATCGGGCTTTTGGGGTCGGCACGCGGACGGAATAGTCCGCACCGCGTAACGCGCGTGGATTTATAGTGAAGGGGCAAGGATGTATCGTTCCGTCACCAGTAACTCTGGTATAATATCACCGCACAGTAAGTAGGCGGAGCAGCAGCAACAATGGCTGACGAAGAGCGACACCTGATAGAAGCAGGTCAGCATGGAGATGTAGAGGCGTTCAACCAGCTTGTACGACTCTACGAAGGACGGGTCTATAACCTGTGCTACCGCATGCTTGGTGATAGCGACTCCGCTGCCGATGCATCCCAGGAAACATTTCTTTCGGCATTCCGCAACCTGCGCCGCTTTCGCGGAGGATCGTTTCGCTCATGGATGCTGCGCATCGCTACCAACACTTGCTATGACATCCTCCGTGCGCGCAAACGCCGTCCGGCAATCTCACTCGATGCGGCACTGGCTACCGACGACACAAGCCCCCATGCCTTTGACCCACCCGACCAGCACGAGTCACCCGCCGAGGTTGCGCTGCGCCGGGAACTTGGTGCCGCAATCCAGCAGGGACTGAACCATCTGCCTGAAGATCAACGCATTACGGTCATCTTATGTGATATCCAGGGCAGACCTTATGATGAAATTGCCCGGATTACCGGAACCACCCTGGGTACGGTCAAATCCCGGTTAAGTCGCGGACGTGCGCGGTTGCGCGATCTGCTGAAAGCCGGGGAACTATTACCGGCACGCTACCGTCATGAAGGCGAGAACCATGGAACCTAAACGAGGAAACGGAAAACCGGTACGCTACCCATGACCGCCAATTCATTTCAATCTAACTTATCAGACGACGATCTGCTGTTGTTATCGAGCTATATTGATGACCAGCTTACGCCGGATGAGCGGAACAGGCTAGAACAACGCCTGCAGGCCGAACCGGATCTCCGGGCGGAACTGGAGGAACTGCGCGTCGCCACAATGCTGCTCCGGGATACACCACCGCTAGTACCGCCACGCTCCTTCACCCTGGACCCGGACCAGGCACGCGTACGGCGACCATTACTGTCGGGATGGCTACGCCTGGGTAGCGCGTTGGTGGCCCTCATGCTGGCCCTGACCTTCACGGGTGTGTTCATTTTTTATGGGCAAAATATGTCGGGTGGCTCCGTGGCGCAAATGGAAGAACCTGCAATTGCACCGCGTACCTTTGAGGCTGCGGAAACAGTCGGCCCTCCCGGAGAACAGGGAGCAACGTTGAATGCCGACGCGGACGCAGGTGCTGCGGAGCAGGCCGCCGATGAAGCGGCAACAATGAGTGAAGCAACCGAAGCAGTCACGGAAGCAGAAGTGGCCGAAGCAGAACCGGCGGAACCTGTTTTCGTACCGCCAACACCTACTGCCGCACCAACCCAGGGAGCAGTGCCCCGGGCCACGCCTGCCCTGGTTGAGCCTGACGGAGTAACCCTGGCAGTACCGGAGGAGGAGCGTACTGGTGATATGCAGGCGACCGCTCCCGTGCCCGAGGCAACCGGGCCCGAAGCACTGAGTTTAACACCACTCCCCCAATCGCCCGAGACGCTGGGCTCGCAGACGCGCGACCTGGGCATACCACCTGCCCCGGCAGAGCCGGATGCGCCCGGCAGACCCGCAGGCCTGCCGCTGGTCGTGATCGCCTTGCTCCTGGTTATGCTCCTGGCCGGTGCATGGTATGTCCGGCAGCGCCGTAGCCGACATTGAGCCGGCGGCGCACCTAATTCGATAGTTTGACTCTTCCTCCTGTCCACGCTATAATTGAAAGCACATTTGCTTTCTACATAAATTGAGGCGGGGCGTAGCGCAGACTGGTAGCGCACCTGAATGGGGTTCAGGAGGTCGCTGGTTCAAATCCAGTCGCCCCGACCATACATCAAGCCCAGGCCACCTTGTCGCGGCTCATGCAAGGCAAGGTGGCTTCGTGCTGGGCAAAATTAATAAGTATTGCGTGCGCCTCGGTTTCGTGCTACAATACCGGCTATGCAACTGGTCGTAGTCTTTCCGGCTAGTGATCTAAGGGTGTTCAAGGGATGTGTTACCCATCAAATGAGCGTGTTTGCATAACGCTGCATTACTTTTCAAGAGTTTCAAATTGAGGTGGCATGGGTTCCCGCTATCTCCGTAATTCTTTAACAGTTATTTCGATGGGTTGTATTTGCATCCCCCCGCTATCTGCGCTATAATGACCACACGCTTTACATATAATGTAAGGCTATGCTATCTAGTGTAAGATAGTATTATTCTCAGTCCTCGGAATTGTACATTATTCTGCTCCACCCCTGGTGTTTGAAATTGGGAAGCAGGAGGAGCCAAGATGGCAACAACAAGCCTGCATGCTGTATGTGATCGAGCCCGACGCTTGCTTGAACAGAATGATATCGAGCGCGCCATCGCAGTGGCTCAACATGTTTTAGAGTACTTCCCGCAGAATCTCGAAGCACATCGTATCCTTGGTGAGGCATATCTTGCCGGTCGGCAATTTGATCAGGCACAAGAAGCATTTTCGCGCGTGTTATCTGCTGATCCCGAGAATATCCCCGCCCTGGTTGGTATGGGTATTACCCATGAACGGCAAGGCCGGCTGGATGGCGCGGTTACGGAATTTGAACGGGCATTCGAGATTAAGCCCGATATGCCCGAACTGCGCAACCAACTGCTGCGTCTCTATACCGATGCCTGGGGTAGTGAAGGTGCCCAGCTTCGCGTGAGTCGTGCCGGGTTGGCCCGGCTCTATGCTAAAGGTCATATGCTTCCGCAGGCTATCCAGGAATTTCGCAGTGTCATTGATGATCAACCGGATCGCTTTGATGCGCGGGTGGGTCTGGCCGAAGCGCTCTGGCGGGATGGGCAGGAAGAAGCAACGATCGATGCCTGCTATGATGTGTTGGGTGCGCGCGCTGATGTGCTCAAGGCTAATCTGCTGCTTGGTTACCTTAAACTGACCTCCGGTGATCCGGAAGGGAATCAGTACTGGACAGAAGCGCAACACCTCGATCCATACTATACGGTTGCTCGTGCCCTGTTTCCTACGCTCCCGGCAACTGAAGAACCCGATACTGACCTCCCGGATTGGGATGAAACAGCCTGGATGGAGCAGCGTACACGCGAAGAGCAGGCACGGCGGGCCGAGGAAGAAGCGGCTACCACCGCCGAAGCGCCCGCCGAAGAGGACTTTTTTGGCTCCTGGATGGAGACCGTCGAGGAGCCACAGCCGGCTGCTGCGGTTGGGGTTTCATCCGGTGCGAAAGCCGACGATGATTTTCTTGCCAGTTTGCTGGCATTTGAAGGGTTGGATAAAGATGAACTCGCCGACGTTATGCCGGAGGAGGCAGCAGCGTCATCGTCACAGCGGGAAGAATTTGATCTCGAAACTGATGTCAAACCTTTCTCTTTTGACGACTTTTCCGGATCTGAATCTGAAGCCGAGCCGCCCGAGATAACGGGCGCGGTTGAGCCTGCTACAACCGGCGAATCAGAAGCAGAAGTGTGGGATGAAGAGACGGAAGCTCAACCCTTCACGCTGGATGATCTGGGGCTGAGTGAGGAAGAAATCGCTGCCCTGAATGAGGCAAGTTCGCCCGGCGCGGCGGCTGCATCAGCGGAAGCAGAGCCGGAACCTTTTACGCTGGATGATCTGGGGTTGAGTGAGGAAGAAATCGCTGCCCTGAATGAGGCAAGTTCGCCCGGCGCGGCGGCTGCATCAGCGGAAGCAGAGCCGGAACCCTTCACGCTGGATGATCTGGGGCTGAGTGAGGAAGAAATCGCTGCCCTGAATGAGGCAAGTTCGCCGCAGGCTGAGGAGCCCGCAGCCTCGACCGAGGAGCCCGCTATGCCACAGGCGGCGGACGAGTCGAATCTTCAACCCTTCACGCTGGATGATTTGGGGCTGAGTGAGGAAGAAATTGCCGCCCTCAACGAGGCAGCAACGCCGCAGGCTGAGGAGCCCGCTATGCCACAGGCGGCGGACGAGTCGAATCTTCAACCATTCTCCCTGGACGACCTGGGGCTGAGTCCGGATGAACTGACTGCTCTTGATGACACTGCTACATCTTCAACGGCTGAATCTATTCCTCAGGCAGGGGCAGAGGAGGATCTTCAGTCATTCTCGCTGGATAACCTGGGGCTTGATGACGCGGAAGCTGGTGATATGAAACCATTTGATGCTTCCGGGTTTACCGAGGGTGAAACACCGCCTCCGGCAGTCGGGGGAGAAGAACCATTTTCGCTCCGGGCATTTGACTGGTCACAGCAGGATGCACCACCGCCTTCAGCCGGTACACCTGGGCAAGACGAAGGTGGCGAGGAAGATGATATGCTGCGTGACCTCCAACCCTTCTCCCTGGATGATCTGGATTTAAGTGCCACGGACTTAACCGACATGGGAGATATTGGTGCCGGTTCTCTGCCGCCATCACTCCAACCTTTCTCACTAGATGATTTGGGAGATGTATCGTCGCCGGAAAGTGGCTCCAGTTCACCCACACCGATGTCGCTTCCGGATGAAGAGGAAACTCATCAGGAGCCGGCCGCGTTTGGCTGGCAGGAACCTTCATCCAGGTCAAATACCGACTTCCTGCGGCACGAACAGCAAGATGACGAGGACGAAGTACCGTTCGAGCGGTCAATTTTTGCGCGGCTTAAGCAGCGACGTGAGGAGTTGCCGCCGGAGGAACAACCGCCGCTCCCGGACGTATCCGTTAAAGACGATGATGAGTCGATGCAGTTTTTCTCCGATGATGATATCTCGTTACGCGATGATGACGAAGCCGGCGAGGAACTATCAACGCCTGCCGTTGAACCGGAGCAGGAGTCGGAGATGCCGGCAGCAAGTGCCGAACCGGAATTGACACCCTTCACATTGGATGACCTGGGGCTCAGTGAAGAAGAGATTGCCGCCCTCGAGATGTCGGGTGAGGCGGAAGTTCCGTCTGACGCAGCGCCCGAAGCCGAGGCTGTTTC
>JGI12109J20283_10706562_pt1 | contig 28187 bp, 21 predicted proteins | sample ElkSlonscriptome_12_FD_20283 | JGI IMG/M metagenome (IMG submission 20283)
TTCATGATCAGGCTCCGGAAACGGCGTTTGTTCACTCTATGTTCTACGCCATTTCGGGCCACCTGTCACCACATTATGCGGTCCCGGACTCAAAGGGATAAGCCTTCTATACAAATAAAAGCATAGCAACGTTCCGAATCAAATCTGGATAGAGGTAGCGCCCCTTTACTATTTTTATCCGACGGAGAAAGAAAGAATCATTTTTTATAGATAAGAAATGCGACAAAATACAACGTTTGTCGTGAGGGATATGATCCCCAAAACGCTCCAGAAGTGCCAATGCCTGTAACTGCCTAAGACAAAAGCCGCGCCTCACTGCTTTCACTTTTCCACGCACCTTAATGTAACTGCCTAGGCGGACTTCTTTTTGTGCGGATGAGTTCGAGCCGTGAATTCTGTACAATACAGTGGGTGTTTGGCAACAAAGGACTTTGCCAAACACTGCCGCTACAAGTAGTCCCCACCAATCATGTCCCGTTATCTTGTCCACAGGCATCGGGAGCATCAACTCTCGAAGAGCTCTATTTATCACAGAGGCACAACCAAGCATCGGAGGACACACCAATACATTGCTTAAGCTTGATGCTGCGCTAGTATCGATCTTTTTGAAAGAGAAATAGCTCTCAGAAATGGTATTTAGATTTGAATCAGTTACTACCGTGTCGGAGAATACATAAATTGGCACTTCCTTGCCCCACTTCGCCTCATGCTCGAGAATGAAGTCAACTAGTATTTGAATTTTCTTAGGGAGCCAAATGTCATCCTGGTCTGCAAACAAAACATAATCTGCTTTTGAGTACGAAAGAAGCTCTGCAAAGTTAGACTTCGCACTTCCAGTTGGCCGGTCGTCTTCTACAACAAGTATTTTGTCCGGATACAAGCTCGAAAAATCTTCTAGAATATCCTTCGTTCTATCCGTAGAGCCATCGTCCCTGGCAATTATACCGAATTCATGATAGTCTTGGTTCACAATAGACTCTAGCAGCTCTACGAGGTATTCTTCCCCATTGTAGGTGGCCAGCAAAACGTCAACGTACATTGGAGCCCTCCACCAATTATCAATGATCTCCTGACCTTAAACATGCCTAACGTTGAAATGTGATCACGCGCACATCGAAACCGGACTGTGACCCACATCTCTAAGAGAAATATCGAGCTTCTCCGAGTTGAAATCATCTCCGATTGTTTCATCCGGAAACAAATCGGTGGCATGTGTTGTCCGGACCCGATACCCCCGTATTTTGTTTGACACATTGTTGGTCTGAACCACCTGAAGACACGCACAACGTCCTTCAATCTGGGAAAAGGGTACCGCCTCACGCCAGCCATGATTGTCAAAAAACCCTGTGTCGTAGGGGACAACAGGAACTGTTTGTCGGCGGGCATCAAGCCGATTGCGGAGTTCGGCCAGCGAATCCTTGTCAAAAAGAATGATCCAGTGGAAGCTGCGGTTGGTTTGAGCGGTCATTAAAGGTAGCGTGTATTTCTCTAACAGATCAAAGCGGCTCGCCAGCCAATTCGGCGAACTCCTTATAGCGACTTCCCTGCCCGGGGTTGCAATGTTAAGTCGAGATACTAAAATACGTACATAGTCAAAGGGTAGTTTCATTGTTCAAGCCTGTTTTTGTCAGTGTTCGCGTAATTCGCGGTTCGTAGTGACGCGACTCGGTAACAACGACTTCGAATCGTCTTGAAAGAGGCCGTGTGCAAATAGTATCTGTAATGGCCAGAACAGTGTGGGGGGAATCACATAAGGGCACCTCGAAAAACTCCATTCCGATCGAATTGGGTGTCCTTGCTTTTCAATGGGTTGCGATTGGCAAAACGGTCCATTTTCAGTGTTTTTCGAGGTGCCCATAAAGGATATCGCCTTAATCTTTTTCCACAGTGGAAAAACAACCACTAAAACGCTAGCCGAAGGGTCCACAAAAAGCAAGCGGATTGCGCCACCTGATATCGGTTCCTTCAGCTTGGGCTGTGAGGCTCCGGTCTTCTGGTGCGGTTGCGATGAACCACCCCGGGTTTGCCGGAGGCTCCAAAGCTTGAGAGGATGGAGCCATGAGCAAGACCGGGACCTCGACGAGGTATTCGCCTGAAGTGCGCGATCGAGCGGTACGGATGGTGAAGGAGCATGGGGGCGCGTACGCCTCCGAGTGGGCGGCTTTGACGTCGATTGCGGAGGAGTTCGGGTGTTCGGCGGAAACACTTCGCAAATGGGTTCGCAATGACGAGTCACATCGCCGCGCGAACGAAGAGCCACCGCTTCGGCGGAAACAAGTGTGAATATGATAGCCCCGTTTACGGGGAGGGTTGGGGAGGGGTCTTGCGCCCCCCCAGTCGGTTCGCGCGAACGCCGACGGCGGGGCTTTGGTCCGACACGCCGCGAAATCCTTCACGAAAATGTCGGAGTGTCGGCCCCATCGCCGCTTCGCGAGAGCCGGCCGGCCGTGCTAATGTCCTCGCCGCCTGCCCTCGGGCACGTCCCGGGTCCCGCACACCGATGCTCCGGCCCACGGCCCGGGCCGCGTCTTCCGCGGCAAGGACTTGATCGCCATGCCGACCGACCCAACGTCCCACCCGTCCCTGGCCCATCTCCGGTTTCCGGGTCAGCCACCGCCGGCGCAACCGGGACCGCTGGAGACCCGCGCGCCGTCCGCCCTTCGCAAGGTTGGTGTCATGCTGCTGCCCGTCGTCGACGACCCGGCACCCCGCATCTACAACATTTTTCCCACTCTGGCCGGCCCCCTGACGCAATGGGGCGAGCATCTGGCGCGGGCCAAGGCCATGCGCTTCGACTGGATCTATGTCAACCCGATCCACTACCCCGGGTTTTCCGGCAGTCTGTACGCGGTGAAGGATTTCTACGCCCTGCATCCGGTGCTGGACGACGGTTCCGGCCGCTCGGCGGACGACCAGATCCGCGCCATGCTGGCCGCCGCGCACGAGCAGGGCCTGAAGGTCATGCTCGACCTGGTGGTCAACCACACCGCCAAGGACTCGCCGTGGGTCGAGGCTCATCCGGAATGGTACGTCCGTGACGAGGACGGCGGCGTGCAGTCGCCGTTCGCCATCGACCCGGCCAACGCCGACAACAAGACCGTGTGGGGCGATCTGGCCGAACTGGACTACAGCCCACGCCCGGCGCGCGAATCCCTGGTGGCGCAGTTCGCGGCCATCGTGCGCCACTACACGACGCTGGGCTTTGACGGCTTCCGCTGCGACGCGGCCTACAAGGTGCCGGCGGAGGTGTGGGCCGAGATGATCGGCGCGGCGCGCTCGATCCGGTCCGGGATCGTATTCGCGGCCGAGACCCTGGGCTGCCGCCTGCCGGAGATCGAGGGCCTGCGCCCGGCCGGGTTCGACTATCTGTTCAACAGCTCGAAATGGTGGGATTTCCGCGAAGACTGGCTGTTGAAACAGTACAACGCCTTCCGCTCGCTCGCCCCCTCCATCGCCTTTCCGGAAAGTCACGATACGCCGCGCCTGCGCGCGGAGTTGCCGGACGAATGGCCGCTGGAGCGGGTGCGGGCGGCCTATCATCGCGCCTGGCTGTTCGCCTCGGTGTTTTCCAGTGGCGCCATGATGCCCATGGGCTTTGAGTATGGCTTCGCCGACAAGCCGGACGTGGTCACCACGCGCCCCGAACACTGGGAGACGCCGGCGTTCGACCTCACCGCCGGCATCTCGGCGATCAACGACATGAAACGGCGCGTCCGGGTGCTGAACTGGGAAGGCCCGCAGCGCATGATCGATCTCGACGCGCACGTATGTGTGCTGGTCCGCGCGGCCGAGCATGACCCCGACCTGTCGGTGGTCCTGGTCAACCGCGACCTGGACAACCCCCGGCCGGTCGGCGTGGATGTCTTGCGCCAGCCGGGGCTCGGCATCGGCCAGACCCCGCTGGCGGAAATGACGCCCGGCCGCGCCAAGGGCCGCCTGGACCCGGGAGCGACGGTGCGGCTGGATCCCGGCGACCTGCGCGTTTTCGTTCATGACCCCAGGGAGCAAGCATGAGTACGCGATCCTCGGCCCGCGCCAAGAAAGGCGCGGCGGCCATCGACCTGTCGACGCTGTCCAGCAAGCCCATCGTCATCGAACGGGTGAGCCCGGAAATCGACCACGGCCGCTTCGCCGTCAAACGGTGCGAGGGCGATCCGCTGAAGGTCGAGGCGGCCATCTTCGCCGAAGGGCACGGGGCGTTGTCGGCGGTGCTGCTGCTGCGCCGCGCCGGCGACGAGGCATGGCAGGAATTCCCCATGGAGTCGGTCAACCATGGGCTGGCGCTGTGGTCGGGGTCGGCGCCGCTGGAGGACATCGGCCGTTACGAATACACCATCGAGGCGTGGCGCGACGAGTGGACCTCGTGGCGCAGCGACACGGGCAAGAAGCTGGACGCGGGGCAGGAAGTGTCGCTGGAACTGGTCGAGGGCCGCGCCCTGGTCGAGGCGGCGCGGGCGCGGGCCACGGGCGATGACGCCACCTACCTGAAAACCGTGCTGAAGGGGTTCGACGCCGACACGTCGGCGGTCGCCCAGGCCGCCTTGCTGATGGCGCCGGACCTGACCCTCGTCATGGACCGGTGGCCCGACCGATCGGACGCGGTGCGCTATGACCTGACGCTGCCGCTGGTGGTGGACCCGGTGCGGGCGTGTTATGCCGCATGGTACGAGATGTTCCCGCGCTCCCAGGGAACCGAACCGGGCCAGTGGGCCACGTTCGAGGACTGCATCGCGCGCCTGCCAGAGGTGCGGGCCATGGGCTTCGATGTGCTCTATTTCGTGCCCATCCATCCCATCGGCCTGAAACACCGCAAGGGCAAGAACAACAGCCTGGTGGCCGGCCCGGACGAACCCGGCAGCCCCTACGCCATCGGCTCGCCCGAGGGCGGGCACACGGCGATCCACCCGTCGCTCGGCACCATCGAGGATTTCGAGCACTTGGTGCGCGCCGCCAACCACCGGGGCATGGAGGTGGCGCTGGACATCGCCATCCAGTGCGCGCCCGACCATCCGTGGGTGACGGAGCATCCGGAGTGGTTCAAGTTCCGCCCCGACGGCACCATCAAGTACGCTGAGAACCCGCCCAAGAAGTATCAGGATATCGTCAACGTCGAGTTCTTTGGCCCGCACCAGTACGAGCTGTGGGAAGAGCTGCGGCAGGTGTTCGAGTTCTGGATCCGCCACGGCGTGACCATCTTCCGCGTCGACAACCCGCACACCAAGCCGGTGCCGTTCTGGGAGTGGGTCATTCGCACCCTGAAGGACGACTACCCGCACGTGCAGTTCCTGGCCGAGGCGTTCACCCGCCCGCCCATGATGAAGATGCTGGCAAAGGTCGGCTTTACGCAATCCTACAGCTACTTCACTTGGCGCAACCGCAAGCACGAATTGCAGGAATACCTGACCGAACTGACGCAGACCGAGTGCGTCGAGTACATGCGGCCCAACTTCTTCGCCAACACGCCGGATATCCTGCCGGAGTTCCTGCAACGCGGCGGCCGCCCGGCCTTCATGATCCGCGCCGTGCTGGCCGCGACGCTGTCGAGCGTCTACGGCATCTACAACGGTTTCGAGCTGTGCGAGAACACCGCGATCCCGGGCAAGGAAGAGTACCTCAATAGCGAGAAGTACGAATTCAAGGTGTGGGACTGGGACCGGCCGGGCCACATCAAGGACTACATTGCCCGCATCAACCACATCCGGCACGACAACCCGGCGCTGCACCGGTTCGAAAACCTGCGGTTCCACGCCTGCGACAACGACGATGTGCTGTTTTACGGCAAGATGACCGGGGACCGCGACAACATGGTCTTCGTGCTGTGCAGCACAAATCCCTTTGACGCCCGCCACGTCTGGATGCAGTTCCCGCTGGCCGACATGGGGTTGGCCGAGGACCAGGCGTTCGAGGTCGAGGACCTGTTGACCGGCGACCGCCACCTGTGGACCGGCGCCTGGCATCACTATTATCTGGATCCGGCCGTCAATCCGGCCGCCATCTTCCGTGTGACACCCTGGCGGCCGGTGGATTACCGAACGCCCAGCCTCTAGCGGACGCGGGCCCGCCGGTGCTACATCTCAGGTCGTAACGGGTGCGTACCAGACCGAGAGAGACAGCTCCGGCGGCCCCGGTCCTCCTCTCCCGTCGCGCCGGCCCGCACCCCGATCGGCCGGGCCGACCGCCGTCCCTCCGCCGCCCTCCGGATCAAGAAAGACCTGTGCATGAGCACTGATCCCCTTTGGTACAAGGACGCCATCATCTATCAGCTTCACGTCAAGGCCTTCGCCGACAGCGACGGCAACGGCATCGGTGACTTCCGGGGCCTGACGGACAAGCTGGACTATCTGACCGAACTGGGCGTCACGGCGGTCTGGCTGCTGCCGTTCTATCCATCGCCGCTGCGCGACGACGGCTATGACATCGCCGAGTACAAGGCGGTCAATCCGTCCTACGGCTCGATGCAGGACGTGCGGCGTTTCGTGAAGGCGGCGCACGAACGCGGCCTCAAGGTCATCACCGAGCTGGTGATCAACCACACCTCCGACCAGCACCCGTGGTTCCAGAGGGCGCGGCGGGCCAAGCCCGGCAGCAACTTCCGCAACTTCTACGTCTGGTCCGACACTGACCAGAAGTACCATGGCACGCGGATTATCTTCACCGATACCGAGACGTCCAACTGGGCGTGGGATCCGGTGGCTCAGGCATACTACTGGCACCGCTTTTTCAGCCACCAGCCGGACGTGAACTTCGACAACCCGAACGTCTTCAAGGAAATCCTGCGGGTCATGAAGTTCTGGTTCGATGCCGGCGTGGACGGCCTGCGGCTGGACGCCATCCCCTACCTGTGCGAGCGCGAGGGCACCAACAACGAGAACCTGCCGGAGACCCACGACGTCATCCGCCGCCTGCGCGCCTGGCTGGACGAGAACTACAGCGACCGCATGTTCCTGGGCGAGGCCAACCAGTGGCCGGAGGACGTCCGCCCGTACTTCGGCGACGGCGACGAATGCCACATGGCGTTCCACTTTCCGGTCATGCCGCGCATCTACATGGCTGTGGCGCAGGAGGACCGGCACCCCATCGCCGACATCATGCGCCAGACCCCGGCGATCCCGGACACCTGCCAGTGGGCCATATTCCTGCGCAATCACGACGAACTGACGCTGGAGATGGTCAGCGACCGCGAGCGCGATTACCTCTACAGCACCTACGCCGCCGACAAGCGGGCGCGCATCAACGTTGGCATCCGCCGCCGGCTGGCGCCGTTGCTGAACAACGACCGCCGCAAGATCGAGCTGCTCAACAGCCTGCTGATGAGCCTGCCCGGCACGCCGATCGTCTACTACGGCGACGAGATCGGCATGGGTGACAACATCTTCCTGGGTGACCGCGACGGCGTGCGCACGCCCATGCAGTGGTCGCCGGACCGCAACGGCGGGTTCTCGCGCGCCGACCCGCCCAATCTCTACTTGCCGCCGATCATGGATCCGGTCTACGGCTATGGCGCGGTCAACGTGGAAGCCCAGGCGCGCAGCCCGCACTCGCTGCTGAACTGGATGCGACGACTGATCAATACGCGCACGCGGCACAAGGCGTTCGGGCGCGGCACGCTGGAGTTCCTCTACCCCGGCAACCGCAAGATCCTGGCCTACCTGCGGCGGTTCGAGGGCGAGGACATCCTGTGCGTGGCCAACCTGTCGCGCGCGTCGCAGCCGGTGGAACTGGACCTTTCGGAATTCGAGGACCGGGTGCCGGTCGAGTTGCTGGGCCGCAGTGCTTTCCCGCCGATCGGTGAGCTGCCCTATTTCATCACCCTGCCGGCGTACGGCTTCTACTGGTTCTTGTTGACCGAGGAAGCGGAGGCTCCGTTGTGGCATGAACCCTACGTCCATCCGCTGCCCGACCTGATGACGCTTGTCATGCCGAGGGGCTGGGACAGCCTGTTCACCGGCCAGACGGGCGGCAACCTGATCGACGAGATCCTGCCGGCCTTCCTGCCTAACCAGCGCTGGTTCGCCGGCAAGGAACAGGGCATCACCGACATCTCCGTCCACGACCAGGCCTCGCTGGAGGACGGCGGCGCATCCTTCCTGATGGCCCTGGTGAACGCCGGCCTGAGCGACGGCGAACAGCAACGCTACCTGCTGCCGCTGGCCGTGACCTGGGAGAGCAAGGAAGACCCGGCCCTCGCCCTGCTGCCCTACGCGCTGGCGCGGGCGCGGCAGGTGAACCGCGTCGGCGTGTTGCACGACGCGCTGGCCGACGCCCCGTTCACCAACGCCGTCATCCGCGCCATGCGCGAGGACCGGCGCATCCCCACCGCCGGCGGCGGCACCGTCACGTTCCGGCCGACGCATCTGCTGGCCGAGGAGCCGGCGGTGGAGTTGGACGAAATTCACCGGCTGGGCCGCGAGCAGTCCAACACCTCCATGCTGGTCGGCGACCGCATGGTGCTGAAGGCATACCGCCGCCTGAGCGAGGGGGTTCACCCCGAACTGGAGGTCGGCCGTTTCCTGACCGACGTCGCCGAGTACGAGAACACGCCCGCCCTGCTGGGCTCGGTCGAGATGACGGCCACCGACGGCACTCCCACGGCCCTGGCCGTCCTGCAGCGGTTCATCCGCAACCAGGGTGACGGCTGGTCCTATACGCAGGACTACCTGGGCCGCTATCTGGAGGACGCGGCGCTGGCCATCCAGGCCGGGGCGCCGGCGGAGGACGACGCCGAGGAGGCCGACCACTCGCTATTCCTCGGGCTGGCCCACACCATGGGCCTTCGCGTGGCCGAACTGCACCGGGCGCTGGCCATCGAGACCGACGATCCGGCCTTCCGCGCCGAGCCGGTGGCGCCCGACGACCGGCGCCTGTGGCTGGATCAGGTCAAGGAGGAGGCCGGCAAGGCCCGCCGGTCCCTGGAGCGCGCCCGCGACAGCCTCGACGAGGAGACCCGCGCCGTGGCGGACGACCTGCTCGCTAACTGGGCACGGGTCGACGGCCTGATCGAGGCCGCGTTGCCCGAGGGTGTCGACCTGATGAAGACGCGTTTCCACGGCGACCTGCACCTGGGCCAGGTGGTGGTCGCCAAGGACGACATCTACATCCTCGACTTCGAGGGCGAACCCGCACGGGAGGTCAACCAGCGGCGCCTGAAACACATGCCGCTGAAGGACGTGGCCGGCATGGTGCGCTCGTTCAATTACGCCGCCTGGGCGGCGCTGTTCAACCGTCAGGTGGTGCAGGACGATGTGCTGGAGGCCCTGGGACCGGTGTCCGATGCCTGGGAGAGGCAGGTGGTCTCGACCTTCCTCGCCGGGTACAAGGAGGCCATCGGCGACTGCCGCTCTGTGCCGGCCGACCCGGCGCAGTTCGACGCTCTGCTGGCCTTGTTCACGCTAGAGAAGGCGTTCTACGAGATCGGTTATGAAACCGCGAACCGGCCCGCTTGGGCGCGTATTCCCATCCGCGGGGTGCATCGCCTTGTGCTCGGCGATGACGGCACGGACGCGGGCGAGTAAAACCCGGCTCACGGGCGATGCCCGCCAAGACAGGAATGCGGAGCGGAGGATAGGACCCGGGGATGGCCACGTCGGACCTGGATGTACGGCCTGGGTATCCCCATCCCCTGGGTGCGACCTGGGATGGTAGGGGGGTGAACTTCGCGCTGTTCTCGGCCAACGCGACGCGGGTCGAACTGTGCCTGTTCGACGCGCGGGGGCGCGAAACCCGGGTCGACCTGCCCGAGTACACAGACGAGGTCTGGCACGGCTACCTGCCGGCCGCCCAGCCGGGAACGGTCTACGGCTACCGGGTGCATGGTCCGTATGCTCCGGATCATGGCCACTGGTTCAACCCGAACAAGCTTCTGCTCGATCCCTATGCGCGCGCCCTTGAGGGCCGCCTCGACTGGGACGGGGCGCATTTCTGCTTTCAGCTCGGCCACCCGCGCGCCGACCTGTCGTTTTGCACGCGCGACAACGCCGCGACGATGATCAAGGCCCGCGTGGTGGAGGACACCGAGACCGGCCGGCGGACGTTCAAGCGACCCGGTCACCCCTGGCAGTCCAGTGTGATCTACGAGATGCACGTCCGGGGCTTTACCATGCGCCATCCGGACGTGCACGAGAGCTACCGGGGCACGTTCGCCGGTCTGTCCACCCGGGCCGTGGCGGAGTATCTGCGCGCACTGGGCATCACGGCCGTCGAGTTGCTGCCGATCCATGCCTTCATTCATGATCGGCATCTGCAAATGCGCGGGCGGCGCAACTATTGGGGCTACAACACGCTCGCCTATTTTGCCCCGCATCCGGAATACCTCGCCAGCGGCGACCTGGAGGAGGTCCGCTCCTTCGTCCACACCATGCACGATCACGGCATCGAAGTGATCATGGACGTGGTCTACAACCACACGGCGGAGGGCAGTCACCTGGGGCCGATGCTGTCGTTCCGGGGCATCGATAACGCCAGCTATTACCGGCTCGTGCCGGGCAATCCGCGCTACTACATGGATTCCACGGGTTGCGGCAACACGCTGAATTTCCGCCACCACCGCGTCGTTCAGCTTGTCATGGACTCCTTGCGCTATTGGGTCGAGCACATGGGCGTCGACGGTTTCCGCTTCGACCTGGCCACGGTGCATGGACGCGACATCGGCCATTATGACCGCGAGGCCACGTTCCTGGATTCCATCCGGCAGGACCCGGTGTTGTCGCGGGTCAAGATGATCGCCGAACCCTGGGACGTCGGCGAGGGCGGCTATCAACTCGGTCAGTTTCCGCCCGGCTGGGCGGAGTGGAACGACCGCTACCGTGACACGGTGCGCCGGTTCTGGCGCGGCGATCCGGGGCAGGTGCCGGATCTGGCCACGCGCCTCACCGGCTCGTCCGACGTCTTCGAGCGCCATGGCCGCAAACCCTGGGCGAGCATCAATTACGTCACCTCTCACGACGGCTTCACGCTGGCCGATCTGGTCTCCTACGAGCGCAAGCACAACGAGGCGAATGGGGAGGACAACCGGGACGGCACCAATGCCAGCTTCAGCGCTAATCACGGGACCGAGGGACCGACGCCCAACAACGCCATCGCCACCCTGCGCCTGCGCCAGCGGGTCAATATGCTGGCCACCCTGTTGTTGTCGCAGGGTGTGCCAATGCTGATGGCCGGCGACGAGTTCGGCCATACCCAGAACGGCAACAACAATCCCTACTGCCAGGACAATGAAACCACTTGGCTCGACTGGGACCGCATCACGACCGACGGACAGCGGCTCATCCGGCTGGTGTCCTGGTTGATCCGCCTGCGGCGGGCGCACCCGGTGTTCCGTCGTGACCGCTTTTTGCGCGGCGAAATCGTCCCCGGCACGACGGTGATCGATAGCGTCTGGCTGAACCCGGACGGCCAGGAACGCCAGGTCAGCGACTGGGAAAACGGCCAGGCACAATTCGTCGGGCTGCTGTTGCGCGGAGAGGCGGGGACTCACTATGTGACGCCAGCGGGAGAGCCGTGTCCCGATGACACCTTCCTGATCTTCATGAATGCCGGGGTCGAGCCGCTGACATGTCACATGCCACGCCTTGGGGATGGCGGATGCTGGCTGCCGCTGCTCGACACCGCCATCGGTCCGGTTCTGGCCGGCACCGACACCCTGACCGACGGCGCGGTCCACCGCATGGCGGGGCGCTCGCTTGTTCTGTTCGGCCGCCAGCCGCCGGGCGGCGCGGCGCCGGGTGCAGTGGCCGGCGCGGGGAAACAACCTCAAGGGGCGTCGGTCCGGTCCGCCGAACCGCCCCGTCCTGACTCGGAAAGGGCAGAGTGATGAGCGATCACGACCAGCTGGAGGCGCTGGCCTCGCGCGCCGGCGTATCGCCGGAATACTGGGATGCCTTCGGCGCCCACGCGGTCGTGCCGCCGTCGACCAAGCGGGCGTTCCTGGCCGGCATGGGCATGGCCGCCGGGGACGAGGATCAGGCTTGTCGCGCGCTGGCGCACCTGGAGGCCGAGTCCTGGACCCGGCTGGCTCCGCCCTGCCTGGTGTTGCGGGCCGAGGCGGAGGGGCTGTCCGCCCTGCCGGTTGTGATCTCGGTGCCGGACGAGGTCGCCGGCGCGACGCTCGCCTGGACGCTGCGCCTGGAGGGCGCAACCGGCGCCGCGCCGGACGGGACGGTGGCGCTTGACGACGAGACCGTGACGGACGTCGGCACCGCCGAGATCGAGGGCCGCGTCTTGCGCCGCCTGTCGCTGACGCTGCCGGTGGCGGTCCCCTGGGGCTATCACGCCCTGGATCTGGCCGTGGACGGTGTCGAGCCGGTTCGTGTCATGGTCATCGTTGCCCCGTGGCGGTGCTACCTGCCGCCGGCACTGGCCGACGGGCACCGGGTGTGGGGACCGTCGGTACAAGTTTATGCCCTGCGCGGCCGCGATGACTGGGGCATGGGCGGCTTTGCCGACCTGCGGCACCTGCTGGCCCTGAGCGGCCGCGAAGGCGCCGGCGTGCTCGGGATCAATCCGTTGCACGCCCTGTTCCCGACCCGGCCGCGCCACGCCAGCCCGTATTCGCCCAGCAGCCGGTTGTTCCTGAACCCGCTGTACATCCATATCCCGGACGTGCCCGAGGCCTGCGACGATCCGGAATTGGCGGCGCATCTGGCCGACCCCACCCTGCGCGCCCGGCTGGCCCTGCTGGCGGCGGACCCGCTGATCGATCACGCCGGCGTGCACGCGGTGAAGTGGCCGTTGCTGGAGGCCCTGTACGACATCTTCGTGGGCGAGCACCTGGGGCGCGATACCGTGCGCGACCGGGCGTTCGCGGCCTTTCGGGCCGAGCGCGGCCGGCCGTTGCGCCTGTTCGCCATACACGAGGCGCTGGCCGAGAGCTTTGCTCACCTGGGGCAGTCGTCGCGCGACTGGCCGGAGGACTATCGGCATCCGAATTCCGAGGCTGTGGCCCGCTTCGCCGAGGAGAACGCCCGGCGCATCACCTTCCACGAATACCTTCAGTTCGAGGCCGACCGGCAGCTTGGTTTGTGCGCCGAGACCGCCCGCGCCGCCGGCATGGCCGTGGGCCTGTACCATGATCTCGCGCTCGGTGCCGACTCGACCGGGGCCGACATCTGGATGAACCAGGATCTGGTGGTGGACGGCGTGGCGGTGGGCGCGCCGCCCGACCCCATGAACCTGAAGGGCCAGAACTGGGGCTTTCCGCCGCTCAACCCGGTGCGCCTGCGGGCGCGCGCCTACGACACCTTCGTCGAGGTGGTGCGCGCCGGGATGCGCCACGCCGGCGCCCTGCGCATCGACCATGTGCTGGGTCTGATGCGCATGTTCTGGATTCCGCACGACACGCCGGCGCGGGACGGCGGCTATGTCACCTATCCGTTCGACGAGATGCTGGCCGTGCTGGCGCTGGAAAGCCACCGTCAGCAGTGCGTGGTCATTGGCGAGGATCTGGGCACCGTCCCGGAGGGCTTCCGCGAGCGCATGGCGGCGGAAAATATCCTGTCCTACCGGCTGTTCTATTTCGAACGCCACCTGGACCAGTCTTTGAAGGCACCGCCGGACTATCCGGAAAAGGCGGCCGTGGCCGTGGGCACCCACGACCTGCCGACGTTGCTCGGCTTCTGGACCGGGCATGACCTGTTGGTGAAGAACGATATCCACCTGTATCCCGACGCCGCCACCTTCGACCGCGAGCAGGACGAGCGCGCGCGCGATCGCGGGCGCATCCTGGCATCCCTGTCGGCCGCCGGGTGCGGGGTGACCGATGACGGCTCCGGCGGCGCCCTGTCAGGCGACCTGATCGAGGCGATCTACCGCTATATCGCCCGCACGCCCAGCCTGATCCTGCTGCTGCAGCTTGAGGACGCCTTGGGCGAGATCGATCAGGCGAACGTGCCCGGCACGGTGGACGAACACCCCAACTGGCGCCGCCGGCTGAGCGTGGCGGTCGAGGATCTGGCCGATCATCCGCGCTTTGCCGCGCTGGCCCGCATTCTGCGCGAGGAGCGGGCCGCGCGCGCGGCGGCCATGGTGTAGGAACGGGGTCATCCACGGCACACCCGGATCCGCCGACGGCGAAACCGGCGTGCCGCGATCCGATCGGAGTTACGCCGCCGCGCCGGCCGCCTTCGAAGCCTTTCAGCCGGCGCCTCAGGCCGCTGCGGACCTGCGGCCCTTGAGCCACCGGGTGCCAACGAGGCCGCCCAAAGCCGTCAGCATGAACCATGCGGCGGCGGGAAGGGGAACCTCGGAGACGGGCATCCAGTCAGCGTAAACGTAACGTCCATAATCAGACAAGTCATAGTTTCTTTTCGTGACAGCTGCCTCAGCAGCGTCCGTTTCACCCGAGGCCGAACTATAGTTCATTGCGTTAGACGAGGAAACATAGTCTCCATAATCATTGCTAGTAAGTGTATGCGGTGTCAATACACCCCCCAAACCAGACTGTGTCAGTCCTGTTATGCCCCAAGTCAAAGTGGGATCACTATCGAACAAATAGCCTCCCTCGTCGACAAGAACCTGATCAAGGAGGGCTTGAGCCGCATCCCCCGCGTCCTGCCAGTCCGAGAAGTCGAACGCGGACTCGACGCATCCGTTGAAAAGACTTTCGCATGAGCCTTCCTTGAACAGGACATTGTAGAGTGAGCCGTTCACGTCAACGTTGTTCGCGCCCATGAGCTGGCCGTCCTGGTCACCGACGCTCCCGACCAGCAGTGTGACACCCTGGGTCGTGGTATGCTCGTTGTACTCCACCAACGCGGCGTTGGCGGCCGTCGCGCCGAACACCATCATTCCCGCAGCCACGGTGCCGAGCAACGTCCGTTTCATGCCATCCTCCTGTCGTTCGGGGCGGATGATCGACGGGCACACCCAGCCGATCCCACACAAGAAAGATAGGGAATCCATATCATAAGTTGGTGGGGCAGACCATCAACCGAAAGGTGGGTTTTGTATAAATTCTGCCCTCCACCTTTTGGTGGAGGGGCGATCATCACGGCCAAACATACAACCCGGCGGCGCAGACCGCCCGACCCCGGGGCGAGCCGCCTAACCCGCCGCCCCCGCCATGGCGGCCTCGCGGGTTTCCATGGCCTTGCGGCTGTTGTCGGCGGCGTTGCGCAGCACGGCCTTGCGCACCTTCTCGAACGCGCGGTTCTCGATCTGGCGCACCCGTTCGCGCGACACGCCGTACTCTTTGCCCAGGTCCTCCAGGGTCTCGGGCTCGGAGGCCAGGCGGCGGCGCGTGAACACATCGCGCTCGCGGGCGTTCAGGCCGTCCATGGCGCCGTCGAGCAGGGCCATGCGGTAGCCGGACTCGGACCGCTCCATCAAAATCTCTTCCTGGTTGGGGGTTTCGTCCTCCAACAGGTCCATCATCTCGATGTCGCCGTCCTCGCCGACGACGCGATTCAGCGAGCCGTCGCGGGCGGCCATGCGCCGGCTCATGTTGGTGACGTCGGTTTCGGAGACGCCCAACTCGCCGGCGATCAAAGTGACTTCGTCCGGCGACAGGTCGCGGTTGTCGAGCAGGCCCAGGCGCGCCTTGATCTTGCGCAGGTTGTAGAACACCTTCTTGTGGGCCGACAGGGTCCCGATCTTCACCAGCGACCAGCTGTTGAGGATGTATTCGTGGATCGACGCCTTGATCCACCACATGGCGTAGGTGGCGAGGCGAAAGCCCTTCTCCGGGTCGAACTTCTTGACCGCCTGCATCAGGCCGAGGCTGCCCTCGGACACCAGATCGGCGACCGGCAGGCCATAGTGGCGGTAGCCCAGGGCGATCTTGGCCACCAGACGCAGGTGGCTGGTCACCAGGGTGTGGGCGGCCTCCACGTCGTCATGATCATGAAAGCGCCGGGCCAGCATGTACTCTTCCTCGGGCGAGAGGACGGGGAACTGGCGGACGGTGCGCAGGTAACGGTCCAGGCCGCCGTCTTCAGAGACGGCCGGCAGGGACGACAATGTCGGTGTGGACGCGGACATGGCGGTGTCTCCTGGCATCTGGGACTCGTCGGCCGGCGACCGCGCGGGTGGGGTCGGTTCGGGTCGACGGGTTTGGCGTGGCGAAAGCGGCAAACGGGTGCGATCCGGTGGTGCGATCGATCAGAAGACGACCGCGCCGGGCCAAGAGGCCGCGCGGGGCGCACCGCGGGACGCACACTGCCGATGCCAGAATGAGAACAGGGCCGCGGTTCTGCGAGCGGCGTCCGTGTCCGGGACACACAGGTCCATTGCGACCGAGTCGGTCATGGGGGTCACCCTCCTGTGAAGCGATGACGATCGCCCGACGCCGTTATGGCCGCCGGGACACGCTTATGGTCGGACCCGCTTGGCAGCATCCGACACAATGCAAGTATAAGGGTGTTATGGTCGGGTTTCAAGGCGTGCCGCTTGGCGACAGCAGGTCCTCAGGAGGGCTCCCGCCCTTTCCGGGTCCAGACGACCGTGCAACTCCCGCACGGGCAGAGTACCTCCCTCCTGTGGTGTGGCGCGGGGCGGTCCTTGCCGGGCCGGCCGGGGCCGCGCATGATGGGCGGATGCACTCATCCAAGTCCGAGGACCCCGATCGCCGATGACCGTTGCCCCGACAGTCCGTCCGCTGGACGGGATTCGCATCCTTGACGCCGCCACCTTCATCGCCGGGCCGTTCACCACGGCGATCCTGGGCGAGTTCGGGGCCGAGGTGATCAAGATCGAACAGCCCGGCGCGGGCGATCCGTTCCGCCGCTTCGGCACCCCGACCGAACGCGGCGACAGCCTCGCCTTCCTCAGCGAGGCGCGCAACAAGCGCTCGGTGACCCTCGATTTACGCCAGCCGGCCGGGGCGCGGATCTTCCGCGAACTGGCGGCCCGCTCCCAGGTGGTGTGCGAGAACTTCCGGCCCGGCACCATGGAGCGGTGGGGGCTTGGCTGGAGCGACCTTCGGGTGGTCAACCCGGCCCTGGTGATGCTGCGGGTGAGCGGCTACGGCCAGGATGGTCCCTACGCCGACCGGCCCGGCTTCGCCCGCATCGCTCACGCGGTGGGCGGCCTGACGCATCTGGCGGGGATGCCGGACGGACCGCCGGTCACGCCCGGGTCGACCTCGCTGGGCGACTACATGTCCGGCCTGTTCGGGGCGGTCGGCGTGCTGATGGCCCTGCGCCATGCCGAGCGCACCGGCGAGGGCCAGGAGATCGATATCGCCCTGTATGAATCGGTCTTTCGCGTCCTGGACGAGATCGCGCCCCGCTATGCCCGCGATGGCACGGTGCGGGGCCGGGAAGGCGCCGGCACGCTGAACGCCTGTCCGCACGGGCATTTTCCCTGCGGCGACGGCGCCTGGGTGGCGATCGCCTGCACCAGCGACAAGATGTTCGCCCGTCTGGTCGAGGTCATGGGGCGGTTGGACCTGCTGCCCCGTTACGCCACTGCGGCCGACCGGCTGGCCGACCGGGCCACGGTCGACGGCCTAGTGCAGGCCTGGACCCGCACCATGCCGCGTGACGAGGTGGTGCGGGTGTGCACCGACGGGCACGTCCCCTGCGGTCCCGTGAACACCATCGCCGACATCTTCGCCGACCCCCACGTCGCGGCGCGCGGCAACCTGGTCGAGGTGCTGGCCGAGGGACTGGGGCCGCTGACCCTGCCCAATGTCTTGCCGCGCCTGTCGGCCACGCCCGGCCGGATCGATCACCCCGGCCCCGTGCTGGGGGCTGATACCGACGCCGTGCTGGCCGAGGTGCTGGGGGTGTCGGAGCACGAGCGGGCGGTGCTGCGCGCGGATGGCGTGATCTGAGGGAACGGATCCGCGCCCGGCCCGTTTTCCCTGGACAGCCGAGCGGCAGGTCCCCAAGTTCGGTGGGGATATCCTGTCGCCGCGCCTTGCCGACTCCGTGTCGCTCCGCCTCATCCACCCTGGACCGTTCTCTCGGTCCGGCGGCGCGCGGGGCAAGCCGGCCCGAACCACCCATAACCTGGAGGTCAACCCCCATGTCCAGCGAGGGACTTCACGCGCCCCGCGAGCGCCTGTCGCGGGAGACGCTTTCCCTGCATCATGCCATCGTGTCCATCAAGGAAGAGCTCGACGCCGTGGATTGGTACCGCCAGCGTGCCGACGACTGCGAGGATGGCGCCTTGCGGGACATCCTGTCGCACAACATGCGCGAGGAAATGGAACACGCCTGCATGGCCCTTGAGTGGCTGCGTCGCAACAATCCGGACTGGGCCACGTACATGAAGACCTATCTGTTCACCGAGGGCGATATCACCGAGCTCGAGGAAGAGGACACCGGCAAGAGTGCCGGCGCCGGTGCCGCGTCGTCAGCGGCCACGGGGGCGACCGTGCCGGGCCGGGGCTTCACCATTGGCGCGATTACCGACGGCGGGGAGGGCTGACCCGATGGATTTTCTGAACCGCAACCAAGCCCCGTTCGACGCCGGCATCTGGGAGCAGATCGATGCGGCGGCCGCCAGCGCGGCCCAGGAACTGATGACCGCGCGCCGTTTTCTTGAGGTTGGTGGTCCCTGGGGACCCGGCCTGACGGCCATCGAGTTGTCCAATGACGACTACTGCCGCCAGCCAGAGCCCGGCGAGGCCGGCGCCGTCATGAGCCGCGCCGTCTCCGTGCCAATGTTGCGCAAGACGTTCAAGCTGTCGCTGCGCCGGATCGCGGCGTATCTGTCGAACGGTCAGCCGCTCGACCTGTCGCCGGCCGAGGACGCCGCCGAGTCCGTCGCGCGTCTGGAAGAGCAGATCGTCTATTACGGCCGCCCCGAGTTCGGCCTGCCCGGGTTGCTCGACAACAAGGGGAGTTGCCGCATGGAGGGCGGCGACTGGACCAAGCCCGAGGATGCCCTGGAGGACGTGCTGGCCGCCGTCACCAAGCTGGACGACGCCGGGTTCCGAGGCCCCCATGCCCTGGTGCTGGCGCCGAAGTACTACAACGCGCTGTTCCGCCGCTATCCGGACAGCGACATGGTGCTGATCAACCACCTGCGCCGGCTGTGCACGCGGGGCATCTACAAGACCAGCATCGAGGGCGCCGCCATCCTGGATCCGCGTGTTGGCAGCCTGGAGATCGGTCAGGACCTGATGTGCGGCTACGTCGGCAACGACGGCATCCACTGCGAGCTGTTCATCAATGAAAGCCTGGTCCTGCGGATGCAGGACGAAAGCGCCGTGTGCGTCATCAAACCCAAGAGCGGATGATCACCGCGCGCGGATGAGGGGCGGACTCTGGCGCGGGCACTGGCGTTCGGTGGGGCGATTCGGGTAAGGGAAGGGGCTCGCTCCCCTCTCCCTGCCCGGTTGAACCCCCATGCTTGACCCGTCCGTCGTTGACCTCTCGGAGGCCGTTTCCGAGGACGCCGCCGCCGTCCACGATCTGTACGCCGGCCATGTGCGCGCCGGCACCGCCACGTTCGAGCTCGACCCGCCGACGGTTGAGGAGATGGCGCGGCGCATTGCCGGTGTGCGCGACGCCGGCCTGCCGTTCCTGCTGGCGCGGAACCGGGCGGACGGCCGCCTTCTGGGGTACGCCTACGCAGGGTCGTTCCGAGGGCGCCCGGCCTACCGGCATACGGTCGAGGACAGCATCTACCTCGATCCGGCGGCGATGGGGCGGGGTGTTGGGACGGTCCTGCTGGGCGCCGTGATCGAGCGCTGCGCCGCCCGGGATGTGCGCCAGATGGTCGCCGTGATCACCACGCCGGGGTCCGAAGCCTCGGTCGCCCTGCATCGGAAACTGGGGTTCGAGACGGTGGGGATGCTGCCGGCCGTGGGGCGCAAGTTCGGCCGGTGGTGGGGGACGCTCTATATGCAGCGGGCGATCGGCGCGGGCGCATCGACCGACCCCGGGGAGGGGTGACTGCCCGGGGTCGCTCCCTGACAGTCGCCTGACCGTGGCGTCAATCGGCCGTACCGAGCAACGCGGTCAGATACGCGCTGATCCTCTGGCTGTCTTCGGCGGCGGCCAGTTCGGGAATGTGTGTCTTCGGCGGTTGCTCGAGCAACGCGTGGAGTTCCGCCTCGGTCCGGGCCACGGACAGCGTGACCTTCTTCGCGAGCTGGTTCGCCGTTGCGGCTTGATGGTCGTTTCGGTGTTCGCCGCGCCGAAACTCCCTCGGCATACAGATCAAGGGCTTTTTCTGGCGCGTACAGCCCAGAATGGTGCCGATGCCGACATGGGAGACGACCACGGTGGCCCTGTCGAACAGCCGGCCGTGATCCTCGGGCGTCAGCATCTGCGCGCTGTCGAACGGCAGGTCGAGGGTCGAGCGGCCGATCTGGGCGAACACCTCCTGATCCGGATGGTGACGGTGCCAACTCGCGACGGCCTCGACCAACCGGTCAAACGGAAGCTGTGTTCCGACAGTGACGAAGATCACGAGAGTTCTCCCAGGACGCTGCCCTTGTACTGAACCCGTCGCCCATCGGCCAAGGACTGCCACTGCGTCAGGACGGGCAGGCCGAACAACCGGCACAACCGCGCCGACAGCGACAGCCGTTCGGCGTTGGCGATGCTGTCGATGAACACGCACCGGCGCCCGGTCAGGCGGGCGATGAGGCACGCGAAGAAGCCTGGGGCGGCCCCGGTGGTGATGACGAGGGACGGGGCGGTGCGGCGGATGAGTGCGGTCGTATCCCGCAAACAGAGGACGAGGTGCCACTTCTTGTCCTTGTTGGCGTCCTGGATGAAGTACGGCCGATCGCGCCCACCGCGCCCTTCGGCGGCCTCCGGTGTCGACACCGTGGGTCGGCTCATGCCGGCCCGCGCATACACCACGGGGTGCGGGAGGTTGGCGCAGATGGTGGTCAGTTGCGCCCAGTGCCCGCCGGGGGAACTGATTGCCAGAATACAGGGCTCCGCCATGCCGCATGGTCCCCCCTTAGTGTTTCGGTTGCGATCCGTTGCATTGGACATCCGGGCGCGCGCATTGGCCCGGACGGCAGCCTCTTGGCCAGTCTTGGCGCGGCCGGCTGTGCACTGTGCACGCCCTTGGTGCGCGCGATGAGGGCAATCTTTCGGTCGGCGCGCGTCGCTCCGCGTGTTCTCCGCCGAACGGCCGGCGCATCGCCACGCCCGGCCACCGGATCAGTAGGCGTTGCGGTGGGTGAGCACACGCAGGGTCAGGAGGATGATCTTGAGGTCAAGGTACAGCGACCAGTGGTCGACGTAGTACAGGTCGTGCTCAATCCTCTTTTCCATCTTTTCCAAGGATTCGGTCTCGCCGCGCCAGCCGTTGACCTGGGCCCATCCGGTCAGCCCCGGCTTCATGCGGTGGCGCGCGATATAGGTGCTGATGAGTTCGCCGTATTCCCGGTCGTGGGCCAGGGCGTGTGGGCGTGGGCCGACCAGGGACATGCTCCCCATGACAACGTTTAAGAGCTGCGGTAGCTCGTCCAGGCTCGTTTTGCGCAAGATGCGCCCGACCCGCGTGATGCGCTGGTCATCGCGCGTCGCCTGGCGAACCTGAGGGTCATCATGGACGTACATAGACCGGAACTTGTAGATGCGGAAGGGGAGGTTGTTGAACCCCGCCCGCGACTGGGAGAAGAGCACCGGCCCGGGGCTGTCGAGTTTGACCAGAACGGCGACGACCGCCATCAGTGGTGCCGCCAGCAGGAGGAACAACGTGCCCAACACCAGGTCCTCTGTCCGCTTGACCAGCACGTCCACGTCCGACAGGGGGCGAGTCATCAGGTTGACGACCGGGATCCCGCCGGCCAGCCGGGGCACGCGCCCCACCAGCGCCGGGTCATAACCGCTTGGGATGACGTCCACATCCAGGGAGATCATCCGCAGGGGACCGGCGACCTGCCGCAACGAGCGGCCGTCTGTGGCGTCCGGCATCAGGATGGCGCGGTCGATGGTTTCTGTGCCGAAGTCTTGAACGAAGGCGTCCAGCGACTCATGGCGCCTCGGCGCGCTGTTTCCGTCTGATCCGACCGCCTGAATGGGCGCGGGCGACGGGTCAATCGGCACCACGGATTGAATCTCGAAACCATTCCGGCCGAGTTGCCGGGACACTTCGTCGACGTGGCGCGTGCCGGCGCCATGGATCAGCGCGACCCGTTCCCGCAGCACGCCGGTTTCGATGCCGTGCTTCAGGAATCCGGACCACCAGATGCGTGTGCAGACCAGGCTGAAGTACGCGGCCGCAATCCAGACGCCCACCCAGATACGGGAGAAGTCTTCCACGATCTGGAGTCCGAACGCGATTATGGCGAGAACGAGAAAGACGGCCAAGAACGCGCGCGATGCTCGTTTCAGGCCCCGCCACGGGTTCTCAAGCGCCGGAAGGCCGGTTGCGTTCAGCGCGGGAAAGACAAGCAGCGTGATGATGACGGACAGGCCGACTGCGGTCAGTTCGGGGCGGTCCGGCACTTCGTCGCCGAACCGGACGATGTGCGCCAGATAGGCACCGAAGACCATCGACAGGACATCGGTGATCTGCATCCCGAGCACAAAAAGCCCCCGGATGATTCCGAGGGATACAACGCGCCTGTGCGCTGGTTTGACATGAAAGGATCCGTCAGCCATGCGTGTCTGAGCCTGATGCCGCTCGTTCTGGGACAGCAGACCCCGTTGGGCCAAACGCCGTCGTGGCGTACCGCACCACCCTCGAATCGCAACGCAATGCGGTCACATCGCCACGATCCGCTTGCCCCCTGCCCCCAAGGCACGGCAGACGCTACACCCGATCGCGGGGGTCTGCAAGGTTGCCAACCAGGGCAATCGGATGAACGACGCAGGGATGAGCGAAAGTCCGCATGAGCGGCTTCTTTGCGAGCAATCCACGCAACGCGTCATTGCGAGGCGCTCAGCGACGAAGTAATCCAGAGCGGATATCTGTGTTTTACGCTCTGGGTTGCTTCACCCTCGTCTTGCGATGAGGGTTCGCAATGGTGCGCCAGGCATGGCGCGTAGCGCCGTGACTGGCGCTGTCCGGTCCGCTGTGGTGGCGGTCCGGGCGACTTGGGGGTGGAAGTCCCCTGCGGACCCTGGTGACGGGAACCGCTAGCCGAACAGCAAGGACGTCGTCGTGAGGCGGGGTCTGGAGGAAGCTGGTGGCTAAGCAAGCCCGGTGCGGGGAAGCCGCGCGCCGGGTTCTGTGAGTGGGGCGCCGGGCGACCGGTGCCCCTACTCGACAATCGGATAGCCCGGAGGGGGGCGGGGAGGGGGGGCGCACGGGCGGGCGGGCGTTGCACGCCCGCCCAACGTCGATCCAGAGGCGACTGACCTATTTCAGCCAGGACCCAAGGCCGGCAGTGCGAAGGCCCGGCTGCATTCGCGGAATTGCTGCCGCGTTACACGTGACACCGCGTCAGATCTGACGCATTATATCGCGAGTGGCCATACGAGAACGGATCCATGACACCCCACACCTTCGACGGCTATGCCGTCACCCTGACGCCGGACCCTGAGGACGGCGGCTATGTCGTCACCTGCCGTGACCTGCCGGGCCTCGTCACGCAGGGCGACAGCCGCGACGAGGCCCTGGCCATGGCGATCGACGCCATCCTGGCCCTGCTGTCGGGCCGTCTCGACCGCGACCAGCCGCCGCCCGCGCCGTCGCCGGTCCGGGCGGGTGAATTGTGGGTCCCCCTGTCCGGTCTTGTGGCCGCCAAGCTGGCGATCCGTCGCGCCATGCTGGACCAGGGCCTGACCCAGGCGGCGCTGGCCGCGCGCATGGGCAGTCCCCGAAAGAGCCTGCAGCGCCTGCTTGATCTCTCGCACGGGAGCCAGTGGGACCAGGTGGAAGCCGCCGGGGCCGCGCTGGGGCTGCGGTTCCGGGTTGTGGCGGTGGCGGCGTGACATGACGCCTCATCCCCCCACGCTCCTCCTCCTCGCGCCGGCTGAAGAGCAGGTCGACGCGGCGGCGCCGCTGCGGGCGGCCGATCCGGCGGTGACCGTCGTCCCGATCGCCGACCGCGCCACCTTGCAGACCGCCGTCTTCGCCTATCCGCAGGCCCGCCTGTTGTCGGTGTGCTCGCCGGTGATCGTGCCGGCCGAGGTGCTGGCGGCGCTGTCCGGCCCGGCCTACAACCTGCACCCGGGGCCGCCGGCCTATCCTGGCCTGTTCCCGGCCGCGTTCGCGCTGTATGATGGCGCCACCACGTTCGGCGTCACCCTGCACGAGATGACGCCCCAGGTGGACGCCGGGGCCATCGTCGCCGCCAATACCGTCGACATTCCGCTCGACATGGACCGCGTGGGGCTGGAGGCCCTGAGCCGGCGGCTCGCCCTGCATCTGCTGGCGGGGATGGCGCCGGCCCTGGTCGACCTGTCGCGCCCGCTGCCCACGGTGGACATGGCCTGGAGCGGTCCGGCGCGGCGCCAGGCCGACTTCGAGGCCCTGTGCCGGCTACCGGCGGACGTGGACGAGCGCGAATTCCGCCGCCGTCTGCGGGCGGTGGGCGAGGGGCCGCATCATGCGTTGCGGCTGTCCGCGTTTGGCCGCTGGTTCCGCCTGGAGCCGGATCACGCCGACGCTGCCGTGGTCAAGGCTGGCCGCGTTCTGGAGTGACCTCCCCGCGCAAGCGGTCGCTGGCCCCGGCCCTTACGGCAGATACCCCGCCTCAAGGTAGTAGCGGCGCGCCCCCGAGTGCAGCGGAATGCCCGTGCCGTGCGGGGCCATGGCGGCGGCCAGCTTGTTGCCGGCGCCGATGGTCTCGAGCAGGCCGCGATTGTTGGGATGCCAGAGGGCCCGCGTGATGCCGTAGGCGGTCTCATCGTTGAGCGCCTCCGTGGTCACCAGAACGGCGCCGACCGACAGCGTGTCCACCGGCGTCGGCACGCCGTCATAGAGCCCGCCGGGGATCTGGCTGGCGCTGAGATAGGGGTGATCCCCGGACATGCGGGCGTAGGTCTCGCCGTCCAGCGTCAACAGGCGGATGGGGATCGCCTCGGCCAAGTCGCTGACCACGGTGACCGGCGCCGAGCCGATGAAGAAGAAGGCATCGATCTCGCCCGCCACCAGCAGGTCGGCCGCCGGCCCGGGCTTGTCGTACACCGGTTCCAGGTCGGACTCGTCCAGGCCGTGCGCCGCCAGCAGCAGGCGGGCATCGACCAGCGTGCCGGAGCCCTCCTCGCCGAGGGCGACGCGGTGGCCGCGCAGATCCTCCACCGTGTGCAGGTCGCTGTCCGCCCGCACCACCAGGTGCGCCTTTTCGTCGTACAGCCGGGCCAGGGCGTACAGGCCCGGCATCGGCCCGGTGTCCGCGAACACGGCGGTGCCGGAGCGCGCCCAGTAGGCGATGTCCGCCTGGCACAGGGCCAGGTCGAGCGTGCCGGCGGAGAGTCCCCGGATGTTGTCGACCGACCCGCCGGTCGACTGCGCCACGGCGATCAGGCCGGGCACGCCGCAACTGCCGCCCTTCTCGCACGGGCGCGAGCCGGGGGGACGGCTGATGGCGTTGGCGATCATGCCGCCGATGGGGAAGTAGTAGCCGGCGGGGGACCCGGTCCCAATGCGCATGAAGCGCTCGCCAATGGCGGTCTGCGGATCCTGGGCGCGGCCGGGACGGGCGACGGACAGAGCCAAGGCGGGCAGAGTCGCCGCGCCCAGGCCAAGGCCCAGCGCGTACCCCAGGACATCCCGGCGTCGCGGGCGAACGACGCCCGATCCGCCGTTGTCCGAATCCCTCGCCCTCATGTGTGTCGCCCTCCCGGATCCCCGCACGGTCCTGGACCGTGCCGCCGGTTTCATCATCGTAGCGCAGGATAACGCGGAATATGGGTGATTTTCGGGCAATCCGGCCGGCAAGGCCAGCATCCATTGCCATCGATCACGGAAACGTCACGCGGGTCGCCGCCGCGAGGCCAACAGCACCCCCGTGACCGCCACGCCCATCCCGGCCAGGGCCAGCGGCCCCAGGCGCTCGTCGAACAGCGCCCAGGCGATCAGCGCCGTGACCGGCGGCACCAGGTAGAACAGGCTGGCCACGCGCGCCGCCTCGCCCAGGCGGATCAGCACCATCAGCAGTGTCACCGCGCCGATCGACAGCACCACCACGAGCCACAGAAAGCCGAAGATAAAGCCCGGAGTCCACGAGATCGTCATGTCCTCGCCGGTCAGCAAGGCCAGCCCGCCCAGCACCGGCGCCGCCGCCGCGAACTGGATCACGCCGCCCGCGCGCGGGTCGAGCCCGCCGCAGAAGCGTTTCTGGTACAGCGTGCCGGCGGTGATGGCCACCACGGCCCCGCCACAGGCGGCCACCGCGCCGGGACCGAACCCCTGGAACAGGCTGGTTCCGGCCGGCGCCAGCTTCTCACCCAGGACCATGGCCACCCCCACCAGGCCGAGGGTCAGGCCCAGCCACTGCCGGCCGCTGACCCGCTCGCCGAGCAGCGGGCCGGCCGCCACCGCGACCATCAGCGGCTGCAGCCCGGTGATCAGGGCGGCTATTCCGGCCGGCAGCCCGCCCTCGATGGCCGAGAACACGCCGCCCAGGTAGCCGCCGTGCAGCAGCAGGCCGGTCACCACCGCATGGCCGACCAGCGCCGGGCGGCGCGGCCACGGCGCCCGGCTCACCCAGACGATGGGCAGGAAAAGGAGTGCCGTCACGGCGAAGCGCAGGGCGAGCACGGTCAACGGCTCGCTGTGCGGCAGAACGAACCGGGCGCCGATGAATCCCGTACTCCACAACAGGACGAACACCGCCGGCATGGCGGCGATGGCCGTGTCGCGGACCATGGACGCGGGCGGGCTGGCGGACATGCGCGCTCCTCACATGACAGATCATAGCCCCTACCATGCCTGACTCCGGCGGTCCCGGGAAAAGCCCCTGCCGTTCCGGAAAAAGGCTCCGCTGCCTCGAATAATCCCACATAGACGGGGTTTGTTTTTTTCGGCGGTTGCTACAATATGGAGAACGTTGCTGTCCGGTTTTCGCCCTAGAGGTTTGGATGACTCGGTTTTCGGCCTCGGCCGCGTCCCCATCCCCATCCCCCTCCTCATCCCCATCACCCGTCGTGCCCCCGGAGGGCCGCGTGCTGCTGGTCGAGGACACGCCGTCCATGGCGCGGGTCTACATGGACTACCTGAGCGACCTGCCGTGGCCCGTCGATCTTGCGGAGAGCGGCGCCGAGGCGCGCCGGCTCCTCGCCCGGGGTGGCCATGTGGCGGTGATTCTGGACCTGCGGCTGCCGGATGCCTCGGGTCTCGACATCCTGCGCGAAATCCGGGCCGAAACCCATGCCGAAACCCAGGACGCGGCGGTTGTCGTCGTCACGTCGCAGGGGTCGATGCAGGTCGCCGTGGAGGCCATGCGCGAGGGCGCCGACGATTTCCTGACCAAACCGTTCGCGCCCGACCGCCTGCGCGTGACGCTGAAGAACGCCGTCGAGCGCCACGCCATGGCCGGCACCCTCCGGCGCATCAAGAAGGAGATCGGGCGCGAGACCTTCCACGGCTTCATCGGGTCGTCGCTGGCCATGCAGGCGGTCTACCGCACCATCGAGGCGGCGGCGCCGTCGCGCGCCAGCGTCTTCATCACCGGCGAATCGGGCACCGGCAAGGAGGTCTGCGCCGAGGCCCTGCACCGCGCCAGCGCCCGCGCGAAGGGACCCTGCGTGGCCATCAACTGCGCCGCCATCCCGCATGAACTGATCGAGAGCGAGGTGTTCGGCCACGTCAAGGGTGCGTTCACAGGCGCCACCGCCGATCGGAAGGGCGCCGCCGCGCGCGCCGATGGCGGTACGCTGTTCCTGGACGAGGTGTGCGAGATGGACCTGGGGTTGCAGGTCAAGCTGTTGCGCTTCATCCAGACCGGGAAACTCCTGCCCGTGGGCGGTACCAAGGTTCAGGAGGTGGACGTCCGCTTCATCTGCGCCACCAACCGCGATCCGTGGTCAGAGGTGCAGGCCGGGCGCTTCCGCGAGGACCTGTATTTCCGCCTGCATGTCATCCCCATCCATCTGCCGCCCCTACGCGAGCGCGGGGCGGATGTGGTGGAGATCGCCCGCGCCTTCCTGGAGCGATTCGCCGCCGAGGAAGGTCGTGACTTCGAGGGCTTCACGCCGGAGGCCGAGGCCCTGCTGACGCGGCTGTCGTGGCCGGGCAATGTCCGCCAGCTTCAGAACGTGCTGCGCAATGTGGTCGTGTTGAACGAGGGACCGCTGGTGACCGAGTCCATGCTGGAGGGCCCGGTCCGGACCCTGGGGCAGGGGCGGCCGGCGCCGCCGCCGGCGGAGGCTCCAGCCGATGGTGCG
>JGI12109J20283_10601019_pt1 | contig 28149 bp, 23 predicted proteins | sample ElkSlonscriptome_12_FD_20283 | JGI IMG/M metagenome (IMG submission 20283)
GCGTGCCGGCTACCAGGTGGGCGCGGCGCTGGCGCTGAGCCTGGTGCTGTATCTGGCAGTGACCGTGCTCGACATCAGCGGCCCCACCCTGCTGGTACTGGTGCTGATCTTCGCCCGACTGTTGCCACAACTGTCCAGCATGCAGCAACAAATCCAGCAACTGCTGCACATGCTGCCCGCCTTCGACGCCGCCATGGCCCTGCAAAGCGCCTGCGAGAGCGCCGCCGAATCAGCCCCCACCAGCCCGCCGCCGGCCCTCACCCGGACCATCCGGTTCCGTGAGGTGGGCTTCCACTATCCCACCGCAAATCCCGAACAACCGGCCCTGCACGACCTCCACCTCCACATCCCCGCCCGCGCCACCACCGCCATCGTCGGCCCCTCCGGCGCCGGCAAGAGCACCCTGGCCGACCTCCTCACCGGCCTGCTCCGCCCCACCGCCGGCGAGATCCTCATCGACGACCAACCCCTCACCCCGAACCTCACCCGCGCCTGGCGTCGCCAGGTGGCCTACGTCCCCCAGGACGTGTTCCTGTTCCACGCCACGGTGCGGGAAAACCTGCACTGGGCGGCTCCCGAGGCCGACGAGGCCGAACTCTGGCGGATACTCACACTCACCGCCGCCGACACCGTGGTGGCCGCCCTCCCCCGGGGCCTGGACACCGTACTGGGCGATCGCGGCATCCGCCTCTCCGGCGGCGAGCGTCAGCGCTTGGCGCTGGCCCGGGCGCTGCTGCGCCGCCCGGCGCTCCTGATCCTGGACGAGGCCACCAGCGCCCTGGACAGCGAACACGAACGGCGCATCCAGCAGGCCATCGACGGGCTCCACGGGGAACTCACCATCGTGGTGATCGCCCATCGCCTGTCCACGCTGCGAAACGCCGACCGACTGGTGGTGCTGGAGGCCGGGCGCATCGTCGAAGTGGGGGACTGGGAAACCCTCGCCGGTCGTCCCGATGGACGCTTCCGGCGCCTGCTGCACACCTGAGCGGGCCGACCACGGTGCGTTCGGATCGTCGCTCCGAGCGTTCGAGTCCCCGGACGGGCGGATGACAGCGGCCGGGGTGATTGCTATAGTTTGTCTCTGTTGTTGTCACCAAATCCATCGTCCACCTTCCCGGTGTTATGCCCGACCCCGCATCCAGCCCATCATCGCTCACCCGCATCGCCCGGCAGGGGCGCCGCCACCGGGCCGAGGCGTTGGTCAAGGACCACGTCATCGTCTCCATGGGAGTGGGACTGCTGCCCCTGCCCACCGTGGACCTGATCGTCCTCACCGCAGTGCAACTGCGCATGCTGCGGCGGATCTGCCAGCTTTATGACGTGCGGTTTCGCGATAACCTGGGCAAATCCGCCCTGTCGGCCTTCATCAGCGCCCTGCTGCCGGTGCAGTCCACCCTGTATCTGGCCTCCCTGCTGCGGCTGCTGCCCGGTTCCGGACAGCTGGCCTCGGCCAGCGCGGTGAGCCTGCTGGCCGGGGCCCTGACCCATGCCAGCGGGATGGTGTTCATCGTCCATTTCGAGCGTGGCGGCACGCTGCTGGATTTCAGTGCCCGACGCATGCTGGCGCTGGGCTGGCGGGAGTTCCGGGCGGGTCTGCGACTGGCCCACCAACCCCGGACCGCGGACTGAGCGGCCATGCTCGGCTGGCTATTGCGGGAGGATACCCACGGGGCGCTGCTGGTGCTGGGCCTGTCGCTGCTGGCCAGCGCCTGCCAGGCCGGGATGATCCTGTTGCTGGCGGCGGCGGTGGCCGAACTCGGCGCCGGCAACCTGCCCGCGCCCGGCGCCGGGCTGGGCTTTCTCGGCCTGTGGCTGGCCTACGCCCCGCTCAAGCAACAGGCGCTGGTGCGCGGCGTGGCCCTCAGCGAGACACTGGCCGGCAAGCTCGGCCTGGCCCTGGCCGAGCGCCTGCGGGGCTGCGGCCTGGATACCCTGGAGCGGCTCGGCGAGGTCCGCCTGCACGGCCTGGTGAGCCGCGATCTGCGCCAGCTGGGTAGCATCGGCATGGTGGCTATCCACGCCCTGCAATCGGCATTGCTGCTGCTGTTCTGCTGGCTGGCGCTGCTCTGGCAGGCCACCACGGTGGCGCTGCTGGCGGTGGAGATCGCTGCCCTCGGACGGCTGGCGCTGTGGCAGATCGACCGGCGCCTGCGCCAGGCCGGCGAGCACGGCAGGGCGCTGGAGCAACACCTGTCCCGGCTCCTGGGGGAATTGCTGGGGGGCATCAAAGAACTCAGGCTCCACCGGGGCCGGCGCCAGGCGCTGGTGGAGGAACACCTGGCAGCGGCCCGGGAGATGGCCCGGGATGCACGGCTGGATCTGGCCGGTCAGCAGGTGTTGCGGATGACCGTGTTCAACTGGTTGTTCTTTCCCGGGTTGATCCTGGTGACCCTGGTGCTGCCGGGCTTCGGCAGCAGCGGGCTGGCGCTGGCGGCGGTGGTGCTGGTGTGCCTGTGGTTGCCCATGCTGGATGTGCTGGGGGCCTATCCACATCTGCTGGCGGCGCGCCAGGGGCTGGCGCGGCTGCGGCAACTGGAGGCCGAAATGGATGCGCCGCACGCCATCCCCCACCCCGGCTTCCAGGAACCCCCGGTGCGCTGGCGGGAGATCGCCTGGCAGGGGGTGGTTTTCAGCTACCGGGATCCGGCGGGGGAGGCGCTGTTCACCCTGGGGCCGCTGGATTTGGTGCTGGCGCGGGGCGAGACGGTGTTCATCACCGGCGCCAACGGCAGCGGCAAGACCACCTTCCTGAAGCTGCTGTGCGGACTTTACCGACCCGGCGCGGGCACCATCCGGGTGGACGGCCGGGCCATCGGCGCGGACGATTACCGTGGCCTGTTCGCCGCCGTGTTCGGGGATTTCCATCTGTTCCGGCGGCTCTACGGGCTGGAGGGGGTGGACGATTCGCTCACCGCCCGCTGGCTGGCCCGCCTGGAGCTCACCGGACACACCGCGGTGGTGGACGGCGCCTTCGCCAGCACCCGGCTCTCCACCGGCCAGCGCAAGCGCCTGGCGCTGATGGTGGCCTGCCTGGAGGACCGCCCGGTGCTGGTGTTCGACGAATGGAGCGCAGAGCAGGATCCCGCCCACCGGCGCTGGTTCTACGAGGATCTGCTGCCGGAATTGCGAAGGCAGGGCAAGACCGTGGTCTGCGCCACCCACGACCGGGACTATCTGCACCACGCCGATCGGGTGTTGGCCCTGGATGCCGGTTGAACGGTTCGCCCGCACCGGGGATCTGTACTACGCTTGCGCGGGCGTCGTCACCCGGACCCCGCAACAGGTAAACCGCCAGTTCCATGTTCGCCCTGTTCGAACTCCTGATCCAGCAGGCCCCCCGGCGTAGCGCGCTGGTGCTGGGCCTGTCGCTGTTGGGTTCCCTGGCCGAGGCGGCGACCCTGTTTCTGATCATCCGCGCCACCCATCTGATGCCGCTGGGCGTGCATGCGCCGGTCTGGCTGCTGGCGGTGCTGTTTTGCCTCTCGGTGTTCCTGCTGGCCCGGATGGTGGCGCTGGCCCGGGCGGTGAGCCTGGCCGGGGCGGTGAGCCTGGCCGAGACCCTGCGGGTCATCCAGGCGCTGTGCCGGGCGGAACTGCGGGCTCTGGAGGCCCTGGGACCGGAGCGCCTGCCGGCCCGGCTGGGCAACGACAGTCGCAGCCTCGGCAACGCCCTGTGGCTGGGCGTGCTGGCCCTGCAGACCCTGGCGCTCACCACCGTGGCGTTACTGTATCTGCTGATCCGCTCGCCCCTCACCATGCTGGTGGTGCTGGGTTTTCTGGGGCTGGGCTGGCTCGCCACCCGGCCGCTGGCACGCCACTTCCAGGAGGCGCTGGCCACCGATCAGCAACTGCGCCAGGCGTTCGCGGTGGGCCTGGCACAGGGTCTGGCGGCGTTCCCCGATCTGCGGGTGCAGCGGCCCCGGGGGCGGGCGTTTTTCCGGGAGTATCTGCTGCCCATGGCCGGGCGCGGCCACCGCGCCCGGCTGACGCTGGGCCGGCTGTGGCTGGAGTTGAACGCGGTGCAGGTCTGGTTCGCCGGCACCGCGCTGCTCACCGTGGCCTTCCTGTTGCCGCGCTTCGGGATATCGGCGGGCGCCCTGTCCACGGTGGCGGTGTTGATCTATCTGTTCGGGCGGCTGCGGGCGCTGGTCAACCTGCTGCCGGCGGTGCTGGAGGGGGCCGGGGCGCTGGCCCGGCTGCGGGAACTGGCGGCGCTGGCGGACACCGCCCCGGATCCGCCCGACGATCCCCCGGTGGATTTCCGGGAACTGCACTGGCGGGGCCTGCGGTTTCGCTACGCCGACACGGGATTTGCCATCGGCCCGCTGGATATCCGGCTGCGGGCCGGGCGCAGCCTGTTCGTGCAGGGCGGCAACGGCAGCGGCAAATCCACCCTGATGAAGGTGCTCACCGGCCTGTATCCCGCCGACCACGGCGAACTGCGGGTGGACGGACAACCCCGCCACGGCCGGCGGCTGCGCGGCTGGTTCGCCACCGTGTGGACCGATTATCACCTGTTCGAGCACCTGTTCGACGAGGTGCGGGCCGACCCGGCCACGCTGGAGGACTGGCTGGCGGCGCTGGGCCTGGCCGGCCGGGTGCGCTGGCGGGAGGATCGGCTGGAGCACGGCCGGCTGTCCACCGGCCAGCGCAAGCGGGTGGCGCTGGTGGCGGCGCTGCTGCTGGATCGGCCCATCTATGTATTCGACGAGTGGACGGCGGACCAGGACCCGGAGTTTCGCGGGTATTTCTACGAGACCCTGCTGCCGGCCCTGAAATCCCGGGGCAAGGCGGTGGTGGTGGTGACCCACGACGATCGCTACTTTCACCATGCCGATGCCTGGCTGCAACTGGAGCGGGGCCAGGTGGTGGCCAGCGGCGGAGGCGCCTGAGCATGCGTGAACTGCTGAACCTGGGCCGCTCCCTGCGGCCCACCGGGCGGACCTGGCTGGTGCTGGTGGCGGCGCTGGCGGCGGCCAGCGATGTGCTGCTGTACTTTTTACTGGCCCGGCAACTGGGACGGCTGGACAGCCAGTTGCTGGCCTTTCCCTGGTTCTTCCCGGCCCTGCTGGCGCTGTTGCTGAACCTGCTGCTGGCCCAGCACCGGCGGGCGCTGGTGATCCATCTGCTGGCGGGGCGGGCGCTGCATCATCAACAACGGGTGGTGGAGGCCATCGACGGGCTGTCCTTGCCGGGCCTGGAGGGGCTGGGGGATCTGGCGGTGGACCAGCGACTGGTGGGCGATACCACGATTCTCCACGAGGCCGCCGAGCCGCTGGGAGGTATTCTCGGGCATCTGCTGCTGGCGGTGATCTACGTGCTGATGGTGGTGCATCTGTGGCCCGCCGCCGGGCTGCTGTTGGGCCACCTGATCATCGTGGGCATGGTGCTGTTCCTGGCCAACGAGACGGTGCTGCGGGAGGCCGAGGCGCGCTACCGGGCGGTGGAGGACCGGCTGCTGGGGCAGGCCGCCGATATGGTCCACGGTCGCAAGGAGATCCGCGCCGGGCGGCGGCTTCGTGAGGGGCTGTGGCGCCACGCCGTGCAACCCACGGCGCGCTTGCTGCAAACCACCCGGGATCGCGCCGGCTGGTGGTACGCGGTCTCGGTGGTGGCGCTGGACGGGCTGCTGCTGCTGGGGGCGGCGCTGGTGGTGTTCCTGGTGCAATGGCTGGACCCCCGGCCCCACGAGATTCTGGTGGCGGCGGTGGTGCTGTCCACCACCGTGCCGCTGGCGATGCTGGCGCAGTTTCCGGTGCTCACCCGCACCGACACCGCGCTGGCCCGCTTGCGGGACCTGGAACGACAACTGGCCCATGCTCCCCGGACGCCGTCACCGGCGCGCCGGGCGGGGCGCTTTGCCAGCCTGAGCCTGCGCGGGGTGGAGTACCACTACCCGGACGTGGCCGGCGACAGCGGCTTCCGGGTGGGACCGCTGGACCTGCGGCTGGAGGCCGGGCGGCTGGTGTTTCTGGTGGGCGGCAACGGCAGCGGCAAATCCACCCTGGGCAAGTTGCTGGTGGGACTGTATGCCCCGCAGCGGGGCGAGACCCTGCTGAACGACGAACCGGTGGCGCTCGGCGCCTACGGCGAACTGTTCGGGGTGAGCTTCCCCGACAGCCCGGTGCTGGATCGCCTGTACGGGTTGCCGGGGGTGGAACCGGCCCGGGTGCACGCCCTGCTGGCCCAGTTCGGGCTGACCGGGAGCACCGATTACCGGGACGGGGCGTTCACCAATCTGGCCCTGTCCAGTGGTCAGCGCAAGCGCCTCGCCATGGTGGTGCTGCTGCTGGAGGACCGTCCGCTGCTGCTGCTGGACGAGTGGGCGGCGGATCAGGACCCGGCGTTTCGCGAGTATTTCTACCGGGAGCTGTTGCCGGCGCTGCGGGCGCGGGGCAAGACCGTGGTGGCCATCAGCCACGACGATCGGTATTTCCACGTGGCCGACGAGATCTGGCGGATGCGCGACGGCCAGTTGAGCGTGCATCCGGGGGGGATGCCACCATGAGGCTGCTGGCGCTGATCCGCCGTCATCTGCGGGACGAGAGCGGGCGGCTGGCGGTGGCGGCGGGTCTGTTCACGGTGTTCACCGCCCTGCACCTGTGGATCCTGGCCCGGGCCATCGCCGGTCCCGGGGAGAGCGTGGCGCCACCGGTGTTCTTCGCCGCGCTGCTGGCGCTGGCGGTGGCCACCGGCGCCCGCCATTATGCCCTGCTGGGACTGGTGAACGCACTGGAGGCGGGCCACGGGGCGCTGGAGACGCGTCTGCTGCGCCAGCTCCAGCACTGCGAACTGACGGCCTTCGAGGCGCTGGACCGGGATGCCCTGATGGATGCACTGACGGGGGATCTACGCAGCCTGCCGGCGGCGGGCCTGATGCTCACCAAGTGCGCGGTGCTGGTGTTACGGCTGCTGGCGGTGCTGGTGGCGCTGCTGGTGCTGTCGCCGCTGGCGCTGGCGGTCACCTTGGCGGCGCTGCAGCTACTGGGTCTGGGGCTGCTGTTGAGCCGACCCGCCGCCGGGGCGGCGGCGCCGCCCGGGGCGCCGGGCGGTATCGCCGAACTGCTCCACGGTTTCAAGGAAGTGCGGCTCAACAGCGCCCGGGGCGATGCGCTGCTGGCGGCGGAACTGGACGAGGCGGTGCAGGCGCGGCTGGCGGCGCAGGTGGCGGCGGGCCAGCGGCTGGCCAACCGCTACGTGGTGGCCGAGGGCGCCAGCCTGTTGCTGGGGTTCCTGCTGGTGCTGGTGCTGCCGCCGTGGCTGCCGGGGCTGGGCGCCGATCTGGCCACCGCCGGGGTGGTGGTGCTGTGCCTGCCCACCATGCTGATCCGCGACCTGCCGCTGCTGGCCGAGGCCGAGGCGGGGCTGGGGCGCCTGCTGCGGCTGGAGCGGCATCTGGCCACCGTCGCCAGCGACCCACCAGCCGCGCCTGCGCCGGTCACCGCCTTCCAGGAACTGCGCTTCCACGAGGTGTGGTTTCGCTACAGCGACGCCGACGGCAACCCCGGCTTCGGGGTGGGGCCGTTGTCGTTCAGCCTGCGGGCCGGCGAGGTGGTGTTCGTGGTGGGCGACAACGGCAGCGGCAAATCCACCCTGTTGAAACTGCTCACCGGCCTCTACACCCCCCACGGCGGGGAGATCCTGCTGGACGGCAAGCCGGTGGCGCTACGCCACTACCGACACCTGTTCGCCGCCGTGTTCGCCGATTTCCAGCTATTCCAGCGCCTCTATGGGCTGGAGGCGCGGGACGACGAGCAGGTCAACCGGCTGCTGCGGGAACTGGACATCGGCGACAGCGTGCTGGTGGAACACGGTCAGTTCAGCGACCTGCAACTGTCCAGCGCCGAGCGCAAGCGGGTGGCGCTGGCGGTGGCGCTGCTGGAGGACCGGACGGTGTACATCCTCGACGAGTGGGCGGCGGATCAGGATCCGGTATTGCGGGAACATTTTTACCGCTCGCTACTACCCACCTTACAGGCCCGCAGCAAGACCATCGTCGCGGTGTCCCACGACGAACGCTTCTTTTCACTGGCCGACCGGGTGTTGCACCTGGACCATGGCCGCCTGCCGGAGACCCCATGACCATGCCCGGACTTCTGAAATCCCGCCCCGCCCTGCCCGATAACGACCTGCCGGCACCGGTGCTGGCGGACCGCCGCTGGCAGGCCGACAACATCGTCAAGAACCACGTGATCGCCGGCCTCGGACTGGGGCTGATGCCGCTACCGGTGGTGGACATCGTGATCGTCATCGGCCTGCAACTGAAAATGGTGCGCCAGCTCTGCGCCCTCTACGGGGTGTCCTACTCGGACAAGGTGGCGCGGATGGCAGCCAGTTCCATCCTGGGGATGCTGCTGCCGGTGAAGGTGACGGTGCTCACCGCCTCGCTGCTGCGGGTGATTCCCGGCTTCACCAGTCTGATTTCCGGCTCCACCAGCAGTATCACCGCCGGGGCGCTGATCTATGCCCACGGGCGGATGTTCACCGCCCATCTGGAAAGCGGCGGCGATTTGCTGAATTTCCAGTTACGCGGCGCCGCCCGGGATCTGTACCGGGAATTTCGCCAGGGGCTGCGGATACTCGGCGGCGGCCGGCGCGCCCAGCGCCATCGACGACTCAGCGCCCGGCACCGGGCGCGACGGCCACGCACCGCCTGAACCGGCGGCCTGGGCGATGCCGGTGCGCCGGGACTAAAAAGCGTTCGGATTGTATCCACGGAACGTTCGAGTTTCCCCGAAAAGGTGCCTTTCGACTTGGCTTTTGTGCTAGAGTTCTGGCTTGCAAGTTCTACAATATCGGAAAAAATTACAATCACAATAGTACTGATCGGCACTACGCCAGCCACCACGGTTTTTTGATGTGGGAACCCCCGGGGAATCGACAGTATCCCGGGGAGATTACTGAACCACCATGGGCGGACGTCCCTTTAACGACCAATAGTCGAATTGGAGATCCCTGGTGATTGGAAACGCTCTAGAAGCACGCGGCGCAGTCGGTGAGAAAGTGGCTACCATCGACCCTATAGCGTCGCCCCACGAGTCATCGACCTATGCCTTACAGCTACCCGTTCGCAGCCGCAAACCCCGGCGTTGTGGACTGACCTCCATCATCGACAACGGCGTCAGTGTGGGGCAGTTACAGCATCTCCTCGCCGATTTTCATCCCTATCTGGATATCGCCAAGTTCGGCACCGGCACCGCCTTCGCCACCCCAGCCCTGCACCGCAAGGTGGCCCTCTACCGGACCCACAGCGTGGAACCCTACTTCGGCGGCACGCTGTTCGAGAAGTTCTTCCACCAGGGCAAGATCCCGGCGTTCCGGCGGTTGTTGCGGGACTTCGGTATCGGCATGGTGGAGATTTCCAACGGCACCGTGGACATCCCGCTGGCGGAGCGGCTGCGGCTGGTGCGCGAGTTCAGCGAGGAATTCACGGTGCTGGCCGAGGTGGGCTGCAAGGACACCTCGCGCACCATGCCCCCCTCCCGCTGGATCCAGGAGATCCAGGCGCTGCTGGAGGCGGGAGCGCGTTATGTGATCACCGAGGGCCGCGATTCCGGCACCGCCGGGGTGTATCGCGCCTCCGGGGAGTTGCGCACCGATCTGGCCGAGGATATCTGCCAGCGGGTGGATCCGCAGCAACTCATCTTCGAGGCCCCCACCGGCAAATCGCAGATGTTTTTCATCAATCTGGTGGGCGCGGAGGTGAATCTGGGCAACGTCAAACCCGAGGATCTACTGCTGCTGGAGACCCAGCGCCTGGGATTGCGCTGCGAGACCTTTTTCCTGGATGAAGCGCGGCAAGAGGCCGGATCGTGCGGTTGCTGATCCTGCGCCATCTGCCCACCGAGTGGAACCGCGCCGGACTGCTGCAGGGGCGGCAGGATTTGCCGTTGCTACCCCCCGCCGACGGGGAGGCCGCCATGATCGGCGAGAATCTAGCGCGGATCCGCCAGGCCGGGCCACCGACCCTGGTGCTCACCAGCGAGTTGCGTCGCACCCATCAGAGCGCCGAGCGTTACGGCTTCTCCAGGATCCACACCGAACCCCTGCTGAACGAGCTGGATTTCGGTCGCTACGAGGGCCGCGAGCGGGCACTGCTGCTGGCCGAGCAGGATCCGGCCTGGAGCGAGGATCCCCGCGCCCTGGTGCTGGGCGAGGCTATCGCCGATCTGGCGCAGCGGGTGCGGGACTTTCTGGCTGCCTACCGGGACCATCCCTGCCTGCTCTGCTTCGGTCACGGCGCCTGGATTCGCTGCCTGTTATCCCTCCTGGAACACGGCGATGCGCGGGCCATGAACCGGGTCCACGTGGACAACAACATGCTCCATGAATTGAACATCCCATCGGTGGAGACCGACACGCCATGAGGATCACCGGGATCCACTGCAAGCTGGTGGCGATGCCCTACCGCAACCCCTACCGCATCGCCGCGGGCGCCACCCGCAGCCTGTCCCGGGTGTTCGTGTTCATCGACACCGACGAGGGCTTCACCGGCGTGGGCGAGACCGGCACCACCGTGCCGGAGCGCGGCGGCGAGACGGTGGAGGCCACCTTCGTCAACATCACCCGCTATTTCGCCCCCCTGCTGATCGGCATGGACCCCTTCCAGATCGGCCCCATCATGGAGCGGCTGGCCGCATCCCACTGGGGTCGCACGGGCTATCCCTGCGCCAAGTGCGGTATCGACAACGCCCTCTACGATCTCATGGGCAAGGCCAGCAATCTGCCGGTGGCCACCCTGCTGGGGGGCATCCACCGGGAGCGCTTCAGGGTCAGCCGCAGCCTCGGGGTGAAGGCCCCGGCGCAGATGGCCGCCGAGGCGCTGCGCCTGAAGGATCGCGGCTACGCCATGCTCACCGTGAAGATCGGCTTCGATCCCCGGGAGGATCTGGACCGGGTGGCGGCGGTGCGCGAGGCGGTGGGGGCGGGCTTTCCGCTGGAGGTGGACGCCAACGAGGGCTACCGGGCCGAACAGGCGGTGCCGATCCTGAAGAAGATGCAGCGCTACGATATCGAGGCGGTGGAGCAACCGGTGCCCTGGTGGGATATCGCCGGTCTGCGGGCGGTGCGCCGCGCCGTGGATATCCCCATCACCGCCGACGAGAGCGCCTGGACCCCCCACGACGTGGTGAACCTGGCCCGCGCCGAGGCGGTGGACACCATCTGCATCAAGCCCATCAAGAACGGCGGGCTGTTCCTCGGCCGGCGCATGGCGGAGATCGCCGATGCCGCCGGGCTCGGGGTGTTGATGGGCTCCAAGCATCCGCTGTCGCCCGGCACCGCCGCCATCCTGCACTTCGCCGCCGCCATGCCCATGGTCCACGAGGTGCTGGGCTACGGCTCGCCGCTGGAGCGCTTCGACGACGACGTCACCGATGATCCCATTCCCATGCACGGCGACGGCAGCGTGACGCTGCCCAGCGGGGCCGGGCTCGGGGTGGCGATCTGCCCGGAGAAGCTGCAACGCTATGCCCGGCCGGACATCGTCCTGCCCGACCCCACGGAGGTGGCCTCCGGGGCTTCCGAATACCCTTCAGAACAACCATGACAGCGCGGAATATCAAAACATGATCAGTAGCTTGGTCAAGGGCGTGCTCATCGGCGGGGTGGTGGTGGCCGGGGGCTTTACAGTGGTCGCCAGACTCGAACCCGCCACTCCCGAACCCGCCCGCCAGGCCCGGGCGCAGCGCCGCCAGCGGCTCCTGCGGGGCCGCCAGACCAGCACCCGGCACAGTCATCTGCATGCCATCGCCTCCAGCGAGGATCTGGCCACCAACCGCCGGGTCCACCGCAAGCTCAACCGCAATATCCTGGTCTCCGGCAGTACCGTGGTGGTGGCCAGCGCCGGCGCGTTGCTGTGGACGCCCCTGAGCTACCTGAGCGTGATCGGCATCATCCTGGTGAGCCGCCACGCCCTGCGGGACGCCGTGGCACTGTGGTCGCGGGAACGGCGCATCGGCGTGGACGCCATGTCGGTGATGGTGAAGCTCCTGCTGCTGGTGAATTTCCAGTTCGTGCTGTGCGGGGCCAGCGTGCTGATCTACGCGGTGAACCGCAAAATGATGCACACCGTGCGGGACCATTCCACCCAGAACATGATCGACGTGTTCCGCCAGACCCCCCGGGAGGTCTGGATCCTCCAGGGCGAGGTGGAACGCCAGGTGCCGCTGGAGACAGTGACCTGCGACGATGTGGTGGTGGTCCACGCCGGCGAGATGATCCCGGTGGACGGCCTCGTGATGCATGGCAGCGCCACGGTGGATCAGCATGTGCTCACCGGCGAGAGCCAGCCCGCCGAGAAGCATACCGGCGACGAGATCCTGGCGCTCACCGTGGTGCTGTCGGGACGGCTCTGCATCCGCGCCGAGCGCACCGGCGAGGATACCACCGCCGCCCAGATCGCCCAGATCCTCACCCGCACGGTGGACGTGAAGACCGACATGCAGCTCTGGGCCGAGACCATGACCGATCGCACGGTGCTTCCCACCTGTCTGCTGGGGCTGGCCACCATGCCCTGGATCGGCCCGCTGAACGCCACCGCGCTGGTGTATTCCCACCCCAAGTACAAGACCACCCTCACCGGCTCCATCAGTCTGCTGAACGGCCTGAACATGGCCGCCCACCACGGCATCCTGGTGAAGGATGGACGCTCCCTGGAGTTGCTGGAGCGGGTGGATACGGTGGTGTTCGACAAGACCGGCACCCTCACCAGTCCCGAACCCCGGGTGGGCGAGATCCATTGCGTCGGCCGGCGCTGGAACCGGGCGCGGGTGCTGCGCCTGGCCGCCGCCGCCGAATACAAGCAGTCCCATCCCATCGCCCACGCCATTCTCCATGAGGCCGAGCGCCAGGATCTGGCGGTGCCGCCAGTCGAGCACACCGATTATCACCTGGGCCATGGCCTGCGGGTGCAGGTGGAGGGCCAGGAGGTGCGGGTGGGTAGCGCCAGTTTCATGGAACTGGCCGGCCTGGAGATTCCCGCGCGGCTGCGCCGGGTGGAGCAACTCTGCCACGCCGAGGCCAGACCCCTGGTGATGGTGGCGGTGGACCGGCAGGTGGTGGGCGCCATCGAACTCCACGCCAGCATCCGCCCCGAGGCGGCGGCGGTGATCCAGGGGCTGCGCCGCCGCGGGGTGGCGCAGATCGTCATCATCTCCGGCGACCACGATACCCCCACCCGGCTGCTGGCCGAGGAACTGGGCGTGGACCGCTACTTCGCCCAGACCCTGCCCGAGCAGAAGGCCGATCGCATCGCCGAGTTGCAGAGCCAGGGCCGCACCGTGTGCTACGTGGGCGATGGCATCAACGACGCCGTGGCGCTCAGGCAGGCGGATGTCTCGGTGTCCCTGTCCGGCGCCTCCTCGGTGGCCATGGACGCCGCCGGGGTGGTGCTGATGGATGCCAGCCTGAACCACCTGGAGACGCTGTTCGACGTGGCCAGGGGGGTGCAGCGCAATATCCGCCAGACCTTCACGCTGGTGTTCGTGCCCCACCTGGTATCGGCGCTGGGCGCGGGCTTGCTGATCTACCACGGCATGGTGCCGGCCATGGTACTCACCATGGCCGGCCTGCTGGCGGGCGCCTACAACGGCTCACGGCGCTTCATCCGGCTGGAGCCGCCCACCGGCACCCCGCTGTTGCCGGAGAAGACCGCCACGGCGCAGCCGGATTCGCCCGCCGGGCCGACGCCCGCGCCGCAATCCCGGGCCGTTCGCAGCGAGGCCCAGCCGGTCCTGGAAAACCACCAGTGACCCCATCATCCACGCCCGTCGACCCGGAGGAATCAGCCCATGGCGCAGCCGCCCATCACCCTCTCGCCCGCCCAGCTCCTGGAGCGGATGGCGCGACAACCGGGACTGATTCCCGTGGATTTCCAGGAGGGTCGGATCATCTGGCTGGATGTGGGCGAGACACGTCTGGACATGAGCAAGTTCTACCGCTCGGTGAACGCCTTGCTGGCCGGGGGCGGAGAACTCCACGCCACGGAACTGGCGGCCCTGGCCCAGCCCGGGGTGGTGGCGGACAGCCTGCGACCCAGCGGCTTCATTTTCCACATCGGGCGCTGCGGCTCGACCCTGCTGGCCAAGGCCCTGGCGCGCAGCCACCGGAACGTGGTGATCGTCGAGGCCTCGCCCTGTGATCGCCTGCTGGGCCACCTCACCGACCACTGGCGCCAACCGTTGCCGGCCACCGACCAGGCGCGGACCCTGCTGCGGCACATGCTGCTCGCCCTGGGGCGGCGGCGCACTCCCCAACAGGATCGTTTCTTCATCAAGTTCACCTCCATCAACACCCTGTTCATGGAGGCCATCCGCCAGGCTTTTCCGGAGGTACCCTGTCTGTTCGTCTACCGCAATCCGGAGGAGGTGCTGGTGTCCTGGGAGCGCCAGCCGCCCTTCTGGCTGGACCCCGACAACGCCGAACCGGGGGCCTTTCTGGGGAGGCCGGATTCGGCGCTGGGCAGCCTGATGACCGGGCTCGACGGGGCGGCGCTGGGCGAACTCGGTAACACCGATCTGATGGCCCTCTACACCGCAAGGATGTTCAGGACCGCGGTGACGCTGGCCCCGAAGGGCCTGCGTTTCCTGGATTACCGTGACCTGTCGGCCGCACTGTTTCCGCTGATCCTGCGCACGGTATTCCACTGCGAGCCCGACGCCGACGAGCTGGCACAGATGCAGGGTGTCTTCAAGGTGTACTCCAAGGACGACACGCAGAGCCGCGACTTCATGCCGGACCGGGAAGGCAAGCGCCAGGCGGTCACGCCGGCCATCGCCCACCACTGCCAGCGGACCCTGAACGCCCTCTACGATCGCCTGGACCAGGCCCCGCAGAATCTCTGCCGGACCCGCGCCCGGGCCATCTGAGCGGCGACCATGGCGATGGTGGATGTTGTTTCGCAATGGTCCTGCCCGTCAGCAGGACCACCAAGATCATCGTAATGTAATCCGGGATTTTCCATGGCAACCGAGACACTCCATCAGAACAACCCGACCGACCTCGCCCCGGTCGCCCCCGTCAGGGGCAAATCGGTGCTGCTGTCCTTGCTGGACGGCCCCCCACTGGAGCCGGCGCGTCGCGCCCGCGCCGAGCGCCGCCGCCGTTATCCGCGGCGGACCGGGACCGGCAACCGGCAACGCTACATGCAGGAGATCGCCTCTACCACGGATCTTGCCGAAAGTTGCCGGGTTCACCGTAAACTCAACCGCAATGTGCTCATCGCCACCACCACCCTCGGCCTGACCACGGGCGGAGCACTGCTGTGGGCACCCCTCAGCTACCTGGGCGCGGTGGGTATCGTGCTGGTCAGCCGCCATACCGTGATGGATGCGGTAGCACAATGGCGCGAACAACGCCGAATCGGCGTCGCCGCCATGTCGGCGCTGGTGAAGATCCTGTTGCTGGCGAATTTCCAGTTCGTGCTATGCAGCCTCAGCGTGATGCTCTATGCCAGCAACCGGAAACTGATGCACACGGTGCGGGACCATTCCACCCGCAACATGATCGACGTGTTCCGCCAGACCCCGCGGGAGGTGTGGGTAATGCGCAACGAGGTGGAACTGCAAGTGCCCCTGGATTCAGTCACCACCGACGATGTGGTGGTGGTCCACGCCGGAGAGATGATCCCGGTGGACGGGCGCATCGTCCACGGCAGCGGCGCGGTGGACCAGCATATGTTGAATGGCGAAAGCCAGCCAGCCGATAAGCACCCCGGCGATGAGGTGCTGGCCCTCACCGTGGTGCTATCGGGGCGACTCTATATCCAGACCGAGCGCACCGGCGAGCAGACTGCGGCGGCGCAAGTGGCCCATATCCTTGAAAAAACCGTGGGGATGAAGACCGACACCCAACTCTGGGTGGAATCCCTGGCGGATCGCACGGTACTGCCCACCTGTCTGCTGGGGCTGGCCGCGCTGCCCTGGGTGGGACCGTTGAACGCCATCGCCCTGCTTTACTCCCATCCCAATTACAAGATCACCCTGGCCGGTTCGGTGTCCATGCTGAACGGTCTGAATATTGCTGCCCACCACGGTATCCTGATCAAGGACAGTCAATCCCTGGAGTTACTGGAGCGGGTGGACACGGTGGTGTTCGACAAGACCGGCACCCTCACCAGCCCCGAACCCCAGGTGGGCGAGATCCACTGCATGGCCAGGGGCTGGAACCAGAACCGGGTACTGCGCATGGCCGCCGCCGCCGAGTACAAGCAATCCCACCCCATTGCCCTGGCGATCCTCGCCGAGGCCGGACGGCGCGACCTGAATATCCCCTCGGTGACCCACACCGACTACCATCTGGGCCAGGGCCTGCTGGTGATGGTGGCGGGGCACGAAGTGCGGGTGGGCAGTGCCAGCTTCATACAGCAGTGCGAACTTGCCCTACCCGTGGCTCTACAAGAGATCCAGCAATGCTGCCATGCCCAGGGCCATTCACTGGTGCTGGTGGCAGTGGACCGGCAGGTGGTGGGGGCCATCGAACTCCACGCCAGCATCCGCCCCGAGGCCCGGACAGTAATTCAGAGGCTGCGCCAGCGGGGGGTGAGCGAGATCATCATCCTCTCCGGTGATCACGATATCCCCACCCGGGTGCTGGCTGGGGAACTGGGGGTGGATCGCTACGTCGCCCAGATCCTGCCCGAACAGAAAGCCGATCATATCGCCGAGTTGCAGCGCCAGGGCAAAACCGTGTGCTATGTGGGCGACGGCATCAACGACGCCATCGCCCTCAAGCAGGCCGATGTCTCGGTGTCCCTGCGTGGGGCCGCCTCGGTGGCCATGGACACCGCCGGAGTGGTACTGATGGACGCCAACCTGAACCATCTGGGGGCACTGTTCGACCTGGCCCGCGGGGTACAGCGCAATATCCGCCGCACCTTCCTGATCGTCCTGTTGCCCCACGCGCTATCGGCGGTGGGGGCGGCACTGGTGCTCTACCACGGCATGGTGCCAACCATGGTGTTGACCATGGGAGGACTGCTGGTGGGTATCTACAACGGTGCCCGGCGCTTCATACGCCTGGAGCCCAGCGCCGATGCCCAGCCGGACGCGGAGACACCCCATCAGGTCATTCCGCTACTGGCGACGGATCAGACGACGCAAGCGCCATCCCCGCCCGGGCAAGCCGACGACATGATCCTGGACAAAGTCTCATAAAAGCCCCCACCACTCTTCACAATCCCTCTTGCGCAACGGAAACCACTATGCCGACCGACAAAACCGACCCGAACACCGACCCCACCACCTTCTCCGAGGAGGAGCTGGCCATGGTGGAGGCCGAGGCCCATCTCAGTGAATCCAGTTCCATCATCAAGAGTTATGTGATCGCCGCCATGGGCCTGGGCCTGGTGCCCATCCCGGTGGTGGACGTGGTGGGCCTGATGGCCATCCAGCTCAAGCTGGTGCATGGCCTGGCCAACCATTACGACGTGAAATTCTCCGAGCACCTGGGCAAATCCCTGATCACCTCGCTGATCGGCGGCGCCCTGCCCATCTCGGCCACCATGGCCGCGGCCAGTCTCGTGAAGGCCATCCCCGGCGTCGGTAGCCTGATCGGCGGCGCCAGCGTGGCGGTGCTGGGCGGGGCGGTGACCTACGGGGTGGGCCGGGTGTTCATGCTGCACTTCGAATCCGGCGGCACCCTGCTGGACTTCAACCCGGCGAGCATGCGCGAGCTGTTCCAGTCGGAGATGGAGGAGGGCAAAACGGTGGCCGAGGATCTCAAGAACGATAACAAGACACAACCCGGTGCCTGAGGGTATTTTCCGTTTACTTCACTAAGGAGCTTGCTTCATGGCATTCGCCAATAGCCTACCCATCCGTCTGTTCGATGAGGCGGTCACTCGCCTGGAGTATCATCTCGCCTGGTTGTCGGTGGCGTTTTTCATCGCCGGGATCGCCTGGGCCTCGCAATCGGCGCCCTTCGCCTACTTCGTCAGTAATCTCATGGAGGGCTTCATCGACAGCTACGGCCTGATCGCCCCCATCGTGATCTACGCCATCCTCACCCCGACCCTGATCAAGCTGTTCCACAGCATCCAGGGGGGGCGGCAGTTCGCCATCTACACCATCGTCTGGTTCGCCAAGGCGCGCCTGCTGGCCTGTATCTACGCGGTGATCGTCACCACCGTGGTGTTTGGCTTTCCCCTCTACGCCAACGCCGACGGCTTTCTCCAGGCGCTGGGCGATTCCCTGGCCTCGCTGGGCTGGATGCTGGTCAACAGCGTTTACTTCTACGCGGTGTACGCCTCCATCGCCACGGTGTTGCTGGTGAGCCGGATGCCGAAGGTGGGGGATTTTCTGTCCCACGGGGTGGACGTGATCGAGTTGCTGGGCCGGGTGATCGTGCCCATCATCCCGCTGATGATGCTGGCGGTGGGGGCCTATGTGACCATCCTGCCGACGATCCTGGAAGAGGAACTGAGCCATCAGGTGCCCATCGCCGAACTGGGCACGGTGACCATGCTGGGCTGGCCGATCGAGGTGAATACCTCCTTCGGGATGATCGTGGCCTACGTGGCCGGGGCGCTGCTCACCGGGGTGGTGTGCGGTTTCTGGCACGGTGGCCTGCTGATCATGGCCCGCCGCAAGATCCGCAACTTCTCCCTGCGGGCCTACTTCCGGGACTACTGGCTGCGGGTCTATCCGCTGCTCTGGGCCACCTCCTCGGAGGCCCTGGCCACGCCCCTGAACCTCTACATGGTGAAGAAGTTCTGCCCCACGGTGCGCGACGAGGTGCGCCAGTTCGTGGTGGGGACCGGCTCGTTCATGAACATCAACGGTACGGTGATCAACGTGTTCCTGATGACCGGTCTGGTGGCGGCGATTCTCGGCATCGAGATCTCCCTGCTGCAACTGGCGCTGAGTATTCCCATCGTGTTCCTGATCGCCTATGGTATCCCCGGCATTCCAGGCGAGTTGTTGATCTTCGGTGGTCCCATGGTGCTGTGCATGGGGATTTCCCCGGAAATGAGCCCGATTTTCCTGGCCCTCTACATCGGCTTGCAGATCGGCCTGCCGGACTCCTTTCGCACCGGCGCCAACTCCACCGACGAGTGCCTGTCCGCCATCATCCTGAATGACAAGTATCAGGTCGAGGAGACGCCAACCCCATGATCCACCTCACGGGTATCGCGCTGATCGCCGCTGGCGCCGGACTGGGTAGCCTGCCGCTGGCGAGCCTGCGCCAGAAGATCCAGTCAACCCGGCACGAACCGGATTCCCAGAACCTGGCCCAGCACCAGCGCGCCCGGGCCTTCCGCCGCAAAGCCACTGCCCTGCGTCTGCACGAGACGGCCCGGCAGCGGCGGCTGCGGGCGGTCCATGCCCGTTTTGAGCGCAACCATCCCCCCCATCTGCAATTGGACGCGGAGCAGGCCACCACACTGGTGCCGGCGGACGGTGACAGCGGCCGCAGCCCCTGGCAATTCCCGGTGATGAGCGGGATGCTGGGGCTCAGCGTGGTGGCCCAGTTCACCTTCCCGGTGCTGATTCCTGTGACCCTGGTGGCCATCGGTTATCTGTCGGCAACCATCTATCAGGAGGCCTTTGAAGCGATCTTCAAGAAGCGCAAGGTCCATGTGGATATCCTCGACGCCACGGTGATCACCCTCTGCGTGTTGTTCGGTCAGATCGCCGCTGCCGGCTTCATGGTGTGGATCCTGGATATCGCCGATCTGCTGCTGGAAAAAACCCGTAACCGCTCCAAGCGCTTTCTCACCGATATCTTCGGCACCCAGGCCCGCACCGCCTGGCTGCTGCTGGACGGCCAGGAGATGGAAGTCGAGGTGAAAACCCTGCACAAGGGCGATGTCATCGTGGTGAATACCGGCGAGCAGGTGCCCATCGACGGACGCATCGTCCACGGTCAGGCGATGATCGACCAGCACAGCCTCACCGGCGAGGCCGCCCCGGTGGAGAAGCACCACGATGATCCGGTCTTCGCCACCACCGTGATGGTGGCTGGCAAGATCCACGTGGAGGTACAACAGACCGGCGCTGATACCCTGGCCTCGAAAATCGTGCAGATCATCAACGAGGCATCGGAGTTCAAGGTGGATCTACAATCCCTGGGCGAGCGCACCGCCGACCGGATGGTGATCCCCACCCTGAGCCTCGGCACCCTGGGCCTGTTCACCGCCGGTCCGGGTGGGATGCTGGCCATCATCAACGCCGACTACGGCACCGGTATCCGGGTGGCCGCGCCCATCGCCCTGCTGGCCAGCCTGGGTCGGGCCGCCAAGCACGGCGTGCTGATCAAGGACAGCCAGGTGTTCGAGACCCTGCGCGATATCGATGTGGTGCTGTTCGACAAGACCGGCACCCTCACCCACGATGTGCCCTCGGTGGCGGAGATCGTCCCGGCCGGACCGGAATTTCCCGAGGAGAAGCTCCTGCTCTACACCGCCACCGCCGAGCAGAAGTTCTCCCACCCCATCGCCCGGGCGATCCTCCACGCCGCCCGCGAGCGGGGGTTGGTGCTGCCGGCCCACGACGATTCCAAGTACCACGTTGGCTTCGGCATCGAGGTGATGATCCAGGGCGAGCGGGTGCGGGTGGGCAGCGCCCGCTACCTGGAACAGGAGAACCTACCGATTCCCGAGGTGATCCAGCAGGCCCTGGCGTCCACCCGGGCGCGGGGCCACAGCGCCATCCTCATCGCCATCGACGACCGGGTGGCGGGGCTGGTGGAACTCCAGGCCACGGTGCGCGAGGAGGCGGTGCAGGTGATGCAGACCCTGCGCCGGCGCGGCATCCAGGAGATCGCCCTGATCTCCGGCGACCACGACGCGCCCACCCGGGAACTGGCCCAGCAACTGGGGGTGGATCGCTATTTCGCCCAGGTGCTGCCCCACGAGAAGGCCGACCATGTGCGCCTGCTCCAGGCCGAGGGCAAGAAGGTGATGATGGTGGGCGACGGCATCAACGACTCCGCCGCCCTGTCCCTGGCCGATATCGCCATCTCCCTGCAAGGCGCATCCACCATCGCCGTGGACGTGGCCGATGTGGTGTTCATGGACGGTAACCTGGAAAAGTTCGCCTATCTGTTCGAGGCCAGCGATGTACTGCGCCGCAATGTCCGGCGTAGCTTCGCCATGATCGCCATTCCCAACACGGTCTGCATCCTCGGCGGTCTCACCGGCTACTTCGGGCTGGCGGCCTCGCTGGTGCTGAACAACGGCTTCAATTTCATCGCCGCGGTGAACGGCAGCCTGGCCTATCGGGAAGCCGAGGGCGCCGAGCAGGACGACACCAGGACCCTGGTCAATTGACCGGGTCCACCGAACCGGAGTATCCCATGAGTCCGAAACCAGCCTCGCAATCCGACGCGCCGCCCCCCGCCGACGCCACCCCCGACGATCTCGCCCAGGATCTGGCCATGGCCGATGCCGAGGTGCAATTGCTGGGCACCGACCGGATCATCAAGAACGCGGTGATCGCCGCCATGGGCGTGGGTCTGGTACCCATCCCGGTGGTGGATCTGGTGGGTCTGGTGGGCATCCAACTGAAGATGGTCCACAGCCTCGCCCAGCATTACGGGGTGTCCTTCTCGGAGCATCTGGGCAGGTCGCTGATTCTGTCCCTGGTGGGGGGCGCGCTGCCGCTGTCGGCCACGGTGGCCGCCTCCAGCCTGCTGAAGCTGATCCCCGGCATCGGCACCCTGGCCGGGGGCGCCACCCTGGCGGTGAGCAGTGGCGCCATCACCTACGCGGTGGGTCAGGTGTTCGCCCAGCACTTCGAGTCCGGCGGTACCCTGCTGGATTTCGATCCGGCGCGGTTTCGCGAGCGCTTCCGCCAGGCCATGCGCCAGGGCGAGGCGGTGGCCGAGGAACTGGACACCGAACAGTCGCCGCCGACCCCCTGACGCGAAATCACCCCGAGGTTAGTCGCCATGATGACGCCAATGCTCGCCAAGCTGGGCCTGGGCTATCTGGTTATCTGTATCGTCGTCGGTCTGCTGGGACATAACCGCAAGCTGGGCGGCTGGGGCTATTTCTTCGGCTCGCTGGTGCTCACGCCCATCGTCGGATTATTGTTGTTGATGGCCTCCGACCCCCGCCCGGACGACGACGATTATCCGGAGCACGCCGATCAGCCATGAATCGGCGGCTCGCATCATTGGTTTTCCCTTCAGGCGCCACCAACCCGGCCCTGGATCCCGCAACTGCATCGGAGCATCGCCATGACCAGTAAATCCACCGACGATATGAACACTTCGAAGACCACCGAGACCACTGTCAAGGACAACAAGTTCTCCACCATGGCCGGTAGCATCAACCCCCCGACCACGGCCGACACCGGCGCCCACGCCATGACCGAATCCCCGCAACCGGAGGCCAGCGCGATGCCGCCCCTGCAACCGGCCGCCGATACCGTGGACAACACCATCAAGAACTACGTGATCGCCTCCATGGCAGTGGGTCTGGCGCCCCTGCCCATGGCCGATATCCTGGGCCTGATGGCCATTCACCTGAAGATGGTGGACAGCCTCGGCCGTCACTACGGGGTACCCTTCTCCATCGATAAGGCCCGCCCCTTGATCCTACCGCTGGTGGCGGGGGCCGTGCCGGTGACCCTCACCTTCCTGGCCGCCAGCATGATCAAGGCCATGCCCGGCTTCGGCTCGCTGGCCGGGGGCGCCACCAATTCGGTGAGCGGTGGCGCCATCACCTATGCGGTGGGACGGGTGTTCAACCACCATTTCTCCCAGGGCGGCACCCTGGAGGATTTCGACCCCATCGGGCTGCGCGATCGCTTCCGCAAGGAGATGAAGGACGGTGAAGCGGTGGCCGGCGATCTGCAAGGACAACCCGCCGCCGCCTGAGCCGGCGCCGCTGCCCCCCGGGATGGCCACCGTGGTCATCCCGGGTTTCCAACCGGACGATTTTTACCATGACGCCGATGCTGTTGTCGTACTTCGTGGCCTACGTGATTCTGTGCCTGCTGCTGGCCGTGCTGGGGCGCAACCTGAAATTCGGCCCCTGGGCGTATTTCTTCGCCTCCCTGCTGCTCACCCCGATCATCGGTCTGTTGCTGGTGCTGGCCTCGGACCCCCGCCGCCCGCGATCCCGTAAACGTCGTGCCTGAAGGAGTTCCCATGTTCCGCCCGCGCCGCCTGCTCCTAGCGCTGTCGCTGCTCGTGCTGCTACCCGACGCAGTGGCCGCTCCCATCCGGATCGCGTTGGTGGGTCCCATGGCGGGCGAGCGTTTCGAAGGCCCCCGTGCCCAGTTCCAGCAGGGTGCCCTGAGAGCCGCCGAGGCCATCAACGAGGCCGGCGGCGTACTGGGACGCCCGCTGGAGATATCGGTGTTCGACGACCAGTGCCACAACCGCCAGGCGGTGGCCCGGGCCAACGAGGTGGTGAACCAGGGCGTGGTGGCGGTGGTGGGCCACCTTTGCTCGTCCACCTCCATCGTCACCTCGACGATCTATGCCCAGGAGGGGGTGGTGATGATATCCCCCGCGTCCACCAGCCCGGTGTTCACCGATCGGGGGTTGGACAACGTGTTTCGCACCATCGGCCGCGACGACACCCAGGGTAAGGTGGCGGCGGCCTATATCGCCGGGCATACCCTCAGGGGAACCATCGCCATCCTCCACAACAGCACCGTCTACGGCAGGGGCCTGGCCCTGGCAACCCAGCACGCCCTGCACGAGGACCAGCAACGCACCGACACCCGGCTCTGGGAGTTTCCCCCGGGCCAGCGGGATTTTACCGACATCGTCGACGAGTTACTGGCGGCGGAGGTGGTGTTCGTGTACGTGGGTGCCTACGGCTCGGAGGTGGCCGCCCTCAGGCGCGAACTGCACGCGCGGGGCAGCGCCGTGCCGGTGATGGGCGGCGATGCGGTCAGTTCCCTCAACTACTGGGATGATGCCGGGGAACTGGCGGCAGGCACCCTGGTGACTTTCGGCCCGGATCTTTTCCAGTTGCCCGACGCCCAGCCGGTCATCCAGCGCTTCCAGGAGGCGGGTTTCGAGCCCATCGGCTTCACCCTGAACACCTACGCCGCCGTGCAGATCCTCGCCCAGGCGCTGGAGCGGGCCAGGCGGCTGGATATCGAGCGGGTGCAGGAGATTCTCCGGGAAGAGCAATTCGACACCGTGCTCGGCACCATCGATTTCGACGACAAGGGGGATCGGGTGGGCAGTACCTTCGTGGTCTACCGCCTGCTGCCGGAACCGGGGGAGATGCAGATGATCTTCGACCCCCAGGCCCAGGCCCAGGAATAGCCATGCGGCTTGCCCCGACCCTGGCGCTGCTGCTCTGGGCCTGTGCCGGCCAGGCCCAGACGACCGAACGGGACTTCGTCAGTTTCGCCGGCATGCAATTCACCTACCCTTACGTATCCCGTGCCATCGAGGAGTTCGGCGAGCGCTATCCCCGGAAATTTCCCATGTTCACCTTCATCCGCATGGCCAACAGTTTTCAGTTGTTCTGTCAGGGCACTGGACTGGGGCGTATCGATGCGGTGCTCACCCTGCAACCCATGGCGCCCGAGAATGCGGCACGCTGCCAGCGCAACGGGGTACGCGAGGTGGTGGAGATACCCGTGGGTCAGGACGCGCTGGTGTTGGTCAGTGGCAGAAATACGCCGGTGCCGCCGTTGACCACCGATCTTCTCTACACCGCCATCACCCGACTGGTGCCCGGACCCGAACAGGGTAGCAACCTGATTCAAAATCCCTTCGACAACTGGCAGCAACTGGAGCCGGAACTGGACAACCGGCGGATCCGGGTGCTGGGTCCCCCCATGGGTAGCGATCTCCACGATATCCTGGTACTCAGTCTGCTCCGACCCGCCTGTGAGCGACTCCTGATCCAGGACGGAGAAAGTTATTCCGAGGAGCAACGTCGGCTGCTCTGCGAGACCCTGCGCGATGATGGGATCTACGGGTATTACCGTGACGCGGAGGATCTGCTGGCCCTGCTGGAGACCGAGCCCCGGATCATGGCCCTCACCAGTTACCGGGTGTTGCTGAATCAGCTCGATGTCCTGCAGCCCCTGCCCCTGGACAACGTGTATCCCAACCGATTCAGCATCGGCACCGGGGATTATCCCCTGACCCTGCGATTGCTGCTCTATCTCAAGAAGGAACACCTGGAGTATGTGCCCGGACTCGGTCAGTTCGTCGGCGAACTGGTGAGCGATGGCGCGGTGGCCTTCCGGGGCTATCTCACCGAACTGGGACTGGTGCCACTGTTGCGGGGTGAGCGCCAGCGCAGCCAGTTCGCCGTGCGGTTTGGCGAGACCGTGGATCTGGAAGCCCTGCAAGCCCAGGGCGAGGCAGACCCGTTACCATGAGCGCCCGCTGCGGCGGCGTTATCCTGGCCGCGCTGACGATATTGCTGGTCGCCTGCGCCGACGACCCGCTGGAGGCCGATGCCCGCGGCACCCGGGCCAGTCTGGCCGACAGCGAGGTACAGGTGGGTCTGGTGTGGGACGCCGGGGTCTCCACGGGCTTCATCCACGGCGCGGAGATGGCTCGGGATCGGCTCAACGAGACCGGCGGTATCCTGGGTCGCCCCCTCCAGTTGATTCCGGTGGACGAGGGTGGCGACGACTCCGCCGCCGAACGCGGTCGGGAGATCTCCCGGCACCTGGGCAGCAACCCGGATCTGGTGGCGGTGGTGGGCCACGCCCACGGCGATGTGGCGATGGCCGCCAGCGTCAATTACGAGCGCTTCGGGATCCTGTTCCTGGCCCCGGCGGTGACCCGGATGGACCTCACCCAGTCCGGTTTCCAGTACGTGTTCCGGACCATTCCCAATAACGAACTGCGCGCCCTGCAACTGGCCGCCGCCGCCAGCAAGGCCGGCTTCCGGCGCATCGCCCTGCTCCACAGCCGCACCACCCGCTACGAGGAACAGGCCAACGCCTTCGAGACCTACGCGGTGGATCTGGGTATGCGCGTGGTGTTCCGCCGGTCCTATTTCGACGGCCGGGATAACTACCGTGGGGATCTGGCCAATCTCAGCGGTCTGGATGTGGACGCGGTGCTGGTGGCCAGCGGTTTCGACACCACCCGGGCGGTGATCGTGCAGAGCCGGGAGATGGGCGTGGATGAACCGATCCTGGTGGGCGAACTGCTGACACTGGCGGCCTTACAGGAGGCCCTGGGGCCGCGGGCGGATGGCATTGTGGTGCCGCTGGTGTTCAATCCCGAATCCCGCGAGCGCCGGATCCTGGATTTTCGCGCCAGCTACCAGTCACGCCACGCCAGCACCCCGGCCTGGGACGCCGCCCAGGGCTTCGACGCCATCATGCTGCTGGCCCACGTGATGGAGCAGGCCGGCAGCACCACCCCCCTCACCGCGGCCTCGTTGCTGCGCTATACCCTGGCCTGGCAGGGTATCACCGGCCGCCATTCCTTCACCCGCGCCGGTGACGTCTACACCAAGGTGTTTTCCTTCGCCTCCATGCAGAACGGCGAGCCACGCATATTCAGCTTTACCGACGAATGATTCGTCCATTTCCGGAGGTCTCGTTTCCATGGCTGTCACTGTATCCGAACTTGCCGGAACACCCGTCCGGCAACCCGAGGCACCCGCCCCGGCAATCCCGTCCCCTGGCGGTATCTGGCAGCGCACCCGGCGGGTGTCGCGGCGCACCGCACGCTATCTGTTACGCAAGATTCACTACATCATCGTGGTGCTGCTGCTGACGGCGCTGGTATTTTTCTACATGTTCCGGTTCATTTTCTACGTGGTGGGTCCAGGCGAGGCGGGGGTGGAATACAGCCTGTTCCGGGGCGGTACCATCACCGATCGGGTGTATCCGGAGGGTCTGCATTTCATCCTGCCCTGGAACCGCTTTTTCCTCTACAACGTGCGGATCCAGACCGTTTTCCACAACTTCCGGGTCCTCACCAATCAGGGCCTGCCCATCGATCTGGAACTGGCCATCCGCTACCGGCCCGACTACGCATTGGTGGCGGTGCTGCATCAGCGGGTGGGACCCGACTACGTGAACCAGATCGTGATTCCCACCGTGGAGTCGGTGCTGCGGCGGGATCTGGGCCAGCAAAATCCCGAGGATGTGTACACCAACAAGGAGGGGATCCTCACCGAGGTGATCCTCAAGGCCATCGAGGCGGCCGGGCGAAAATACGTGTACGTGGAGGATGTGATCATCCGCCGGGTGTCGCTGCCCCCGGAGGTCAAGGATGCCATCGCCGCCAAGCTGGTGGAGCAACAAAAAGAGCAGGCCTACCAGTACATCCTCGCCCAGGCCCGCCAGGAGGCCCAGCGCAAGCGCATCGAGGCCGTCGGGCTGCGCGATTACCAGGCCATCATCTCCGAGACCCTGTCCGATCAGATCGTGCGCTACAAGGGCGTGGAGGCCACCCAGAACCTGGCCACCTCGGCCAATGCCAAGGTGGTGGTGATCGGTGCGGGCGAGGAGGGACTGCCGGTGATCCTGGGCAATCAGTAGCAGCCTCCCGCAAACGCTGTCATGCAATGGCAACACGCATGGACTACCTTTGGTTGGTTTGACGGATAACCCCGGAGTGAGTACCCATGCAACGACTTTTCAGTGCCCTCGCCCTGTCCCTGGCCTGCACCGCCCCGGCGCTGGCCGTGGACGGTAAACTGGTGCTCTATACCAGCCAGCCCAACGCCGACGCCCAGCAGACCGTGGACGCCTTCACCGCCCGCTACCCGGACGTGGAGGTGGAGTGGATCCGCGACGGCACCACCCGGGTGATGGCCAAGCTCCAGGCCGAGTTCGCGGCGGGCGATCCCCAGCCCGATGTGCTGCTCATCGCCGACGCCGTGACCATGGAAGGGCTGAAGCAGGAAGGCCGGCTGATGGCCTATCCGCAGGCGCCGGTGGAACCCTACGATCCCGCCCTCTATGACAAGGATATGACCTACTTCGGCACCAAGCTGATCACCACCGGCATCGTCTACAACGTCAACGCCGGCATGCAGCCGGATTCCTGGCAGGATCTGGTGAGCGAGGAGGCCAGCGGTCTGGTGGCCATGCCGAGCCCGCTCACCTCGGGGGCGGCGCTGATCCATCTGGCCACCCTCACCGATTATCCGGACCTCGGCTGGGACTACTACCAGCAACTGGCCGACAACGGCGCGCTGGCCCAGGGCGGCAACGGCGGGGTGTTCCGCGCGGTGGCCGGCGGCGAGAA
>JGI12109J20283_10088447_pt1 | contig 28143 bp, 28 predicted proteins | sample ElkSlonscriptome_12_FD_20283 | JGI IMG/M metagenome (IMG submission 20283)
GCCGGCGGGCGAGGCTTCCGGCGGCGGCGGCTCGCCCTCGCCCTGCACACGTACGGCTTGGCCCTCGTGGATGCCCGCAGGGATCTTCACGCTTAGCACGCGCTTGCGTGGCACGCGCCCCTTGCCCTTGCAATCAGGGCAGTGCTCCTTCACGATCGTGCCCCGGCCGCGGCAGCTCGGGCAGGCCGTCACCATGCGGAACATGCCGCCCATGCCCGCCTGCTGCACCTTGCCCTGACCCTCGCACGTGGGGCACTTCTGCGGCTCGGTGCCGGGCTTGGCGCCGCTGCCGGTGCAGGTGTCGCACACGTCCAGCCGCGTGAACTCAACGTCGCGCTCGGTGCCGGTCAGCACGTCCTTGAGGTCGATCTCGACCTCGGTCTCCAGGTCGTACCCGCGCGCCACGCGCTGGCGGCCGCCGCGGCCGCCCATGCCGCCGAAGCCGCCGCCGCCGAAGATGTCGCTGAACATCGAGAAGATGTCGTCGACGTTCATGTGGCTGAAGTCGTGGGCCGCGCCCGCGCCGCGCACGCCCTCGTGCCCGTACTGGTCGTACCGAGCCTTCTTCTCGGCGTCGCCGAGGACCTCGTACGCCTCGGCCGCCTCCTTGAACTTCGCCTCGGCCTCGGCGTCGTCGGGATTGCGGTCCGGGTGGTACTTCAGCGCCAGCCGGCGATACGCCCGCTTGATGTCGTCCTCGGACGCATCACGCTCGAGGCCGAGGATCTCGTAGTAGTCGCGGGTGGTGGGCACTAGTTGATTCCTTTGTTGAGATCCAAAGGCTCAAGGATTGCGCTCCAAAGTTGATGAAGATCAGTCCACTCCAGACCCACAATTGTGCTGCAGTCTCGTTTGTCGATGTTGAAGCCACCACCGATCGCGTGGTTGATAACGTTGGACAGCCCGACCAATTCTTCACGAGTGAAGCGAATAGTCACGGTGCTGTCCGTTATCTCAACCGTTTCTGCCAATTACGACACCGCCCCCACCACCGGCTCAGTTTCATCCTTGAGCTCAGTAATCAGCACGTCCGTCGTCAGCATCAACCCAGCCACCGAAGCCGCGTTCACCAGCGCCGTGCGCGGCACCAGCGATGCGTCGATGATGCCGGCTTTCACCAGGTCCTCGTACTCACCGGTCGCGGCGTTGAAGCCCTCGTTGGCCTTGCTCTCGCGGACGTTCTCCACGACCAAGTCGCCGTCGTAGCCGGCGTTCTCGGCGATCTGCTTCACGCAGCTCTCCACCGCGTCATAGACGATGTCGAAGCCGATCTGCTCGTCGCCCTTGGCCTTCTTACGGGCCGCCTCGATAGCGTCCTGGGTCCGCAGCAGCGCGACGCCGCCGCCGGCGACGTAGCCCTCCTGGGCCGCGGCGCGGGTGGCCGCCAGCGCGTCCTCGACGAGGTCCTTGCGCTGCTTCATCTCCACCTCGCTGCCGCCGCCGACGTGGATGATGCACACGCCGCCGGTCAGCTTGGCGTGACGCTCCATCAGCTTCTCGCGGTCGTACTCGCTGGTCGAGGCCTCGTGCTGAGCCTTGATCTGCTCGGCCCGCGCGGTGATGTCCTTCTTCTTGCCCGCGCCCTCGATGATCGTGGTGTCGTCCTTGGTGATGACGACCTTCTTGGCCTTGCCCAGCTCGCTCAGCTCGATCGATTCGAGGCTGCGGCCTAGATCCTCGGCAAAGAACGTGCCGCCGGTCAGGATGCCGATGTCTTGCAGCATGGCCTTGCGACGATCGCCGAAGCCCGGAGCCTTGACGGCGGCGATCTTCAGCGAGCCGCGCAGGCGGTTGACCACCAGCGTTGCGAGCGCCTCGTTCTCGACGTCCTCGGCGATCAGCAGCAGCGGCTTGCCGCTCGACACGGCCTTGTTCAGCAGCGGCAGCAGGTCGGTGAGGTTGGCGATCTTCTTCTCGTGGATGAGGATCAGGCAGTCCTCGAGCACGCACTCGCCAGATTTCGGATCGGTCATGAAGTACGGCGACAGATAACCCTTGTCGAACTGCATGCCCTCGACGAACTCGAGCTCGGTCTCGTTGCCGCGGCCTTCCTCGACCTCGACCACGCCCTCGGCGCCCACCTTGCTGATGGCATCGGCGATCAACTGACCGACTTCGGCGTCGTGGTTGGCCGACACGGACGCAACCTTGCGATAGTCGTCCTTGCCCTTGCACTTGGTGGCAAAGCCCTCGATGGCCTCGCTTGCAGCCTGGGCGGCCGCGTTCACGCCGCGCTGCACCTGCACGGCATTCGCGCCCGCGGTCACGTGCCGAAGGCCGGCATTGAAGATTGCCTGGGCCAGCACCGTCGCGGTGGTCGTCCCGTCGCCGGCCTTGTCGTTGGTCCTCTTGGCGACCTGATGGACCATCTTCGCACCCATCGATGCAAACGGCTCGGGTAGCTCGACCTCGCGAGCCACGCTCACGCCGTCCTTGGTCACCTGCGGGTCACCGAAGCTCTTCTGGATCACGACATTGCGGCCGGCCGGCCCCATCGTGCACTTGACGGCGTCGGCCAATCGGTCAACCCCCTGCTTCATCTCCTGCAGGGCGGCATCATCAAATATGACTTGCTTGTGGGACACGAGTGTGCTCCTCCGGCCGGGCCGGTTAGATTCGTTGTGAACTCAGGAAGAGACGAAGACCGACGGCTCAGCCGTCAAAGATGCCCAGCAACTCACTCTCACGTAGGATGAGGTGCTCCACGCCCTTCACCTCGACCTCGGTGCCGGCGTACTTGCCGTAGACCACGGTGTCGCCCTTCTTGACGCTGGGCTTGGCGCGCTCGCCGTTGTCCAGGCGCAGGCCCGGTCCGACGGCCACGACCTTGCCGGTCATGGGGCGCTCCTTGCTCGTCTCGGGCAAAAAGATGCCCGACTCGGTCTTGGTCTCTTGAGGCGCGGGACGGACAACGATTCTGTCATCGAGAGGTTTGACGTTCATGTCACAAGGCTCCTTGTGTATCGTTTTATTTGAGGCTGTTGGAATGAGCGTGCGAGACTAGAACCCCATGCCGCCCATGCCAGGCATACCGCCCATGCCACCCATGCCGCCCATGCCGCCCATGCCGCCCATGCCGCCCATGCCGCCCATCGCATCCATGTCGGGAGCACCACCCGCGGCATCATCGCCGCCGGGCTTCTCGGTGATCAGGCAGTCGGCCGCAAGCAGCACGCCGGCGACGCTCGCGGCGTTCTGCAACGCCGAGCGGTCGACCTTGGCGGGGGTCATCACGCCGGCCTTCACCAGATCCTCGTAGGTATCCGTCAGGGCGTTGTAGCCGAAGTTGCTGCCCGCGTCGGCCTCGACGTGCTCATGAATCTTGGCGACCACGACCGTGCCCTTCACGCCCGCGTTGTCGGCGATGGTCCGCGTGGGCACCTGCAGCGCATCGCGCACCATGTGCATGCCCGCGGCGACGTCGTACTTGGCGTGCCCGACCTCGTCGGCCGACACGTCGCGGGCCTTGCCGAAGACGGCCTTCCACTCCTTGAGCTTCTCGATGGCCGCGATGGCGTGGATAAAGCTGGTGCCGCCGCCGGGCACGATGCCCTCGGCCACGGCAGCGCGGGTGGCGTGCAGCGCGTCCTCGACGCGAGCCTTGCGCTCCTTCATTTCGGCCTCGGAGGCGGCGCCGACCTTGATCTGCGCGACGCCGCCGACCAGCTTGGCCAGCCGCTCCTGCAGCTTCTCGCGGTCGTAATCGCTGGTCGATTCCTCGACCTCGCGGCGGATCTGCGTCACACGGGCCTGGATGTCGCTGGTCTTGCCAGCACCCTCGATGATTGTCGTGTTGTCCGCATCAACCTCGACCTTCTTGGCCATGCCCAGGTGGCCCAGGTCCACCTGTTCAAGATCCATGCCAAGATCCTTCATCACGGCCGTCGCGCCGGTGAGCGTCGCGATATCTCCGAGCATGGCCTTGCGGCGGTCGCCATAGCCGGGGGCCTTCACGGCGGCGACCTGCAGCGTACCGCGGAGCTTGTTGATGACCAGCGTGGAGAGCGCCTCGCCCGTGATGTCCTCGGCGATGATCAGCAGTGGCTTCTTGGCGGCCATCACCTTCTCGAGCACGGGCACGAGCTTCTGCACGTTCTCGATCTTGTCCTCGTGGATGAGCACGAGCGCCTTGTCGAACTCGACGCGCATCGCGTCGGCATCGGTCACGAAGTTCGGCGACAGATAGCCGCGATCGAACTGCATGCCCTCGACCACCGTCACTTCGGTCTCGAGCCCTCGGCCCTCTTCGACCGTGATGACCCCGTCCTTGCCGACCTTCTCGAAGGCGTCGGCCATGATGGTCCCGATCTCCGAATCGTTGTTAGCGCTAATGGTCGCGACGTTGCGGATGTCGGCCTTGCCCTTGATGGGGGTTGCCAGATCGTCGATGGCACCGGTGGCCGCCTCCACGGCCTGACGCATGCCACGAACCAGGGCGTTGGCGTCCACGCCGGCGGCCACGTACTTCAGGCCCTGGCGGAACAGGGCCTCGGCCAGCACCGTCGCGGTCGTGGTGCCATCGCCGGCGTCGTCGCTGGTCTTGCTGGCCGCTTCCTTCACCAGGCGGGCGCCCATGTCCTCGGCCGGATCTCGCAGCTCGATCTCTTCGGCCACGGACACGCCGTCCTTGGTGACGGTCGGCCCGCCCCAGGACTTGTCGAGTACGGCGTTGCGCCCCTTTGGGCCCAGGGTGCTCTTGACCGCGCGGGCCAGCTTCTCCACGCCAGCGAGCAGGGCCTGGCGTGCGTCGGTATCGAAGGTCAGCTCTTTGACGGCCATGGGTCGAAATCTCCGTGTGGATCGGGTCGTCGATGTCTCGTGAAGCACCCGCCGCGAGTGCGGTCGGGACTGTCGGTCACCACAACCATTACAAGTCGCGCGCCAAGACGAACCGCCCCTCACGCCTCGCCCTGTTGGGCCAAAACCCTGCCCGCCTTCCGCTCGGACCACATGCGACCGCCAAAGTGGCACCCGCCGCGTCTGGCAGAGCCGGGCACGAGCGCAACTCGGGCGGCCGCAGCAGGGGACCGCGCGGCCTTACCGAGCCTATCCTCGGCCCTATGACTCTGGGCGTTACCGATCCAGCCGCTTACCTGCCCCTGGCCATCATCATCATGGCGGTGGTGGGCTTCTCGGTCATGAACCTCGTGCTCACGCGGATTCTGGGCCCGAACCGGGCCGGCGAGACCAAGGCCCTGTCCTATGAGAGCGGCATGGAGCCCGTGGGCACGGCCCGCAAGCGGTTCAACGTGCGCTTCTATCTCATCGCGATGGTGTTCCTGGTGTTCGACGTCGAGGTGGTGTTCCTCTACCCCTGGGCGACCACCTTCGCCAACCTGGAATTGGGCTCCGAGGATCGCCTCTGGTGGCTCATCCGCATCCTCTTCTTCCTCTTTACGACGGTTGTCGCCTTCTTGTACGGGTTGCGCAAGGGTGTCTTCCGCTTCGATTAGTCACGCGCTCCTCCACCCCACCCCAAAATTCCATCGGCACCTCCAACTCGCCTTGAGTGACCTGTCGGCTTCGCCGATAGCGAACTGGTTCGGTGCTGTCGTTGATGGATTGCCGCAAGTAGTTGCATCGCAGGGGTTTAACTATGGGCTGGAGGCTCTTACAGCCCCGAGAACGAACGATACTGGGGTTTGGCCTAGCTACCGTTGGCGTGGTGCTATCGGTTATCGGAGCTTTCTCCTACCTGCTTTACGATGCCCAGGGTGGCCAGCTTGATTCATCGCACTGGCTCGAGCTTGCGGCCGTGCCGGCCGGAGCCGGGCTGCTGCTCGTGCTGGCGTACCGATGGATGCGGACCCGCATGCTGGCCATGGCGGCGCTCCGCGAAGCGGTGCTTGCGTCCGAGAACGAACGCGCCGACATCAACGAACTCCAGATGGCCGGCGTTTTTGGCCGTGAAGCCCAGGCGTGGAACGCGCTGCTGGACCGAGTAAGTGACGGCGCGGGGAAGGCGGCCGACGCCTCCGGGGGTGAGCCGACGACCTCGGCCGGCGACGAGCGACTTGCAATGACCGTGTGCTCGGCCTTGTGGCAGGGCGTGGTTGCCGTCGGCGCAGATCTTCGGGTGCGATACGCCAACCCTGCGGCGGCCATGCTTCTCGGCGTAGACGCCCAGTCCCTCCGCGACACAATGATCACCGACACACTCGATGTCGGCTCGCTCCACGACGAATCAACCGGCCTTCGCCGCGGCAGCATCGAGATCGATCGCCGTTCCGGCGAGGCTGTTGCACGCTTGCGGCTTTCCGTACGCAATGGGCGTGAGAGCGACGGGCACGTCCTGATCATCGAGGACGTCACGCAGCTTCACGCGGCCGAAGACGCACGGGCGAACTTCATCGCACACGCCACGCACGAGCTGCGCACACCACTCACCAACATGCGTTTGTATGCCGAGACCGCGATCAGCGATGACTGCGACGAAGCGATGCTGGGCACGTGCTTGAACGTGATCAATCAGGAAGTGCGTCGGCTTGAGCGTGTCGTCGCAGACATGCTCAGCGTCAGCGAGATGGAGGCGGGCGCGCTCTCGATCCAGGAAGGCGACGCCCGGCTCGACCAACTCTTCGACGAACTGCGTCAAGAGTTCGAGCCGCAGGCCCAAGCCAAGAGCGTCAAGCTGAAGTTCACGCTGCCGCCCAAGCTACCGGTGGTCAAGGGCGACCGCGACAAGCTGCTGCAGGCCTATCACAACGTGCTGGGCAACGCCATCAAGTACACCCCCGAAGGTGGGGAGGTCACCGTCGGCGCCGATTGGGGTGAGGACGGCCTGGCGGTGACCGTGCGCGACACGGGTGTGGGCATCGCCGAAGATGATCGCCAGCGCATCTTTGATCGATTTTATCGTTCCGATGATGTGCGTGCCTCGGGCACCCAAGGCACCGGGCTCGGGCTCACGCTCGCCAAGGAGATCATGCTCTGCCACGAGGGCGCCATCGACGTCGACTCGACGCCGGGCAAGGGGAGCCTGTTCACCATGTCTTTGCCCGGCACTCGGCTGGTGGCTTGAGCAACCGGGAGGAACGCGATGCGCATCGACGAACAGGTTCGTGGAGCGGTGACCTTCCTGCGCCCGGATGGCGCGATTGCCCAAAATGACTCGAGCAGCTTCCGCAAGGCCCTTCTTCAAGCTGCAAAGCGGTCCATGGGTCGGTGCGTCGTTGACGCTTCGGCGATTCCGTTCATGGATAGCACGGCACTCGAAGCGCTCTTGGACGCCAACGACGAGCTGGCGTCGGCGGGGCGGGCGCTCAAGCTGTGCGGTCTGAACGAGACCGTGCGCGAGTGCCTGGAGCTTACCGGGCTGGCCGGCCACTTCGATATCTACGACGACGGCGTATCGGCGGCAAGGAGCTTCCTGTGAGCGTCGGTCCGAGTGAACAACCAGAGACCGCACCCCAGCCCGAAGACCGTCCGGAATCGAAGACGGTGCGTATCGGAGACGTGCTCTTGCAGAGCGGCGCGATCACCGAAGCACAGCTCGGTGCGGCGCTCGAGCGCCAGCAGGCCGAGGGCACGCTGCTTGGTGAGATCCTGGTGCAAGAGGGCATCATCTCGCCGAGCACGCTCGTGCATACGTTGGGCCAGCACCTTGGTTTGCGTTCGTGCGTCTTGCGTCACGGTCTGGTTGATCCGGAGCTGCTTAAGCTCGTGTCCGCGGAGATTGCCCACGAACTCGCGGCGATTCCGATGTTCAAGATCCGCGAAGAGCTCACCGTCGCGATGGCCGAGCCGCAATCGCTCCCGACGATCGATCGCCTGACCGAGTTGACCGGCTGCCGAATCCGTCCCGTGCTGGCGCTCAAGGGCAACATCGACGAGTTCATCGACAAGTACACGCAAACGCAGGCCGACCTTACGGCCTTCCTGTCGCAACTCCGAGAGTCGGACGTTGAGGTCTTCGACACCGAGAACGTCGATGAGGAGGCGGAGGCCGAGAGCGATCTTGCCAAGATCATCGCGGGCAGCCCGATCGTCAACCTCGTGAACATGGCCGTGCTGACGGCCATCCGCGACCGCGCCAGCGACATCCACATCGAGCCGAGCCACAAGGGCACCCGCATCCGCTATCGCATCGACGGCACGCTGCGGGACCTCATGCGTCCCCCGCAGGGCATGCACGCGGCCATTTCGTCACGCGTCAAGATCCTGGCCAAGCTGGACATTGCCGAGAAGCGGATGCCCCAGGAGGGCCGAATCCGCATCATCGCCGAGGGTCGCGAGGTGTCGCTCCGCGTTTCAAGCATCCCCACGCTGCTGGGTGAGAAGCTGGTGATTCGAATTCTCGACCGAGAGAATCTCAATGCAAGCCTGGCCGACCTTGGCATTCGCCCCGAGCTGATGATGACCATCACACGGATGCTGCGCAAGCCGTACGGGCTGATGCTCGTCACTGGCCCGACGGGCAGCGGCAAGTCGACGACGCTGTATTCGGCGCTCGAGCTTCTCAGCAGCCCGGAGCGCAACATCGTGACGGTCGAGGATCCGGTTGAGTATCAGCTCGACCTCATCAACCAGATCCAGGTGCAGGAAAGCCTGGGGCTGTCGTTCAGCCGGGCGCTGCGGAGCATCCTGCGACAAGACCCCGACGTGATCATGGTCGGCGAGATTCGCGATCAGGACACCGCGCGCGTCGCGACACAGGCCGCCATTACTGGACACCTGGTGCTCGCCACGCTGCACACCAATGATGCGCCCGGCGCGATCGAGCGTCTCATGGACATGGGCATCGAGCCATACCTGCTCAGCGGCGCGATCAACGGCGTTATCGCCCAGCGTCTGGCGCGAACGGTCTGCACCCACTGCGCAACGCGGTACTACCCCGACGACAACGTGCTCGATGAAGCCGGGCTGATGGACGAATCGCGCACGCCGTTCCGGCGCGGGCTGGGGTGCCAGCACTGCCACGACACCGGCTTCCAGGGCCGCCTGGGCGTGTACGAGGTCATGGAGGTCACGCCGCCGATTCGTCGTCTTGTGCACGCGGGGGCCTCGTCGCTCGATCTACGCGAGGCCTTCCGCAAGGGCGGTGGACTTTCGTTGCGGGAAGAAGCGGTGATCGTGGCCAAGCGCGGTGCGACCAGCCTCGAAGAAGCGCTTCGCGTCACGCGCAGCGACGACGATCTCGACCAGCCGCCAAAGGCGGAGGCCGCCGCATGAACTGGTGCTATTCGGGATACAACACCGATGGCTCGCCCAAGGGCGGCACCATCGAGGCCACCAGCGAGGCGGATGCGCGAGATCAACTTCGTCGCAAGGGCATCCTCGTGCTTGAGATCGCCGAGGACGACGGCCGGCCCAAGGCCCGCCAACGCGTAAAGGGGCCGAAGGGCAAGCTGGCGGACATCTCCCAGTTCATGCGACACTTGTCGGTCCTCATCTCTTCGGGGACACCGCTCACCGAGGGCGTCGAGGCGATGGCCACACAGACGAGCGACGAGAAGTTTCGGGCCATCCTCAAGAAAGTGCAAGCCGAGCTCGAGTCGGGAACGCCGCTGTCCGAGGCGATGACCTCACATCCTGGGTACTTCGACGACGTGTGCCGCGCGATGGTCATGGCCGGCGAGACCAGCGGACGCCTCGGTGACATGCTCGAACGCATCAGCACGCTCATGCGCCAGAAGCTGGCGATGCGTCGGGCGATCGTCGGCGCGATGATCTACCCGACCATACTCATCGGCATCGGCATCATCGTCGTGCTGGTGATGCTGGTAATGGTGTTTCCCAGGTTCGAGGAGATGTTCGAGTCTCTGGAAACGGCCGTTCCGCCCAGTACACAGCTCTTCTTGTGGCTCAGCGAGATGCTCCGTCAGTGGTGGTGGGCGATCCTCATCGCCCTGGTGCCCGGTGCAATGCTGACGCGACTCATGCTTCGCCAGCCCGCGACGATCGTGGCGCTGGAGCGCTCCTTGCTGAGTGTACCGAAGATCGGCGATATCGTTCGATCCATCGCCAGCGCGCGTATGAGTCGGATGATCTCACTGCTGCTCGAGAGCCAGGTTCCCCTGCTCGATGTCTTGTCGCTGTGCGCGGGCTCGATGCGTAGCCCGGAATATGCCAGGCTGCTGACCGACGCTCGAGACGCGGCCGAAGCGGGACAGCCGATCAGCACCGTGTTCGAGAAGAACGACCTTGTGCACGGTCTTCTGCGCGAAAGCGTTCGCACGGGCGAGCGAAGCGGCAACATCGGATCGATGCTTGGCAACGTAGCGGACTTCCTCGAAGAAGAGAACGAAGCCACGCTCAAGTCGCTCAGTGCGATCATCGAGCCTCTACTGCTCGTCACGCTTGGTCTCGTCGTCGGCGGCATCGCCATCAGCATGTTCCTTCCCTTGTTCGACCTCACAGCCACGGCGGGCGGCTGAACGGGAGCTACACCCATGCCACGACGAACGGGAATCGACATCTCACCAACCACGATCACCGCCGTACAGATTCGCCTGAGCAAGACCGGATGGTCTTGCGTGTCCGGTACGCACATGGCGCGGTCATCGAATGAATCTACCTTGGAGCCCGAGGAAGCCGAGCGTCTTGAGTCCTTGTTGTTTCGAAAGGGATTTGCACCCGCACCATGCGTCATCAATGCGCCCGCGGAGGCACTGACCTCGAGCACGATGGATCTCCCACCGGCCACGTCGGGGGCGCCCATCGACAAGCTGGCCCGGGCAGAGTTTGCTCGACGCAACCAGATTGATGCCAGCGCATTTGTGCTTTCGTACTGGGGACTACCCACGTCTGGGCCGAGCCATCAGGTCATGGCGATCGCATGCCTCGTCGAACCCACGGACGAGCGCATCAGTTCGCTAGAGGCGGCCGGCCTGCACGTTGCGGGTGTCGACGATCCCGCGCGAGCCATGGGCAGAACGCTGTCTCGCATTCCAAGCGCAGCGACCGTGTGCGTTGGTGCTCGTGTAGAGCCATGGGGCTCGACCATCGTCGTGTTGCATCACGGGACCGTGCTCTACTCGAGAACGCCCGTGGGCTTGGCCCTTTCGCAAGATCCCGCCGAGCACGGGGAGTTCGCCGACCGGCTTGCCCAGGAGATCGAGGCGTGCGTGTCCTTCGCACGCCATCGCAGCCGAAGCCACGCGCCCGCCGCCGTCAGCATCCTGGGCCAAGGCGCACGCTGCCCCATGCTGATGGACGCGATGTCGCGACGCTTCGGCGAGGCAATCAGGCAGCTTGTTGCGCCCTCGGGCGAGCGCCTCGACCCGACACTGGCTCCGGCGATCGGACTAGCCCTCCTGGAGGACATCGCATGACCCCGGAGAACCTGCTGCCAAGCCATAGGGCCGAACGTCGACGGCTCAACCGCTGCATCAACGCGTGGTCGATGGGCCTGTGTGTGCTCGCCGTGCTCGTGGGCGGGTTGGCGTTGGGTGCCAACCTCACCCGTGCGCGCCCGCCGGCCATGCCCGCAGGCTTGACGCATGAGGTCGAACTTGGTCGCTCACAGCTTGGGCTCGTCGAGCTACAGATCGAACAGCTCGAACGAGTCAGGCTCGCTCGAGAACGATCGGCCGCGGCGCCCAGATGGGATCGGCTGCTCGACATCGTCGCGCGCGAATCCGCCGGCAAGGCCCAACTCCGCGCCGTTCATGTCGAGCCCGACCAGACCGCGGGCGGGTCGTGGTCGGTATCGATCGTCGGCACTGCAGAATCGCTCCAGAGTCCCGCCACGCTGGCCGAGCGCCTCGATGCGACGGGGCTCTTCTCCAGAGTGCGTCACGGCATCGCACCCGGCGGTCCGGTCGATGGCCGATTCGAGTTCTTCCTTGAGTGTGCCATCACCCCTTAGGACCCAACAATGGACTCTCCTCAACGCAACATCCTCAAGTCGTTTCAGCCGACCGCACTGCACATCCATGTCGTTGGTGCGATCTCGACGTTGGCATTGGCTGCCGCCGGTTATGCCTTGAGCTACGCACCCGCCGCCCAGGCACGCGAGCGTTCGATGCTGCAGGCACAAGCCATCAACCGGGCACAGTCCGAGTCGACGGCGACGGCCGAACACCTGCGGCGCGCCCGTGAGAAGCTCGAAGCGTTGCGAGATGAGTTCGGCGAGTCGTTGCGCCGTGGCGCCGACCCAGAAGTGATGATCCGAGCGTCGGCATCGAGTGCGATGCTCTCCGTGCACAGCCTCGCCACGGGGCAGCGCACGGAAGCGGACTCGCTGCAACGCACGACCCTCGTCATGCACGCGTCGGGCTCGTTCTCGGACATCAACGATTGGCTCGCCGCGGTTCATACCGAGCTTCCCGGCGTGGTCGTGGAGGGATTCTCGATCTCGACCACCGATGCGCCCCAGCCCACCATCGCGTTTCAGGCATCGCTTTCGGTCTATGCCCCGCAGACCGCGCCATCAGCCAAGGACGATGTCGATCGGCCTACTGGAGCTCAGGAAGCGCCCGTCCCGGATCGATAGGACGCACATGGTGCTGACAAAAGAACGCAAGGTGCTTCTGGGGCTTCTTGGCTCGGCCGGACTGATTCTCGTGGTCGATCAGCTCCTGCTGGGGCCACCACAAAACGCCTCTGCCAACTCCGCCGAAGCGCCTATGCCCGCATCACCAACGCCCGCAGCACCGACGCAGCCCACGCCGGCCTCGACCAACGACCTGGACCAATCGCAGCACTTGAACGACAAGACTGCTCCGAAGGTCGCCCAATGGAACGATCGGCTGGAGCAAATCGTCGTCGCCTCGGAACAATCGCCGGACGACATCGACCCTTTCTCGATGCGACCAAGAGTCCGAGACACGCCCACGGACATCGTCGATCCCGAGACGTTTGAAGTCCGATACGTGCTTTCGGCGGTCATGACCAGCGAAGAGGGCGGGATCGCAATGGTCAACGGCAAGTCGGTACGCGTCGGCCAGGAGATTGCCGGCTATAGGCTCATGCGCGTCGATGCACGCTCGGCAGAATTCCACGCCGGAGATCGAGTTGCCGTGTTGAAGCTCCCCGTCCGAGGACTCGGTGGATCGTAGTGCGACGCGTGTTCCGATTGTGCAGGCAGATTCGGAAGTTGTCCCGCTCTATCAATGAACTTCGCCTCGTTGGTTGTCGATGACACTTGCTGAACACAGGTCCGGCCCGCTCCAGGCCCGGAATCGGAGGTAGCACGATGGTTGGGATGTTGCGGACACGCCGAGCAGGATTCAGCCTTATTGAGCTGGTCATCGTTATTGCAATCTTGGGCATTCTCGCCGCCGTCGCGGTGCCCCGCATGAGCCGCGGCGCCGCGGGTGCGACGTCGTCTCGCTTGCGAGCCGACCTGGCAACGATGCGTAGCGCACTCGAGCTCTACTACGTCGAGCACAATAACACGTATCCGGCGGTTGCCGACTTTGAGAACGCCCTGGTAAGCCAATTCTCAGACGTCGACGGCAACCTGAACGCGACCAAGACCGGCGTGTTCATCTATGGCCCATACCTTAAAGAGATTCCGACCATCCAGGTGGGGCCTCGCAAGGGGAGCGCCGGCGTTGCCGCGGCTGATGCGGCCGGCATTGCCTGGCTGTACAACGCCACCACGGGCGTGATCACGCCCAACACCGATACGGCCACCGATGATGCCGGCGTCCTGTACAGCACGTACTAGGCCGGCCGCCTCGGCTGTCAAGGCTCAACACGCGTTCACGCTCCTGGAGCTGATCGTGGTGCTCGTCATCATCTCGGCGTTCGCGGGCCTCGCCCTGCCGGCCTACGGCAGCGCGGTGGCCCGGTATCGACTTGACTCGGCCGCGTACGAACTCAGCGGCGAACTCGACCGAGCCGCGGCGCACGCTCGCATGGTGGGCGCGATGGTCACAATCCGCTTCAACGTCGCGGGCGATACGGTCGAATTCGACGACGTGCCACATCGAACCACCAACGCCACGTCCTACTCGATCGACCTGCGCGAGAGCCCACGAGACGCAGGCATCGTGTCCGCGGACTTCAATACGGCCGAGGAATACACCGTCTCGGGCTTCGGCGTGCCATCGAGCGGTGGTGTGGTCATGCTTCAGAACACCGCCGCGGCTCGGCAGCTCACCATCGATGCAGCCACGGGGCGCTCGAGAGTGTCGAGATGACCCGACGTCGTACAGACATGAGGCCAGGCCGGGCATTCACCGTGGCCGAGTTGCTCGTCGCCATGACGATTAGCGCGAGCGTGATGGCCGGGGCCGTAGCCGCCATCGGGGTCGGCGGGCAGTCGTTCCGCGCCGCCACGGAGGGTCTGCAATCCGCACAGGCCATGGATGGACTGGCGCGCATGACGGCGGATATCGAGCAGGCCATCTACTTTGACGAGCGCACTGCCACCGCCGTGGGTTTCTACGTGTCCGACCGAACCGGCGACGGCGCCCCGGACCACCTTCGATATGCCTGGGGCGGGACGGCCGGCGACGCCGTCACGCTGTCGATGAACGGCTCTACGGCCTCGCCCATCCTCGAGGGCGTCGAGGATCTCTCGCTCCGATACGTCTTCGCCGACGTCACGGGCCAGGCCGAGTGGGCTGCGCCGCCTGTGGTCGACGAACTCATCTTCGAACGCACCTACAGCGGAGCACCCGCCGCCACATTCAACGTCGACGACGGAGCCTCGATCGCAGCGATCTTCCAACCGATCGCACCGGACGGCGCGGCCACGTACACCATCACGCGCGTGGTCATTCCCATGGCAGAAGCGCCATCGTGGGCCGATGATGCCATCGTCTCGATCCACCGCGTCGATATGACGCGAGGCGTGCCGACCGGGAACGCGCTGGCTTCCCGAAACATCGACAAGCAAGACTTCCCCGAAGGCACCGAGCCATTCGAGATTGTCTTTGACACCTCGGCAACCTTTTCGGACGGCGAATACGTGGCCGTTGTCGTCGCATCAGACAAGCGGATGCCCTCGGTCGACATCCCACTCGAGGCGTCGCCCGCGTTTCTCAGCGATGGCTGGGTTGCCACGACGTCGTCTGGCGGACCATGGACCGTCAACGGCACCCGTGACATGCCCATCAAGGTCTACGCACAGGCGGCCGATCGATGAGCAAACGAACGCATCGACGCTGCGACGCTCGAGGCTTCTCGATCATCGAGGCAACGCTGGCCGTGTTGCTCGTCGGCGGCGCGCTGGTCGCGGCGATCAACGTCTCCACCGCCGCACAGCGCGTCAGCGGGCAAGCGGCCGATCGTCGCTACGCCGAACAACTCGCCCACATGTTGATGGCCGAGGTCTTGGCACAGCCCGCGTCTGGCACGAACACGACCAACGGCCCTACCCCCATGCGCCTTGGAAGCTTCGATCACGTTCTAGACTACGACGGCCTCAACGAATCGCCCCCCACGACCGCAGATGGCGTGCAGTGTGCCCCCGCGGGCTGGTCGTGGGCGGTCAGCATCACGTCTCGGCCCGCCGAAGACATCGACGGCCGGATGCTCGACCTGCGTATGTATCTCGTCACGGTTCGAGTCCGTATGCCCGACGGCACGCAAGCAAGCCTGCAAGCATTGCGCGGACGGACCGATACGGTCGAACGAACGCCGATTGTCGATACCAACGCGATCGTTCAGGTTCCCGTCGAGTTACGGATGGCCAACGGCACCGTGCGCCGAGCCTGGCCGACCATTCGTGCGAGCAAGACGCCGGACGGCGCCGCATCGCGATCGGAGGTGCGCTGATGTACTACCGGATGCACCACCAAAAGCTTCATGCTCGGCGGGGCGCCGCATACCTCGTCGCATTGCTTGCTGGAATGATCGTATCGGTAACCGGCTTAGCCGCGCTCTCGGTTGCGACAACTCGTGCCAGAACCGCAGAGTCCGGTGATCAGTTCGCAAGCGCGCGGCTGAACGCCAATACCGCCATGCAGCACGCTCTTGCGGCCGTCTCGGCCCACCTGAGCAATGGCGGAACGCGTGACGACATACCCAACGCCGAGCCGACCGTCCTCATCACCGAAGGTTCGGCTCGCTGGAGGCTCCGTGAGATCGATGGCTCCGCGCTCGACGCGGAGGATGGGCCGATCGTGATCGAGGCCCGGGGGGATTCGGGAGCCGCAGTCTTCGCCTTGGACGCACTGCTTGTTCCCTCGGGGGTGCCGATCGATGCGCTCGACACGGCGTTGTACGTCGATGGCAACCTCAACGTGAGCGCCTTGGCCGATCTCGTGGCCGATCACGTTGTCTTCGCTGGTGGAGATCTTGGTTCGAGCGGCTCGATTGACGCCGACGTCGAAGCGGGCGGCAGGATCACCGGGAGCGGATACGCCGGCAGCGTAACCGAGGACGCACCCTCTCGACTCAAGCCGACACCGGGACTCATCGAGGAATACGCCGTCATCGGCACTCGCATCAACCTGACGAGCCTTCCGATCGTGTTCGGCGCCCGCTCGCTGAGCAGCGTGCTGCTCAGCAAGAACAGCAACCCCTTCGGCTCACCAGACCCCCTCGGAATCTATGTCATCGACTGCGGCGGCGAGAGCATCGCCATCAACAGCCTGCGCATCGAGGGCACGCTCGTTCTGCTAAATACAGGACCATCGACAACCATCGCCGGCGGCACGCTCATGTCGCCCGCCCATCCTTGGTTGCCGACGCTGCTGGTCGACGGCGACATCAATTTCATGGGCTCCAATACAGGGCCGAGCGAGTCGGTCGTGGGAGCAAACCTTAACCCAGCGAGCACGCCGTGGCAGTTCGAGCACGACACCGATACCGACGACGTCTATCCGGGTAGGATCGAGGGGGTCTCGTACGTCGATGGCGATATGACCGTGAGCGTCGTGCGACAGAACTTCAAGGGTGCGGTGCTCGTCGAGGGAGACCTTCGAGTGCTGCTGGGCGCCGACCTGCACATCGAATACGACCCAACAGTCGCACACCTGACGCCTCTGGGATTCTTCTTGGACGAGGGCGGGCTTGCCGTCGACCCGGCCACGGTAGCCTGGACGCTTCCGTAGATAGTCTGGATTCTGGAACTGGATTTGAAGCCCGGCGAACCGTTCGCGTCATCGTTGCAGCATGATTCAGGCGGCGGCACGCTGTGCGGCGGCGCCATCGTCTCGACCGACTTTAAGCATCTGATCGAACTGGCTGAAGTCCAGGTCGAGAAAGGCGCGAGCCATGCGCGGGTCGAAGTGTGTCCCGCTGCTGCGCTCGATCTCGGCCAGCACGTCTTCGCGTGGCAAGGCCTTGCGATACGCGCGGTCGCTGCTGAGCGCATCGAATACGTCGGCGACGGCCAGAATGCGACCGAACAGGCTGATCTCTTCGCCCGCCGCACCCGTCGGATAGCCCTTGCCGTCCCATCGTTCGTGGTGGTGAAGCACACCTGGCAATACGTCCTCGAGGCTTGGAATGCCGCGAAGAATGTCAAAGCCGATGCGCGGATGCCGCTTGATCATGTCGAACTCGTTCTCGGTCAGCCGTCCCTTCTTGGTCAGCACGGTCTCGGGCACGCCGATCTTGCCAATGTCGTGTAAGAGTCCGGCCAAGTGGGCCCGCTCGGCGGTCGCCTCATCGAGCCCGATCGCCGAGGCCAGCTCTCTGGCACCCCATGCGACGCGCTCGGAATGACCTCGGGTGTATGCGTCCTTGGCGTCGATCGCCGCCGTGAGCGATCCAACCGTACCTAAGAACATTGCCACTTGATCCTCGTGTCGTCGAAGGTTGTCGTGAAAGACGCCCAAAAGGTCTGCGACGGCGTCGAGGATCTGAATGTCCACACTATCGATCTCGCTCTTTCGTCCACCCTTCTTACCGCACACCACCATGCCCACGGTGCGGCCGCGGTGGGTGATCGGCTCGATGAGCATCTCGGTCTTCACAAGCGCACCAATGATCGGATCGTTCTCGTCAACGACTCGGGTCCAGGCGTCGGCCGGATGCACCCGGGCGTATTCATCGCACGCCTGACGGAGCGCGTGCAGCGAGCATGGAAGGTCGCCAATCGTCGTCGATGAGCCGGCGATGCTCTCGGCCGCCCCACGATCGGGCAGGACGACCATGGCCAACCAGCCGTACTTCATCGTCCGGCGGACCTCTTGTGCCACGGTGTGCATCACCGTGAGCGGGTTGGTCACGTGGTTCATGAATCGGCCGACGAACAGGAGTAGGCTGATGTGCTCGTACGACTCGGAAAGCTGCTCGCTGAACGTGCTGACCAGTTCGTCACGGCTACGCATGACGTCCAGCTCGCGCTCCCACGACCATTGTCCGAGCGAGGCGAGTTGGAGCGTCTGCGCGATGGCGGTCGCCTCGCGCGAATCATCCGCACCGTGGACATGCTCGCGCTCGATCGCGAGCACGACATAGCACTCGCGTCGCGACGTCGGATCATTTCCCTGGCTGAAGCCGACCACGCGCACGCCGGCTATGAGCTCTTGCCCACCGAGCGTGAGGGGTCCCTGGCAGGCGATCTGCTCCATCTGCGCCATGATTTTGTCGGTGGACAACCGCTCGATGAGTGCCGCAGCCTGCGCATCACTCGAGCGAAAACCGTGCAACGAAGACCATTGCACCGTGACAAGACCGTTCTGGTCTACATCCAACTTGTTCATGCAGCCTCTTCCTGACGTTCGCGATAGGCCTTGAGATAGTCGGCCGCAAGCTCGAGCAATTCCGAAGGCCGGAAGGGCTTGCGCAGGATGTGCTCGACACTGGTGTCGGCCAGTTCAACGCGACTAATCCGATGCTCCAGCGCCGTGAGCAGGATCACCGGAATCTGCGCTGTTGTCGGATCATCGGCAAGCGACTTCACGAGTCCGATGCCATCGAGATAGGGCATCTGATAATCACTGATGATCAGGGCTGGCTTATGCTTACGGGCAAGCGACAGGGCCGTTCGCCCGTCGGCGGCGGTCAAGATGTGCACATCCTGGGCTTTGAGCTTCCACTCCAGCATAAAGCGGATGTGGTGCTCATCGTCAGCGATTAGCACAGTTGGCAGCTTGTTCGGTTCCGCCTCGGTCACGGGGTAGCCCTTTCCATTCTGAGGTATCGACCTCTGACGGTCGCCGGTACAGTCGATCGCGCTTGACCAACTCCGGTTCTGAGTCCGCCGCGGTGTTCTCGGGCGTGCTCCGCGGTCCTATCGTTTGACCGACCATGAACCTGGTGCGGTGGCCGAGTGGTTGAAGGCGTTGGTCTTGAAAACCAATGAGCCCGTTAGGGTTCCGTGGGTTCGAATCCCACCCGCACCGTTTCCATGCACGACCGCGATCTTGCGTATCGGCAGAAGTCCGAGAACGAAATCGCTCTTCAACCCTGGCAGGCGACCAACGTGATGTGAGAGAGCGGCGCATGGCCCACGCGCGTTGCCGGCTAGATCTCACCTCAACACTCGCGGGCTGAGGAAACGTCCGAGAACCACGTGTCGCCCGAGGAGAGGTGTCGCACGAGGAGAAGTGTCGGACGAGGAGAGCATTGCTGGCTCGCACCGCAACCCCGATCGTGGCAACGCTGGCCATCGCCGACGGCATGCCGACGCGGCTTGACCTCCCGGCCCGGGCTCAGACTCAAACTCACCAACATCGGGGTGACCCGATTCGAAGTCATCCGCGAATGCGGACGGAGTTGAGCATCACGGCGTAATCGACTCGTTGGGCATGCGCCGCTTGGCCGATTCCATGTGCCCGGCCAGGCCTTCCATGCGTGCCAGTGCCATCGCGTCGGCCATGGCCGGCGCAGCGGCATCGGGGTCATCGACACGGAGCCACGTCCGAAGCCTGAGGAAGTGTGCGACGGACAATCCGGCCATGTATCGTGCGGTGCCACCCGTGGGCAGGGTGTGATTCGGCCCAAAGCCGTAGTCGCCGAATACTTCGGCCGACCCCTCGCCGAGGAATACGCCTCCGGCGTTACGCACGCGAGCTGCGACGGACTCGGGGTCATCGGTACAGACCTCAAGGTGCTCGGCCGCAATCGCATCGGCCACCTCGATGGCTTCGTCGATTGAATCCACGACGCAATAGAACCCGTTGGCGATGCCACGTTCGGCGGTTTCGCGCGTCGACAGTGCAGCCAGTTGCTCGCGCAATTGCACACCAACGGCATCTGCCAGCGCCGCCGACGTTGTCACGAGCATGGCCGAAGCGTCGGCGTCGTGCTCGGCCTGGGCCAGCAGGTCGGCTGCCACTAGCTTGGCATCGGCCGTGGCGTCGGCAAGCACCAATAGCTCGCTCGGACCTGCGAGCATATCGATGCCCACGCTTCCCACGACGAGTTGCTTGGCCGCCGTCACCCACGCGTTTCCCGGACCGACGACAACGTCGACCGGGTCGAGACCATCCATGCCGAACGCCAGAGCTGCGATGGCGTGCGCACCACCGACACACAAGTACGCATCGGCACCGGCGATTGCCGCTGCTGCGAGCATCGTCTGCGTCGGCCTGGGCGAAGCAACCACGACGCGTTGAACGCCGGCCGCGTTCGCGGTGACGGCGGTCATCAACACCGAAGAGGGCAGTGGGTACCGACCACCGGGCGCATAACACCCCGCCGCAGCGACCGGCTCGACGGTGTGTCCGCCCGTTCCTCCGGGTGTGGGGAGTTCCACCTCGCGATACATCGACCGCTGCGCGCGGGCGAACAACTCGATACGCTCGGCCACGCGCTCCAGCACGCCGACCGACGCTCTATCGAGCCCGTTCAAAGCCGCACGCATGTGCGTCGGCGTCGCCACCAGGGACACATCGGGTGCAAGTCCGTCAAACCTCTCGGCGTACTCGCGAACGGCAGCCTCGCCGCGGTCTCGCACGGCCTCGACGATTGTCCCAGCCTGGGCTAGGACATGTGGTCCTACGGGCGGTCGCCTGCCACGATTGACATCTTCTGGCCGAATCTGCTCAAACATCAAGCTTTTGCTTCCCCGCCTCTTCGGCTGATACGCAGTGCCCGTTGATCGAGCTCGCGTTCGATATCCGCAAGATTGGCTCCCCGCTGGCGCGCAGCCACAAGCGTGAAGTAGATCACATCGGCGGCCTCCCATGTGGCCTCTTCGGGCGACTTGGCGTCACACAGCTCACCGGCTTCTTCGTGCAGCTTCGATTCGAGAAGCTTGGTGTCGTCGAGCAAACGACGGGTGTACGAACCATCTGGGGCACCGCCGAGGCGCCCTTCGATCGTCCTTGCAAGGGCGTCGAGCCCGCGCGCGTCTCCGAAGCAGGTGCGCGTACCCAGATGACAGAAGCCTCCGCCCTGTTGGTCGACGATAAACCGCAGGGCATCTCGATCGCAGTCGGCCTCAATGCGAATCAAGCGTTGCGTGTCGCCCGATGTTTCGCCCTTGGCCCACAAGCCGCCACGTGACCGAGAGAAGTAGACGCCGCGGCCGCTCTCCACTGCGGCGTCCACACTCTTGAGGCTTGAGTACACCAGACCGAGCGCCACGCCTCGCTCATCACTCACGATCGTGGGCCATAGTCCATCGGGCCGATCGCTCCGCAACGCCGCACAGAAGCCCTCGGCGAGCCCAAGCGCGCCGGTGTAGAGCGACATGCCCACCTGGGCATCAGCACCGACCTCGTCGGCATGACGAACATCCTGGGCGTCTCGCACGCCACCGGCCACTGTGAGCCGTGCATCGCCGCAACGCTCCGCGAGCGATCGCACACGCTCGATCGGCAAGCCGGTCATGCGGCCCTCGATCTCGACAAACGTGATCAAGAAGCCGCCAACGTGTGGCCGGAGTGCTTCGATGCGATCCTCGACCGCGTCTTCGGTCTGCGATTGCCAGCCATCAACGACCACTCGGCCGTCGACACCGTCAAGCGCGGCGATCACGCGATCCTTGGGCAGCCTCGAAAGCAAGTCCGGCCGAGCGGCCGTGCCCAGGATGACCTTCTGGGCACCGGCGTCGAGCCATCGGCGTGCGGCCGCCGCATCGCGGATTCCGCCGCCCACTCGACACGGCGCGAGCGACAGCATCTCTTCGATCACCTTGGCGTTATTGCCGCGCCCCAACGCCGCATCGAGGTCGATGACGGCAACCTCACCGACACGGCCGAACCGCTCGGCCAAAGGACGAGGATCCCCCGCCTCGAGCGCTCGCTCCTTGCCGCCGATGAGCTGCACGGCCTGTCCATCCATGATGTCGATCGAGGGCACGATCATGGCCGGACCTCCACGCCAAGTGTTGCGAGCTGTTGCTTCACCGACGCCACCGTGTGGCGGTCGTCGTGGAAGATCGATGCCGCCAGTACGGCCGAGGCGCCAGCCTCGAAAGCCTCGTGCATATGCATCGCGGAACTGGCGCCTCCAGATGCAATCACCGGAATCCGCACCGCTCGGCTCACGGCCCGCAAGAGTTCGATGTCGTACCCACGTTGGGTGCCATCGCGATCCCAACTCGTCAGCAGAATCTCACCGGCGCCGAGCGCTTGGCCTTGTCTTGCCCAGTCGACCACACCCAGGCTGCGACGCATCGTCCCCGCATGCGTCACGACCTGCCATCGGTCGGCTTCGACTTCACCTTCGGCCGCGTCGATGGAGAGCACCACGCACTGTCGGCCCACACGCTCGGCCAACTCTGCGATGATGGCCGGTCGATCGACGGCCGCGGAGTTGATGCCCACTTTGTCCGCACCCGCGGCGAGCAGGGCAACTGCATCATCAAACGAGCGAACACCACCGCCCACCGTCAACGGGATGCTCAGGATGGCACGAATGACTTCGATGGTGTGCAGCGCAGCGGCCCGGCCCTCGCGCGTGGCCGAGACGTCGAGCACGACCAACTCGTCGGCGCCCTGCTGTTCATAGGCAAGAGCCAATTCCGCAGGATCGCCCGCATCACGCAGGCCTGCGAAGCGCACGCCCTTGACGACACGACCGTCGCGAATATCTAGACACGGAATGATTCGCTGGGTCAGCATGCCGTTTCCACCCCTATCGAACGCCACCATGCCTCGACGACGCCGTGCCCGAAGCGACCCGAAAGCTCGGGGTGGAACTGGCACGCCAAGACGCCATCGCGCTGCATTGCCGCGATGAATCGCATACCGTGTTCGCTCCACGAGATCGACCAGTCTTCGGATGCATGCGCCGCATAGAACGAATTGGCGAAGTACGCGTATCCCAGCTCACCGTCTGCCTCGCGGCTGACCAGGTTCCAGCCAAACTGCGGCCGCACGACACCATCGGGAAACTCAACTATTTCGCCCGAGACCACACCCAGGCCGGCAACTCCAGGCGACTCCTGCGAAGACTCGAACAGCACCTGCAGGCCCAGGCAAACACAGAGCGTGGGTCGCCCCAGCGTGATGCGTTCTCGCAAAGGCTCGGTAAGGGTGCAACGCTCGATCAGCTCCATACCGGCTGCGAACGCGCCCACGCCCGGTAGCACGAGCACGGGCGCGTCGGCAACGTCCTCCGCGGATTGGGTGAGCCGGCTCGATGCACCCAGCCGCGAGAACATCGTGCGGATTGAAGCCGTGTTGGCCACCCCTGTGTCCACGATCATGACTTCAGTCATTGTGACAGCACCCCCTTCGTCGAAGGCGCGTCGCCGCCGGCGCGCACGACGCGTACGGCTCGACCCAACGCCAATGCAAGAGCCTTGAATGCAGCCTCGGCCTTGTGGTGGTCGTTCTCGCCCCTCACGATGTCAAGGTGCACTGCCGCTCGCATGCGAGCGGCCAGCGAATGCACGAAGTGCTCGATGTTCTCGCTCGCAACGTCGCCGATCATATCGCGAACCAGTCCGAGGTTGACGTGCGCGCTCGGCCGACCCGAAAGATCGACCACGGCCCGACACAGCGCCTCGTCGAGCGGGGCGTACGCCTCGGAGAATCGTGCGATGCCGCCACGCTCCCCGAGGGCATCGTCAATAGCCGTGCCAAGGACAAGCGCGCTATCTTCGACCGTGTGGTGGTCGTCGACCTCAAGATCGCCTTGGCAGCGAAGCTCGATATCAATGCCCGAGTGTCTTGCCAGCGCGGTCAGCATGTGATCGAGGAAGCCGAGCCCGGTGTGTGCGTCCGCGATGCCCGAGCCGTCGAGCGAGACCACGCAGTCGATACTCGTTTCCTTCGTGCACCGGCGAGCCGTCGCTCGGCGCGAGACCGATGGAGCATGCCATACCGGCTGCGGGCCACGGCCAGTTGCAAACTCGAGCGCGGCCAACAAATAGGCAAACGAACGAGCGTCTCCGGGCAGCGTGATTCGGAGCGCATCGTCAAGCCCGGGCCGATTTGCAAAGCGACGTACCGCCACGCCAGCCTGGCGCAGCTTCTCCCACACTTCAACTGCGTCGTCAAACCGCGCGAGAATGAAGTTTGCCGAGGATGGCGCACTCCGACCGCCGCTCGCCTCGATGGCGTCGCGAAGCGCGGTGCGCTCGCGACGAACTTGTGCGAAGTACTCGTCGTTGTCCCAGTGCAACGCTTCTCGAGCGACCTTGATAGCCGGCGCGGATACGGGATACGGTCCTCCGACCACTCTTAGCCACCCAGCGACGGGCTCCGCGGCGATGGCATAGCCAACACGCAAGCCCGCGAGCCCGTATGCCTTGGAGAAGGTACGAACGATGACGACATTGTCCTGCTCGAGCAATGCCTCGGTTGGATCATCGTCGGAGAACTCGACGTAGGCGAGATCAACCAGCATCAACGCGCCTACGCGACGCGCGGCTTCGGCGAGCAGGCCCAACTCGTGCCTTGACACGACGGCCCCGGTTGGGTTGCACGGGCTCACAACGGCCACGACGCCGACGCGGTCATCGATCCGATCGATCAGAGCCGACACGTCGAGCGAGCCATCGAGCCAGCACACGGTGTCGACCTCGCCCCCAGCCAGGCGTGCAGCCCGCGGTATCATTTCGAACACCGGCTCGTGCGTGAGCAGCCTGCGCCCTGGCTCGATCATCGCTCGGCACACACGGTCGATCGCGTCGTCGCCGCCGTTGGTCACCACGACGCGGCCGGCCTCGACGCCCCATCGTCCGGCGATGTCGTGCTCGAGCTCCGAAGCATCGGGGTATCGACGCACGGCGTTGGCGGCCAAGGTCCCCAGTACTCCTCGAGTAGTGCTTGCATGCGACGAACCTTCGTTGTTGTCCAAGCGCAGCACGATGCCCGGCTCATAGCGAGGCGGGTCGTACGCACGAGCGGATTGCACGCGGTGTGCCGGCTCCACCGTGGCGTCTTGTCTCGGTCGTGTCGTCATAATGTGTTCGCCCATTGCTCGCTCCTCACGACACGATCTGCTGCGGCGTGGTCACGATCACGTCCGTACCACCGGCTTCGCGCAGAGCGCCTATCACCGAGGCCAGTTGCTCTCTGGGCACGGCCGCCTTCACCGCGTAGCCGCTCTCTTCGTGGAGCGGCGACACCGTGGGGCGACGCATGCACGGCAGCGCATCGACGACGGCCTGCAACCGATCGGCCGAAACGTTGACTTCGATGAGTGCTCGCCGGCGGGCCTGCAACACCGAGTCGAGCAGCACGGCAAGGTCTTCGATGCGACGACGCTTGCTCGGCTCGTCCATCGCCGCGGCTGACGCGTAGAGCCGTGTCGACGAGCGCATCACCTCATCGCACACCGCAAGATCGTTGGCGGCCAGCGTGGCACCGGTGGCCACGTTGTCGACGATCGCGTCGGCGTCCTCGGGCGGAAGCACCTCGGTAGCGCCATAAGAGCGCAGCACCTCGGCGTTCATACCGCGACCTGCAATCCACCGACGCGTAAGACCGACGTACTCGCTGGCGATCACCAGCGGACGACCACCTGCACCCCGCTCGGGCAGTTGGCCTTGCTGCAGCGAGGAAGCCGGTGCGGCGACCACCAACCGCACGGGGTCGAGCCCGGTATCGAGGAGTTCGATGGGTCGCTGGACCGAGTCGTCACACGCCACGGCTTCCTCGATCCAATCAGCGCCGGCAAAGCCAACATCTCGCCGACCTTGGGCGAGCATCTCCACGATCGCCCGTGGCTTGAGGAGCTTGCACTCGACACCCTCGAGCCCAAGGCGAGGACGATACCCCCGTTGGCTGCGGCCAACGCTGATGCCCGCGGCCCGCATCAGGTCGAGTACACCGTCATGCATTCGACCCTTCGGCAATGCAAAGTGAAGCACGCGATCCGCGTTCGAAGCGGACACAGTTCGCACGACCGGCTTGACTTCAGGGACGGTGTTGATTCGCGTCAAAAGAGGGCTCCTGCGATTGGGAGCCGACCGCCAACGATCGAGTTCTGTTGGCTTTTCACCACAGACCACGCACCGCCGGTCGGGCCGGCGTCGGGTCGAATGGGCGATGCAGACTCAGCCCATCTTCGTGCCACAACGCCGCACACACCCATGATGAACATGGTGAGGGCATCGTGGACGGAGATGAATGGCTAAAACATTCACGCCCATATCAATGGCGAGCAAGATGTACCGATCAAGCAGAGTGGAGTCTCAGGCGAGTACTTCCTCATTCAGCATCCATCAGCACCAACCGTACCAAAACACGAACGAAATTGCCTCGTGATCTGGTAGACGTTTCGCTACACTCTCATATGAAAGGACCGACCAACCGGTCCACCCATTGTTGCAAGTGCTTTTCGACACGCACACGACAGCCCTTGAGGCGGGAGAAATATCATGTTTCAGACAATGCAGTTGTTCTTGGTTGCCGGCCTTGCCGCTTCGTCCTCGGTCCTCGCAGACGATCCGAACCTGTCCTCACAATCCCCGTCGACCGCGACCGTCCAAGAGGCGTACCCATTGGCAGGCCCCGGTGTGGACGAGGACAGCCTTGACATCCGCATCGATTTTGGATCGTCCGCGGGCACCACGCTGCCCCGCGAGTGGAACAACCTGGACAACTCCTCGCTCACTGGCCTGACTACCGGTCTGATCGATTTCAACAGCGGGATGGCAACCCCAGTGTCGATCGACGGACTCGGTGGACAGTGGCGCCCGTTCGTTGGTGACGACTTTGCCGAGTTCCCCGAACAGGACTGGTTCGTTCAGCCAGCGGCCCAAGATGGTGCGGGCCTCTTAACCGGATTGGCCGCAAGTTTCCTCCTATCGGGCCTGCCTGATGGCGAGTACCGAATCGAAGTCCTCTCGGCACGCACGACGTTTGACTATCTGAACACGTTTCGCGTCGATGGAGCCTTAGCTGACAGCACGTTCTTGGGTACTCCCGTGCAAACACCCTGGGGCAGCACCTCCGACGGCCTGACACCGGGCAACTGGCTCATCTGGGAGAGTGTCGAGCCTGACGGCGGCGAGATCCAACTCGACCTGCAGGCCGACGCCAGCACGCTCGGCATGATCAATGCCATGCGGATCAGCCAGGTCGGAGGCGGATGCCGCGCGGACCTGGACGGCGACGGTGAACTCACCATCTTCGACTTCCTGGAGTTCCAGAACCTGTTCGATTCCGGAGATCTGCTCGCCGACTTCGATGGCGACGGCGAACTCACCATCTTCGACTTCCTGGCGTTCCAGAACGAGTTCGACCTCGGCTGCGAGTAACGTCAGACCAAGCACATGGCAAAGCGGCCGCGGTCGAGCAATCGTCCGCGGCCGCTATCGTCTGATATGCCAGACTGGGTTGCCGACAACGAGTCGATTTTTTGGGTGATTGGCGTCGCCTCCGTCGTCGTATTCTTCGCCAGCTTGCTTGTCATGCCGTTGCTGCTGGCGCGCATCCCCGCAGACTACTTCGCGCACGAGCAGCGCCCACCCAGCCGATGGGCGCACCACAAGAGTGCACTCAGGCTTGCCATCCTCATCATCCGAAACTGCCTCGGCCTCACGGTGATTCTCGCGGGCGTGGCCATGCTCATGCTGCCGGGACAGGGGCTGCTGACCATCGTCGCCGGTCTGGTCATCATGGACTTTCCGGGCAAGTACGCTTTCGAGCGATGGCTCGTGCGAAAGCGGCTTGTCTACAACCCGATCAACTGGATCCGCCGCAAGCGTGGCGTTGCACCCCTGCGCGTATTCGAACCGCACATCCCTGGAGAGGACGCCGAGCCGTGAACGCCATCCGACTAGCCGACAAGCTTGAGTTATTCTCCGATACCTGGTCGCCGCGGATCATCGCCGAGCTCAACGGACAGCAGGTGAAGCTCGCCAAGCTGGAGGGCGAGTTCGTCTGGCACGCCCACGCCGACGAAGACGAGCTCTTCTACGTGATCGAGGGCGAGCTCATCATGCGA
>JGI12109J20283_10545236_pt1 | contig 28077 bp, 22 predicted proteins | sample ElkSlonscriptome_12_FD_20283 | JGI IMG/M metagenome (IMG submission 20283)
CCAGTTCGCCGCGGGTGAGGAATTGCTCCACCTGCCGGCGCAGGTGTTCGAAATGCTGATGGCTCCAATCGGCCGGTGGCGGACTGTCAGGCGTGGTGGGCGGGGGCGTGTCTGCCGCCACCGGGGGTTCGGGGAGCGCCGCTTCGGGCGCCACCGAGGGTTCGGTGGGGGACGCACCGGGTGCCGTGTCGGATTCGCTGGGCGGGGAGCCGGCGGTCTCCCCGGCAGCTATGGGGGGCGTTTCATCGGTGTCGACGGTGGGGTCCGGGTCATTCACTATCGTGTCATCCACCACTGGCTCCTCCGGGGTGATCCTGGCCAGTTCCTGGAGCCGCTTCCGCCAGACCGCCGGGGCCTGCTCGCCCAGTAACCGGTGCAGGCCCTGCGCCACCCGGGGCAGGGCCTCGTCGCGTCCGACCTGCCAGTGCTCCAGTAGTGGCAGCAGGCTGGGTAGCATGACCCGGGCCGTGGCATCGCCCATACCCTCGGCCCGATCCAGCAGTCCCAGGGCCAGCTGTTGCATGCCCGCCAGCCAGCGCTCCCGGAGACTTTCCAGTTCTTCCCCGGAGAGCTGTTCCTGTAGGAACCCGGGCAGTGCCGGGTCCAGATACAGGATCTCGGGTCCCCGCTGGGCCAGACCCACCTGCACCAGCGCCGCCTCCAGCCCGGCGGCGGAGGTCTCGGGCAGGTCCAGGGTGCGGGCCAGCACCTCCCGGTGCAGCCGATCCTGGAATACCGCCAGCGCCCGGGCCTGCTCGCGCCGCTCCGGGGACAGCGCCGCCAGCGCCATGGCCAGGGGCAGCACCCGCTCGGTGTCCGAGTATTGCGCCGCCAGTTGGCGGCGCCGCGCCCGCAGAGCTTCGGTGGTGGCGCTGACCCCTTCCCGGGCCACCGCCTCGGCGATCAGGCCCAGCACCCGGGGATGGCCGGTGGCGGCGGCCACCAGTGCCTCCACCGCCGCCAGATGATCGCCGGGATCGTCGGTGGCCGGATGCAGATCCCGCAGCGCCATGAACTGGGCCAGCAGGGCCACCGCCTCGTCCAGCGCCGGAGCGCCCAGGGCCAGGCTGGCAGGCGTGTCCTCGGGGGCGGTGCGGGCGGTGAGCAGGAAGCGGGTGCCGGGCGCGGTGTTCAACACCGCCCGGCACAGTGCCAGCAGTTCCCCGGCAGGGGCGACCGGATCACCGGGCCACACATCCACGTGATCCAGCACCACCACCGTGGCCCGGGCAGCCAGCAGCAGACCCAGAGCCTCGGGGGTGGCGGGTACCGAACCCAGGGCCAGTTGTCCGGCGATGGCGGCCAGCAACTCGGCGGGGGTGGCGATCTCGCGGATATCCACCCGGGCGCTGCGAAACCCCGTGGTGCGGGTCAGCCACTGGGCCATGGCCGCCACCAGGGTGGACTTGCCGATACCACCCATGCCGCTGACCACTACCAGCGGCTGGGTACGCAGCAGCCGCTCCAGGGTAAGGAATTCCCGGTGGCGACCGCTCAGTCCCTGGGTGGGCGGTGGCGGCAGGGGATCGGTGGGGGCGCTGGAGGGGGCGCCGATCAGGCGCAGATCCCGCTGGTTCTGGTAGAGCATGGGGATGAACCAGTCCTGCGGCCAGGCCGCACCCCCCAGCAGGCGCAGCCGCCCGCTGCCCTCGTGCAGGGCCCGGCGTCCGGCCAGCACCGCCTCGCCAAGGCGCATACCCTGGACCAGCAGCCGGTAGAAGGGCGGCAGAAAACAGCGGGCGGTGTCCGTCGAGCCGGCACCCAGTAACAACACCGCCCCCACCCCGGCGGCCAGCAACTGGCCGGTGGCGCGATGGCCGGCGCTGGCATCGCCATGCAGTTGCAGCACCACCAGGGTGGGTTGCACCAGGCCCAGTAAGCGGGTGACCGGCCAGCTATCGGTGGGTGCGGTGGCGCTGGTGGATTCCAGGATCAGGTGGGGTTCGCCGGTCACGTCCAGTACCAGTTCGCCGTCCAGATGCAGCACCTGGAACTGACCCCCCCGCTCCTTGAGCAGCCGTTCCAGCGCGGGACCGGTGAGCGGCTCCAGGCGGGTCAGGTGGATGTCGCTGTCCACCAGCGCCAGCACCGTATCCCGGTAGCCGGGGGCCGGGCGGTCCGCGGGCCGGGGTGCCAGGTACAGCACCCGCACCGGGGGCTCGCCCCGGGACGCGACGCCGCCACCGGGCAGGCGGCGGCGGATGGGTACCGTGGGGTTGGCCTGCAATAAAAAACGATCGCCGTCGTGGAGCAACTCCCAGGGTAGTCCCAGCAGTTCGGTGGCGGCCTGCTCGGCCTGCTGCTGAACCCCCGCCTCGCTGCCCAGGGGCAACTCGCTGTCCACCTCCACGGTGAAGCGGCGCTGGCCCTGCTGGCCGGCCAGCCAGGGGGTGAAGCGATCCCGATCCGCCTCCATGGTGAGCATCGCCCGGTACAGGGACTCGCCCCAGTCGCGCAGCGCCTGCTCCTGGGCCTGGGCGCGCTGGCGGCGTCGGCCCACCGACCACAGGGGGTAGCGGCGCAGATACCAGTCCAGGGTCTCCGGCAGGGGCGAGACCGGGGCCTGGAACGGGAAGGCATGGCTTTCCACCAGCGAGCCGCCACTGGCCGGCTGATACAGCAGCGCGCCGATGGCGGTGAGGCTGCCGTCGCCGTTACGCGCCGGGTTGACCAGTCGCAGGGTCAGTTCATCCACCTGTTCGGTCCGGGCGCCGGGCGCTGGTGTGGCCACCGGTTCACCGAGGCTCGCCAGCAGCATGGGCAGCACCGGCTCCAGATCGCCGGATTCTACCCGCACCGGCAGGCCCACCGGCACGCCCTCGAACCAGGTGCGCAACTCGCTCAGCATCACCCCGGGATAGAGCAGCGGAATGATCCGCCCGGCGCCACCCCGCTCACGGGCGCCGAACACGCCCTGCATCCAGCCCTGCAGCCGACCCCACAGGGAATCCGCGCCCTGCTCGCCGGCCAGCCGGATCTCCTCGCGGACCCGGCGGTCCTGGGCGGTCTGGGGGGTGAGCAGCAACAGGATATGGTCGGCGTTGCGGATGGCGTCGCGCACTCCTGGGTCCGGCTCGCCGTCGGGCCGGGTGCGGGGGCCGGACCATACCCGGAAGCCCCGGGCGGTGAGGGCGCTGCGCAGGGCACTGGCCAGGGGACGGTCGGCCACGGCGTGGGAAATGAAAATCTGGCTCATGGCCTGGCCTAGGGTAGCGGGTTCCACATGGCAGCTAGTTTAGCGCCTCTGGGACTGCCCGCCACGGGGTGACCCGGATTTAGCGGCTGCCTCCATTGTGGCGGGGTAGCACGATCCAGGGTGGCGGCGTGGGTCGGGTCTGGAGCGGGCGCGACTCGGGCGCCTCGCCCAGATCCGGCGAGGGCGTCGGCGCCGGCCGTGCCCAGTGGTCCAGCACCGGGCGCAGCACCTCGCGCGCCACGTCCCGCTCCAGACGCTGACGCCCGGCCGGATCGGGGGCGCGGTCCGGTGGGTTCTGGAGATCCGTCAGTCCCCGCCGCAGCACCCGATCATCGGCCCGGGGCAGCGCCCGGGGCGTGTCGGCACTGCGCCGTTCATTGGCCCGCTCCAGGCGCCGGGCCTGCTGGTCCCGTTGCAAGCGCTGGCGTTCGTAGAGACTGCTGGCGCCATCGGCGCGCAGATCGGCGGCGCTGGTGGACATACCCGGGAGCAGCGCCAGCAACACGACCCCGACCAGGTATCCCCGACCGACCCTCGTGGTGATATTGGATTTCGCCATTTCCTGTCCTATGTTTGGCGGGTGAGCCTCTGTTTCTTTGGCAGTATCAACCCTCGGGAGATTCCACGTGTCGAGAGTTGTCCGTTTCACCCTGCTGGCGCTGACCGCGAGCCTCGCGCTACTGACCGTGGCCCAGGCCCAGTCGGTGCTGCGGGTCGTGCCCCACGCCGACCTGAAGAACATCGATCCCATCTGGACCACCGCCTACATCACCCGTAACCACGGCTACATGGTGTACGACACCCTGTTCGCCATGGACGAGAACCTCCAGCCCCAGCCGCAGATGGTGGACACCTGGGAGGTGAGCGACGATCAACTCACCTACACCTTCACCCTGCGCGACGGCCTGCTGTTCCACGACGATACCCCGGTGACCAGCGAGGACGTGATCGCCAGCCTCCAGCGCTGGGGCGCCCGCGACGGCATGGGCCAGAAGCTCATGGATGTCATCGCCGGGATGAACGCGGTGGACGACAAGACCTTCGAGATCGTGCTGGAGGAGCCCTACGGACTGGTGCTGGAGTCCATCGGTAAGATCAGCTCCAACGTGCCCTTCATCATGCCCAAACGGCTGGCCGAGACCGATCCCTTCGAGCAGGTGGAGGAGGTCGTCGGCTCCGGCCCCTTCAAGTTCGTGAAAGACGAGTGGGTGCCGGGCAGCAAGGTGGTCTACGAGAAATTCGAGAACTACGTGCCCCGGGACGAGCCGGTATCCGGCGCCGCCGGCGGCAAGGTGGCCAAGGTCGACCGGGTGGAGTGGCTCTACATCCCCGATCCCCAGACCGCCATGAACGCGTTGATCAACGACGAGGTGGACTACTACGAGACCCCGCCGCCGGACCTGGTGCCGATTCTCCAGCAGTCCGAGGGCGTGGTGGTGGAAACGCTCGATCCCCTGGGCAATCAGGGCATGCTGCGCATGAACCACCTGCACCCGCCGTTTGACAAGAAAGAGATCCGCCAGGCCATGCTGTGGCTGATCGACCAGAACCTCTACATGCAGGCCGGGGTGGGTAACCCCGATTACTACACCGAGTGCTTCTCCCTGTACGCCTGCGGCTCGCCCTTGCAGACCGACGTGGGCATGGAGCCGCTGAGGGCCGGCAAGGACGTGGAGAAGGCCAAGGCGCTCCTGGAGGAGGCCGGCTACGACGGCACCCCGGTGATTATCATGCAGCCCACCGATATCCCCATCACCAACGCCGCCTCGCTGGTCACCGCCCAGTTGCTGCGCGAGGCCGGGGTGAACGTGCAACTGGAGGCCATGGACTGGTCCACCCTCACCTCCCGCCGGGCCATGCGCGAGCCCCCGGGCGAGGGTGGCTGGCATATCTTCCACACCTGGTGGATCGGCGGCGACATCGCCAATCCCATCACCCACACGGGGCTCGGCACCGGCGGCGTGGAGCGGGCCTGGTTCGGCTGGCCGGACGATCCCACGATAGAGGAACTGCGCGACGCCTACGCCAAGTCCACCGACCCGGCGCGGCAGAAGGAACTGGCGGTGGAGATCCAGGCGCGGGCCATGGATATCGTCACCCACGGCAACTTCGGCACCTGGTTCAACCCGGTGGCCTACCGCGCCGACGTCAAGGGGATGATCAAGTCCCCGGTGCAGTTCTTCTGGAACATGGAAAAGGTCGAGGAGTGACGGCACCCTGTCCCGGCGTGGTTGCTGGCGCGCCGGGCGAGTTCTTTCCATGATCGTCTATATCATCCAGCGTCTGTTCCAGGCCGCCGCCGTGATGGTGGTGGTGGCCTTCGTCTCCTTCGTGTTGTTCAACTACGTGGGCGACCCGGTGAACAACATGGTGGGGCAGGAGGCCAGCCTGGAGGATCGCGAGGCGCTGCGCGAGCGGCTCGGCCTGAACGATCCGGTGCTGGTGCAGTTCGGGCGTTTCGCGGGTGGTGTCCTGCAAGGAAATTTCGGCATCTCGCTGCGCCTGCAACGGCCGGTGGAGGTGCTGATCGCCGAGCGCCTGCCCGCCACTTTGGAACTGGTGTTCGTGTCGGCGGTGTTTGCGCTGCTCAGCGGCATCGGCCTCGGGGTCTACACCGGATTGCACCGGGATTCCTGGATATCGCGGCTGGTGCTCACGGTGTCGCTGATCGGGGTGTCCTTGCCCACCTTCGTGATCGGTATCCTGTTGATCTATATCTTCGCCGTGACCCTGGGCGTGTTGCCCTCGTTTGGCCGGGGCGAGACGGTGAAGCTCGGCTGGTGGAGCACCGGCTTTCTCACCGTGAGCGGCTGGCAGGCGATCATTCTACCGTCCATCACCCTGGGGTTGTTCCAGCTCACCCTGATCCTGCGGCTGGTGCGGGCCGAGATGCTGGAGGTGCTGCGCACCGACTACATCAAGTTCGCCCGGGCCCGGGGCCTGCCCCGGCGGGTGGTGCATTTCGGCCATGCCCTGAAGAACACCCTGGTGCCGGTGATCACCATCGCCGGGCTCCAGGTGGGTTCGCTGATCGCGTTCTCCATCATCACCGAGACGGTGTTCCAGTGGCCGGGGATGGGGCTTTTATTCATCCAGGCGGTGCAGTTCGCTGATGTCCCGGTGATGGCGGCCTATCTGGTGATGGTGGCCTTCGTGTTCGTGGCCATCAATCTGTTCGTGGATCTGCTCTACGTGATGGTGGATCCCAGGCTGCGGGCCGATAAGGCGGTGGCCGCCGGTCGGGCGGTGTAGGGGATAGCTCATGCGTGCATTGCTCCGGCTCTGGGACCACGACCTCAGCTACAGCTTCCGCCGCTCGCCGGTGACGGTGCTGGCGGCGCTGATCACGTTGCTGTTCTTCGTGGCCGCCGCGTTTGCGCCCTGGATCGCGCCGTATGACCCCTTCAATCCCGCATCACTGGACCTGATGGACGCTTTCACGCCGCCGGCGTGGACCGAGGGCGGCAACGAGCGCTTCCTGCTCGGCACCGACGACCAGGGCCGGGATATCCTGTCGGTCATCATGTACGGGGCGCGGATCTCGCTGCTGGTGGGGTTTGCGGCGGTGATCTTCTCGATGGTGCTGGGGGTGTCGCTGGGGGTGCTGAGCGGCTACGTGGGGGGCTGGATCGAGACCCTGACCATGCGCCTGGCCGACATCCAGTTGACCATTCCCAGCATCCTGGTGGCGCTGATGGTGGACGGCTTGTCCCGCACCATGGTGCCCAGCGAGGTGCGCGAGGAGGTGGCCATCTACGTGCTGATCTTCGCCATCGGCATCTCCGACTGGCCCCAGTATGCCCGGGTCACCCGGGGCGCCACCATGGTGGAGATCCACAAGGAATACGTGGCGGCGGCCCGGGTGATCGGGGTGCACCCCCTGCTGATCATGTTCCGCCATGTGCTGCCCAACGTCATGGGGCCGGTGCTGGTGCTGGCCACCATAGGACTGGCGCTGGCCATCATCACCGAGGCCACGCTGTCCTTCCTCGGGGTCGGCGTGCCACCCACCACACCGTCGCTGGGCACCCTGATCCGCATCGGCAACCGGTTCCTGTTTTCCGGGGAGTGGTGGATCACGTTTTTTCCAGCGGGCGCGCTGGTGGCGCTGGTGCTATCGGTGAACCTGCTGGGGGACTGGTTGCGGGATGCGTTGAACCCCAAGCTACGCTAGCGCCTCGTCGCAGGGCGGTCCGATCACCACCCGAAACCCCCACATGGGAAAATTCCGGGCGCTGGGATTGAGCTGTCCCTGTCCGAAGCAATTGGCCACCTCGGGCAGATCGAACCACGAGCCGCCCCGGGTCACCCGGGTTCTGCCGTCCGGGCTGGTGAGGGTCCATTCCCAGACGTTGCCCACCATGTCGAAGGCGCCCACCGGACTCACCCCGTCGGGATGAGCGGTTACCGGGGTGATGCGGCCCTTGCCAGGTGGCCCCATGTTGGCCTGATAGCGGTTGGGATCGTCGCCCCAGGGATAGCGCCGGGGATCGGTGCCCCGCGCCGCCCGTTCCCACTCCATCTCGGTGGGTAGCCGGGCGGTGTAGTGGTCGGGTACGTTCTCCAGCCCCGGCCAGCCCGCCTCCCGCAGGAGATCGCTGAGCCACCGACCATAGGCCCGGGCCTCGAACCAGCTCACCCCCACCACGGGCAGCAGCGGATCCTGGGTTTCCTCGTCGTCCCAGCCATAAGGCGCCTGCCAACCCTTGTCGCGACAGAGTATCCAGCCCGCTGGATCCCACCAGCGTTCCTCCGCGTAGCTGGCGTGGTCTTTGAAACGGGCGTATTCCAGGCGGGTGACCGGGTACTGGCCGATCCAGAAGGGAGTCTCGATGCGGCGGGTTTCCGGGGTGGGGCCGAAGGGAAATTCGCCGGGGGGGACGGGGAGGAAACGGTCTTGATGGTCCATATCGGGATTTCCTGGGGTCATGGGAAACTGAAGGTCGAGAGGTTGGATTTTCCCACGGCATTGGGACCGACGATGAACATCCGGGGCTGGAGCGGTACATCCACTTCCCGGAAGTTCCGCCGGTTCTTGAGAATCAGGCGGGAGACGATCATAGTTCTACGACCTCCGGTCTCACTCCTCCAGCGTGAACCCCACCTTCACCGTCACCTGCCAGTGCGCCACCTCGCCGTTGTCGATATGCCCGCGGGTCTCGGTCACCTCGAACCAGCGCATGTTGTGGATACTCTTGGAGGCGCGGCGGATGGCGTTGCGGATGGCATCCTCGACGCTGGTGGTGGAGGAGCCGGTGAGTTCGATCTTCTTGTAAATGTGCTCGGACATGGATGCCTCGGCAAACGATGAGCGTGGGTTACCGTCGATGGCGGCTTTGGACCATCATAGGGATTCACCCTGTTGATTACCAACAACAGGGAAAGATTCGCTAACGTATGGCGATTGATCCGGATCGGGATCGCGATCTGGCCAACGAGGAGAGGGTGTGACGGCGCAGCACAGGGACTATAAAACGTATAACGAGGCCACCCTGCCAGGCTATCTCGTCGGTTTGCCGGCGGTGGTCCAGCGTCTGGGCGGTGAGCCCGGGCACTGGCGAATCCGGGAAGTGGGGGACGGCAATCTCAATCTGGTGTTCCTGGTCCACGGCCCGGCGGGTGGGGTGGCGGTGAAGCAGGCACTGCCCTATGTGCGGTTGGTGGGCGAATCCTGGCCCTTGCCGTTGTCGCGGATTCACTACGAGTACCTGGCCCTCACCGAACAGGCCCGTCATGTGCCGGGGCGGGTGCCCGAGGTATACCACCATGACGAATCGTTGGCGCTGCTGGTGATGGAGTTGCTGGAGCCCCATATCATCCTGCGCCGGGGTATGATCCAGGCCATCCGCTATCCCTGCCTGGTCGGGCATATCAGCGAGTTCCTGGCCCGCACCTGGTTTTTTACCTCGGATCTGTTTCTCGGCGCCGCCGACAAGAAAGCCGGCATCGCCCGCTTCATCGGCAACACCGCCATGGCCAGGATCAGCGAGGATCTGATCTTCACCGAGCCCTACTACCCCGCCCCCAACAACCGCTGGACCAGCCCGCAACTGGATGACGAGACCCGGCGGGTGCGCGGCGACCGGGAACTGAAAATCGCCGTCTCGGAACTGAAGCTCGCCTTCATGGGCAACGCCCAGGCGCTGATCCACGGCGATCTGCATACCGGTTCCATCATGGTCTGCGATGGCGATACCCGGGTTATCGACCCGGAGTTCGCCGGTTACGGTCCCATGGGTTTCGATCTCGGCGCGGTGCTGGCCAATCTGCTGCTGAATTATTTCAGCCAGGACGGTCATGCCGGCCCCGGCGATTCCCGGGAGGATTACCAGGAATGGGTGCTGGCGCAGGTGGTGGCGGTGTGGCAGGGGGTGGCCTGGCGATTGCGCCGGCTCTGGAACGAGCAGCACCGGGGCGACGCTTATCCGGCGGCGCTGTTCGGCGACGACCCGCTGGCCCGGGAGGCGGCCCAGACGCGCTTTCTCGCCGCGCTGTTCGCCGATGCCCTGGGTTTCACCGGGGCGAAGATGATCCGCCGCCTGCTGGGACTGGCCCACAATATCGATCTGGAGTGGATCGAGGATCCGGATCGGCGGGCGTCGTGCGAGCGGCGCGGTCTCAGGCTGGGCCGGGAACTGATGGTCCAGCGCCAGCGCCTCGGCAGTATTCACGAGGTGGCGGCGGCGGCCCGGGAACTGCGTCGGCGGGTGGGTTGATCAGGCCAGCGCGCCCGGTCTACCCAGCGCATAGCCCTGTCCCAGGCCGATGCCCAGTGCCTGTAGGTGTGGGGTCAGTGCGGCGTCCTCCACGCCCTCGGCCACGGTGGCGATCTCCAGCAGGCGCCCCACCTCCGCCAGGGTGGCCACCATGGTGTGGGCGATGGGGTCGTCCACCATAGCCCGCACCAGGCGTCCTTCCACCTTCAGATAATCCACCGGCAGATCCTTCAGGTGGGTCAGCGAGGACAGGCCACTGCCGAAGTTGTCCAGGGCAAAGCGGCAGCCCAGTTCCTGCAAGGCCGCCAGAAACCGGGTGGTACGGGACAGATGGCCCATGGCGGTGGTCTCGGTGATCTCGAAGATGAGCTGGCCCGGGTTCAGACCGTGGTGACGGATTTCCCGGTCGATCAGCGGGATCAGCGAGCCATCGTCCAGGGCGCTGGTGGACAGGTTCAGGGCGATGGTGCTGGCGCGACCATGGGCCAGATGCCGGCAACAGGCCAGGGCCCGGCGGATCACCCAGTGATCGATGGCCGCCATCACCCCGTAGCGCTCCGCTGCCGGCAGAAATGCCCCAGGGGGAATCAGCTGCCCATCCGTGCCTTGCAGCCGCAGTAGGATTTCCCAGTGTCGGGGCTCGCGGCTTGCCAGATCGACGATGGGCTGGGCCAGCAGGCAGAAGCGATCGTTCAGCAGCGCCTCGCGCAGTTCACTGGCGCGCAGGATCTCGGAGTGCTGACGCGCCGGCTCGCCCCCGTCACGCCACACATGCACCCGGTTGCGGCCCAGTTCCTTGGCGGTGTAACAGGCCACGTCGGCCCGGGTCATGGCCTCCTGGATGCCGCCGGCATCGGCGTCGAGGGCCACCATGCCGATGCTGGCCCCCACCTGGAACAGCCGTTCCTGCCAGAAGAACCGGTAGTCGCCCACCGTCGCCACCAGGGTCTGGGCCACCACCTCGGCCTTGTCCAGGGGACAGTTCTCCAGCAGCAGACCGAACTCGTCGCCCCCCAGCCGGCCCAGGGTATCGCGCTGGCGGATGCGGTGCAGCAGCAGGCCGGTGAGTTGCTGGAGCAACTGATCCCCGGCCTGGTGGCCGACGGTGTCGTTCACCACCTTAAACTGATCCAGATCCAGAAAACACAGGGCGTAGGGCGTGCCCCGGGCCTTCAGGCTGGCCAGGGCGTTTTCCAGACGGCGCTCGAACTCCTGGCGATTCACCAGCCCGGTGAGGGGGTCGTGGCGGGCCTGGTGGTGAATGCGCTCCAGCATGGCCTGTTCCTGGGTGATATCGCGGATCACCCCGCGATAGCCCTGGAACTCACCGTCGGGGCCGAAGATCGGACGACCGCTGGTACGCACGTACAGGCGTCGCCCGTCGTCGGGGCGGTGATGCACGCTTTCCATCTGAAACCGCCGCCGCGCCGCCAGATCCTCCAGATGCCGGCGCCACTTGTCGGGCTCCTGGCGGAAATTCTCCGGGTTCGCCGCGCCGCGCCGGTGTCCCAGTATCTGCGCCGGATCTCCGCCCAGTACCGGCAGGCAATGTTCCGAGACATAGATGTAGCGCAGTTCCGCGTCGGTCTCCCAGAACACATCGGCGGCCTCCTCGGCGAAATCCCGGAATCGCGCCTCGCTCTCGCGCAGGGCCGCCTCGGTGCGTTTGAGTTCGGTGATCTCGGTGGCCACCACCAGGGTGGCGCCGTCGTCCAGGCGTTCCTCGCGGATCTGTAGCCAGATATCCTCCCGTAGATGTACCTCCAGGGTGCCCACCGGGTGGCGGTGATAATCCAGGCGCTGGGCCAGCCAGGTTTCCCGGTCCGCCATGTCCTGGATCAGGCCGTGTTCCAGTTGCAGCTTCAAAAAGGATTCGAAGCCCATGCCCGCTGCCACCACGGCGCCCCGGTCCTGGAGCAATCGTCCGAACCGGCTGTTGTGGGCCACCAGCCGATCGTCGGCGTCGAACAGGGCGATCACCGTGTCGCGGATGGCCTCAATGGCCTGCGATAACCGGCTCTGGGCGGTGTGGGCCGCCTGCCTGGCCTGATGCAAGGCGGTGATATCGCTGCCGGTACCCCGGTAGCCCCGGAAGCCCCCGCCTTCATCGAACACGGGAATCCCGTTGACGCGCATCCAGCGGGAACCCCGGTGGGTGTGCTGGAGATATTCGAAGTCCCGGAACGGGCGGTGGGCGGCCAGGGTGGCCAGATGCGCGGCCCAGTCATCGGGATCGTCCCGGGTTTCGCCGAGTTCGGCGCGGGTCTTGCCCAACACCCAGCTACGGGAATAACCCACCTGGTTTTCGTAGTGGTCGGACAGCCAGTTGAAGCGCAACTCCTCGTCCATCTCCCAGAACCAGTCCGAGGCCGCCAGCGCGAAGTCCTGGAAGCGCTGCTCGCTGAGCCGAAGCGCCTGCTCCGCCCGCTTGAGTTCGCTGATATCCAGACAGATGCTGAGTACCCCGCCATCGGGCAGGCGCTGCTCGCGCACCTGCAACCAGATATCGCCGCTCCGTTGCATCTCGAAGCTGGCACCCTCGGGCTGGTGACGATAATGCAGGCGAGTTGCCCGCCAGGCGCTCTCCTGGCCCCAGGCCTCGGGAAAGGCGTGGCGGGCCAGCAGGGCATCCAGCAACTCGCTGAAGCGCATGCCGGGGGCCACGCTGACGCCGGCCTCGGCCTGCATCTCCCGGAAGCGACTGTTGTAGATCACCAGCCGGTCGTCGGCGTCGTACAGGGCGAACTGTTCCGGTACCGCCTCGATGGCCTGGAAAAAACGCGCCTCGGTGGTATGCGCCAGTTGCCGGGCCTGCACCAGATCGGTGATATCGCTACCGGTGCCCCGGTAGCCCCGGAAGCGGCCCGTGTCGTCGAAGATGGGGGTGCCGCTGATCCGCACCCAGCGCCGCCCCCGCGGGGTGTTCTGGCAGTATTCCAGGTCGCGGAACGGACGTTTTGCCGCCAGATCCGCCAGGTGCTGGCGCCAGACCGGGTCCTGGTTGAGCCCCGCGCCGATCTCCTCGCGGGTCTTGCCCAGATGATGCGACGCATCGAACCCGGCCTGGTCGCTGTAATTCTCCGAGGCCCAGGTGAAACGCAGGCTCGCATCCATTTCCCAGAACCAGTCCGAGGTGGAGCGGGCAACGTCCCGCAGCCGGGTCTCGCTCTCCCGGAGTGCCTGCTCGCGGCGCTGGTGGTGGGTGATATCCCGGTAGATCAGCAGTACGCCTCTGCCCTCGGGCAGCGGCTGGTGGCGGATCTCCAGGACCAGCCCATCGTGGCGGGTGCGCTCCATGACGAAGCTGTCTGGCCGGCGGGTCAGACGCAGTCGCTCGGTCACCAGGGCTTCCACCTCGCCCGGTCCCAGATCGCCGCGGCGGGCCATGAACTTCAGAATGGGCCGCAGCGGCGTGGGCAGGGACTCCACCAGCGTTGCCGGCAACTCCAGGAGCGCCAGGATCTGCGGATTATAGGCCACCACCCGTAGCTCGCTGTCGATCATCACCACGCCGCAATCGAGGCTCCGCAGCAGGGGCTGGAACCAGTCCTCGACGCTATGCGAGATAGCCATTGGTCTGGCGCCTATGGATGGGGCGCGTCGGGAAATAACGTTCTCAGTCCCTCCCGGGACGCCTCGGTGATGCCCCGCTCGGTGATCAGGCCACTCACCAGCCGCGCCGGGGTGACGTCGAAGCCGTAGTTGGCCGCCGGGCTGATGTCGGGGGTGATCTGCACGGTCTCGATACCGCCCCTGGCGGTGCGCCCGGTGATGCGGGTCACCTCACTGGCGCCGCGCTGTTCGATGGGAATCTCCCGGACCCCGTCGTCCAGGGTCCAGTCGATGGTGCTGGAGGGTAGCGCCACGTAGAAGGGCACGTTGTTGTCCCGCGCCGCCAGCGCTTTCAGGTAGGTGCCGATCTTGTTGGCCACATCGCCCCGGGCGGTGGTGCGATCGGTGCCGACGATGCAAAGATCCACTTTACCGTGTTGCATCAGATGCCCGCCCACGTTGTCGGCGATCACCGTGTGGGGCACGCCGTGGTGGCCCAACTCATAGGCGGTGAGCGAGGCGCCCTGGTTGCGCGGGCGGGTCTCGTCCACCCACACATGCACCGCCAATCCCTCGTCGAAGGCCCGGTAGATGGGCGCGGTGGCGGTGCCCCAGTCCACCGTGGCGAGCCAGCCGGCGTTGCAGTGGGTGAGCACGTTGACCGGTTCACCGCCCCTGGCGGCGCTGATCTCGCGCAGCAACTTCAGACCATGGTCGCCGATGGCGCGGTTGGTGGCCACGTCCTCGTCGCAGAGTTCGGCGGCCCGTCGGTAGGCGCGGGCGGCGCGCTCGGGCGGCGCGGTGTTGGCCAGGATCGCCCGCATCTCGTCCAGCGCCCAGCGCAGGTTCACCGCCGTGGGGCGGGTGGCCAGCAGTGTCTCGTAGCTTGCCTGGAGGTGGTCGTCACCCGGGTTTTCCCGCATGGCCAGGGCCAGCCCATAGGCGGCGGTGGCGCCGATCAGGGGCGCGCCGCGCACCTGCATGCTGCGGATGGCGTGGGCGGCGGCGTCGCGGGAGTGTAGTTGTTCCACCACCAGTTCGAAGGGTAGCCGGGTCTGGTCGATGATGGCCACCGACCAGCCGTCCTCGGCCACCCAGATGGTACGATAGGGGATTGTATCGATCTTCATGACTTGCCTTCAGGGACTACAGCGCCGGGGCGTTGGGCTTGAGGGTTTTGCTGTGGAGAGTACCATAGGGCAGTCGACCTGAAGACACCCGTCCGTCAAGCGCTGTCAAGCCTGGACCATGATCCACCAGCATCACCGGCGCGGTTGAACTCACGGGTTTTGCCAGGGTACCAACCCACTGCCCCCACGATGGTTTCCGGAAATCTCTACCGACCCTATGGCTGAACAAACCACCCCCACTGGAATGCCCGATACCTCGGTGTCGGTGCGCGATACCTTCGGCTTCGACAACGACATGCGGGTGCCGGCCTTCAGCGAGCACTCCGAGCATGTGCCGGAGGTGGACCCGAGCTATCATTTCGACCCCGAGACCACCCTGGCGGTATTGATGGGTTTCGCCTTCAACCGCCGGGTGATGTTGCAGGGCTACCACGGCACCGGCAAGTCCACCCATTTCGAACAGGTGGCGGCACGCCTGAACTGGCCGCTGATCCGGGTGAATCTGGACTCCCACATCAGCCGCATCGATCTCATCGGCAAGGACGCCATCGTGCTGCGCGAGGGCATGCAGGTCACCGAATACCAGGAAGGCATCCTGCCCTGGGCCTTGCAACGCCCGGTGGCGCTGGTGTTCGACGAGTACGACGCCGGCCGCCCCGACGTGATGTTCGTGATCCAGCGGGTGCTGGAGGTGGAGGGCAAGCTCACCCTGCTGGATCAGAACCGGGTGATCCGTCCCCACCCCGGTTTTCGGCTGTTCGCCACCGCCAACACCGTGGGCCTGGGCGATACCTCCGGGCTCTACCACGGCACCCAGCAGATCAACCAGGGCCAGATGGACCGCTGGAACGTGGTGGCCACATTGAATTATCTGCCGTTTGCCGACGAGGTGAAGATCGTCCACGCCAAGGTGCCGGATTTCCAGGTGAACGGCGACGGCCGCCAGGTGATCGAGTCCATGGTACGGCTGGCCGAACTCACCCGCAGCGGCTTCATGAGCGGTGACCTCTCCACCGTGATGTCGCCCCGCACGGTGATCACCTGGGCGGAGAACACCAAGATCCTGGGCGACCTGGCGCTGGCCTTCCGGTTGACCTTCCTCAACAAGTGCGACGAGATCGAGCGGGCCACGGTGGCCGAGTACTACCAGCGCTGTTTCGGGGTGGATCTGCGGGAGGCGGCGTTGAATCCCGCCAGCGCCTGAGGGAATAACCCGTGGCCAGCAAAACCGACGACGAACTCTCCCCGGCGGAGGTCTTCAAGCGCGCCACCGCCAACACCGTGCGTACCCTCAGCGGGCGCGAGGATCTGGCGGTGAGCTTCGGCAACGAGGCCGCCAGCGGTGGCGCCGAGAGCCTGCGGATCCCGGTGCCCGCCGGCGGACTCAAGCCCGACAACCGGGTGATGGTGCGCGCCGCCGCCGACTCGCTGGCCCTCAGGCTGCGCCACCACAACGCCCGCTCCCACCGCCGCAGTAGCCCCAACGACGCCACCGCCCGGGCCGCCTTCGAGACCCTGGAGTGGGCCCGCTGCGAGGCCCTGGGCGCCCGCCAGCTGGCCGGAGTGGCGGAGAACCTCCAGGCGGCGCTGGCCGAGCATTGCCGCCGCCAGGGCCTGGATCAGGTGGGCGAGCGCTCCCAGGTGGCGGTGGGCGAGGCGTTGCGGCTGCTGGCCTTCGAGTCCTTCACCGGGCGCCGGCTGCCCGACAGCGCCCGCAAGGCCGTCTCTCTGTGGGAGCCGTGGCTGCGCGAACACCTGGGCAGTGCGCCGCTGGAGCGTCTGGCCGGCCTGCTGGACGACCAGAAGTCCTACGGCGAGGCCTGTCGGCAGTTGCTCCGGCAACTGGAGTTGGACGTGGAACTGGATCGGGAGGAGCAGGAGACCGAGCCCGAGGACAGCGACGACGACGACACCGAACACGGCGCCGACAGCGGCGAGGAGGAGGCCCGCAGCGGCGAGCGCGAGCAATCCTCCATTGAGCAGGAGAGCGGCGAGGGCGAGACCAGCACCAAGGATTCCCCCAGCGAGGTGTCGCCGGGCCAGGACGCCGACGAATCCGATAGCTCCACCCCGTGGCGCTCGGCGTTCACCGGCGAGGAGGACTCCCGGCGCCAGGGCTATAAAGTGTTCACCGCCCGCTACGACGAGGTGGTGGAGGCCGATGCACTCTGCGAGCCCGAGGAACTGGATCGCCTGCGCCAGCGCCTGGACCAGCGCCTGCAACACCTCCAGGGCATGGTGAGTCGGTTGGCCAATCGCCTGCAACGCCACGTGCTGGCCCAGCAGACCCGGGACTGGGAGTTCGACCTGGAGGAGGGGATCCTGGACGCCCGGCGTTTGCACCAGGTGGTGGTGAATCCCACCCTGCCGCTGTCCTTCAAGCAGGAGAAGGACATGCGCTTTCGCGACACCGTGGTGACCCTGCTCATCGACAACTCCGGCTCCATGCGCGGCTGGCCCATCACCGTGGCGGCCATGAGCAGCGATATCCTGGCGCGAATTCTTGAGCGCTGCGCCGTGAAAGTCGAGATCCTCGGCTTCACCACCCGCGCCTGGAAGGGCGGCCAGCCCCGCGAGCGCTGGCTGGAGGCCGGCAAGCCCGAGCAGCCGGGGCGGCTCAACGAGTTGCGCCACATCATCTACAAATCCGCCGACGCCCCCTGGCGCCGGGTGCGGCGTAATCTCGGCCTGATGCTCCAGGAGGGTATCCTCAAGCAGAATATCGACGGCGAGGCCCTGGCCTGGGCTCACCAGCGGCTGCTGGTACGTCCCGAGCAGCGGCGAATTCTCATGGTGATCTCCGACGGCGCTCCGGTGGACGACTCCACCCTGTCGGTGAACTCCGGGGATTATCTGGACATTCACCTGCGCCAGGTGATCCACGATATCGAGACCCGCTCGCCGGTACAACTGGCAGCCATCGGCATCGGCCACGACGTGGCCCGCTACTATCGCCGGGCGGTGACCATCGCCGATCCCGAGCAACTGGGTCCCACCCTGCTGGCCAAGCTCCATGAGCTGTTCCAGGAGGGGCGGCATGGTCGCGGCCGGGGTCGGGCCGCGCCCGTACGCCAGGGACGCTGACGGCACAGCCGAGGGAGGACGGAGATAATGCACGGCATGGAGGCGCTGGCGGCCAGCCGGGCACTGCTGGAGTCCACGGTGGTCGACAGCGCCGCGGTGCTGGCGGGACTGTGGGTGCTGGGTGTGGACTTCGCCCAGGGCTACCATCTCGGTCGCCCCCAGCCGTTGGCGCTGCTCACCAGTATTCTGCCCCCGAACGTGGCCTGATGGAGAATGCCCGATGACCCGGCACAAGACCCTGCAACCGTCCACCGTCACACCGCCGTTTTCCCGCTACAGCCATGGCGTGGAGGTGGCACCCGATGTCCGTTGGCTATACATCTCCGGTCAGGTGGGGGTGCGGCCCGACGGTGCCATCGCCGTCGGCAGCGAGGCGCAGCTGGAGCAGTGTTTCGCCAATCTGCTGGCGGTGTTGAGCGAGGCGGGGATGGGGCCGGCCAGCACCTTGCTGGTGATCTCGGCGCTGGCCCATCCGGATCTGCTGGTGGCGGTGGAGGCGGTGGCCGCCGCCTGAGGCGACGGCACCGGGTTGACTTTAGCGGGAGGGGGCGGGCGGCTCGACGCTGTAGTCGTAGAAGCCCTTGCCGCTCTTGCGGCCCAGCCAGCCGGCCTCCACGTACTTCACCAGCAACGGCGACGGCCGGTACTTGGGATCGCCCAGGTCCTGGTGCAGCACTCGCATCACCTCCAGGCAGGTGTCCAGGCCGATGAAATCCGACAGGGTCAGCGGTCCCATGGGATGGGCCGCGCCGAGTTTCATGGCGTTGTCGATGGAGGTGACGTCGGCGATGCCCTCCTGAAGCGCATAGCAGGCCTCGTTCAGCATCGGCACCAGCATGCGGTTGACAATGAAGCCGGGGAAATCCTCGGAACGGGCCACGACCTTGCCCATCTTCTCGGCCACCGCCAGTGCCGCCTTGGCGGTCTCGTCGCTGGTGGCGATGCCGCGGATCAGTTCCATCAGCTTCATCATGGGCACCGGATTGAAGAAGTGCATGCCCACGAAACGATCTGGCCGGGAGGTGTAGGCGGCCAGCCGGGTGATGGACAGCGAGGAGGTGTTGGAGGCGATCAGACCCTCGGGTTTCAGCGCCTCGTCCAGGGATTTCAGGATCTTCTCCTTGATGCCCTCGTTCTCGGTGGCGGCCTCGATCACCAGATCGCACTGGGCCAGTTCGTTCATGGCCGTGGTGGTGTTGATGCGCCCCAGAATGGCGGTCTTGTCGGACTCCTGCAGGTTGCCCTTCTTGACCTGCCGGTCCAGGTTCTTGCCGATGCTGGCCACGCCCTTCTCCAGGGCGCTGTCGTTGATATCCAGCATGGTGATCTGATAGCCGTTCTGGGCGGCCACATGGGCGATGCCGCTCCCCATCTGGCCGGCGCCGATGATTCCGATGGTCTGAATGGACATGGTCTCGGTCCTTGTTGTGGGTGAAGAGTGGAGGGATCCGTCACGGGGGGTGCCCGGGGCGCGCGGAAGCCGATAACAATATGTTGCGCCGCAACGTAATAGTGTAGGCCATTCCCGCCCCGGGTTCATCCTCGGCGGCGAGCAACCCGGCGGTACTGACAGGGTCAATGACTGGAACCGACGGATCCACACGCCCCGTTCGTTACCACCCAGCCAGGAGACCATACCCATGAACCAGCCCCGCCATCAGGATCTCGACGCCCTGTTGACCGCCGCCAAGGATGCCATCACGGTACTGCGCCGCAACGCCGAGCGACTGGAGGCGGCGAGCCTCGACAGCGAACCGGAGCGCGACGCGGTGCGGCGCCTGAACATGGCCGTGCAGATGGTGGAATTCGCCCATCAGCCCCCCGATCCCGATCGTTACTACGAGGGCTGAAGCACCGGCGCGTTAGGTCCAGGAACGACTTTTCCCGTCAGGCCCCGGCTGTCCCGGAGGGACACTCCCCGCTCCCGCAAATCCGGGGTTTTGGCCTGATCTGCCCCACCGGTGACGGGGCATGCAACTTGCAGATTTCCCCTGACGGCAGTTTCTGCCGACTCCCCACATGGACTTCAAGACGAAGGGACGCCGAATGGCCAACCAGGAACACGTGGCGCTACTGGACCGGGGCGTCGACGTATGGAACGAATGGCGCGAACGGCACCCCCAGCTGCATCCCGATCTGGACGGCATCAATTTATCCGGCACCGATCTGCATGGGGTGGATTTCGCCGACGCGGCCCTGAACGGCGCGGATCTGCGAGGCGCCAATCTGAGTCGGGCGATCCTCATCCGCGCCTCCCTGAAGGAGGCCAATCTGCGCGACTGCGACTGCCGCCGGGCGAATTTCTACAAGACCGTCCTCGGCAAGGCCTATCTGGCGGGGGCCAATCTCAGCGACAGCGTGTTGATCGAGGCCAACCTCATCGAGGTGAATCTGGAGGGAAGCGTGCTCCACAAGGCGGTGCTGCGCCGGGCGGTGCTGGGCAAGAGCATTCTGGTGCGCAGCAGCCTGCTATCGGCGGATTTGCATCGGGTGTTCGCCAGCCGGGCGGATTTCAGCCGCGCCGATCTGCGCGAGGCGGATTTCTACAAGGCCAATCTCAACCGCACGGTGTTGTTCGGCGCCAATCTGCGCGAGGCGGTGCTGAGTGGCGCCAATCTGCGCGAGGCGGATCTGCGCGAGGCCGATCTCTACAAGGCCACCCTGCACAAGGCCAATCTGTTTCGCGCCAATCTGAACGGCGCCGATCTGCGCGAGGCGGTGTTCATCGAGGCGGATCTACGGGAGGCCGAGTTGCAGAACACCAACCTCGGCGACGCGGTGTTGATCCGTGCCTCACTCAGTGACTACTGAACCGGTGGTATGCACGCGAATAGTGCAACCAGTTATTCATTTTTTGACAACTAACTGATAAAAATAATAATTTCTCTGTGGCACATGGCTTGCTGAAAAGCGCCACTGGATGGTCTACCCTTGTCAGGGCATGACGACCGAAACCTTATCCAGTGGAGTTTTACCCATGCGTTTCACCTTCCGCCTGTGTTCTATCCTGCTGGCGTTGGCGCTCGGCCTGCCGGCCCTGGCCCAGCAATCCGGTGGCACCCTGATCGCTTTGGTGCAACCCGAGCCACCCACTCTGGCCTCCTACCTGTCCACCTCCGGCCCCATCGGCCAGGTGTCGGCGAAGATCTACGAGGGGCTGCTGGAGTACGATTTCAACCTGGATCCCAAGCCGGGTCTGGCCAAATCCTGGGAAGTGAGCGAGGACGGCAAGACCGTCACCTTTCACCTGCAAGAGGGTGTCACCTGGCACGACGGCGAGCCCTTCACCAGCGCCGACGTGAAGTTCTCCGTGGAGGAGGTGCTGAGCCAGGTGCATCCGCGAGGCCCCAACACTTTCCGGGAGCTGGAATCCATCGACACTCCGGACGAGCACACCGTGGTGTTCAACCTCGCCAACCCCGCCCCCTACATGATGCGCGCCCTGTCCGGTTACGAGTCCCCCATGGTGCCCAGGCACCTGCTGGAGGGCACCGACATCCGCGACAACGATCTGGCCAACGATCCGGTGGGCACCGGTCCCTTCGAGTTCGTGGAATGGGCCAAGGGCCAGTACATCCGTCTGGATAAAAACGAGGACTACTGGCGCGACGGGCTGCCCTATCTGGACCGGGTGGTGCTGCGCTTCATCCCCGACGCCGCCACCCGCACCGCCGCCATGGAGCGGGGCGAGGTCCACATGGCCGCCTTCGGCGCCTTGCCCAACGTGGACGTGGTGCGGGTGCGCGAGCAGGACGGCATCGGCGTCACCACCGACGGCTACTCCATGATCAACCCCATGGCGCTGCTGGAGCTGGACACCACCCAGCCGCCGCTGGACAACAAGCTGGTGCGCCAGGCGATTGCCCATGCGATAGACAAACAATTCATCATCGACAATATCTGGTTCGGCTACGGCAAGCCCGCCACCGGTGCGGTATCGTCGAATTTCGCCTCCACCGGCCTCTACAATCCGGAACTGCCCCAGTACGACGGCGGCTCCGAGGTGGCCAACCAGTTGCTGGACGAGGCCGGCTTTCCCCGGGACGAGAACGGCGTGCGGTTTTCCATCATGCACGACATCATCCCCTACGGCGAGGAATGGCAGCGCCTGGGCGAGTACCTGAAGCAGGCGCTGGGCGATGTGGGTATCGAACTGGAGCTTCGCTACGAGGATGTGCCCACCTGGTTGAAGCGGGTCTACGGCGACTACGATTTCGCCCTGAACAGCAACTTCTTCTACCAACTGGCCGACCCCTCCATCGGCGTGGATCGCCAGTACCACAGCTCCCAGATCCGCCAGGGCACGGTGTTCGTGAACTCCAGCCGTTACTCCAATCCGGAGGTGGACGAGTTGCTGAACCGGGCCGCCATGGAGTCCGATCCCCAGGTGCGGGCCGAACTCTACCATCGCTTCCAGGAGATCGTGGCCGAGGATCTGCCGGTGATTCCGCTGTTCGAGATGGAGTTCGTGGTGGTCTACGACGAGCGCTTCAAGGATCTCATCGCCAGCCCCCTGGGGGCTTACGGAAACTTCGCCGAAGCCTGGTTGGATGAGTAAGCGCACCTCGCTCCTCTTCTCCCCCCTTTTCCAAAGGGGGGTCAGGGGGGATTTCCCATGACCCCCACCCTGGGTCGCCTGCGCTACGTGGGCCGCCGCCTGCTCCAGGCCATCCCCATCATCGTCAGTATCGTGGTCATCAACTTCCTGCTGCTGCAACTGGCCGAGGGCGACGCGGTGGACGTGCTGGCCGGCGAGGCGGGTTCGGCCACCCCCGAGTACATGGCCGAGCTTCGCGCCAAGTTCGGGTTGGACCAGCCGGTGTATGTGCAACTGCTGGTGTACCTGAAGAACATGGCGTTCCTGGATCTGGGCTATTCCTTCCGCCACGACATGCCGGTGATAGAGCTTATTCTGGACCGGCTGGGGCCGACCCTGATCCTGATGAGCACCACGATTTTTCTCTCGGTGGGCGTGGGCTCATTGCTGGGTTTGCTGGCGGCCACCGGCCTGAATACCTGGCGGGATAACCTCATCAGCGTGCTGGCGTTGGTGTCCTACGCGACACCGCTGTTCTGGGTGGGGCTGATGCTGATCGTGGTGTTCTCGATCCATCTCGGCTGGTTTCCCACCTCCGGCATGGAGACCATCGGCGCCTTCTACGAGGGCTGGGATCGAGTGCTGAACATCGCCCATCATCTGGTGCTGCCGGCCGTCACGTTGTCGCTGTTCTATCTTGCCCTCTACGCCCGGCTGATGCGCGCCTCCATGCTGGAGCAATCGGGCATGGACTACGTGGTCACCGCCCGCGCCAAGGGGTTGACCCGGCGGGCGATCACTTTTCGCCATATCCTGCGTAACGCGCTTCTACCCGTGGTGACCATGGCCGGGGTGCAGGTGGGCAGTATCATCGGCGGCTCGGTGGTGGTGGAGTCGGTGTTCGCCTGGCCGGGGCTGGGGCTGCTGGCTTTCGAGGCGCTGTTTTCCCGGGATCTGAACCTGCTGCTCGGCATCTTCTTCATCTCCGCCTGCCTGGTGGTGCTGGTGAACCTGCTGGTGGATCTGATCTACGGTCTGCTGGACCCGCGGATCGAGGTGCGTTGATGAATTCCCTGATGGCTTTCTGGCGGCGCTTTCGCCGCAACCGCTCGGCGGTGCTGGGGCTGGTGATCCTGGCGCTGGTGATCCTGATGGCGCTGGCCGCGCCGCTGCTCTACCCGGAGGATCCCTTCCGGCTGGCGGGCCGGCCGCTGACGCCGCCCTTCAGTGGGGATTTCCTGCTGGGTTCGGACACCCTGGGCCGGGACGTGGCCGCCGGTATCGCCCATGGCGCCAAGACCTCGCTGCTGATCGGGTTGCTGGCCACCGTGGTGGCGGTGGTGATCGGGGTGCTGATGGGGGGGCTGGCGGGCTATTACGGCGGCTGGATCGATGATCTGCTGATGCGGGTCACCGAGATCTTCCAGACCATCCCCAGTTTCGTGTTCGCGATTTTGCTGGTGGCCATCCTCAAGCCCTCCATCCAGAGCATCGTCATCGCCATCGCCGTGGTGTCGTGGCCGGCGGTGGCGCGCCTGGTGCGCGGTGAATTTTTAAGCCTGCGCTCCCGGGAGTTCGTGCAGGCCTGTGTGGGCATGGGGATGCACGATGGGCGCATCATCTTCGCCCAGATCCTGCCCAATTGCCTGTCGCCCATCATCGTCGCCTCCTCGCTGATGGTGGCCACCGCGATCCTCATCGAATCGGCCATGGCCTTCCTGGGCCTCGGCGATCCCAACGTCATGAGCTGGGGATTCCTCATCGGCGCCGGGCGTACGGTGCTGCGCTCGGCGTGGTGGGTCTGCGCCTTCCCCGGCATCGCCATCCTGCTCACGGTACTGGCCATCAACCTGGTGGGGGAGGGGCTGAACGATGCTCTCAACCCTCGTCTGCGGGAGCACGCATGAGCGAGCCACTGCTGGAGATCCGCGATCTCCATGTGAACCTACCCACCGGCGCCGATCGGATCCACGCCGTGGAGGCGGTGAACCTCAGCCTCGCCCCTGACGAGATCCTCTGCGTGGTGGGAGAATCCGGTTCCGGCAAATCCCTCACCGCCCGGGCGGTGATGGGGCTGCTGCCGGAGCGGGTACGGGCCACTCAGGGGGAAATACGTTTCCTGGGCGAGGATCTGCTACAGGTGAGCGAGGCGCGCATGCGGGCCATCCGTGGCGACCGTATCTCCATGATCTTCCAGGAGCCCATGACCGCGTTGAATCCGCTGATGACGGTGGGCCAGCAGATCGACGAGGTGTTGAAGATCCACAGCGACCTGTCCCGCCGGGCGCGACGCGCGAGAATCGTGGAGTTGTTCCAGGAGGTGCAACTGCCCGACCCGGAGCAACTGGTGGACAGCTACCCCCACCAGCTCTCCGGCGGCCAGCGCCAGCGGGCCATGATCGCCATGGCGCTGAGCCTGGAACCCCAGTTGCTCATCGCCGACGAGCCCACCACCGCCCTGGATGTCACCACCCAGGCGCAGATCCTCAAGCTCATCCGGGAGCTCCAGGCCCGCCATCACACCGGCGTGCTGTTCATCACCCACGACTTCGGGGTGGTGGCGGAGATCGCCGACCGGGTGGCGGTGATGCAGCACGGCCGGTTGGTGGAGACCGGCAGCGCCAGCGAGGTGTTACACCATCCCCGGGAGCGTTACACCCGGGAGCTTCTCGCCGCCGTGCCCTCCCTCACGCCCCGTCCGCCCCGGGTCACCGACGGGGAGACGGTGCTGGACGCGAAAGCGGTGGTGAAGACCTTCCGGGTGGGCAGTGGCCTGTTCGGGGGTGGGCGCGTGGTGCCGGCGGTGAAGCAGGTGAGCCTGGCCCTCAAGCGCGGCGAGACCCTGGGCGTGGTGGGCGAGTCCGGCTCCGGCAAATCCACCCTGGCCCGCTGCCTGATCCGCTTGCTGGACGCCGACGACGGGCGAATCATGCTGGGCGATACCGACCTCCGTCCCCTCACGGCCCGGCAATTGAAGCCCCACCGGCGGCGCATGCAGATGATCTTCCAGGACCCTTACAGCTCCCTGAACCCCCGCTACACCGTGGGTCGGCTGATCAGCGAGGGTCCCATCACCAATGGCGTGGCCGTGGCCGACGCCCGATCCCGGGCCCGGGAGTTGCTGGAACTGGTGGGGCTGGAAGCCCGCGCCGCCGAGCGCTATCCCCACGAGTTCTCCGGCGGCCAGCGCCAGCGCATCGGCATCGCCCGGGCACTGGCCTTGCAGCCGGAAATTCTGGTGGCCGACGAGCCGGTGTCGGCCCTGGATGTATCGGTGCAGGCCCAGGTACTGGCGTTGCTGGCGGATATCCGCGAACGCTTCCAGCTCTCCATGCTGTTCATCACCCATGATCTCCGCGTGGCCGCCCAGGTGTGTGATCGCATCGCGGTGATGCGCCACGGCGAGGTGGTGGAGCACGGCCCCACCGCCGAGGTGTTCGCCAACCCGCAACACGAATACACCCGCCAGCTATTCGCCGCCGTGCCGGGGCGGGACTGGCAGCACCACGAACCCCTGCCGGCGCGGGTGGCCTCCCCATGAGCCGGTCGGGAGGTACCGAGGAGGAGCGCTTCTTCCAGGAACTGGAAGAACGTCTGGCCGCCTGTAGCGCCGAGGATCTGCGCTACGTGTTCCGGGAACTGTCCCGTTACCTGCCGGAACAGGTGCGCACCAATCTGCTGGCCATCCTGGTGCCGGGCTGCGCGGTGCTGCCGCCCACCACCGAGGCGGTGGAGCCCGAACCCCCTGGCCCGGAATTGCTGGAAAATATCCGGGATCTGCGGGTGCGGCTGGAATCGGATATGGAGAATCCCGATTACACCTACGAGGACGAGGACGAGTACCGGGAGTACATGGCCGACGACTCCCTGGGTCCCTACGAGGACTATCTGGACGAGGTAGTGGATTATTTCATCCAGACCCGGGAAGCGCTGGCACAGGGCGAGTCGGCCCTGGCCCGGGACGCCTACCAGGCGCTGTTCGAGATCTGCGCTCTGGAGGATGAATACGGGCGGGGCTTGCATCGCTCCTCCCTGCCCCACGACCAGATCGACGTTGATCGCGTCGCCCTGGATTATCTGGCCCTGGTGTATCGTCTTGAGGAGCCGGCGGCCCGGCCCGGGGCGTTCCACGACGCCCTGCAACAAATCAGCGGCTGGTGCTTCTGGCAGGCCGACAAACCCATCGTCACCGAACTGTTCGCCCACGATCCCGCGCTACCCGATCAGGCGGCGTTCCTGGACGCCTGGATCCAGTTCCTGCGATCCCTGGAGAGCCGTCAGACCGATATCTGGCTACGCCAGGCGGTAGTGCTGCACCGGGGCGTGGCGGGGCTGGCCGAACTGGCCCGGGAGGAAGGCGAGCGCCGTCCCCATGCCTATCTGGACTGGTGCCAGGCGTTGCTGGCCGAGCATCGTTACCCGGAGATGCTGAACACCGCCGGGGAGGCCCTGCAACGCCTGCCGGAAGATCTCGCCATCCGCGCCGGGATCGCCGACTGTCAGGACCGGGCGGCGCGGGAACTGGACGATGGCGAGGCGCTGCTACGGGCGCGCTGGCAGGCGCTGCTGGCCGAACCCCGCCTGGCACGGCTGCTGGCGCTACATGAGGCCACCGCCCCCGGGGGCCGTCAGGCACTGGCGGTAGAGACCGTCGGGGCGCTGACCCGTCTGGACCGGGAGATGTCCGGGTCACTGTCGGAACTGGATGTATTGAACAGTTATGATCGCCCGCCGGGACTGGAAAGCCGCCGCGAACCCTCGCCGCTGTTGCTGCTTCAGGCCCATCTGCTGACGGGCCGGATGGACCAGGCGCTGGCCTTCACCCAGCAGCGTCGCGATGAGAGCCGGTCGGGCAAGAGTCCGCTGGAACTGCTGACTTTGACCGCTCTCCTGACCCTGCTCGGGGGTCATGCCACGGCGGCCTTGCCGCCCAATCTGCGAGTGCTGTGGCAGGGTTATGATGGTGGGAGCAGCTATCCCTGGCTATTCATGGAGTCCGGGTCCGGGGTTTACGGCACCCCGATGGTGCAGCCTTTCCAGGATGTTTGCCGGGAGATCCTGGCCGGGGTGGATCCGGATGACGAACAACGGGCGCGCTATCTGGACTGGTGCCTGGATATCACCCGGCAACAGGTGGCGCAGATCGTCGGCGGTCAGAACCGGCGCTTTTATTCCCAGGCCGCCACCCTCACCGGTGCCTGCGCCGAGATGCTGCGCACCGCCGCCGGGGAAATCCAAGCCGACCGTTTCGTGGCCGAAATTCGCGAGCGTTATCCCCGCCATCGGGCGTTCCAGAGCGAGTTGCAAGAGGCACTGAACAGGCGCTGAACCGTCGTCCGGGATCGGTCTCAGCAGCCACCCCGGGGACTGCGTTCCACCGCCAGCCCGAACCGGGGCCGGAGCCGGGTGCCCACCACGCTGCCCGCGAAACCCGTCAGCGCCCATAGCCAGCCGTGCAGGCTGCCCGAGCTGATGCCGCTGTAGTAGGCGCCGATGTTGCAGCCCGAGGCGAGCCGCGCCCCGTAGCCCAGTAATAATCCGCCGAGGATCGCCGCGGCGAGTTGACGCCCGCCGATCCGCCAGCCCGGGGAGAATTTGCCGGCCAGACCCGCCGCCAGCAGCGCGCCCAGGATGATCCCGAGATTCATCACCGAGGTACTGTCCGCCAGGATGGAGCGGGCCAGCGCCGCCTCGCTCCAGTAGGGCCACGCCGTGATGTCCCAGCCCAGGTTATAGGCCGCCTTGCCGCCCCACAGGGCGAACGCCGCGGTGATGCCCCAGGGCCGGCCCGCCACCAGCAGTGTCGCCATGCTGAGGAGCGCCAGCGCCAGCGCCCCGGCGGGGAGCGGCCACGGTCCCCGC
>JGI12109J20283_10379732_pt1 | contig 28049 bp, 16 predicted proteins | sample ElkSlonscriptome_12_FD_20283 | JGI IMG/M metagenome (IMG submission 20283)
GAGATACCCTTGACTGCGGCTTCCCAGACCCCGATTGGGCTCCCCGAGCCCGCTTTTAGCTGCTTGCTCTGCTCTTCTCTGCCCTCTTCTTTCGATTTCTTCCCTTCTCAATCCTTGCTCGGTCCGCAGTCTTATGCGCCAAAATATCCCTAAGTTATAATAGGATTGTAAGTTATATTGGTTCTAGTCTAGACTCAGTTACAGTCATTTCCTTAATCGGGCGACCGAGGCCAGCGGTCCGGGCAGCCAACGAGTAGTATCTGGAGTCCTAATAGCGGGTAGAAAGCAGTAGAGATCGTTACCGAGTAGTCATTAGAGCGAAGTAGTTCGTGTTGTAGGTATCAAGGGAAACATTGCGATCTGAAATCCACGGAATTCGTCGCAATGCATAAACCTCGAATCCTCTAGCCATTTCGGGTTTGTGTGGCGCTATAACAATAATCGTTCACCCGGAGAGTGACATGCATCGACTCTACTCAGTAAGGAACTCCATCAAGGCTGCCCTGACAGCGAGTTGCCTGATTCCCCAGTTTACCCTCGCCCAAACTACAGACAATGGCTCCAACGACATAGAAGAAGTCGTGGTTACCGGGTCGTTCATACGCAACAGCGCATTCGCCGAAAATTCCCCGGTAGACAATATTTCCGGGGCGGACCTGTTTGAATCAGGTACTCCTAACATCGGCGAATTCATTCGCGATCTCACCTACACTCAAAACACCGACGTGGTCGGCAACCCTTTCGGCGGCACGGGCGGCACGGGCGCGGCATTCAATCTACGCGGTCTCGGTGAAAATTCAACACTGACCATGGTTGACGGTATGCGCCTGCTGGAACCAGTCCTGGTGCGCAATCTCCCGCAAATCGCGATTGATCGAATGGAACTGGTATTGGACGGCGGCTCGGCGCTCTATGGTTCGGACGCAGTGGCTGGCGTTGTCAACATTATTCCGATCAAGGAATTCAATGGTTTCAGGAGCCAGGTCTTCTATCAGGTGCCGGAGCAAGGGGGCTTTGAGGAAATGAACGCCTCCTTCCTCTGGGGCGCATCGCTGGACAGGGGAATCGAGTACGTCGGCGCACTGGAAATTAAGCGCAAGACCGAATTAATGATGTATGAGCGGCCGCGTGAGATGCAGGTGTCCGCCACCACGGCGCCGTCGGGAAACCCAGGCTCGTTCGTTGAAGTGGTGGGGGCAGATCCCGGCATTAATATTCGTGGCAACCACAACGGAACCCTGCAGGTGGACAACGTCCTCACCGACCCCAGCTGTGAGACGTTCAACGAAGGTTATCCCTCCCAGGGCACGGGCCCCAACGCCATACCGTCAGGACACCAGCTACCGGGAGGGCAATGCTCTTGGCAATGGACTCTGCATCACTCCTATATGCCGGAACGTGACGATTACAATCTTTATCAATCGTTATCGATTGATGCCAATTGGCTGCGACTGAGCGGCGATCTGCGGCTGAATTACATGGCACGACCGCAGCGACAACTCGCCATTCGCTCTTACGGTACTAACGACCGCTCTGTAGCACTGATTCGGGCCGATCACCCAGCCAACCCGTACGGGGTCGATGTGTCTCCCTACTCCTGGCACGTGTTCGCAGATGCTTTTTCGGTGCGACCCTCGGTGCTCGACGACAATAACAATCGACACAACGACGCCAGAAATTGGCTTTACGCGGCAAAAGTAAAGGCCGAATATGATATTGCCGGATCATGGACGGGAGTGACGACCTATGGCCAGCAGGAAGAGGGCTATATGTATGACTACTACACCGTGCCAACGGAAAAATTGCAGCTGGCGCTGAACGGCATGGGCGGGCCCAATGGGAATGAATGGTTCAACCCGTTCGGATCCGCCGACCCAAGGTCGCCCTATTATGATGAATCAACCGCCAATTCCCGAGAATTGACTGAGTGGCTATGGTATCAAAACAGCGGCTTCCGGCCATTACGGGATACCCTGGAGGTTTTCGAGACCGTCGGTTCCGGTGATCTGTATGAGTTGCCCTTCGGCCAGATTCAGATGGCAATCGGATATCAGTGGCGAGAAAAGATACAGCGAACCTTCGAGGAACCTTCCGTCGCGCGAATCCCGGGATTCGACTATGTGCGCACACCGATGGACTCCGAGCTACCAACGGATCAGATCTACAATTCGGAAGTCCACGCCACATTTCTTGAGATCCAGACACCGCTGTGGGAGAACGTCGATGCCCAGTTCGCGGTTCGCAACGAGGTGTTCGATACCTTCAACCTGGTAGCGACCACGCCGAAGGTTTCCCTTCGCTGGGAAGCACATCCCACCCTGGCGCTACGGGCCTCATGGGGAGAAAGCTTTCTGGCACCCACGCCTTTCGATGCCCGCCCGTTCATACCGGACCAGAATTGCTTCGAGACCTACACAGGCAAAGACCTGATCACCGATACGGACCTGGCCGGGGGTGTTTATTGCAGTTCAGGCAATCAGGCGCTCCAGCCGGAGACTTCCGAACTGATCAACGTTGGCTTGACCTGGGAACCTACCGGTTTTCTCGACGGACTAGAGCTTTCCATCGACTACCAGGAAATCGAATATCAGGACCGAATTCGAGCTCTGAGTGCCCAGGACACGGTGCAGTTTCAATTCGACCAAATGCTGGCGGCAACAGGGCAAACGGCTGCTAATTACGATGCCACCCCCGGCTCACCCAGTCGTCAAAAAGCAGATGCCTGGCTCGCCGCATTGCCCCCAGCCGGCCCCTCAGGGAACAAGGTCTCACGTTTCTTCACCGGCGAGGTTGAAAAAATTTATGTGCAGCCCGCGAACATCAGCTCGGTGTGGATCGACGCCATGGACCTCAACGCCACTTACACCTTCAGCACTCAAAACTGGGGCACGTTCTCCGCAAGAGCGCAGGTCACCCACTACCTTATGTTCGACTATGAAGACTTGACCGGCGGCAGGAAGGAAGGGCTGGGCCAACAGAATGCACTGACCGGAATCGTACCGCCATTGCCTGATACCAAAGCCAATCTGATCCTGAGCTGGCTTCGGAATAACCAGAGCGCCTCCTTTTCCACAAATTATTGGAGCGAAATGAAGTATGACGGCTTTGTGATCGACTACTACGGCGACATTCGACCCGGTGGGCCCTTGCAAAGACCTGACATCATCGAAGGTGAGGCGGTCTCCAATATCCGCTACTCACACCAGTTCGATGATTTATTCGGACAGCAGATCCGATTCTCTGTTGGCGTCAACAACCTGTTCAACGAGTTGCCGCAGCTACTGCCCACGTTCGGTGGTTTCGAGTCAAGACTGACTACGCCATGGGGACGCCAGTACTACGCGTCCTTTGACTGGACCCCGGGGCGCTGATGCACTGAAAAGCAGAGCGACTTTGAATCGGGGTTAAAAGCTGGGGTCCATAAAAAACTAACGCGAGCGGCGCCAGTCCCAGGGAGGAATGGGATCGGCGCCAGCCCATAGTCCAACGCCAGCTTCCCGGGCACTCCGCTGCGCCTTGCGCAGCTTTCCGGCATCTCCGGCATAGCGCTGGTACCACCAGGCATGCCCTTCTGCGACCATGCTCACATTGATGTTTTCATTTTGCAGTTGGACCGTTCCTACGAAGCGATCATAGGCGTCGATGTCCTCTACGGTCACGAAGACAGTCTCGCGCAAAATTTTATTACGCAAAGCACGTGTCGCCTCGTCTCCATGCGCCTGGTTGTACTCAGGCGTATCGATACCGAAGAGCCTTATCGGCAGTGTCATGCCTTTGACCCGTAGCTCGAACGAATCACCATCCATCACATCAACCACGCGACCAACCAGTTCGAAACGATCGCTGTCGGAGCCGAATAGTCGCGACAACAGCGTTTCCGGGCGCTGATCATCGACCCACGCGTCAGCGCTGGCCCCTTCTTCGAGTCCCGAACTGGGCTCGGCGCTCGGAGCAAATTCCGCTTGATACTCGCTCCAGCGCGAGCGAAGCGCTATTGTCACTGCCCTCAGGCGTGGACCCAATTGATCCGCCCAGCCAATTTGCCCGCTCGTGTCATACTGATAAGCACTGAATCCAATGACTGCGATCAGGCCGATTAAAAGCACATTACGCATAATGGTTAGTTCGGCTCCAATGCCTCAAGAGAGGGGTCGGAACAAATTGCCTGCTGGAACCCGACAAACGGGGTCAGAACAAATTGCTATTAATTTTGGTTATGAAAAGCACACTGAAGTGACTACAATGGAATGTCGCGTTTTACTTTAAGATGAACCTGCAGTATCAGCCTTTGACGCCCTGCCTGCGACGTGATCACCGCGTGCGCTAAGCGCCCAGCAGCGTTAGCGTCTGAGCGCCAGTACAATAAACCTGCAAGTTATAGCCGGAATCCGGAATTGTCCAGTTCCACAGCCGCTCGAGACAGGAGATTCACCATGGCTTCAGGAATCCAGGGAAAGCTCCCGGGCTGATTTCATCGCCCTCTGTCCTGGGTTGAACAGTCCGCACCTATGCCGCGAGTTCTGAGCGCGATCAAGGCGCAACCCCCAATAATGGCAATAGTTGGCCTGACCACCCGTGAATTATCGTGATGCTCGATCCAGAGGAGCCACAGTGTAGCGGCCCAATCCGTTCCTGTTATAAGATCGCGTCTAGATCTATGTATCTATAGGGCGCGAACAGGCCCGTATCCTGAATCAACTCCAAGTCACCGGGTCAGTCGCTGGAATCGCTGGAAACGTCGGCGACGGATCAGCTTTGACTTTCCTATCGAGTTTTAACGAAGCTTGCAGGAACAATTAATGAGTAATCTGCACAATTCTCTGAAGCGGGTTCCGAAGTCGGCCTGGTGGATATCTGCTTTGCTGCTTTCCTATGCACTCCTTGGTTTCTTGCTGGCGCCCTGGCTGGCTGAAAGGCAAGTGCGAGGGATCCTGGACGAACGCCTTGCTCTGACCACAGAAATCGAATCGATCTATTTCAACCCCTTTACCTTCTATGCCCGGATCGACGGACTCAATATTGCCGACCAGGATGGTGCTCCGCTGTTGCAGACAGGCACACTGATCGCCAATTTCCAACCGACGCGACTGCTACTCTTGCGCCTGCAGTTTGCCGCACTATCAGTTCAGGATTTAGACTTTTTTTTCCAGCGTAATCAGGAGGGACAGGACACTCTCTCGCAGCTGGCCCAGGCCTGGGCGGCAACGGCACCAACAACCGCAGCCGCGGACCCCGAAACCGAGCCCGAAGATGACCAGGGTGGACCGGTTCCGATACAGATTGACGACATCATTCTGGCAGACCTGAATTTTCATATTCGCGATGCCGTGCCCGCTACTGTATTCGAATCCAGCCTTAGGTTGGCAGAGGCGCACATCAGTGATCTTTCCACCCTGGCGGACCGGGAAGGAACTAACGCTTTGTCTATTGAATTCGAAGATGAGGCACATCTGGACTGGGACGGTGAACTGCAACTCAATCCACCATTGTTCAGCGGCCACCTGAACCTGGAAAACTTTGCCCTGGGAGTCGTCAGCCGCTACCTGCAGGACCAGCTTCCCTTTGCACTGGAGAGTGGCCGACTGGCCGCCAGTTTCGCCTATGCATTCGATCTTTCCCAGCCAGAGATGACAGTTGAGTTGGACCAGATTGATGTCTCCATTGACGACTTGTCAGCAGTACAGGATGGCAGGGAAATGCCTTTCCTTAATGCCGATTTAGTGCACGCCGACAACGGCCGACTGCGCATTCCTGCCAACCAGATCGAATTGGATAATCTGCAGTTTAATCAGGTGGAATTAACAATAAACCGCGAAACCGCTGCCACTTCCAATATTCAGGAAATGATTGCAGCGATGTCGACAGACGCGGTAACTGAAGCCCAATCAGCCGCGGCTGGGGGTTCGCCGCCATCGGCTCCCTGGGAAATCAGCCTGCTGAGCCTGGTGCTGGACAGCAACCGGATTACATTCAATGACGCTTCCCTGGAGACACCGACAACCCTGGGCATGCTTCTGGATCTGGAATTATCTGATCTGAGCAACCAGGAAGGCGCTCTATTTCCATTGAATGCCAACCTCCAGGTTGACTCCGGAGGCAACCTGGAGGTGCAAGGAGAATTGGGCGTGCTGCCGGTCCTGAACCTCAACAGCTCAGCATCGCTACAAGAACTGGATCTGACTGTACTGCAACCTTATATCAGCGAATACGCGTTCGTTGAGCTGCAAAGCGCGCTGCTCGATTTGGACAGTGAACTGCTCATTGATGCGGACGAAGCTTTCGCCTATCGCGGCGACCTCAGGCTCAGCAGCCTTTCCGTTCTGGATCAACAGCGACAGGAAAACCTGGCGTCAATGGAAACATTGACCATTTCAGAAATTGATTATTCCGTGGCGGAGAACGCTCTGGATATATCTGAGATACTTCTGGACGCGCCCTTTGCTAGAATTCGGATCGATGAGGACGGCAGCACCAATGTTGGCCGTGTGGTCAAGCCCTCAACTGAGTCCAACGTCGAGCCTTCACCGTCACCAGAAAATGAACTGATCGATACAGAATCGGCGCCCATACGAATTACCGTGGGCCGCATAGCCCTGAGCGACGGCGGTTCTGATTTCACAGACCTGGATTTACCGATTCCATTCAATGCAGATATCCGCGAGCTGACAGGAACTGCAGAGGGCTTTTCTGCGCCGTCGTCGCAGCCTGTCGAGTTTGTCCTTGAGGGGAACGTCGATGAGTATGGACTGGTGGAGCTCGATAGCAGTTTTAATCCTTTTGATATCAGCGAACAGAGCCAAATCGACCTGCGCTTTCGCAATCTGGATCTACCGCCATTAACGCCCTACACCATCAAATTCGCCGGCCGGGAAATTGCCAATGGCAACATGGAAGTGGATCTTTCCTACAATCTTCAAGACGGCCAACTTACTGCCAGTAACCAGGTTCTATTACGAGATCTGCGCCTGGGTGAACAAGTAGATAGTCCGGACGCCATGGATCTGCCGCTGGATCTGGCGTTGGCCCTGCTTAAGGACAGCAGAGGCGTAATTGATCTTGCGGTGCCAGTGAGCGGCGACGTGAACAGTCCGGACTTCGACATTGCTCCGGCGATACGAGGAGCGATTGCCAATGTCTTGACGAACATCGTTTCAGCACCATTCCGGTTGTTAGGATCACTAGTCGGTGGTGGTTCTAATAATGACGTTAGCAGCATCCAGTTCAGGGTCGGAAGATCAGACCTGGCTCCTCCCGAGCGACAGCTGCTGGAACGGCTTAGCGAAGCCTTGATCCAGCGTCCCGAACTGGTTCTGGAAATCCCACTGCTGCGCACCGAGGCAGATCGTTTGGCGCTGCAAAGTCAGCTGCTGAGCGAAACAATCAATGCCCGCATCAGTGCGCTGCCTGAGGGCGAAGCTTCACTGACGGACCAGCGCCTGGCAGTACTAGAAGCTCTCTACCAGGAAGCCGGCCTGTCACCATCGCTGGAGGTTGTGCAGTCAGAAAACAATATCGAGACTTCAGTCCCTAATCCTTTAACCGGTGAGCCGCTGGTGTCTGAACAACTGGACGTTCAGGGCTATATCAACGATATCAGGGACCGCCTTGTTGCAGTCGAACCGGTGCCCGAGACGCAGCTTGACGAATTGGCGGCGGCGCGGGCTGCGGCCGTGCAGGACTTCCTTATGGCCGGCGGTCAGTTGAGCCCAACCCAGCTGCAAACCACTGCACCGCAAACCGCCGAGCCTGATGACAACGGTTGGCTGTTGATGGAATTCGGGCTGGGGACTCTCTAAAAACTCCTGGCATTGCTGTCCCACAAATGATTCCACAGAAATAAGTTTACAGGCTAAATGCAAGGGATGCTCTGATGGAGTTAGACATGAAACAAGGTAATTCAGTACACCGCAGCGAACTTCGAGGCCAGTTAACTATGGGTTAACTATGGGTTAACTATGGCCCTGGCAACAAACCAGGGGCGCTCGGCAGTTAGCTTGTGTCGATGCAATCTAAGGACCTAAACTGAAAGGCGAAAAATGACCGCTGTTCAGGGCATTTTCCACAGTGAAGGTACCCCGGAGGGGAGTGGTCCACAGCGGTACAAGCTAACCGTCGGGTGGACCATTCGAAGCTGCCCTTGCGCACTGCGAAAAAGGTCTTTCACTGTGGGACAGCAACGAAATCCTGTGATTTTTTAAGCGCTCTGAGAGAATCGCTGCGTTTGATAGTAGACAAGCGCTAGGCGATGCCATCGTCGCTCGAATGCTAGGCGGTGAAATACATTTCTGAAGCGGAACCTGCAGCCTCAAGTTGACGGCGTTTGTCAGGGACGGGTCTCGGTTTTCAAGGCAGTGGTCTACGGTCGCCGATGCCCAGACGCTCAAGATTAACGGTAGCGGCGTCATAGTTTGTGCGAGCAAGCCGGGTCTCGAGTTCAGCACTGAGCAAGGTGACACGCGCATCGGCTACGGCCTCTTCGCGCACGTTGACCAGAAAGAAATCGCTGGCGCCGCTTTCGAAGCGAACTACCTCCGCGGCTCGCAGTAACTCAGTCTGCTCTACTTGCTGCTCCGCCAGGTCAAACAACTCGCTCGCGTAGCGCATATCCACCATCAAGTTCCGAATTTCAATGCGAATCTGGTCTTCCTGGAGCTGCTGCTCTGCTCGCGTGGCGTCAAGCCGGGCCAGCGAACGCTGCAACCTGCCCCGCGCTCCGCGTCGCTGTAGTGGTATGGAGAAGGTAACACCGACGACCGTGTCAGTGGAGTCGCGTGACACTCCCCCCTCTGCAATCGAGCCAAGACCCTGCTGCACTTCAACGTTTAGATCAAGTCGCGGCTTGAGCTCGTTCTCCCTGAGTGCGAGTCGGTTGGTTTCCTGTTCGATAGCGTTTCTCAGCAGAGCGAGTTCCGGCCGCGTATCCAGAGCACTGGAAATCGCCAATCTATCGTCGGCAACCGGTAGCTGATCTGTCTCGTCAAGTGACATACTTTCGGGAAGCTGCGCCTCTGTAGGCACGATTGGGGTTCCACTCCCGTCGCGATAAAAAATTGACAGCGCGTTGGCCGCTGTCGCCAGATCGCGTTCGGCGCTGGTGACGAAGGTCTGGCGACGGGTGATGTTCTGCGCGTTCTCCGTCAACACAATACTGGCAATGGCGCCACTACTGCTTTGCTCCTGCAGTGAGGTCTGTCTGTCTTCCGCAAGCCTGAGCAAATCCTCATACACGCCCAACTGTTGACCGATGGCAACCCAGCGCCAATACGCCTGCAGTGTGCGCTGTTGAACACCGATTCTTGTCAGCAGCAGGTCGAGTCCAGCCCGCTCCAGGTTTAACTGTGCGTCGGTCAGTGCAAAGCGATTTGGGTCGATGTCACGGTCACGCATGAGCGAGAACAGGGCGCCGATCCTGAAGGCCCCGCCGGTATTGGTGAAGTATTCATCCTCATAGATCGGGAAACTACCGTTCGACAGCTTATAGCCGGAATACAGGTTGCCGCCAAGCCGCCGGAAAGGTTGCCTGGCCGTCGTCTCAACCGCCGAACCATCATAGTAGCCGCTGAGCCGACTGAATCCTCCGGTCTCGAAGACGATATCGAACGCCCCCTCCGCTTCGAGAGTCTGCGCTACCGCCTCGCGGCGCGATGCCAGCGCCTGAATGATCGATGGATAATGGGCATTCGATGATTCCAGCAGGTCCTCGGTCGTCAGCGGTATCGGCTCCTGCGCCAGCATCGGCAACGCCAGCACCAGGCTAATAGCTGCGACTATTATTCTGCTGTCAGTCAACGTGAGCTGCCCAGTTGGCCGTTGGACTGCGTCGTCGCTGGAGTACCCGGCAACTGCGCCGGGAAGTTATTGAGCCGGCGCCATATCTCGTAGCCTACCGTGACTTCCTCGAGCAGCACCCAGCCGCGCGCGCTGGAGCCGAAGCGAACGAAGCGGCGGTCGGGCCAGGCGTTCGGATCATCAAGGTCCTCGTTGACAAGTATGCGAAAGCGCCCGGTCTGCGGATCTGCCGATGGATCGACGGCGGCAACAACACCGCCGAAAGTGCCGATTGCCCGCGACGGCCAACCGCTAAATTGAACAACGGGCCAGCCCTCAAACTGGAGGCGCACCTTGGCGCCGGGACTCACAAGAGCCACATCGCGCCCATCAATAAACATCTCCACTGCGCGGGTCGCATTGTCGGGCACGAATGTCGCCACGACATCGCCGGCATTGACGAAAGTGGCGATATCGCCGGCAAAAACTCTAAGGATGATGCCGTCCCTTGGTGCTCGCACCGTCTGTTCGGACTGTCTCGACATGCTGACATCGAAGCGGCTGATTTCGGCAGCGGCTTCCGCGACCCGTGAGCGAAGCTCTTCAACACGAATGCTGGCCTGCTCGTACTCGCGCTGTGCCGCAAGCCCCTGATCAAAAAGCTGTTTCATGCGCCGCATGTCAATTTGCGCTGTCTCGACGGCGGTTTGCGCGGCGTTCAGTCTGGTGACGATTTGGTTGCGCTCCGCCTCCAGCCTGGCAATCAGCTGCGGATCCACGTCGGCAATACGGACAATAGGGTCGCCCACCTGCACATGGCTGCCGTCTTGCACGAACCATTCGCGAATGCGGCCCGACACCAGCGCATTGACATCCTGCAAGCGGTCATTGGGATTCAGAGCGGTGACGCTGCCGAAACCACTGGTCGTCTGTACCCAAGGCACAAGCGTTAAAAACGCTATTGCCGCGAATACCGCAATGACAAGTATCCAGCTGACAACGCGCGCGGGCTTGGGTACTTTGTGCCGCGCCAGCGTCTTGAAACGATTAAGGTCTTCCTCTCTATGCATCAGATTTTCTCAGCAGCCTGGCGGCCAAGCTCGGTAAAACTAGTGCAGGGCTCTCCAACTGCCGCCTCACACAGTTTTTCAAATGTTGGGTACATAGTCTGGTTAGTATTACCAAGATAAAGATAGTGGTCAAAATCGAGTGCGCGGGGTCTGTTAGAAAAATAGATTATTGTCGTCTCGCGATCTTCCTGGAGCGCGGTGAAAGAGCGCCTCATCACGTCATCCGCGATCGTGTCAAATAACTGGCCGAGCACCAGCACTACCGGATCCGCAATTATCGACGAAGCAAGTTTAAGCTGCATAGCCTCGGTAATAGTCAACGGCCAGCCAGTTGCCGCTATCCGGGTATCGAGCCCGTCGTCAAGTTCAGAAATAGTCGACTCCAGGTCGACAATGCTCAGCACTTCAATGATTCGCTCTGGCGAGGCTTCACCACTCAGGTTCAAATAGTCGCGGATAGTCATTTCCAGCAGATTCGGTCGGTCAAGCACGATAATGTGCTGACGCACCTCGTGGACCCGGATGCCCAACAAATCCTGACCGCCGAGGGTAATATAGCCCGAGATTGGCTTGTTATGCCGCTTTAAAAAATCCGTAAGCTCGCGCTGTACGCCGTGGGTCTCGGCGGCGCCGAGTACCAGCGCATTATTCGGGATGGTAAAGTTCAGCGTCGCAATGTGATTGCGGGCGACGCCCCGCGCATTGACGAAAGTAAGCTCCGAATTGTTGATTATCCGCTTTTCGCCGTCGGCAGCCTCGGCCTGCTCAACGTCGTAGAACATGCACAGCTCCTCAGCCGCGGCGCACATCTCATAGAACTGCTCGATATACTGGCCCAGCTGTGACAAGCCAAAAAAAGTTGCCGACAGGACCAATTCGGCCGCAACCAGTTGGCCCAGACTAAGTTGCCCCTGGATAACGAGCCATCCCCCCAGCCCGAGCAATACCGCACTGCCGGCCGCGTAAAGCAAAAGCAGGCTCAGGGTTTGACCGAAATAATGCCGGAAATGCTTCTCGTACTTCACCATATATTCATGGGTAACCTCTTCAGTACGATCCAGTGCTTCGGCGATGTGTCGCTCTGATTTGAAAAACCCGTTCGAGGCACCGAGACCATCAACCCAGGCGGCGGCAGCGTGTTTTTTGTGAGACAGCTCGACTGCGCTCAGAATCGCCCGATGACCCCAGACAGCCCATATGACGTAGAGCAGTCCGACAACGACGAGCACGAATGCGAACAGCATAGGATGATACAGAGAGACGAGAATAAAACCCGCAATCGCCTGCAAGACAATCGTGAACCCTCCGACCAGAATGCTTGGCATAGTCCGGATAACAATGAGGATGTCGAAGTAGCGGTTGAAAAGCGCACCTTTCTGGTAATCGTGGAAAAACGGGTTTAACGCGTAGATTGAGCGCAGGGAGATTTCTGACATCATGCGCGCATAAAACCGCCGGCCGAAAATGTCCATCAGATGTATCCGCAGGGCGTTCAGGATTGCCGCAGTGAGTAACAGCCCGAAAAGGGACAACGAGAGCACGAGCAGCGGCGTTGTCAAGCCGGTGTTCGCCACAGTGTTAACAACCATTTGCACTGCGATTGGCAGCGCCAGGGAAAGCAGGCTGATGCCGATCCCGTATATGATAGCCAGCGTGTAAAACTTGCTCTCCGGCGCGAGAATGAGCTTCAGATAGCCGTATACTTCGGAAACGGTAATCTTGTGGGGATGAGCCTGATCGACCATGATTTCTCCGGGCGGCGGATCCTGCCGCGCCAACTTAACGTTCAACCTAGGATGTTTGTATACTCGATTTTACTGTAATGCCGTTCAGCTAACGAAGGCTTTGCCACGAGTCGTTTCAATCATCAACCGCCGTGCTGCGGGCGGGTCTTGCAACCAACGACCCATTACGACACTCAGCTTCAATCGGTTTCATGCAGCGGGCATGAAAGCTAAATTTGGAGCCATTGATTAGGCGATTGCGATTACCCGACAACAGCGACTCAGGCCGGGGCATGACAGCTAAGGACCAAGCTGATCAGGCTGGATTGAGTCAATACTCGACTAGGCGGACGCGGTGAGGACAAATTCGTCGCGTCAATGATTAGCGACTGCAAGGCTCGGAATCGTCGCCCTCAATAGGCGGCATGATACGATTTGTAACAGCTCGGGATGTTCCCGGCGATAGAGTCATTATACAATATTGCGTCTTTATGAGCCGTATATGATTATTCCGACCCTGCAGGAGTAGCCCATGGATCTCGATCCGCTCATGTTGGCTCGCCTGCAATTCGCGGCTAACATCAGTTTTCATATTCTCTTCCCTACGATTACCATCGGCTTAGCCTGGATTCTGCTTTACTTGCGGGTTCGCTACACCCTCAGCATCGATGTCGACAACAACGGCGGCGATGATCACTGGGAATTCGCCTATTACTTCTGGGTCAAGGTTTTCGCACTGACCTTCGCTCTCGGCGTCGTATCCGGTATCACCATGAGCTTCCAGTTCGGAACCAACTGGCCCGGGTTCATGGAGCAGGCGGGGAACATAGCGGGTCCGCTACTGGGCTATGAAGTCCTGACCGCTTTTTTTATGGAAGCGTCCTTTCTCGGCATCATGCTCTTTGGCAAGCGTCGGGTCAGCAATCGCATGCATTTGTTCGCTACCGCCCTGGTTGCGATTGGAACCACCATATCCGCATTTTGGATATTGTCACTGAATTCCTGGATGCACACACCCGCTGGTTATGTGATCGATGATGGCGTGTTTCACATCGATAGCTGGATGGACATCATTTTCAACCCGTCCTTCCCCTACCGGTTTTTGCACACTCTTCTCGGCTGCCTGCTGACGGCGGCTTTCCTGGTGGCAGGAATCAGCGCGCATCGATGCCTGCAGGGAGTGGATGGTGCGGGCACATGGCGCGTCATGCGCACGGGTATTGTGCTCGCCGCCGTTGCAGCTCCGCTGCAAATAGTTGTTGGCGATCTGCATGGACTCAATACTCTGGAACACCAACCAGCGAAGATCGCCGCCATGGAGGCAGTTTGGGAAACACAGGCTGGCGCACCTTTTGTCCTTTTCGGATTGCCGAACGCGGAATCTCGCTCTAACGACCTGGCCCTGGCTATTCCCAATGCCGCCAGCCTTATTCTGACCCACGAACTCAGCGGTGAGGTACGTGGCCTCAACGAATTCGAAGGCGAGCACCCGCCGGTGGCTACCGTGTTCTGGTCATTCCGCATCATGCTGGCGGTTGGCGTCGCCATGCTGGTGGTGAGCTGGTGGGCCGCCTGGACTCTGCTGCGCAAGCGGGACTGCAGTCGCCTGCTGTTGCGAGTGCTGTCGTGGATGACCTTCTCCGGATGGGTCGCTGTCGTGGCTGGGTGGGTGGTCGCGGAGGTCGGTCGTCAGCCCTGGATTATTTATGGCCAGCTTCGCGTCGCCGACGTGGTGGCAGCGCACAGTGCCGGTACCGTGCTCACAACCTTGTTAACCTATGTGCTCCTCTATGTTTTTCTTCTGGTGTCCTATATTTATGCCCTGCGCTATCTAGCGACCAAGCCGGCTCGATCGCTGTCGGAACCGGGACTAGTGCCAGGTTATGCGGCCTGAGTATTGAGTCATGGCCGAGTGGTTACCTTTGTTTTTTGTCTTCACTATGGGTCTGGCACTGCTGATCTATGTCGTACTGGATGGCTACGACCTGGGTATCGGCATCCTGTTGCCGCTTGCCGATGAGCAGGAAAAAGATGTCATGATCGCTGCCATCGGGCCGTTCTGGGACGCCAATGAAACTTGGATTGTACTGGGGGTAGCAATCCTTCTGGTGGCTTTTCCACAGGCACACGGCATAATTCTCAGTCAACTCTACCTCCCGGTCACTCTGATGCTGGTTGGACTTATCCTGCGTGGAGTGGCGTTCGATTTCCGGGTTAAGGCAGGAGCAGACAAGCGCGTGCTCTGGAACAACCTGTTTTTCCTCGGTTCTATACTGGCGGCGCTTTGCCAGGGCTGGATGGTGGGCGCCTACATTACCGGATTGACCGCTACCGGTGTCAGCCTGTTGTTTTCTTTTCTGATCGCCCTGTCGCTGCCAGCGCTCTATGTCATGCTCGGTGCGACCTGGCTTATGGTCAAGACCGAGGGTAGCCTTTTCGACAAAGCCATGAATTGGGCCAGGGCCGGTGTGCTGCCGATGGGGCTGGCCTTGCTATTGGTTTCCATTGCAACACCACTGGTCAGCGATCTGATCGCCGCCAAGTGGTTCACCTTACCCAATGGCATAGGACTGATGCCAATTCCCCTGACCACCATTATTGCCTATGGTGTCATAGTCTGGATGTTGTTCCGAGGTGGGCGCTTTCGTCAACTGCGAGGCTATGGAAGAATCCTGCTGGCCGCTCTGGCCGTTATTTGTATCATGGCCACACTCGGGCTAGCCTACAGTCTGTTCCCGGACATTATACTTGGCCAAATGACTATTTATGAGGCTGCAGCATCGACCGCGTCACTGCAGTTTGTCTTTGTGGGCACCATAATCACCCTGCCGGCGATTCTGACCTACACCGTATTTGTTTACCGCGTGTTCAGCGGCAAGCTGAGTTCTCTGGACTATGAATGAGTGGTGACGAATGAGTGGTGACTGCCTGCATCAATCAAGGCCGAGCGCTTGCAGCAACTTATCCTTAATGAAGCCTGCGGGATCGACTTCAGGGCGGGTTGCATCATGCGCGTGGGTCTTGCTCCGTCGCCAACAATTCCGCGAACAGCGAATGGTATTTTTCCACCATTGCATCCATTGAAAAATAATCGTAAACGCGCCTGAATCCTGCCTCTGCGAAATCCGCAGCTTTTGCCGGATCTGCCAGCAGGGTATTAATAGCTTCAGCGAGAGCGTCCGCATCATTCGGCGCGATCAACAACCCGGTTTCTCCGTTGACGACAATGTCTTTGATGCCACCAACTGCCGTCGCAACCACAGCTTTCTTGCAGGCACCCGCTTCAACGAAGACCAGACCGAAGCCTTCTTCAATGGAGGGTTGGACGAAGAGATCGCAGATATTCAGCCATTCGATGATATTGTGAGCTTGTCCCAGCAATTTGACGCTATCTGCGACGCCTAACTTTTTAATCTCGCGATTGAGTCGCTCATAATCTTCATTGGTCCCATCTCCCGCAACCACCCAAATGACGTCCGGGAATTTCTCAAGCACCTGGGGCAGTGCCTGCAGTGTAATCTGGTGGCCCTTGATAGGACCCAAGTGCCCAATGGACAACAAGATTCTCTTGGCCTGGAGTCCGAAATCCTGCTTCAGTCTCTGTATTTCCTCCGATGGCAACAACTGGAAGGAATCAAGGTTTATGCCTCCATGTATCAGCGTTGTTTTCTGAGGATTAATATTCAGATTTGATTGAATCAAGTTCATGCGGTCATTGGAGATTGCGACTGCCCTAGTCAGTAACCGGGCCAACAGGCGTAACTTCCAGTGTCGTTTGAAATAGGAAAGGTCGGATCGGTGATAAGTGCCAACCACAGGAACTTTACAGATTTTTCCAGCCAGACCACCGTAAAAGTAAGAGCCCTCGCAATGAGCGTGGATCAGTGCTATGCGCTCACTCTTTATAAGTCTTGCCAGGCGAAGCAAATACTGCAGATCCAGTTTATTGCGACGCTGTAAATCCAGCCAATCGACGCTGCCCTGATATCGGGTCTTTACCCAATCCGGCACTGGCGTCATGGACAGGACCTTGACCTCCCAGCCGTGGCGTTTGAGGCCGATTGCCGTCTCGGCGATGCGCTTGGTCCGCCCGCCTTTTTCCATACCCTGTGCTAGCTCGAGTATCTTGTGTGCCATTTAAAAGGCTGTCCCTGTAATGTCAGTCTGCAGCTTGCATCAAGGCGATGACAATGCTTTTACTCCGCTAGTCTGTACCTCTGATTCCGAGGCTCGACCGCAGACTTAAACCGGTTTGTCGGTTGCCTGGTTCTTCATCCCAAGTGAGTTGTTCGTGGTCTATAAAGTCAGAATTGCAGTATGCGGGGGCATTGGCTGGACAAGGGACGATCTTTCAAACTCTTACGAGTCCTCACAAATCTTTACTAGCCTTAACGCATCTGGCCGATCTACCGCACTTTCAGAAGCTAACGACCTTAACACCTCAATTGTACAGATAATCCCAGGTTGAGACGACACTCGCATAAGGATTGCAGAAGTTCCTCTTAGCTGGAAAGTGACGGGTTACAGTTGCCTCTTAACATGGCTCAAACCGGCCGAGTCGATAATATTGACTAACTTCCTGGAACCTAGCTGAGATCTGTTTAGTTCCCAGCCTGAAGAGATTCCGGCTCGATTGCTCGCAGTGCAAGCCCAGCGAGTAGACAATAGATTCACTAGAAAATTCCATAGGCACGCTCGACACTGGCACTCCTCGCGCCGAAAACATCTCACGCTTTACGCAACCAGCCTGAGTCTGCAGAGTCTCTACCGGCAGCGCTTGCAACACCGTGCCAGTTGCTGGTCGATCTCTATCCGGCCGGGCCGTTTCCTCCGCGCACTACTTGTTAACTGGGCCGACATGACCTGCCTCTGCCGGCCTCTTCGACTTGAGATACCCGGAATGCGGCTTCCCCCGAATTGGGCCACAAAGCTCATCACTGGTCTGCTGACAGCATTAAATTTGACTGGAAATAGATCGGAACAAATTGACTGGAAGGAGGTCCGCGGAATAGGGTCGAAACAAAGGCGCTGTAACCGGGAAAGCCTGGCAGTTAGTCCGGCTTTGAATTTTACGGAGTTGGTTGAATGCTGTCAGATTTGCTAAACCGACCGTCGCTCGCTTCCGTTATATTGGTTCATCTTGAAGGAGTTTAGCAATGCATAAACTAGTAGCACTTGTCACACTTTCCCTGCTGTCATCCAGCGTTCTGGCCGCGGAGCACGTGGTAGAAATGAAGAACAATGGAGCCGACGGAATTATGGTTTTTGAGCCCGCTTTCCTGAGTGTGGATGTCGGCGATACGGTTCGCTTCGTCGCGACTGATCCGGGACACAATTCACAATCGGTGCAGGGACTTGTTCCCGCGGGCACTTCCGGATGGAACGGTGCGATCAATGAAGAATTCAGCGTGACTCTGAGCGACGAAGGTGTCTATGTCTATCAATGCGCACCACACGTCGCCCTGGCTATGGTAGGTGTGATAGTTGCCGGTGATCCGGTCAACATCGATGACATCCGCGCAAATTCCGATGCTCTCAAAGGCCGCCTGATGATGAATCAGGATCGCCTGAGTAAGTATCTCGACAAGGTCAAGTAAACCTTTGTTTCGAGTCCCTATCGACGATTGGTCTGCCGTGGCATTTTGCAAGTCGACAGCTTGCATGCGCACGGCAGACTTCGGAACCACGCTCTAACCCGACCTCAAGAAAGACTGACACGGTCTGTCGAAAATCGGCATGAAAGGAGTCTTCCCAGGGCGTGAGAGAGCGGCAACCTGGCAACCCTTTTCGTTTTAAATTCACTCCGCAGGTCATACTCCGGGCGTAACGACAGCATGCTGAACGTGACGCTCTTAAGAAAAATACGAAACCTGTCCCGCTGATTATCTCTACATTGATTAGGGTAGTTCGTCGAACTCCGAGCTGAGAGTCTGGCTGCAGCAGACCCTCGTTCGGCTATATACTTCTATTTGGCCGCTGCTGTAGATTGCGAGCACGCCGGATTCGACTGCCGGTTCTGAAAATTGTCGGGCGGAACGCTGTCCGATTGGACAGACAAAGCGATCAGCAGTACTTTGGGATCTACCTTGTGATTCCCGAAGTCGTTTCAAATGGCATTGAGAGCATCCAGTTCTGAGGAACCGGCTAAAGTCGAGCTGAAGCCACTGCTCGATTTGATTAATCAAGGTTGGCTCGAACTAGCCCTGGCTCGAACCGGCAAACTACTGCGCAGGTATCCGAAATCCGCGAGCCTGCACAACATTCATGGCATCGTCAGTACTGAGTTACAGCGTCCGAGCGAAGCGGTCGCCAGCTTTCGGCGCGCGATCAAACTGCAGCCGGCCTTTGTCGAGGCTCACGAAAATCTGGTCAGAGTTTGTTTTCAGACTGGCGACCATCGAGGTGCAATAGGGAGTCTCCGCAAGCTTCGAGACTTGCTGCCTGAATCGGCCGACATGCATTACAACCTCGCCCTCACCCTGCAGGCCTGTGGCGAACTCAAGGCCGCCATTGTCAGTTATCGGGAGGCTCTGGCGCTGGATCCAGATCTGGTTGATGCCCACAACAACCTGGGCTTTGCCTTGTTCAAAACCAATGAGCCTGCAGCAGCTCTGGAATGCTATCGGAACGCCATCAAGCACAAGCCGGATTTCGCTGAGGCCTACAACAATATGGGCGTCGTACTTCACGACACTGGCGTCTTGAAGGCAGCTTTAAAATGCTTCCGGCAGGCGCTCGATCTCAACCCCCGACTCATTGATGCACATAACCATAGCGGTAATGTGCTAACCGATCTGGGGGATCTTGCGGCCGCTAGGCGCTGTTTTCAGCAGGCCCTGCGCCTGGATTCAAACTTCGTAGATGCCTACTGGAATCTTGCCGGTACCGCCGACAACCTCGAACAGGCCCTGCAGTGGCTCGAGCGCTGCCTGGAAATAGATCCCGATCATGTCAACGCGTCGCTAATGCTAGCGGGACTCAAGGTGGCGCTGGGCCAGCCCGGGGAACTGCAAGCCCTGAAGCAGTCACGGATTGCTGAGCACCACTTCCTGCGCTCGTTCGAGTGGGTCTTCGGGCGACCGCAGATGCCGGAACTCTATTTCAATCGTTGGGCGTTCTTTGATGCAGTAGCGCAGCACAGCATTTCCTCCCGCCCCTTTTATGAATTCGGCGTCTGGAGGGGTCAGTCCTTTCGCTACCTCATAAAGACTTTCAAGCAAGGCTACGGCTTCGATACTTTCTCCGGCCTGCCTGAGGACTGGCATGAAAGGCAGCAGGGGAGCTATTCCAGTCAGGGCGAGATCCCGACCATTGCCGAAGGTGAGTTTGTGGCAGGCGAGTTCGAGCAAACCCTGCCAGAATTCTTTGCCAAGGACCGACCCGTGGCCGCGTTAATTAATTTTGACGCCGACCTTTACACTTCCACACTGTGTGCACTGGAACATGCACAAGCCGTGATAGACGGCCAGACCATTCTTGTGTTCGACGAATTCATAATGAACGAGCACTGGGAGCAGGACGAGTTCCGCGCGCTGACAGAATTCTGCCAGAAGTATCACTTGAACTATGAGGTTCTGGCGGTGTGTTTTTTCTCAAAACAAGTGGCAGTGAAGCTGCTGTGAGATATACCGTGAAAGGGTTTGGCGCTGGAATGAAGAATGGAGTCGGAACAATTTCCCGTCAAGCAAAATAAGTCAATCAAGCGTAAAGCAAATTGTTCCGAGCGCAGTAGTTCCAAAAAAAAGCGGCCTGACATGGTCAGGCCGCTCCCTCTCGTTCGCTCTATCCGAACCAGATAGCGTCAACCTAGAAGTTGAAACGCAGACCGACGCGAATGTTTCTGCCCATGACATCGTTCAATGAACGGTTGGTTGGCAGATAGGCGGGGCGGTTCTCTGAACCCTGGAACAGTGGCAGGGCGTAGAGAGCTGGATCGGTATCGAACAGGTTCTTAACCGAGATGAACACCTCACCTTCGCCGTCAGCGATATTCAGGTCATAGGATCCGTAGAGGTCGTAGAACCATTCACCGTCGACGCTGTTGTCGTTGATGGTGCGATTCAGACCAACCGATGCCGGGCAGCCGCTGAGACCACACTCAATGAAGCGATTGTCGATCACACCGTCGCTGACACCACGTGCGGTCAGGTTGACCGTCCATTCGTCCCAGTCATAGCGTGCGGTAGCTCGATACACCCAGTCTGGTGTGCTGCTGGTATTTTCGCCAGCTTCGTTAACCGTTGTGACGCCATCGTCGGTAGTGTTCTCGATGTAGTGCGTGGTCATGAAGCGCAGGGCCATGGTTCCAGGCCCGATGTCGCGGCGGTAGCTCGCCTCGATATCGTAACCCTCGGCAATGTATCGATTCAGGTTTTCATACTCGAGATCGATGAACTGCAGGTCGCCGTTGGCATCATAGCGCAGGTTGTCGCAGTAGCGCTGAACGTTGAAGATCAAACAGGCATCGGCCACATCCTGAGCACCGATGAAGTCGATGACGCCATCAATCTCGATGTCATAGTAGTCGATTGAGGCGGAGAAGCCCTCTAGAAAACGAGGCTGGAAAATCACGCCTACACCAAGAGTATCGGCCTCCTCAGGACCCACTGTCGGTGTACCGGTAAGATTCTGGATAAAGTCAACGGACTGGCCGTCGATTGCCACGGCGTTGGTGCGCGCCCGACCCGCATCAAACAGCTCTGACAGGTTAGGTGCCCTGATGTCGTGCGATTGTGTGACTCGCAGGGTAATGTCATCAATCGGTGAATAGGTAAATCCAGCCTTCCAGGTATTGACGCGGCCTGAAGTGCTGTAGTCTGTGGCTCGAGCGGCGCCGTTAAACTCCAACCCGGCAAGAATCGGCACTACGGTTTCGGCATACACCTCACCCACGGAATAACTACCGGCGGTGACCGCGTAGTTACCATACTTCCAGCCGCTGTTGTATTTCGGGTCGACGAAGCCATCAATAGACTCTTCCCGCCATTCGCCACCGAACGCCAGACCAATGGGCCCGGCCCAGCCTTCAATATCGTTGACAACAAAGTTCAAGCCCACTACTTCTTGTTCGAGTTCCTGCTCTCGACGCGGGCGGCCGAGAACATAATCCAGACCTTCATCACTGGCAACACCGACACCGAACCGATTCAGCGGCACACAGCCGTTGCCAGGATTGTCCAGAGTGGAGCGACAGACAATTTCACCGCTGTCGGGATCGACCACAGCGTCGGTGGCTTCGGCCAGGGCACCAAAGGCAAAGGTTGGCTGCTGGTGTTCGTCCGTATCCGTCATCCCGAGCTGATAGTAAGTATCCCACTCAACGTTATAGCCAAAAGCGTCAAAGAAACCATCCGCACCCAAGACAACCCGCGTGGTCTCGCGAATGTTATTGGTACCCGAAGCGGGGAAGTCGGCGTTGTTGGTGCTGAAACGGAACGAGTCGATTCCTTCAGCCTGCATGGCTGCAACGATTTCTTGCGGCAGGAAAGCGTTGTCAACGGAGATCGTGCGGTTTCTATCCGTCGGGCGGATGTAGAAGCTGAAGCCCTCGTAACGAGCGTAGTTGACCTGCGCAAACGCTTCTAACTGAGGTGAAAACTCCCAGCTCATGCGGCCAAACAGGCTGCGTCGATCGTCTTCAGCCTGCAGCGAGTTCGTACCCAAGGCCGCAGACGTAGAGTATTCGGAGTCTCCGCCGATCATCCACTGCCCCCCAATGGGGCCGAAATCCAACTGCTCAACTGAACCGCCCTCACCGAAATAGGTGCCGCGCAGGGGCCCATCGACAATCAGGCCACCGGGTGTATAGCTGGAAATGCCTACGTTTTCGGTGACGATGTAAAAAGGCTCGCCATTGCCCGGCTCATAGCTGGGATTAGGCAGGCCAAAATAGCCACTTTGAGCCCAGTCCGGCGCTGTGTAATGCACACCATCCCGCGAAAAGTACTCACCTGAAAGCAGCATGTGGCCCTGGCCGTCTGCGAAATCGAAGCCGCCAGTCAGTTCGACACGCTCATTGCCCGCATCGTATTCACCAGCCTCACCGAGCTCGATTGAAGAATTGAATCCGGTAAAATCGCGATCGAGAATGAAGTTAACTACACCCGCAATAGCGTCTGAGCCGTAGGCCGCCGAAGCGCCGCCGGAGGAGACTTCCACGCGCTCGATCAAAGATTGGGGGAAAGTGTTGGTGTCCACCAGTCCGGCTGCAGACGAGACTACGTTGCGCTGGCCGTCGAAAAGTACCAGTGTTCGTGTGGTGCCCATTCCTCGTAGATTTAATGAAGAGATTCCGGCATTACCTGAGCTCAATGAACCAGAACTGGTCGAAGACGTGGTGCTGCCCTGAATCGAAGGTAGGGTCATCGCGAACTCGGCGACGCTTCCAGGGGCTTCTGCATTCAGATCTTCCTGGCTGAGAACAGAAATCGGAGTCGGGGAATCATAACCATCACGAGAAATTCGTGAGCCGGTAATGGTGATTTCTTCAACGGCGCCGGCGGGATTTTCCGGCGGAACCTGCGCATACAGGGCCGTGCTCGCGCTCAGCGATGCGATGGCTGTTGCGAGAACAGTGCTGGATCTGCGCTTGAAATGACTTAGACGAGAGTTCATATATCGCTCCTACTTGATGATAGACGAAAGATTCAGAATTTATATTGGTAAGCAGTGTGTCCGGGTGCTAACCGAAAAAGACGCCACACAGCGAGTCGTTCGCCGTCTTATCATTGGCCAAAGCCTGGTACTGCGCGGTTTCAGTGATGGTGGTGTTTGCTTCTTGTGGCATAGCCACTGATTATGCATTTACTGTGCCAATGCGCGCAGAAGAGAGTGGCGGGGACTGTGCTGTCAGCAGCAGAAGCTGGCTCGCTCGGCAGTAACGCCGGCAGACGCTGTCTTTGCTGCAGGCTCTATCGCAGGGCTGGGAGACTTTGGTCATGAGAGACGGAACTGAATGCGACGAGCAACAGCCTGCTGGGCGCTTTCAATCACGCAACGACGGTCAAAATCATGGCATCGCCAGCAATGGTGCTCCCTAATGGTGCGAAGCGGCTGCCGCCGCCCCTTTCAAGGTCGGCGACTATTGGCATGGTTAGCAGGCCATCGGAAGCGCCTTGTCAGGCACGCTTACTGAACGCCAGGGGCATGTCTTCATTGAGCAGAACACCCCTTGTCCAGCATCAAGCCAGCCACACTCCCTAGCTGACAGAAAACCACGCTGTAGCAGAAGCCTCATTTCTTCCCTTTTCCCGAATACACTTCGCCTTTAGTGAAAGCCAGCCCGAAGTATTAAATCGAAATATTTGGATACTCTTTTACCCGGCAGTTCTTTACCCTCAGCGTTAGAACTACCCGACCTCATCAATATACGCACCTTAACCATGCAGTCATTGTCACTCAAGGCTATTTTTCTATTTCTAGTGTTCGGTTGTATGGCGCCGGGGCACGGCTTCACTGCACCAAAGCTGGACAAATTACCTCCTAGGCAGTCGGAGACCGCCACCGACGAGGAGAGGAACCCCTCGCAGCTGGCCTCGCCCCAGTCCGCTGAAATTGCAACTAACCGCCGCCAGCTTGAAGACGCTATCAATGCACTAACCCTGGAGCGCGGTGCCTATGGTCTTGGGCTGGATGAAGCCTACAGTGAGTACGGCCAACTCTTCCTGGAGCAAGGCGATTACCAAAAGGCCACGCAGCTCTTCCGACAGGCGTGGCATCTGAGCCGAGTCAATTTCGGCCTGCATAGCGAGGAGCAGCTCGACCACCTCAATTTGCTGATCGAAGCGCTCGTGCACTCGAAACAATGGGACGAAGTGCATGACCTACATCGACTAAGCTTTCTGATCGCCAGCCAGATCTACTCTGCAGAGGATATCAGATACTTGATTGCCGCCGAGTTTTATACCAACTGGCAGTGGCAGGCCATTAAGAGCCGCCGAATTCCACAAGATTATAGTAGCGTAATCGATTTCGCGCAGAGCCTAAGCGCGAATTACACAGCTATCATCAACAAGCTTGAGCATTCCCATTCGCGCGACACCCGGGGCCTGGTGAATCTCCTATTTGGCAAAGCGCGCACTGACATGGCTATCGCTAGAGCTGTTGCTGACACAACTCGCCGCGGTGCTGCGCTGCGACCATCAACAGCGTTCACCGCTGCGACATGCGCAACCGGCAATAGGTTTACGCACTCAAATACACAGGAGTGCGGATCTCAATTTGCCGACTCCAGAGGCTTTACCCGCGAACTTGATCGACATGCGAAACATGCACTCGCGCCTCACCTTCGAGAAATCGAGCATTCCATGTTGAAACTGCAGCGGATCAGAAACTCGACTGAAGAGATGAGCACTGGTGAGAGACAATGGATTGACCGCCTGGTTTTTGCACTGCGCACAGAAGCTTCGGTTGTTCTTAAATGCCTGCACAATAAGAGCACGGGTCACGGTCTATCTACCGGACCCGGCTATCAAAGCAATTGCTAGAGGTCTCTGCTCCTGCACTTTAGTGCAACTCGAGCTAAGGATGTCTTTCAGCAAACAGACAGCAGATACTCCAGACGCTGCTGAATAAGCTCACACTCTGTCTCCCTGCAATCACGCAGCTTTAGCCTGGCTCGGGTCTCGAAGCGCAGATCAATCGTGTGAAGGCCTGCAAGCCAGCGATAGGCAGAAAGCCGAATGACTGGCGAAGCGGACTCACTTAGACGGCACAGAGCCGTAAAAACCAGCTCGGTCGAAACTGTCCGCTGCGGCGCATGGTCGAGGCTCGCGAGCAGGAACCAGAGGCGGTCGCTATCGCTTTCGTTTTTCAGGCCGTCTTCCAGCCTGGCTCTGATCTCGGAGTCAACCGCCACGTCTTTTCGCAACTGATCAAGGAGTTGCGCTTCAGCTGGCTTGATGTCAAACCTGACGGGTGGATTTTCAGGGGTCGCGAATTGCGAATCCACCAATCGCGGTGCGGCAGTATTTCTTGCATTGAGGTTAGAACCGTTCATGTCTTTTTGGTCTCCATGAATTAGAGCTACAGGGTATTGAGGCTGGTAGCGGTTGACGATAATTCCAGTGGCGTAACAAAATCTTTGGCCTTGACGGCAAGCACAGGTACCTGGGTCGAAGACAACAGTGCTTCAGCGCTCATCCCAATTAGAATGCCCGGCACCACACTCGTCCCGATGGTACCCATCACAATGAGTTCCGCCTGCACGTCTTGCGCAAGTTGATTGATCGTCGCAGCGACCGGGCCGCGCAGTAAATGCGATCGAATTTCGCAGTCAGTACCGCGCGCAGAAAACTGCTCGACGAGAGACTCAAACCAGGCCTCATACTCCTGCTGCTGGGTACTGATGTAGGATTCTGTTTCTGCTGCACTCATGCCGAGGCGCTGATCATTCAGAAGAGCTTCACCGTAGGGCTGCCAGACATGGACTAGATTCATCACCCCACCGGGTTTAATGACCGCATTGGCTGTATCGACGAGCGCCTTGACCAGCGATTCGCTGCGACGATTGTCGCTGCTAAAATCCCGATCAATCGCAACCACGATGTTGCGAGGCGATTGGTTCGATCCCGGATGCAGGCACCAGACAAGGCCCGGGCATTTGCGCGCCAGATGCATGCCGATGGGATTCAGTCCGCGACTCCCGCGATCGTATTCCGGGGCACTGATGTGAGCCACAAGATCATAGGCTTCCAGCGCTACCTGCTCCATGATGGCGAGAAAGGGCTCGCCCACCAATAGCGTTGTTTTTATTGAGGCCCGGTTCTTGTGCTTCTCCCTGAGAGAACGAAGATTGTCGAATGCGTTCTGCCAGCTGACCTGGTGCAGTCTGGCCACGGCAGGATGCGCACCAGAAGTCTCTGGTGGCTGACTGATGACATCACACAGCGTCATGGCTGCGTCGTGACGCTCCGCCAGGTCGATCACTGGCTTCATGGCATCGGCATCATTGGTTTGCGTATACGTCAGGATTTTACGCAAGCGTGGCATCAGTGACTCCCTGATTCAATCCAATCGTCCTGATACAACTGACGACAGTGGCCTGCATCGTCGAGTCGAAAAAGATAAAGCCAGTCGTTATCCACCAACTGTCGCACGACCTCGTGACGCTGATAGATCGTCTTTATTGCCTCGGCCGGAGCCTCTATATAGACACTGAGCCTGAGCGGAACATGCATCCACTTGTCGCCGTCGTGAACCGATTGCATCGGTAAGCCGATCCGCAGGTCACCACCGTTGCCTTCGAAGACGCCAACGTTGCCACCGACCACATTGTGTAAAACCTTGTTGCCGCTACCGTACCGCTCGTTGTCTACAACCGAGGCGTTGTACTGCATATTAATCCAGTGGGTCACTACCATCGGCGCCGTCATAATCAATTCGAGGACAGACAAGTCAGGGTCCTTCTGCCAGTCGTAGTCATGCAGAAACGCCCTGCCCTGCAAATCAATTCCACGGGTTCGGTCCCGGGGCGCGACGATGAAGGCGGCATTGCCCGCCAACCCCCACTCGGGTCTGACCTGGGACCAATCTCGGGCACGTCTCTTCAGTGCCTTCCCGAGCGCCGCGTCCGAATCAAACTCTAAATCCAACCGGGCGGCCCGCTCTCTTCGTGTCGCGACGCTAGCGCCGCGCAGCCACGCACTTACCTCTGCAGACAACTCGGAGCCGTCGACTACCCGGAGGTCGTCGGTAACGGTTTCATGCAGGCAGGCAACGAACTGCGTGCGCAGAGGAATCTGAATTCCTCGACTGAAAAGACCTTTTCTGACTGCTGGGTCATTCAGTAATTTTGCTAACACCTGTGAATTCAATTCACCAGACTGGCCGCCGCAGGCACCACAGTTCAAAGAAGCCGCTTGCGGGTTGTTCGGGGATTCCGCGCCGTGTCCAACCACAAGCACGATTGGCGCAAAGTCTTCTTCCAGACCCATGGCGTGTAGCACTCCCGCCGCAAGCTCGATGCGTTCATCCAGTCCCACTGGCTGATCGTCACGGACAAGCTCAATGGTCTCTGCAGCCGCTAGCGAACCTGCGGGATCCGAAGCTGCAGCCGGATAGAAACTGTCGCGCAACAGCTTCCAGAGATAGTACAGGCCACTTGCTTCTACTAGGCCGAACATGGCAGCTGGGGAATCCGCGGTTTTTAACCAACTGGTTTTTGCTTTATTGCGATCAGCCCGATGACTTTTACTGTCGGCACACATAGAGAGGTCGGGCGCCAGCAGACCCGGTAACTGCGGCCTGTTAAAACCGGACTCGGTGAACCGCAATTGAACGGGCAAACCAAAGAAACCAGCGAAACCCCTGGTCTGTATGCCGGCGTTTTGTGCTTCCAAATGGCGGCGCAGGACTTCGGAACGAACATCGATGCAGAAAACCGCCTGCACTTGCGGCTCGTCGACGGATTGATCGGGAGCACCAGAGTCGCGCAAGCTAGCTGCGAGCCGCTGCTGGAAAGCCAGTTCGGCCGCCACCTGCCACTGCC
>JGI12109J20283_10213398_pt1 | contig 28010 bp, 20 predicted proteins | sample ElkSlonscriptome_12_FD_20283 | JGI IMG/M metagenome (IMG submission 20283)
GCTGCTGACGCTCACCGCCTACGGGCTCTGCCAGATATTCAGCGGGCGGGCGGCCTACATCCACTTCGGCGCCATGCTCGGCACCATCATGGTGGCCAATGTATTCTTCGTGATCATCCCCGGGCAGCGGGAACTGGTGACGGCTAAGGAGCAGGGTCGCGACCCGGACCCCACGCCGGGGCTCAAGGGGCGCCAGCGCTCGGTGCATAACACCTATTTCACCCTGCCGGTGCTGTTCACCATGATCAGCAACCACTACGCCATGACCTACAACCATGCCTACAACTGGCTGATATTGATCGCTATCTCCCTGGCGGGCGCGCTGATCCGGGTGTATTTCGTGGCCCGCCACCACGATCGCAATCCACTGGCCCCGCTGGTCACGGCGGCGGTGTTGTTGCTGGGGGTGGGAGTGGTCATCGCGCCCCGCCCAGTACCGCTCGCCGCGAGCAGCGGGCCGGTGGATTTCGCCCGGGTGCAGGGCATCGTCCAGGCCCGCTGCGCGGGCTGCCACGCCGCCGTGCCCAGCCAGCCGGGCTTTGCCGCCCCACCCAAGGGGGTGATGCTGGACACGCCAGAGCGGATCCTCGCGCAGGCGCCGCTGATCCATCAGCAGACCGTGGTGAGCCGGGCCATGCCGCTGGGCAACCTCACCGGCATCAGCGAGGAGGAACGGGCGGCGCTGGACCGTTGGTTCCGGGCGGGGGCGCCGGGATCCTAGCGAAATGCCCAGTGGTTGCCCCAGAACCGCGCAGGGCGCCCCAAAACAAGGCACGCAAATTCCTCCCGGAAATGCCCTGGAAAATCTGAAAACTTTCGTTAAAACGCTGATTTATCAAGCGCTTTTAGACAGATTACCAATGGCACGGGAACTGCTAAATCCCTTCCAGTCGCAATGCCGCCACGACGCTTGCCGGGAGTTCGCCATGACCGATCGCCGCCGCCGGAACAACCCGGACTCGCCCCTCCAGCTGATCCACGCCGACCCCACCGGCACCCGCCGCCGCTACCGCCTGAAGCGGCGCAGCTTCCTGCAAGGGGCGCTGGCCATCGGCGCCACCTCGGCGCTGGGCCTGCGCGCCCCGGCGGTGATCGCCAGCGACCGCAGCATCAAGATCGGCGCCTACGGCGGCTACTTCGAGAACTCCTTCATCGACTACATCTACCCCGAGTTCACCGCCGCCACCGGCATCAAGGTGGAGTCCGTCACCCAGCCCAACTCCAACGACTGGCTCACCACCATGGAGCAGGCCACCCGGGCCGGCGCGGTGCCGGCGGACCTGTCCCTGTACGCCAAGGACACCATGATCCGCGGCACCAACATGGGAGAACTCTTCACCCCCTACGATCTCGCCCGCCTCCCCAACGCCGAAAATCTCGACGCCATCTACATCTACGACCCGGGCAGCGGCGTGGTGGGTATCGGTGCCATGGCCTGGTACACCTCCATGGTGGTGAACAGCGAGTTGGTGGACCCCCTGCCCGCCTCGTGGGCGGAGTTCTGGGGCGAGCGCTACCGGGACAGGCTCGGCATGGCCGCCAACCACGACGCCAGGCTTCTGGACATCGCCGCCGCCACCTTCTTCGACGGCGCCGGGACCCTTTCCACCGAGGAGGGCATTCTCGCCGTGATCGCCAAGGTGGCCGAGCTCAAGCCCAACGTGAAGATCTGGTGGAAGGCCGAGAACGTGATGCAGAACGCCCTGCAAAACGAGGAGGTGGTGGGCGGCATGTACTACCACGACGTCACCGGCATCATGGCCTCGGAGGGCTTTCCCGTCGTCTCGCTGTTCCCCAAGGAGAGCAACCCCATCGGCTACGGCTCCTGGTGTCTGTCCTCGGCCTCCGGGAAGATCGACGAGGCCCACGAGTTCGTGAACTTCAGTTGCGACCCCGCCACCCAGGCCATGATGTCGCGCAACATCGGCACCGCGCCGCTGGTGGCCCGGGCCAGGACCGATCTGACCGAGGAGGAATACGCCGCCGTGGCCAGCGAGATGCCGCCCATCGTGCCGGCCTACGAATCGTATCTCGGCAACGGCACCTTCATCTCCGAGCACTGGAACAGGATGCTGACGGGCTGACGCGCCATGAGCCACCTGGCGGTGCAGTCCATCGTCAAGCGCTACGGCGCCATGGCGGCGGTGGACGGGGTGACGCTGGAGATTCCCCAGGGGCAACTGCTGTGTTTTCTCGGTCCCTCGGGCTGCGGCAAGACCACGCTCCTCAGAATCATCGCGGGCCTGGAGACCCCGAGTAGTGGCGAGGTGGTGCTGAACGGCAAGCCCATCACCGATGTGCCGGCCCACCGCCGGGGCTTCGGCATGGTATTCCAGTCGCTGGCGCTGTTTCCCCATCTCACGGTGGCCGGCAACATCGCCTACAGCATGAGGATCGCCGGGCGCCATCCCCGCGAGCGCGAGGCCCGGGTGCGCGAACTCCTCGACCTCATCCAGCTCCCCGACATCGGCCCGCGCCACATCAACCAGCTCTCCGGCGGTCAGCGCCAGCGGGTGGCCATCGCCCGGGCGCTGGCCCAGGAGCCCCAGGTGTTTCTGCTGGACGAGCCCATGTCGGCGCTGGATGCCAAGCTCCGGGAGGAGATGCAGGTGGAACTGCGCCTGCTCCAGCGCAAGCTCAGGATCACCTCGATACTCGTCACCCACGACCAGAAGGAGGCCATGACCATGGCCGACACCGTGGTGGTGATGAACCGGGGCCGGGTGGAGCAGGTGGGGCCGCCGGTGGAGATCTACCGCCGGCCCGCCAGCCTGTTCGTGGCGGGCTTCATCGGCCAGTCCAATCTGCTACGCGGGGAGTTACGCGACGGCACCGTGCTACTGGACGGCTGTCCGCTGCCGGGGGTGGCCACGCCCACGGGTCTCGCCCCCGGCCCGGTGACCGTGGCGGTGCGTCCGGAGAACCTGCGCCTGCACCCCTTCCAGCAAACCGGTCCCCACCGCATCCGCGCCCGGGTGAACTTCATCCGCGACGTGGGAGCCAGCGTGGAGGTACACCTGAACGGCGGCGAACTGCACATGGTGAGCGCCCTCACCCCCCGGGACTGGCTGGACTTTCGCGAGGGCGACGAGGTGCTGGCGGAGATCCCGCCGGAGGCCTGTGGGGTGTTCGCCCATGGCTGAGTTGAGCCTGCCCGGCGACACCACCACACCCCGGCGCCGTCCGCTGCCGGATCTGAACCGGGGGCTGGTGCTGGGCTGGCCCTCGCTGATGCTCTGGGTGTTCGCCGCGCTGCCGCTGCTGATCCTCATGGCGGTGAGCCTCTCCCACAACGTGGAGGGCGGCTCCTGGGCGCTGGGGATGGGCCTTGAGAACTACCGGCGGCTGCTGGGACCCCGTTATCTGGAGATTTTGCTGTATTCGCTCATGGTGAGCGCGCTGGTGGCCGTGGTGAGCGTGGCCATCGCCTTTCCGTTCGCGTTTTTCATCTCGCGACTGTCCCACCGCGTCCAGGTGCTGTGGCTGGTGTTTCTGCTGGCGGGGTTGTCCCTGTCCGAGGTGCTGGTGGCGTTCGCCTGGCAGGTGATGCTGTCGCGGAACATCGGGCTGTCCCAGGTGCTGGTGTGGGCGGGGCTGATGGCGCGGCCGGTGTCGTTGCAACCCAGCTTCGGCGCGGTGCTGACGGCGCTGGTGTATTTCGTGCTGCCCTACACCTTTTTGCTGTTCTATCCGCCGCTGTCGCGCATGGACGACAGCCTGCTGGACGCTGCCCGCACCATGGGCGCGAGTCCCCTGCGCAGTTTCCTCACGGTGGTGATCCCCATCCACCGGATTCCCCTGATCGGCTCGCTGCTGCTGGTGTTCGTGTTCGTACTGGGGGCCTACGTCACCCCCACGCAACTGGGCAGGCCCGAGCACTGGACCCTGTCGGTGCATATCACCGATCAGGCCACCACCGCCTTCAATCTGCCGTTTGCGGCGGCGCTGGCGATCCTGTTGATGGGCGTGGCGCTGTTGCTGGTGGGGTTCACCGCCCGGCTGGGCCGGCGGGAGGCGGGCTGATGGGGGGGTTACTTCGCAATCTGTTCCTGGCCGCGGTGGGTCTGTTCCTGTCCCTGCCCATTCTCATCGTCTGTTCGGTGTCGTTGAACGAAAAACGCCGCATGGTGTTCCCACCAGAGAATATCACCCTGAAATGGTACGGCTATTTTTTCGACAGCTCGCAATGGACCAACGCCCTCACCAACAGCCTCATCGTCGGCCTCAGTTCGGCGCTGCTGGCCACCGCCATCGCCCTGCCGCTGGCCTGGTACCTCTGGTACCACGGCAGCCGCTACAGCCGGTTGCTGGCGGGGCTGGCCACGGTGCCGTTCATGCTGCCGCCGGTGATCATCGCCATAGGTTTCTTGCTGTTCTGGGGGACGTTGGGCCATGTGGGGCAAATCGAGAACCAGATCATCGCCCACGGGGTGCTGTTCGGGGCGTTGCCGCTGGTCACCATCACGGTGGGCCTGAACGCCATCGAACGGCCGCTGCTGGACGCCGCCCGCACTCTTGGCGCGGACGAACTCACGGTGTTTCGCAGCGTGGTGCTGCCGCTGGTGATGCCCTACATGGTCTCGGGCTTGTGCTTCGCGCTGGTGTTGAGCCTCAACGAATATATCGTCGCTTACATGGTGGCGGGGTTTGCGGTGGAGACCCTACCCATCAAGATGTTGAATTCCCTGCGGGGTGGTTTCACCCCGGCCATGTCGGTGGGATCGGTGCTGTTTCTGGTGGCCGGCCTCGCCGTGTTCTCGCTGATCGCCTGCTTCGGTGATCTCCCGAAATTGATGGGGGCCGATTCTGGCGCCCGACACGGAGGACGCTGACCGTGAGCACCGACTTCACCCGTATTCCGGTTCTGGATTTCTCGGCTTTCACCAGCCCCGACGCGCTGGCCCAGGCCCGCTTCATCCGCCATCTGGATCGCGCCTGCCGGGAGGTGGGGTTTTTCTATCTCACCGGCCACGGGGTGGACTGGCACCGGGTGGAGGCGGTGCAGGCGGCGGCGCGGAGTTTCTTCTCCCTGCCCTTCGATGCCAAGGCCGAGGTGGACATGGCCCGCAGCCCCAACCACCGGGGATACCGGCGCTACGGGCCGGACGGCATGACCCCGGCGCTCACCGAACTTCGCCGGGAAGCCTTCGAAATGGGCCGGGAACTGCCCGCCAACGACCCGCGGGTGCTGGCCGGTAAGCGGCTACACGGCCCCAATCAGTGGCCCCGGGGCTGTCAGGTGATGCGCGATGCCATGACCGATCTCTACCAGCGCATGGAGGATCTGGCCCAGCGCTTCATGCCGGCGCTGGCACTGGCCATGGGACTGGACCGGCAAGCGTTGGACCACGCCGGCTGGGATTGCCTGGGGCACCTGCGGGTGCTGCGCTATCCGCCCCAGCCGGATCACGACTACTCCGGCATCACCGGCCAGCCGGCCCACACCGATTACGGTTGTCTGACCTTTCTGGTGCAGGATCACGTGGGAGGGCTGGAGGTGCAGAACGCCCGGGGCGAGTGGATCGCCGCCACCCCCATCCCGCAGGCCTTCGTGGTGAACATCGGCGATATTGTCGGGCGCTGGACCAACGACACCTACCGACCCACCCACCACCGGGTGTCCAACCACAGCGACCGCTACCGCTATTCCATGCCGTTTTTCTTCGATCCCAGCTACGACACGGTGATCGAGCCGCTCGCGCCCTTCGTCGGCCCCCGCAATCCGGCCCGTTACCGGCCCACATTGGGTGGCGATTACGTGGCGGATATCTACGACGGCCTGCCCGATCCCGGCAGCCGCCGGCAACCTTTTGTTGCCCAGGCCGGCGCGGATTGAGCTTCATGCCTGGATCGCGGCCCATGAGTTCGGTACGGATTCCCGCCGACCCCTACGAGTTTCCCCTGGACGACACCCTGTCCTGTGCCCACAGCGCCCTGCTGGTGATCGACATGCAGCGGGATTTCCTGAGCCCCGGCGGTTATATGGATCAGCGGGGCGAGGATCTGTCGCTGTTCCAGGCGGTGATCCCGCGCATCCAGCGGCTGCTCGGCGCCGCCCGGGGCGCGGACATTCATATTTTCCACACCCGCGAGGGCCATCGCCCGGATGGCAGTGATCTGCCCCGCATCAAGCGTCTGCGCTCGCGCCGGGCGGGTTCGGAGATCGGTAGCAGCGGACCGCTCGGACGCCTCCTCACCCGCGGCGAGGCGGGCTGGGAGATCATCCCGGAACTGGCGCCCCATTCCCGCGAGCCCGTCATCGACAAGCCCGGCACCGGCGCCTTCTTCGCCACCGACCTGGATTTTCTGCTGCGCCAGCGGGGCGTGCGCCAATTGATCCTCTGTGGGGTCACCACCGCCGTGTGCGTGGCCACCACGCTCCGCGAGGCCAGCGACCGGGGTTACGATACCCTGCTGGTGGCGGACTGCTGCGCCGAGTCCGATCCGGCCCTGCACGAGGCGGCGGTGCAGACGGTGAAGCTCGAGGGCGGCTATTTCGGCACCGTGGCGGACAGCGACGATGTGGTGGCGGCGCTGGAAAAACTCGCCCGTATCCCCGAGACCGCGCCGTGAGGATCGCCGAGCGCTGGTTCGAGATCCGCCCCCTCGGCGACGGCGTGACGCTCATTACCGAACCCCATGTGGATCCTTTGATCCGCTGCAATATCTGGCACCTGCGGGGCCGCGACCGGGATCTGCTGATCGACAGCGGGCTCGGCATCGCGAGCCTCGCCGACGCCGCCCGGTCGCTTTTCGAACGCCCGCTGACGGCGGTGGCCACCCATACCCACTACGACCACGTGGGGGGTCTGCACGAGTTTCCGGAGCGGGTGGTACACCGACTGCCGGCTCCGGGAACTGCCGGTGAATGTGGTCCATGCCGGCCACGATCCGAGTTTCGGGCGGGCGCGCTTGCGGGAACTGGTGGACGATTACCTCGCCCGCCGGGCGGGCGTCTGAAATCACAGCAAGACTTTTGCTTCGATGCGCCACTGTCTTCCTGGCGTAGGGTGGATTAGGCCGTTCAAGGCCGTAATCCACCGTTGCTGAAGGCTTCCACCGGCGCGTCCTATCGCACCGGAAGGTGGATTACGCTGCCGGGGTACCTTGCAATCCACCCTACGACTACGCCATCCCGCCCGACAGACAGACCTAGAGCACCAGCACATTCCCGAGAATCCCGAAGGTCACCCACCGATCCCGCCCCCGCTCGTCCTCCAGGGATAGCGCCGACACCACGATATAGTTGTGATAGCGCCAGGGCACCGCGCCCAGCGCCTGGGCGACGCTGAGGAGCCCCATGTTGAGGATCTGATCCAGGTTCTGCACCCCGCCCTGCTCCTGCAACAGGATCTTGAGATTCTGGGTACTCTCGGCCCGCAGCGCATTGGCCACCGCCTGCTGGTGGCGGTCCTCCTGGGGATTGAACAGCGACATCACCACCGCCAGGATCACCAGCAACGTGAGCACCACCAGAAAGGTCTTTCCGCGTTGTTTCATGGTTCCTCGTTATGGGTTTATGCCGTCTCAGGAGACCCGTCGGCGCCGGCTGCCGTGCTGGCGCATGAACTGGCGATAGTCCTGGCTCTTGCGGTATTCCGGGCGCAGCGATTTACGGTCGTCGTAGATCCGCCACAGGCCCAGTTGACGGGTGCGGGCGCGGGCCTCCAGACGGTCGAAGTAGTGGGCGAATTTCACATTGGGGGGATAACGCCGGGACCAGCCGTAACCGTCACGGACCAGGGTGGCGTTGAAGAATTCCCCGCCGGGGAGGTAGAGATAGGCGAGATGGCGACCGAAGCGGTCGTGTTTCTCCCGGTCGTAGCGCAGGATCACCCGCTGGCGGAGTTTCAACCGGGAGGCGGTGTAGTGGGCGGCCTCCTTGCCGAAGGGGGCGATGTCCTGGTACAGGGAGCGGCGTGATTCCGGGGTATCCACGCCGATCAGGCGCACCGAGATGGATTTTTCCCGGGAGCGGCGGGGCGGCACCACCCGCACGGTGTCGCCGTCCACATGGGCTACTATCCGGGTGGCGAAGCCCCACGGGGTGAGGTAGGCGATGGCGTGGAGCTGGAGGATGCGAGCGCCCCGGTAAGCCAGCCACACCAGCAGCCAGAAGCCGAGGATGCAGACCAGCACGAACAGCAGTTCGTTGCCCAGCGGCAGGCTGCCCAGCGGGCCGTAATCCAGGAACCAGCGGATGCTGGCCAGCAGGGAGTGGTACCAACCGGGCTCAGTCACCGTCGGTGACTCCCCGCACGGGCCGCAGCAGGTTCCTGGCAAGGCGTTGGCGCAGGCCAGCCGGGGCTTGCGGCCGGGGCTCGGGATGGAGGTTGACGACGGGGTCGGTGGTTCCGGTCATGGGCGGGTTGGTGGTTGTGATTGCGGTGGTGCCGGACTAAGACTTTCAAGTATCTGGTGAGTATAGAGGATCGGTCGGGAGCGGGGGGAGCGATGGGACACGAGGATTTCTGGATGCGAGTGCAGCGGGCCGCCGACAGGGGGCGCGGCCGGTGCTTATCAGGGAAACCAGTTCGTCACCCGAAAACCGCGGAAAGGCTGAAAATCGCGCAGATTCCGGGTCACCAGGGTGAGGCTGTTGACCGCGGCGATGGCCGCTATCTGGCCGTCGGCAAAGGCTGGCGTCTGGCCCGCGGCCACCAACCAGGCGCGTTCCCGGGCATGCCAGGTGGCGGCTTCCTGGTCGTAGGGAAGGATCAGCAAGTGCGCCGCCGCCACCTCGTGGAGATAGCGTTTGACGGTATCGCGTCGGCGTCCAGGCGGTAGTCGCTCGGCGCCGAACCCGAGTTCGTGCCAGACCACGGTGGCGGTGGCGATTTCACGGGAGTGGCGGTGCAGGTAGTCGAGCACCGTGGCGTTCGGGGAGGGTTTGAGGGGCTCCGAGAGGATGTTGGTATCCAGCAGGAAGATGGGGTTCATAGATCCATTGGACGACCGGGTGCGGGGTCGCGGAGGTCGTCGAATTCATCGGGCTCAGGGTGCTGCTCATCAAGGCGATGACGTTCGCGGAAGGCCATCAGGGATTCGAAGAAGCCGGTCTCCTGGTTGCCCTGGCGGAGCCGTGCATACTCGGCAGTGGACAGCAGCACGGCCACCGGCTGGCCACGACGGGTGAGTTGGATGGTCTCGCCCGACTCGGCGTCGCGGATCAGGGCCGGGAGGTGATCGCGGGCCTCGGTGAGAGGGATTTGACGGGGCATGAAGGTGGGTCCTTTGTGGGACTTCGGGGTCATCGGGGGAAGAGTCCGTTAATTGGTGGGGGGCGTCAACTCTCAACGGTTCAAGGCGGGCGGCGGGGGGCGTGCACACAGCGGAAGCCCCAGTTCCGGTCCCGGCCCCCGGGCCTGTCCCTGCGCCGGCGCGCGGAGTGCAGGCCCCAGCCCCAGTCGCAGAATGCTCTAGCCTCGTTCCAATCCACCATGGCCTGCGGCAACTCGCCCCCCAGCGGCTTCCCCCCCTATCCAGACAGCGTGACAGCCATCCCCTTTCATGATCAAAACCCCATTATCCCGGTGGATTTTTTCCGGGAAACGGCTATAAAACGTCGATCACACCACGTCCGCTCGAACCACGCCCAGAAGATCCCAAGTCATGACCGAACCCCTCACCGCCAACGCCGCCGCCGCCGCCATCCGCGAACGCCGCCTGAGCAGCCATACCCTGGTACGCCAGTGCCTGGATACCATCCAGCAACGCGAACCCACGATCCAGGCTTTCCAGTATCTGGACCCGGAGGCCGCGCTGGCCGAGGCCCGCGCGCGGGACCACAACACCCCCGGCAGCCCGCTGCACGGTGTGCCCATCGCGGTGAAGGACATCATCGACACCGTGGATATGCCCACCGCCTACGGCTCACCCATCTACGCCGGTCACCGCCCGGCCTGGGACGCGGCCTGCGTGGCGCTGTGCCGGGCCGCGGGCATGGTGATCCTGGGCAAGACCGTGACCACCGAGTTCGCCTACTTCACCCCCGGCAAGACCCGCAATCCCCACAACCCCGATCACACCCCGGGGGGCAGTTCCTCGGGCTCGGCCGCCGCGGTGGCCGCGGGTATGGCGCCGCTCGCCTTCGGCACCCAGACCGCCGGCTCGGTGATCCGTCCGGCGGCCTTCTGCGGGGTGGTGGGCTACAAGCCGAGCCATGGCCATTTCAGCCTGGAGGGAGTGCTGGGGCTTTGCCCGTCGCTGGATACCCTGGGGGTGTTCGCCCGCGCGGTGGCGGATCTGCGCACCCTGCGGGAGGTGCTGCTGGCCGGCCCCGAGACCCTGCCCGGGGCTCCCGACCGGCCGCAACTGGGCCTGCTGCTACCGCTCCGGGAACGGGCCGAGCCCGCCGCGCTGGCAGCGCTGGAGGCGGCCGCCGAACGCCTGCGCGAGGCCGGCGCCGGGGTGCAGGTGCTGGATCTGGAGGATACCTTCCAGACCCTGGTGGAGGTGCAACTCGCCGTGATGGCCTGGGAGACCGCCCGCAGCCGGGCCAGCGAGTATCTGCACCGGCGCCAGGATCTCAGCGAGCGCTTCCGGCAACTGGTGGAGGAGGGGCTGGCCATCACGCCCCATAATTACCGGCTGGCCCGCAGCGCGGTGGCCGCGGCCCGGGAACAGTTCCGGGGGGTGTTCGCGGAGGTGGACGCGATTCTCACCCTGCCTGCCCCGGGCGAGGCGCCCGCCGGTCTGGAGGCCACCGGCGATCCCCTCTACAACCGGGTCTGGACCCTGCTCGGCAAGCCCTGCGTGACCCTGCCGGTGACCCGTGGTCTTGGTGGGTTACCGCTGGGCATCCAGCTGGTGGGGGCGCAGGGCCACGATCAGGGGCTGCTGGGACTGGCCGAGTGGGTGGAGGCACAACTGGCCGAGTCCTGAGCGGCCCGGCCGGATTCTCGCCACGGCGCCCACCCGCTCAGCGCCCTACCGGCGCCAGCACCGGCGTCGGCCCCGGACCGCCGTCCTCGTCCAGTTGCTGGACCAGCTCCTCCACAGTGGCCGCCACCAGCGGGCTCGGGTCCATGCTGAGATCGCGCAGGTGCTGCTGGCAGAGGGTGGGGGCGAGTTTCGCCAGCGCCCAGATGGCGCCCTGGCGCACCACGTCGTTGGGATCGCGCAGGCAACCGGTGATACCGCTGGCGTACTGGCCGAGATCCAGATCCACCAGCCGCTCCAGGGCGCAGACCCGGATCCAGGGCTCGAACCAGCGGGTCTGGTTGAGGGCCATGTCCACCAGCAACTCCTCCACCGTGTGGTCCTGCTGGAGGCTCTCGCCCCAGTGCTTGGCCTGTACCTGACGCCGGGAAAAGAGCGCCTGGGCCTTCTTGCGAAGCAGCTTGGCGGGGATCACTTCACAACTGTCCAGGGCCTGCAAGCGGGCGCCGTCGGGGATGTGGCTGATGCCGGGAGTGCCGTACCAGTAGGCGATATCCTCGTAGGCCTCGCTGGCCCCCATCAGTGCCAGGAGCCGCGCCACCCGTAGCCGCGCCCGCTGGATACCCTCGGCCAGCGCCGTCAGCAGGCGATCGAAACCCGGCACCACCAGGAGGCTGCGCTGGGCGGCCAGCAGGTACTCCACGTCCGCCATCTCCCGGGACAGGACCTCGACGAGATCCGCCTGGCGACCGGACAGGTCGTAGTGGTAGCGACGCAGGGCATCCAGTACCGCCGCCTGCACCTGCTTGTCGGCCACATAGAGACCATCGATGAGCGCCTTGAAGGCCAGTCCACCGCGATGGCCGGCGAGGATCTTGACAATCTGGCAGCGCCGGGCGAGGCGCTCCTCGGGGTTCATCAGCACCGCGCTGAGCTGACGGATCTCGTGCTGGCCGGCGCGCTTGAGATAGGGCGAGCGGGTCACCACGGTACCCAGCGCCACCGTATCCATCACGTAGCGGGCCATGGTGGCCACGTTACGCATCCGGTCGGTGGTGTGGGGCTCCAACCGCGCCGCCAGATCCTGGGGATGCAGCCGCCCCAGGGTCCACAGGGCGGTCTCGCGGATCACCGGGTCGGGGGAGTTCAGCGCGGTGACCACCGCCCCCTCGTAGTCGGTGTCCTCGGTGGCGCCCACCTCGTAGAGGGCACAGCTCACGGTCCAGAAGGAGGTCTGGTTGGCGCCGCTGACGATGAGATTCTTGAGGCGCTCGTGGAAGGCCAGTCGGGCGGGATTGAAGAGCGGCGCGAGGCGGGTCAGGCGCTGGGAGTTGGGGATCTCCTCCAGCAGCGGCAGCATCATTTCCTTCAGTTCCTGGCGCACCAGGTTGTCCAGCAACTCCAAGGCGTAGGAGCGCTTCTCGCCGATGCCGCTCTCGTAGTTGGCCTTGATCTGCATCACGCTGTGGTGGGGATAGAGCATGGCCAGCAGCAGAAACAACCGCTCGCGGATCTCCTCCAGTTGCACGCTCAGGGAGGCCACCAGCAGCGAGTTGGGCGGTAGCGCGCTGAGATCCACCAGACAGGCTAGAATCCAGGTGGCGTTGGCCGCCTCGCGCCGCAGCGCCGCCCCCACCGCCTCCGTGTCCTCCCGGCTCTGGGCCTGGAACTTCAGGCGATTGAGGGACTTCAGCACCTGGTGGCGGACCTGGGAGTCGCTGACATCCAGTTCCTCCAGCAAAAACCGGGTGGCCGTGTCGGAGCGGATCTGGGCCAGGATGCGGACGATGCGGGTGCGGATGTCGCGGCTTTGGAACTCCTGGCGGAAGGTGCTGCGCATCTCCGGAATCGCCGAGTCCCCGGCGATGGCCAGCGCGTTGGCGGCCACCCCCTTCAACGGCAGCACGCCCAGCGCCTGCACCAGATTAGGCCACAGGCGGGTGTTGCCGAGCTTGCCGGCGGCGGTGAGAGCGGCCTTACGCACCGCCAGATCCTCGTCGTCGAACAGGCTCAGCAGCGGGCGGTAGAAGTTGCGGATGCCCACATCGCCCAGCACCTCGGCGGCGAAACGGCGCTCCCCGGCGCGGGGCGAGGTGGCCAGTTGCGTCAACTGGGCACCGGCGTCCAGTACCCCCTCGATACCGCCGCCGCGCAGCAACCCCACCATGGCGCCGCGGCGCACCTCCACCTCCGGGTTCTTCAGGTTCGGCGCCAGCTGCTCGTAGACGTCGGCCTCGCCGAAGGAGGCCAGCGTCCTCAGCGCCGCGCCGCGAATCCGCGGCACCCGCTCCCAGCTCAGGAGTTTGAGGATATCGCCGGTGAGAGAGCCCAGCCCCAGCCGTTCGATACGCCGCAGCATATCCAGGCGCACCTCCTCGGCGGGGTGTTCCAGCACCTCGGCGAGCTTGCGCTCCAGTTGCTTGGCGCCGGACTCCTCCAGCATCTCCACCGAGTAGATCACCTCGCCCACGTTGTCGTTGCCCACCGAGGCCTTCTCGTTCAGGAGCTTCATGCTGGAGGCGTCGTGCAGCAGCAGGTTGGTGCCGCCCAGCGCCCGCTTGGCCAGCGCATCCGACAGGATCGCCACGTACTGACGGCGCAGGAACACCGAGATGGTGATCCAGGCACCGAGGATCATCAGCAGGATCAGGAACAGCAGATCCGAGGCGCCGAAGCCCACCGTCTCGGAGGTGAGAATCAGCAGCGTGGTGGCGGCGGCCAGCGTCGCGGCGGGCTCGGCGAAACCCTCCACCAGGGTCTGCATGCGAAGCCGCTGCTCCCGGGGCAGGGGCTGGTAGAGGATCACCGTGGCGGAGTCGTCCACCGAGTTTCGCGATACCAGGTCGAGGAGTTTCACCACCACCACCACCCAGATGAGCACGCCCACGTCGTGGGTGATGAAATCCACCACCACCGCCACCAGGATGCCGCTGGTGACCATCACCGGCAGGAACAGCAGTCCCAGGGTCATGCCGAAACGGGTGATCAGGCGCCCCGACAGGAGGCTCTTGAACAACAGGTTCACCACGTTCGCGGCGGCGTAGAAAAGACCCAGGAACTGGGCCAATCCCTCCTCGCCGGGATAGGCCACCGCCACCAGTTCCAGGAACGCGTAGTCCAGGTAGTAGTAGGCGAAAATCGACAGGGTCACCATGCCGAACAGCAACACCAGATAGCGCAGCCGCTGGCTCACGCCGCGCCCCGCCCGCCCGGCCGAGCGCGGCTCCTCGTCGTCGTCCTCGGCGGTGGCCAGCGCCACCCCGAACTGCCGGGAGATGGCCAGCATCACCAGGAAACAGCCGCCGAAGGCGGCCGCGCTCACGGTGAGCAGTTCCGGGGTGGGCACGAACTCGCCGAAATAGAAGATCGATACCCCGCCGATGATATAGGAGAGTACCTCGCCGCTACTGGCCAGACCGAACAGCCGCTTGCCCTGGCGCAGATCCAGCAGGCGCCCGGCCAGGTTCCAGAACACGATGCCGTTCAGCATGATCAGCACCTCAGCCCAGATCACCACCACGAAGGCGGCGATCTGGCCGTGCCAGGGATTGTCGTCGCCGTAGTAGGCGAACCCCACCCGCAGCGCCAGCACCACCACCATCAACCCGGCCATGGTGAGCAGCAGCAGGCGGCTGAAATTCAGCCGCCCCTCCAGGCGGTGATAAATGAAGCCTATCCCGAGGCTCAGCACCGCCGAGCCCAGATACACGAACGGCAGGAATTCCTCGCCCCCCCAGCGATCCAGGAACAGCGCCATGGAGGCGGTCTCGAAATAGACCTGGGAGAGCCCCTGCAGGAAGGAGAACAGCAACAGCAGAAAGACCGGTCTGGCCTCGCCCTGGCGCAGGTTCAGCAGCCAGTTCAAGCGCTCCGCCAGGCGGCGACTCATGGCGATACGGCCCTCACGGCGATACGGCCCTCACGGCGTCGCCATCAAGCCCGGGCAGGGGGCGGCGGGCAACGCAGCGGGCGCAGCAGACGGTAGCGGTCGCTGGCATCCGGGTAGGGGTCCAGGCGATACCAGAGATCGTGGATGGCCGCCTGGTAGTTGGCCTCCAGATCGTCCAGCGCCTGCCAGATCTCGGCCTCCGAGAGGGTCTGGGAATAGCCGCAATCGTAGACGATCCACCAGTAGCCGTCGGGAGTGTCGATGAAATCGAAGGGATACACGCGGCAATCGAAGGGGCGCGCCGGGTAGACCCCGCAACGCCTGCGCTCGGTGTCGAAGAACACGCAGTAGCCGCTTTCCTTGCTCTTCAGGTGCAGCCCGCCCTGACGCGGTTCGGCGAAATCGTCGCGCCCGCTGTAGTCGGCCAGTCGCTGATATTCGGCCTCGGAGATGGCGGGGGCGGGGAAGGCCTGCTGGGCGGTACAGCACCAGTGATCGACGCAGTGTTCGCAGGCGCTTCGGGAGGTCTGCTCCCCCGGTTTGGGAACGCTCACAACCTTGACAGGAATACGAATTCTGGAATCCATTGCTATCTCCTGGTCGCGTGGCTCCCGTGGATGCCACACGCGACGACCGGGGCGACCCGGCAGAGGTTGAACAACGCCCGATGTGCGGCGTTACCGGGTATTTCCCCGAAAATTTTCTATAGTTAAGGCCAGTGAACGGCTGGCCGACGGCATCGCCGTCTCGATACTGCTACAAACAACTGAAGGTTAACATCTATTTATGGAAACTTCAGCAGTTCCCACGGAACCGGTCAGGAATGCCTGTGCGGTTTCCCCGGCGAGGGAAATTAGACGACCGGCTAATTTCCTGACAATATGCCGGTTGGGGCTCTACCCACCCGGAACTCCGGACACGTAAGCTAACACCAGCACCAGCTTAACCAAGGGGGGCGGGAGTGCCGATGGCGAAAACAACCTACACGCCGTTTCGCACCAAACTGATCTATTTTGCCTCGGCGGTGATCGGCTTCGTCGCCTTGATCGTCATTCCGGTGGAGTTGTACCGACCCATCGCCCGGCTCCACGAGTTGATCAAGAACGCCAGTAGCTCGCTGGCCGGGGTGGAGGCCGCCTTCGACCCCGCACGATTGCAACGCATGAACCGCTTTGCGCTGGCCACCACCGAGCGCCTCTACCAGCTGGACGCGGACGGCGAGCCGGTGTTCGAGGAGATCGACGCCTACTATCTGGCGCTGGCCTTCAACCTGATCCTGATGGAGGAGGAGATTCCGCCCGAGGACATCATCACCGAGCGGCTGGAGTTCCTCTACGTCTTCGAGGAGGCCGGCGGCTTCGACTATGGACAGCTCCTGCAGGCGGCCTGGTTCTGGGACGGTCGATTCTCCACCCAGCCGGCGCTGCTACCCATGTTCCGTGAGTACAAGCAGGTGCTGGTGGAGGCCAAGGCCAACACCCGCGAGGCGGGCATCGACCTCAGGGCCCTGTTCGTGATGATCGACCCGGGCGAGAAGGCCGGGGATTTCGAGAACGCCATCGCCTACCTGCTGGACAGCGTGCCGTGGTGGGCGGACTCGCCGTCGTCCACCGGCGAGCTCTACGAGTTCGAGGGCAACGAGTTCTGGCGCGCCTCGGCGCTGGCCGGGCGCGAGGAGTTCGACCACAACCCCATCCACGACCCCGACAATTTCTTCCTGCCGCGCTTCGATCAGGACGAGTTCGGCACCTGGTTCAGCGTCTGGCTGACCCGCGAGACCGGCCAGCTCTACAACATCTTCAACATCGACTTCAACGCCGCCAGCGTGCAGCGCACCCTGCTGATCGTGGCCACCGCGGTGGTGGTGACGATCCTCGCGTTGATCGTGCTGGTGTACTTCATCGCCGCGTGGCTGTCGCGCATGGTGACCCGCCCCATCACCGAGTTGACCAACGGCGCCGAGGCGGTGCGCAAGGGCAACTACGACTACGAGGTGCCGGTGTTGAAGGAGGACGAGTTCGGCGAACTCACCCGCCAGTTCAACGAGATGACCCGCGGCCAGAAGGAACGCCTGAACCTGATGGACACCATGGAGAAATTCCTCTCCAAGGAACTGGCCGAGATGGCCGCCAAGCAGGGCCTGCAACTGGGCGGCATGAGCGCCACCTGCACGGTGATGTTCACCGATTTCGCGGGCTTCTCCACCATCACCCAGAAGATGTCGGCGCGCGACACGGTGGAGGCGCTGAACACCTACTACGACGGGTTGATCCCCATCATCAAGCGCTACGGCGGCTTTACCGACAAGTACATCGGCGATGCCATCGTGGCCCTGTTCGGCGCCCCGGTGAAGGTGGACGACCACGCCGAGCGGGCGGTGGCCTGTGCCATCGAGATGCAATGGAAGATCCGCGAGATCAACGAGGAGCGGCGTCAGAAGGATCTGACCGTGTTCGAGATGCGGGTGGGGCTGAACACCGGCGAGGTGATCGTCGGCGCCATCGGCTGCGACGCCAAGCTGGAGTACACCTCCATCGGCGAGACCACCAACCTTGCCAACCGCATGGAGGCCATCTGCAAGCTCGGCCACGTGATGCTGGCCGAGGGCACCTACCACGCGGTCTCCAGGGTGTTTTTCTGGGGCGTGAACATCGCCGAGACCCCCACCCAGTTGAAGGTCAAGGGCTATCCCAAGCCGGTGGCCACCTACGGGGTCTACGTGGACGATCTGCTGATCGAGAAGAACAACGACCCGGAGGCCTCCATCGACCGTTTCTATCTTTACGAGAAGGGTGAGCACACCCTGTTCTACCAGCCCGAGGACGTGGCCAACGCCAGCTTCGAGCGCGAGTCCAAGTATCTCAACCAGCAGACCGTGTTGACGCGGCGGATGCAACGGGCCGAACCGGTGGTGTCCTGAATCCGGGCGCGGCACTGGCGCCGAACCGGCAACTCCTACCCTGCGGCCCATGGACAGGCCTCCCCTGATCGGGCGGATCGCCGCGCCGCGCCAGCGTAGTGGCATCTGCCTGAACATGATCGTCAAGGACGAGGCGCCGGTGATCGGCCGGGCGCTGGATTCGGTGCGGGAGGTGATCGAGTGCTACCGCATCGTCGATACCGGCTCCACGGACGGCACCCCCGAGGCGATCCTGGCGATCATGGACACCCACGGCGTTCCCGGCGAGGTGCATTTTCGCCCCTGGGTGGACTTCGGCCACAACCGCCAGCAAGCGTTGGATCTGGTTTACGCGGACGCATCCACCGCGTGGGCGCTGTTCATCGATGCCGACGAGGAACTGGGCTACCGGGATCCGGCCTTTTACCGGGATCTGCAAGCCGGCACCAGCTACGATCTGGAAAAGCGCTACGGCAACCTGGCGTACCGGGTGCCCCACCTGATCAACATCGCTAACGCCCGCTGGTCCTGGCACGGCCCGGTCCACGAGTATCTGGCGGTGGAAGGTAACCCGCCCCGGCGGTTTCTGGCGGGGGTCTGGATCCAGGTCCACCCGGGCGAGGGCAGCCGTTCCCGGGGCCTCTCGCCCCGGCAGAAATTCCTTCGCGATGCCGAATTGCTGGAGACCGCCCTGCAACGGGATCCGCAAAACGCCCGCAACCGCTTTTATCTGGCCCAGTCCTACCGGGACGCCGGGATGCCCGAGAAAGCCTACCTGAACTACCATCTGCGCAGTCTGATGCCGGGCTGGGTGGAGGAGAGCTACCTCGCCCAGTTGGAGAAGGCACGCTTGATGATCGCCCTGAAGATGCCCCACGGGGAAATCCTCGCGGCGTTCCTGCAAGCCCACGAGATGCGCCCGGGCCGGGCCGAGGCGCTGTGGCACCTGGCGAGCTATTGCCGGCTCCGGCAGAACCACGCCCAGGCCTATCTGTTCGCCCGGGCCGGCGCGGCGATTCCCCTGCCCGAGGACCGGCTGTTCGTGCGCCAGGATGTCTATCGCTGGCGCTTGCTGGACGAGTGGGCCATCAGCGCCTACTGGACCGGACGCTACCGGGAATCGGCCGAGGTGAGCAGGCGACTGCTGGCCGAGGGCCACCACGACCCCCGGGATACCCCGCGGCTGCAGGCCAACCTGCGCTTCGCCCTGGCAAAACTCGCCCCGGGCGGAGCTTGACCACCCGCTCCGGCACGGTCCGCTCCGATGGTAAAAACTTAGCGGATCGGCTACCATCCGGGCTATAGTTAAGTATTGTTTATCCGCGGATAACCTGGTTTGCCCGCGAAATAAACAGAGCAACCTGCGGGCTCGAATACTAGATTACGGGTATGAAGATGGCCAACCCATATCAGTCTTGTAACGGATTACTGGCCGCCCTGTGCCTGGTGTCCCCACTGGGCTTCGCCCAGGGCATCACCGTGGGCGATGGCGCCACCGTGAATCTCGGTGACGGCAGCCTTTCCCTGAACTGCAACAACCTCACCATCAACCAGGGCGCCACCATGGACCTCGGCGCGGGCGTGGTCGACGGCATCAGCGACTTCCTGAACGGCGGGATGCTGGACGGCGGCAGCGCCCGCCTGGAGTTCACCGGCGCCTGGCGCCAGACCGGCAGTTTCACGGCCGGCAGCGGCTCGGTGAACCTGGTGGACGGCTGTGGCAAGAGCATCAGCCGGGTGCGGGGGGAGTCCACCTTCCACGACTTCTCGGTGGTCACCGGGATACCGCGGCTGGTGATCTTCACCGCCGAGCGGACCAACCGGGTGGACAACGCCCTCAGCCTCAGGGGCGATGCCGCTGGCATGTTGACGCTGCGAAGCTCCATCAGCGGCACCCTCACCAACCTGCACCTGGAACCCACCGGCACCCAGAGCATCGCTTTCGTCGACGTGGCCGACGTACAGGCCACCGGTCAGCCCCTGGCCCCCGGCGACCCCACCACCTATCAATCCATCGACAGCGGCAACAATCCCGGCTGGTTCGGTGAAGCACCCTCCCCCGTGATCTTCCGGAACGGGTTCGAGTGACAAAGGGACTTTATCAAATGGCTAAACAACCGCGTTTCAAGAAAACCCGTCTGGCGATCGCCCTGCAAGTGGCCCTCGGGCAGCTTCCCATGGCGGCGCTGGCCGCCGATATCGAACTCGAACCCCCGGCGGGTGGGGCGGTGATCATCAAGGACGGCACCACCCAGCGGATGCTGATCTATCGCGACGGCCGGGTGCAGATCCGTAACCTCCCCGGCTCGGCCACGGAGGACAATCCGGTCTGCTACGACGCCGTCACCGGGCAACTGGGCGCCTGCCTGGGGGGCGCGGTGCAGGGTCCCACCGGACCCGCGGGCGAGGATGGCAGGACCTGGCTGTCCGGGGAAGGCCCGCCCAACAACACCCTGGGCGTCGACGGTGACTTCTACCTGAATCTGGCCGCCGATGCCTACTACGGACCCAAGGGCGCGGTGACCACCGGCTCCTGGAACGGCACCGGACCGGTCTCCCTGCTCGGTCCCAGCGGCCCCAGCGGCCCCGCCGGTCCCGCCGGCCCACAAGGCCCCCAGGGACCCAGCGGCGAGGGCTGGCTGTCCGGCGAGGGCCAGCCACCCGACACCCTGGGGGTGACGGGTGATCTGTATCTGGACACCATCACCGATGCCTACTGGGGTCCCAAGGGCGCCCAGATCCAGGGTTCCTGGTTCGGCACCGGCCCCACCTCGCTGATCGGCCCCACCGGTCCCACCGGTCCCACCGGTCCCACCGGTCCCAGCGGCGACGCCGGCCCCACTGGTCCCACCGGTAATACCGGCCCCATCGGCCCCACCGGCCCCACCGGCGATGTGGGCCTCCAGGGTCCCCAGGGCGAGATCGGCCCCATCGGCCCCACCGGACCCACCGGACCCACCGGCTCCACCGGGGACCAGGGTCCCAGCGGCGAGGGCTGGCTGTCCGGCAACGGTCCGCCCGCCGTGGGTCTCGGCGTGGAAGGGGATTTCTACCTGGATGTGGATGCCAGCGAATACTATGGCCCGCGCCGGGCCGACGGCACCTGGCCCGGCCCCACCTCGCTAGTCGGCCCACCCGGCACCAGCGGCGACTGGCTGTCCGGCAACGGCGCCCCCGACGACACTCTGGGTGCCGACGGGGATTACTACCTGGATCTCCAGAACGACGCCTACTACGGGCCGAAGGGCAGCGCGATAGCCGGTACCTGGCAAAATACCGGACCGGTATCCCTGGTGGGTCCTCCCGGCCCCACCGGCAACCCCGGACCCACCGGACCCACTGGACCGCAGGGCGAAACCGGTCCGTCGGGACCCCAGGGCGAGGCAGGCCCCACCGGTCCCACCGGGTTCACCGGTCCCATCGGTCCCACCGGCCCCACCGGCGCCCAGGGTCCCAGCGGCGAGGGCTGGTTGTCCGGTGCGGGTGCGCCGCCCGATACCCTCGGGGTAACGGGCGATTTCTACGTGGATACCAACACCGACGAGTACTGGGGTCCGAAGGGCAACGTGGTGGCGGGCGAATGGACCGATACCGGCCCCACCTCGCTGGTGGGACCGCCCGGCACCAGTGGCGACTGGTTGAACGGTACCGGGGAGCCTACCGATGACCTGGGCGAGCCCGGGGATTTCTTTCTGGATACCTCGGTGAACGCCTACTACGGACCCAAGACCGACACTAACACCTGGACCGGCACCGGGCCGGTGTTCCTGGAGGGTCCCCAGGGTCCCACCGGACCCACCGGACCCTCCGGCGATGTGGGTCCCACCGGACCCTCCGGCGATGTGGGTCCCACCGGCCCCACCGGCCCCACCGGCCCCACCGGCCCCACCGGCTCCACCGGCCCCACCGGGCCGGACGGCAACACCTGGCTGAGTGGCATCGACCCGCCCCCCGAAGACCTGGGCACCAACGGGGATTTCTATCTGGATACCGCCGCCGACGCCTACTACGGACCCAAGACCAATGACTCCTGGAGCGGCACCGGTCCCACCACCCTGGGCGGCACCGCCGGCAGCGACGGTGGCGTCTGGTTCTCCGGCACGGCCAATACGCCGCAAGACTCGCTGGGGAGCACGGGGGATTTCTATCTGGACACCGATGATGGTGTCTACTGGGGACCCAAGGGCGATGTGATTCCCAACGAGTGGACCAACACCGGGCCGAAACTGGTGGGTAACGCCAGTGGCGGTACCTGGCTGAATGGGTCGGGGACGCCGGCCGATACTCTGGGCAACGATGGGGATTTTTATCTAGATACCACCAATAACGTTTACTACGGACCCAAGGCCGGGGGTTCCTGGACCGGCACCGGCCCTGTCTCCCTGGTGGGTCCCACCGGCCCCACCGGTCCCACTGGCGATCCCGGTGCCACCGGCCCCACCGGTCCCACTGGCGATCCCGGCGCCACCGGCCCCACCGGCGATCCCGGCCCCGCCGGACCCGCCGGCACGGGCTGGGTCTCCGGCACCTCCGATCCCACTATCGCCGACGGCTCGGAAGGGGATTTCTATCTCCGCACCGACACCAACCAGTACTGGGGACCGAAGGCCAGCGACGGCACCTGGCCCGGCCCCGTCCCCCTGGGGAACAGCGGCGGCGGCACCTGGTATTTCGGCGCCGGCGTGCCCACCCCGGGTGAAGGCCAGCCGGGGGATTTCTACCTCAACACCGCGGCCGATCCCGATCAGGTGTTCGGACCGAAGGACGTGGATGATGCCACCTGGCCCGGCCCGATCTCTTTGGGCGGTGGCGGATCGGCCACCCTGGGCGGTACCTGGTTCTTCGGTGGTGGGGCGCCGGCTCCGACCACTGGCGATCCCGGCGATTTCTATCTCGACACCGCCGCCACGCCCAACGATGTCTATGGACCCAAGGACACCGATGACAGCACCTGGCCCGGACCGAAACCGCTGGGCGGCGACAGCGGCGGCGGTGGCGGCGGCGACACCCTGAGCGTGGTGGGTCCCGACGTGATCCTGGTGAACAGCCTGGCGGATACCACCGCCAGCGGTGATGGCTACTGCACCCTGCGCGAGGCCATCGCCAACACCAACAACACCGCCGATTCCGCACCCGCCACCGCCGGCGAGTGCGCCACCGGCAACAACGCCGGCGGCATCACCCAGATCGACCTGCGCTTCGTGGCGGGCACCATCACCCTGGGCAGCGATCTGCCCACCATCACCCAGAGCGTGGTGATCCAGGGTCCCAGCGAGGACCGGCTCACCATCGACGGCAACGATGGCCAGTTGTTCAGGTTCAATGGTGCCAGCACCGTGGTGGTGGAGAGTCTTACCCTTGCCAATGGTTTCGTCGACGGACTCAACGGGGGTGGTATCGCCATCACGGGAAGTACCTCGGCCATCCTGCGTAATCTCACCGTCCTGAATAGCTACAGCGCTCTTGCCAATGGCGGTGGTATTGCCATCCAGGGTAGCGGTACCACCGCTACCCTGGACAACAGCACGATCTCCGGGAATCGGGCCGTCGGGTTCAACACCCTCGGCAACGGTATCTACGTCGCCCAGGGCGCCAACCTGACGGTTAACAACAGCACGATCTCCGGTAACAACGAGGTCGTTCAATCCTACAGCGCGGTCGGCGGTGGCATCAGCAGTGAAGGCAATACCTATATTACCAACAGTGCCATCGGCAATAATGGATCCGGCGGCGCCGGTGGCGGCATCCTGGTGGGAAGTACCGGCGTGGTGACCGTCAACAACAGCAGGATCAACGACAATACCGCAACCGATGCCGGCGGTGGTGGTGCCTATGTACGTGCGGGTGGACGGCTGAGGGTCATCAATAGCACTATCTCGGGGAACACCGGCCCCGCCGGTGGCGGTATTTCCAACAACTTCGACAACATTTCCAGTGCCCGCGGCTATCTGGATCTCTTCAACACCGTATTGGGCATTCCCAATCCGAACACCGCCACGGGTAGCCCTGGCACCAACAACGTCTACAACGAGACCAATGCCGTGATGAACGCCCAGCAAAACTACCCGTCCAGTTGCGATGGCTCGGGTAACTGCTGACCCGGCCGGGATCGGGCGCGATCGCGGCCCGGCGTGACCCGTTCATCCTCATACCTTCTCCCACGAGTGGGAGAAGGTATGAGCTTTTCCCCCCTCCCGGCTTAGCTATCCTGCCCGGCCCCCACCAGCCGCAGACGATCGTTCAACTGGGTCACCTGCTCGCGCAGGGTCCCCAGTTGCGCGTTCAGCGAGGCCACCCGCCCGCACAACACCTGGATGATCCCGGACACCAGACTCGGGTGCTCGGCCATCAGTTCATGCAGGGTCTCGTAGTCGATACGAAACACCCGCGTCTCCTCCACGGCGGTGACGGTGGCGGTGCGGGGTTCGGGGCTCAGCGCGGCCAGTTCGCCGAACACGGCGCGTTCGCCGATGCGGGCCAGTTCCTGCTCGCCCCGATGCACCCGCACCAGGCCGTCGATGATGATATACATGGAACGACCGATCTCGCCCTCGGTGACGATGGTATCGCCGGAACCGTAGGTGAGTTCCTCCAGGATCAGCGAGACCTCCGCGAGGGTTTCCTCGGGAATACCACTGAACATGTCGACGGATTTGAGGATCAGGACTTTCTCGATGGTGAGGAGCACGCGCGCTCTCCGAGGTTGTATGGCCAGGCCATGACATGACACATGGGTTTCGCTGCAAGGCCGGTGACACCGCCCCGCCCCGGGCTATTCGAAACCATCCATGAATATGATGGTACCCGAACTGTCCGGATTCACCACCCGCCAGAGGAAACGATGCACGGTGTCGCTCATGGTCACGGTGTGGTGTCCGGGGCCAGCGGCGGGGATCGCCGCGCCGCTGGCCGGATCCACCAGGGTGGCGCCCACCGGTCGACCCTGGATCGCCTCCCAGTGCAGGGTAATGGTGCGGGGCCGGTCGCTGTGCACCTGGAAGGGATAGTCCAGGGTGCCCGGCTCCACCGCCCGTAAATCGGTGTTGAACTCGGTCACCGCCCGCGCCCACTCGGGTCTGGAAAAATGCAGGCGCAGATACACCGCCGGAGCGGGGGGCAGCATATCCGGCAGATCCCGGGCGTCGAAACCGTCGGCGCCGCCGTACAACTGCCCCAGTACATTCCCCGCCGGGCCGTCGCCGAGGCCCGGGGCGATGACGGCCAGTCGCTGATACCATTCGTCCTCGCCCAGCGCCGGGACGGTGGGAGCGCAGCGCCCGCGGTGGTGCAGGCGCAGCGTCACCCCTTCCTGGAAGACTCGCACCCACACCGCCTCCCCCATGGGGATGGTGTTATCGGTGCCCGGGGTGCCGGGGTCCAGCGCCTGATAGCTGGCGCCGTCGAAGCGCAGGGCGGTGGCGGCCACCACGCAATCCGGGCCGGCCTCGGTATGGCAGGCGCCGGCGGGGTCGGCCGCCGCCCAGGATAGGGGCTCGCCTTGGTGGAACAGTTCGGCGTCTTCCCAGCAGATGGCCCCGGGAAAAAAATTCCCCAGCAGATTCAGCCGTCCCGCGGCATCGCCCACCAGCGGCAGATCCCGGGGGCTATTGGTCGGTCCCTGGATATCCACCACCGCGTCCCGGTGGCTGAACAACCAGTAGCCCCGCGCCGGGGTGAGGATATCATCCGCTTGCAGCGGGATCAGGCTGTCGGCGCGTGGATCATGGGCCATGATCCACCAGTCGGTGCCGATCCCGGTCACCGGCAGATCGTCGCCCAGCACCTCTGCCACGCTGGCATCCTCGCCGGGATCACAGGGCAGGCCGAACATCCGCCAGCGGCCGGCGGGCAGATGCAAGGTCGCCGGGCAGGGCTCGCCGGTCACCTGGAGCTTGATGGCGGGGGTACACTCCCCGGCGGAGCCGATCCCGTTGCCCGGGGGCGCCAGACAGGCACCGATATGGTGAACGCCGGGAGTGGCAGGCGCCCTCAACACGGCACGGCGCGGCGAGTGCCCTCCCCCGGCCAGCGCGGCCACCGGCTCGCTGGCGAGTAGCGGGTCCTGCGGGTCGATGACGACGTCCACGGATCGGTGGTAACTCAGGGTAGTGGCGGGGGCGGGTATGGGCAGGGGGTTTCGCACCGTCACGTGAAAATCGAAGCTGTCCCCGGCCTGCAAGATGAGCTGATGGATCAGCGGATGCTCCAGGACCAGTGCCGGATCGGGGCCGGGTTCGGTGAGGCTAGCGGTCACGGTGAAGCGGATGGTGCCGGGCGTCCAGTTGGCGACGCCGATCCACCAGGGTCCGGCGGCGGGTCCGTGAATATCGCAGCGCTCCCCCAGGGTGCCGGGATTGGTGGATCGGCATTGGTATATCTCGGTGTCGGGTTTCCCGGCGGGGCGCAGATAGAGATCGGCATCGGCGCTGAGACCGTCCAGTGTCACCTGCAACACGGCGGTGTCGGCGGGCACATTCACCTGGAAATAGCGCCAGGCATCCCCGGGTTCCTGCCCGGTGAGGGTGGTGGTGTAGACCTCGCCCGGACTCAGTGCCACATCCCCGGTGGGGCTGGCCACGCTGATGGACACAGGATCGGTGCAGTTGTTGTCGGTGTCGGTCTCCCCGGAGACCGGGTCCACGCAGGCGCCGAGAAAATAGCTACCGGCGCTTGCCGGTGCTGCCGCGGCAATGTCCAGTTCCACCGAGGCGTCGCTCGCCAGCGCGGCCAGCGGGATGCTGTCCAGGGTGGTGTCGGCATCGTCGATGGTGGCATCCCGGGAGCGAAAAAGCCGCAGGGTGGTGGCCTGTGCGCCGGTCTCTCCGCGGTTGCGTACCGTGGCGTGGACGCTGAAGGGCGCCTCCGGTTCCAGACTGATGGTGCTCGGCTCGAAGGCGGTCACCTCAAGATCCGGCGGCCCGTCGAATACCCGGGTGGGGCGATAGGCCGCCACCAGATGGCGCGAGAGAGCCAGCACCCGGTCGTTGTCGCCGTATGCCGCATGGCCCACCGTGGCGCCCAGATGGCCGAGATCGGGATTGGAGAACATGGGCAGACGCTGGGTTGGCTTGCCGTCGCTGAAGGCGTTGCTGTTCTGGTAGGTCATCACCGAGCCGTAGGTGAGCGCATCACTCCCGATCCAGCGCCAGCCCGCCGCGTAATCGCCAAAATGGGTATTGGGGCCGGGGGAGGAGCGCTGTTCCCGATGGTGATGGGCGCCGAGATTGTGGCCGATCTCGTGGATGAAGGTGTAGGCATCCCGGTATTGCACGCCCACCACGGTGAAGGCGGCACCCTCGGGGCGGGGTTCGGTGGAGCCCAGATAACCGATGCCCGCGAAGTCGCTGATCTCGGTGAGCATGGAAACCAGATCGGCACCATGGGTATCGCGCCAGTCGTGGATCTCGTCCAGGAAGCCGTCGGTCCTGTCCCGCAGCCTGGCGACATCGGTGGCGGGCGAGGTTTCCAGGTAATCCACCTGGGCGCTGTGGACCAGGCGGAAGTCGATATCCAGGTCGTTGTTATCGACGGTTGCCTGGGCGTCCATCATGATCTGGTTGATGGCGCTGTCGATGCCATTGGCATTGGCCGCCGCCCAGGCGCTGGCGGCGGGGGTGTAGACCACCATGATATCGATGGTGGCGGGCTGTTCGGCGGTGGCCGGGTCCAGGTCCAACGGCAGCGGGAGGGGCGAGCCGCCGGGCGGGATCAGTGGATCGGCGCCCGGGGGGATGGGCTGGCGGGACAGGTCCAGATCCTCCACCCGATGATCGGGGCCGGTGGCGGCTTGGCGGATCCGGTAGTGTCGGTTTTCCAGGGGGAGATCGATGCTGCCGAGGAGTCGGTGGCCATCCACGGAGAGTTTCACGGCGGCGAGGGGTTTGCCGGGGATGGCGGCGTGGATGGAGCGCACGCCGTTGATGTCGGTGGAGATTTTCGTGGTCGTGGCGGTGATGGTGAGGTCGGGGAAAAGCGTGAGGGAGAGGCGGGTTCCGGGGGCTAGGCGGTTGGGGTCGGTGGCCACGGGGTTGATCCGGACCCGGCGCTGGCGCGTCACGGCGGGGGGTAGGCGGGTGACGGGAGGTCGCTGCGATGGGGGTACGGCGTCGACGGGCGGGTCGAGAAGTAACGGGATGGATGATTCTCCGGGTTCTGCGGCCGAGGTGTTAGTGGGGAAGAGGATGAGAAGAAAGGTCAGGGCCAGAGGAGGACATAGAGCCAGGAAGGGTTTGGGAGTCGGGGAAAAAGAAATGGAGAAATGTTTCAATACTGCAAATTTTTTCACGAATCCATCCTCATGACAGGATGATGATCAAAAAGCGGTTTTGCCGCTGCTGGGTC
>JGI12109J20283_10608723_pt1 | contig 27953 bp, 25 predicted proteins | sample ElkSlonscriptome_12_FD_20283 | JGI IMG/M metagenome (IMG submission 20283)
GGTCATGACGGAGCCTCCATGCCCCAGGATACAGGCGGGCGGGTTTGGCTCGATGCGGTGGGTGGGGCATGAGAATCGATGGAAATGCAGAAGGGGGTCAGTATAGACAGCCGAGTCGGTCTGATGCAGCGCGATGATCCGTTTGCGGACTGCTACACTGCCGGCGATGAACGAAACGCTCGACAGCGCCCGCACACAGCCGGAAATTCCGTTGGCCACGGTTCGAGGTGAACCGCTGCTGCAGTTGCCCGACGATCTGTACATACCGCCCGATGCGCTGGAGGTGTTCCTCGATGCCTTCGAGGGTCCGCTGGACCTGCTGCTCTATCTGATCCGGCGCCAGAATCTCGAGATTCTCGATATTCCGATTGCCGAAATCACGCGCCAGTACATCGGCTACATCGAGATGATGCACGGGCTGCGGCTGGAGCTTGCCGCCGAGTATCTGGTCATGGCCGCGATCCTGGCCGAGATCAAGTCACGGATGTTGCTGCCCCGCCCGGAGCCCGAACACGAAGACGAAGGCGATCCGCGCGCCGAGCTGATCCGCAGGCTGCAGGAATACGAGCGCTTCAAGCAGGCCGCCGAGGACCTCGATGCGCTGCCGCGCCTGGAGCGCGACGTGTCGATCGCCTCGGCCGAACCCGGCGAGCACAAGCGCGTCGCGGTGCCGCCGGAGGTCGATCTGCGCGATGTGCTGCTGGCGCTGAAGGACGTGATGACGCGCGCCGAGCTGTTCGCGCAGCACCATATCCAGAGCGAACCGCTGAGCGTGCGCGAGCGCATGAGTCGCATCGTCCAGTCTCTCAGCGAGCGAGAATTCGTGCAGTTCGAACAGCTATTCGATCTCTCCGAGGGTCGACTGGGCGCGGTGGTGACGTTCCTCGCTCTGCTCGAACTGTTGCGCGAGCACCTGGTCGACCTGGTGCAGCAGGAACTGTTCGGCACCATCTACCTGCGCGCGCCCGCCCCCGAAACCGCAGAAGTCGAATCATGAACGAACCCGATCTTGCAAGCGAACCCGAAGGTCGCGCCGCGGACGACATCGAGACTGGGGCGGATGCCCTGCCCGCAGGCTCCGACCCTGCCTCGCTGAAGCACTGGCTCGAAGCCGCGCTGCTGGCGGCCGGTCAACCGCTGACGCTGAACCAGCTCAACGCACTGTTTCCGGAGGCCGAGCAGCCGGGCCACGGGCCGCTGCGCGAGGCGCTCGCGCTGCTCGATGCCGAGCTTGGCGACCGTGCGGTCGAGCTGGTCGAAGTGGCCGGTGGCTATCGGCTGCAGATCAGAAGCCGGCTGATGCCGGTGGTCTCCAATCTCTGGGCCGAAAAGCCGCCGAAATATTCGCGCGCGCTGCTCGAGACGCTGGCGATCATCGCCTATCGGCAGCCCATCACGCGAGGTGAGATCGAGCAGATCCGCGGCGTATCGTTGAGCGCAAACATCCTGAAGACGCTACAGGAGCGGGAGTGGATCAAGGTCGTGGGCCATCGAGACATGCCGGGCAAGCCGGAGCTGCTGGGTACGACCAAGGCGTTTCTGGACTATTTCGGTCTCAAGGGACTCGACGACCTGCCGACGCTGGCCGAGATCCGCGATCTCGACAACATCGAGCCGGAACTGGACCTGAAAGACCCCGATCAACCGCAGGCGGCCAACGATGACCGAGCCAGGCAAGAAGACACGACGCACCAAATCGACCCGGAGCCGGAGCGCCGAAACGACGAGCCGGAAGCAGGCGAGTTCGTCGAAGACGACGACCAAGCCGGCCCGCCGGAGCAAACCGGGCCCGACGGCGAAGAAGAAGTCGAGACCGCCGGGGACCAAGCAATCGGGGCGCAAGAAGACGAGCACCGATCCGCGGCGTCGGCAGACGGGCAGCAAGACCCCCCGGAAGACGAACCGGAAGACGAGCAGGAAGACGACCCGAGGCACTGAGCGAGCCGAATCCGGCCCCGCGAGCGCGCCGGAACGCCTCCAGAAGTTGATGGCTCGAGCTGGATTGGGTTCGCGCCGCGAGCTCGAGCAGCGGATCAGCGCCGGCGACGTCAGGGTCAACGGGCAGCGTGCCGAGCTCGGCCGGCAGGTCGGTCCCGGGGATCGAATCGACTTCGCAGGACGACACTACGACGTTCGCGCCGAGCGTCCCTCCCATCGAACGCTGATCTACAACAAGCCCGAAGGCGAGTTGACCACCCGCAGCGATCCGGAAGGTCGAAAGACCGTTTTCCAGCGGCTGCCCAGGCCCGACAGCGGTCGCTGGGTCGCCATCGGGCGGCTGGACATCAATACCTCCGGGCTGTTGCTGCTGACCACGGACGGCGAGCTGGCGAATCGGATGATGCATCCTTCGGGCAAGATCGACCGGGAATACCTGTGTCGAATCCGGGGGCAGGTTGCCGATGCCGACCTTCAGCGACTGCTGCAGGGTGTGGAACTCGACGACGGCCCTGCCCGCTTCAGCGACCTGGTGATCGGCGAACACACCGCCGGACACACCTGGTACACGGTCGCGCTGATGGAAGGTCGCAACCGCGAAGTCCGGCGTCTCTGGGAGGCAGTCGGTGCGACCGTCGCCCGGCTCAAGCGGGTTCGATTCGGGCCGGTGTTTCTGCCGGCCAAGCTCAGGACCGGGGAATACCAGAAGCTGTCGGCGTCCGATCACCGCGTGCTGCGCCAGGACGTCGGCCTGCCGGGTACCGGGCGAGAACTTACGCTCGAGGCGCAGTGACGCCGGCTCGCTCCGCGCCGCCCGCTCCGGAATTGGCCCAATCCGGCAGTAACCGGAAGCAGAGCGGGCGATCGCGGCGCATACGGAACGATTGCGATCGTTCGATGCAATACCTTCTGCGGCCCGCCGGTCCGCTGGGAGCGCCTGTCGCCACGGCCGGTGAAGTCCATTCCAGATCACGAGAGATGCCCGGATGACCAAGACCACGACCCGGCTTGCCTTGCTGGCGACCATTGCGCTGCTGATCGCTGCGTTCTTCTGGTTCGACCTTGGCCAGTACTTCAGCCTTCCCGAACTGCGCGCGCGCCGCGATCAACTGCTGGCTTTCGTTGAAGCCAACTTCTGGGGAACGCTGGGCGTCTACATGCTGGTCTACATCGCGATGGCGGCACTGTCGTTGCCCGGCGCCGCGATCATGACGCTGGCAGGCGGCGCGCTGTTCGGACTGGCTGCCGGTACGATCGCGGTGTCGTTCGCCTCGGCAGTCGGCGCCACGCTGGTGTTCCTGGCCGCGCGCTTCCTGTTCCGCGAGACGATCCAGAAAAGGTTTTCCAAGCGCCTGAAGGCGATCAACGAAGGGGTCGAGAAGGACGGCGCGTTCTATCTGCTGGCGCTGCGCCTGGTCCCGGTATTCCCGTTCTGGGTGATCAACCTGGTCATGGCGCTGACGCCGATCCGCACCTGGACCTACTACTGGGTCAGCCAGCTCGGCATGCTGCCCGCCACGCTGGTCTACGTCAACGCGGGCACCCAGCTGAGCGAGATCGAATCGACCGGCGACGTGCTCTCGCTGGAGCTGATCGGTGCGTTCGCGCTGCTGGGCCTGCTGCCGCTGATTCTGCGCTGGATCCTGCGGATTCTCAAGCATCGGAAGATCTACGCCGGCCACAGCAAGCCCGGCTCGTTCGACTACAACGTCATCGTACTCGGCGCCGGGTCGGCCGGACTGGTTTCCGCCTACATCGGTTCGACGGTCAAGGCCCGCGTGGCGCTGATCGAAAAACACAAGATGGGCGGCGACTGCCTGAACACCGGCTGCGTGCCCTCCAAGACGCTGCTCCGGAGCGCGCGGCTGGTTCAGGAAGCGCGTGAATCGCAGCGCTATGGCATCCGCAGCATGGACGCGAAGTTCTCGCTATCCGAGATTCTCGATCGGGTGCGCACGGTGGTTGCACGAATCGAACCGAACGATTCTCCGGAGCGCTACCGCAGCATGGGCGTCGACGTCATCGAAGGCGCCGGCACCGTGGTCTCGCCCTGGTCGGTCGAAGTCGACGGCCGAACGCTGAGCGCTCGTTCGATCATCCTGGCGACCGGCGCCGAACCGCTGGTACCGCCGATCGAAGGACTCGACCGTGTGGATTACCTGACCAGCGACACGATCTGGGCGCTGGACGCCCTGCCCGAGCGCTTCGTCGTACTCGGCGGCGGGCCTATCGGCTGTGAGCTGGCGCAGGCATTCGCTCGCCTCGGATCGAAGGTGACGATCGTCGAGATGGCCGACCGGCTGGTGCCGCGTGAGGACCCGGATGCGAGCGAAGCGCTGATGCGGCGACTCCGCGACGAGGGCGTAACGATTGCCACCGGCCACAAGGCCGCGAAATTCGAAGCTAGCGCCGATGGTGGTGGGACGCTGGTCTGTGAGCGCGACGGCGAGGAAGTCTCCGTCCAATTCGATCGGGTGCTGGTCGCGCTGGGCCGTCGCGCTCGCACGCGGGGATTCGGTCTCGAGGCGCTCGGCGTCGAGGTGGCAGGCAACGGGACGATCGACGTCGATCCGTGGCTACGGACCAATTTTCCAAACATCTACGTATGCGGGGACGCCGCGGGGCCGTACCAGTTCACCCATGTTGCCGCGCACCAGGCCTGGTTCGCCTCGGTCAACGCGCTGCTGGCACCGTTCTGGTCATTCCGCGTCGATTACCGCGTCATCCCCTGGGCGACGTTCACCGAGCCCGAAGTCGCCCGCGTCGGGCTGAACGAAACGGATGCGCACGAACAGGATATCGACTATGAAGTCACCCGCTACAGCCTGGAGGACCTCGACCGCGCGATCGCCGACGGTCAGGACGCAGGATTCGTCAAGGTGCTGACCGAACCGGGCAAGGACCGGATTCTGGGAGCGACCATCGTGGGTCATCACGCCGGGGAACTCATCTCGGAGTTCGTGCTGGCGATGAAACACGGACTGGGTCTGAACAAGATCCTCGGCACGATCCATATTTACCCGACCATGAGCGAGGCGAACAAGTTTGCCGCCGGCGAATGGAAAAAGGCGCGCAAGCCCGAGCGCTTGCTGAGGCTGGCTCAACGTTTCTTCAGCTGGCGCCGTGGGTCGGGGTCGAACCCACCGACCTGATCACATCTTGACGCTCGCGCGGCAGGCCGCTTGCCTCGAGGGCGTCGAGCGTTTACCGTGGCTCGCTGAGACAACCCGCCGAAAAGGAAATCGAAACATGAAACGAGTGCTTGCCTCTTGCTTGTCCGGTGCGCTGTCGCTGTCGGTCGTGGCAATTTCCGGCGCCGTCGCGGCGCAGGATTTCTCGGACGTCGAGATCCGGACCACGCCGGTTGCTGAAGGCGTTCACGTAATGCAGGGAGCCGGCGGCAACGTCGGCCTCGTGGTCGGTGACGAGGGAGCCTTCCTGATCGACGACCAGTACGCGCCGTTGACCGAAAAGATCCAGGCTGCGGTGGCCGAGGTAACCGAGCTTCCGATCCGTTTCGTGCTCAACACCCACTGGCACGGCGACCATACCGGCGGCAACGAAAACCTCGCCGAGGCCGGCACGATCGTGGTCGCACACGACAACGTCCGCAAACGCATGGCGGCCGGCCAGATGATGGAATTCTTCAACAGCGAAGTGCCGCCGGCGCCCGAACAGGCTCTGCCCGAAGTGACCTTCAACGACTCGATCACGTTCCACGTCGGGCCCCACACGGTCCACGCCGTGCACGTCTCGGGCGCCCACACCGATGGCGATTCCATCGTCCACCTGACCGAGGTCGACGTCATCCATGCCGGCGACATCGTCTTCTACGGGATGTATCCGTTCATCGACTACGGCTCAGGCGGCAGCCTGGGCGGAATGGTCCAGGGTGTCGACGCGATCCTCGAGCGGGTCGGCGAAGACACCGCGATCATCACCGGCCACGGTGGTCCGGTGATCGATCACGAGCAGCTCACTGAATATCGCGACATGCTTGCGACCGTGCATCGTCGGCTGATCGCTCGAATCATCGACGGCGCAACGCTCGAGCAGGTGCTGGATGAAGGACTGACTGAAGAGTTCGATGAAAAGTGGGGCCAGGGATTCATCGGTCCCGAGCGCTGGATCGAACTCAACTATTCCGGAATGACCTCCGACTGACCGGCCGGACTGCGACCGGAAAAGCCCTATCCCAGACTCTGCCCGATGCGCAGCAGGTCCGAAAACACCCCGGCAGCGGTCACTTCGGGCCCGGCGCCCGGGCCCTGAACGATCAGCGGGTTGTCGCAATAGCGCTCGGTGGTGAACGCGACCACGTTGTCGGTCAACGCCAGGTGGGCGAATGCGTGCGAGTCCGGAAGCGCCTCGAGCCCGACGCGCGCTTTTCCCTGTTCGTCCAGCGCGGCGACGTAGCGAAGCACCTGGCCCTGCCCGGTCGCGCGCTCCAGCCGTCCCGCCATCGAGGCGTCGAGTTGATCCAGCGAATCCAGAAACTCCTCGACGCTCGCCGATTCCAGGCCGTCGGGCACCAGGTTTTCGACTTCCACGTCCCCGAGGCTCAGCTCCAGTCCGATCTCTCGTCCGAGGATGACCAGCTTGCGCGCCACATCTGTTCCCGACAGGTCGTCGCGCGGGTCCGGTTCGGTGTAGCCCGATTCACGCGCTTCGCGAACCAGCGACGAGAACGACTGACCGGGCTCGAAGCGGTTGAACAACCAGGCCAGCGTTCCGGAGAAGATGCCGTCGATCCGCCGGACCGTGTCGCCGGAGTCGATGAGGTCGCGCAGGGTCTGTATCACCGGCAACCCGGCGCCGACGCTGGCCTCGTAGCGCCAGTGCACGGACCCCGAACCGGTCAGCTCGATCAGCTTCCGGTAGCGCTCGGCGTCGCCGCTGCCGCCGTGCTTGTTCGGCGTGATCACGTGGATGCCGCGCGCCAGCCAGTCCGCGTAGCGATCGGCGATCTCGTTGCTGGCAGAACAGTCGATGATGACCGCGTGCGGCAGATGCTCTGCGTCGACGTGGGCCGTGAACCGATCCAGGTCAACGGACTCGGCTTCGTCGAGCCGACCGGCGAATCCGGCATCGGACAGCGAACGCTCGGCCAGCTCCATCGACCGGGAGTTGGCCAAGGCTCGGACCCGAAGGTCGATGTGCGATCGAGTCAGGAGCGATTCGCGCGTACGCTGAAGCTGGCCGAGAAGTGCCCTACCGACCTGCCCGGGGCCGATGACGCCGATCGACAGCGTCTGATCGGACAGGTAGAACGCCGAGTGAACCGCGCGCAGCGCTCGGGTCGAAACCGCCGCATCGACGGCAACCGAAATATTGCGCTCCGAGCTGCCCTGCGCGATCGCCCGGACGTTGACCCCGGCGCGACCCAGCGCCGAGAACAAGCGCCCCGACACACCCGGCGCGCCGGCCATTCCGTCGCCGACGATCGCCAGCACGTCGATGTCATCGAGATTGGAAATCCGCTGCAAGTGGCCCGACTGCATTTCTCGCTGGAACTGCTGGTTGAGCAATTCGCGCGCGCGCTCGGCGTCCGAACGCGGCAGCACGCAGCAGATGGAATGCTCGGAGGAACCCTGGGAAATCATCGTCACCGAAATCCCGGCGCGGTTCAGCGTCTCGAATACGCGTTCGGCGGTGCCGGGCACGCCCAGCATGCCCGCGCCCTCGATATTGATCAGCGCCAGTTCATCGACGCAGGAAACGCCCTTGACCGGCGGTTGATCAATGCCTTCCCGGTCGATCAGCGTCCCGGGAGCGTCCGGGTTCCGGGTCGAGCGGATCCGAACCGGAATATTGCCTCGAAGCAGTGGAGCCAGGGTCTGTGGATGCAGCACGCGCGCGCCAAAATAGGCCAGCTCGAAAGCTTCGGCATACGACAGCCGCTCGACGACTTCGGCCTGAGGCACTCGATTCGGGTCGGCCGACAACACGCCCTCGACGTCGGTCCAGATATGGACGGCTTCGGCGTCCAGCAGGGCGGCCATGATGGTCGCCGAGAAATCGCTTCCGTTGCGGCCCAGCGTCGAAATCCTGCCGCGGTCGTCCCGGCAGCAGAATCCGGTCACCACCATGCGCTGCGAATCGATCGCCTTGCGGTGGCCGGACAACGCGGTCGCGCTTTCGGTGCGCATCAGAACCGGGCCGAGCTCGCCGCGACGAACGCGGATGACTTCACGAGCATCGACGAATTCACCTGCGTAGCCCCGCGCGCGAAACCAGCCGCACAGCAGACGGGCCGACCACTGTTCGCCGAGCGCCGAGACCAGGTCCAGCACTTCGTCAGGCAGGCTGCCCAGCAGTTCCAGGCCTTCGAGCAGGTGTTCGAGTTCGCTGAATGATCGGTTCAGCGCCGAGACCGTCGCGTCGTCGACTTCCAGGCTCTCGGCACAGGTGAGATGCCGCTGTTTGAGCGCCTCGACGCGCCCGCTCCACTCAGGCCCGGCGCCGGCACATCCGGCCGAAGCGTTGCGGGCGGCTTCCACCAGCGCATCGGTTGTTCCCGACATGGCCGAAACGACCACGCACTGACGCGTTTCCCCGAGCCGCTCGAGCAGCGAACCGACGTGCTCGAATGCCGCGGCGTCGGAGAGACTGCTACCGCCGAACTTGTGAACGATCCAGTTCATGCATGATCCGATTGGAAGTGCCTGCCACCGAAATGTTACCCGAGTCCGGCCCGGGTGCGTCCGACTGCGGCCTGAAACCGCTTGATGAGGTCATGCGCCGGATGAGCACGCAGATCGGGATATCGAGCCGCCGGTTGCAATTCGGGCAGGTCACGGGCATGAGGCGGCGACCCCGCACGCAACTCGAGAAGACTCAATCCGATTCCGAACCGCTGCCCGAGTCCTCGACTTCGTTTGCAACGCCGTGCGGGACGTGACCCGTGGCGATGACCTGGCTTGCGCTGTTGCAGTGCAGCTCCTGATCGTCGAAAAAGATGTCGGCGCCGAAGGCTCGCAGAAAGGCCGCCTTGTCCCGACCGCCCAGGAACATCGACTCGTCGATCCGGATGCCCCATGCCCGAAGCGTCAGGATCACGCGTTTGTGCGCCGGCGCCGATCGTGCCGTCACCAGCGCGGTGCGGATCGGGTTCTCTTCGACCGGATAGGCCGACTGGATTTGGTGAATCGCTTCCAACACCGCCTTGAACGGCCCGGCGCGCAGCGGTCGTTCCGCCGACTCGCGCTCGCTGTTGGAAAAAGCCTCCAGGCCTTGCGTCTTGTAGACCCGCTCGGCCTCGTCGCTGAAAATCACCGCATCGCCGTCGAAAGCGATTCGAAGTTGCCCGGAGCGGTTTTCCCGGGTGGCCTGCGGCAGGATGGTTGCGCCGGCGTAGCCGGCGGTCAGAACCTTCCTGACGTCCTCGGCGTTGGCCGATAGAAACACGTCGGCACCGCAGGGTTCGATGTAATTGCTCGGGCTCGCACCGTTGGTAAACACAGCGCGCTGGATATCCAGCCCGTGATGCTCGATCGAGTTGAAGATACGCAGACCGGTGTCTGCGCTGTTGCGCGAGAGCAGAACGATCTCGACGCCAGGGTGGTCCATGCCGTCGTCGTTCAGTGCCAGCAGCTTGCGCACCAGCGGGAAGGCAACGCCGGGCTGCAGCAGTTCGGATTCACGCTGATTCTGGTAGTCCATGTACGCCTGAAGCCCGTCCTCCAGGTAGATCTGGTGCGCCGAGTCAAGGTCGAACAACGCTCGCGAGGAGATCGCCACCACGAGTTGTTTCTGTTCGCTCTGCTGACTCACGGGCACGCTCCGGATCGACTGCCGGGGATCAATGTGGTCAGCAGCGAATCGATTGACGGCCGGACCGATCGACCGAGGTTCGGCAAGCGGTGAATGATCTGTAGCCCGATCGCCAGCGCGATCAATTCATCGGCAATTTCCCCGGCGGCGCGCCCGGCCACGAGCTCGCCGGATTGCTGCCCCCGCTCGATTCGCTCACGTAGCGCACCGCGTATTTCGCCGATGCAGCGGTCGACCAGCTCCGCGACGGCGGAATCATCGGCCGAACATTCGCTTGCGGTTCGGACCAGCAGGCACCCGGACGGCGAATCAGTGCGGCCTTCCAGGGCAGAGATCAGGAAGGCCCGCAACGCGTCGATCGCGCCGATCTCGGGGCGGAGGATGTCCGTGATCACGGGCTCGATCCGTTCGTTTCGGTAACGCTTGAGCGCGGCACGAAACAGTTCGCGCTTGTTGCCGTAAGTATCGTAGAGACTCTGACGACTGATGCCCATCCGGTCGACGAGCCGTTGCATCGAAGACGTTTCGTAGCCTGCCTCCCAGAATTGAAGCATGGCCGCGTTCAGGGCTTCGCTTTGATCGAAAGATTTCGGGCGCATCGGTACCGCAGGAGACTCAGGAACGACAGTCCATGGTAGCGCATTCGATCCGCCCATCACCGAATCCGCGGACGGATCCGTTCCATTGCGGCAAACCGGGCGGGCGTGACGCGATCAGACCGGTTCCAGTCGCTCCAGACCGCCCATCCGGGGCCGCAGCGCATCGGGAATGGTGACCGAACCGTCGCGCTGTTGATAGTTCTCGAGCACCGCGACCAAGGCGCGTCCGACTGCCAGTCCGGAGCCGTTGATCGTGTGCACGGGTCTCGGCTTGCCGTTATCCGGATCGCGCCATCGCGCCTTCATCCGGCGTGCCTGGAAGTCCCCGAAATGACTGCACGAGGAAATTTCACGATAGGTCTGCTGGCCCGGAAGCCAGACCTCCAGGTCGTAGGTCTTGCAGGCGGAAAAGCCCATATCTCCGGCGCACAGCAGCATGCGCCGAAACGGCAGTTCCAGGCGTTGGAGGATGGTCTCGGCGTGACCGGTCAGCGCCTCCAGACATTCCTCGGCTTCATCCGGGATGCTGATCTGAACCAATTCGACCTTGTCGAACTGGTGCTGACGGATCATGCCGCGCGTGTCCTTGCCGTGGGATCCTGCTTCTCGACGAAAACACGGTGTATGCGCAACCATCTTGAACGGCAGATCGGCGGCTTCCAGAATCTCATCCGCCACCAGGTTGGTCAGCGGCACCTCGGCGGTCGGGATCAGATAGCGCGGCGGGTCATCATCGATCCGGAATGCGTCCTCCTCGAACTTGGGGAGCTGACCGGTGCCGCGCATGGCGTCGGCACCCACAAGATACGGCACGGCGGTTTCCCGATAACCGTGTTCGGTAACGTGAACATCGAGCATGAACTGGGCCAGCGCTCGATGCAGTCGAGCAATCGGGCCGGACAATACCGCGAAGCGACTGCCGGAAAGTCTGGAGGCCCGCTCGAAGTCGAGTCCGCCGAGACGGTCTCCGATTTCGACGTGATCGCGAGGATCGAAATCGAGTTCGCGCGGCTCGCCGTGTCGCGCCTTCTCGACATTGTCGGCGTCGCTCTCGCCGTCCGGCACGCCCTCGGCAGGGAGATTGGGCATATCGAGCAGCAGATGATCCAGCGCGCGCCGGATATCGTCCAGCCGTGACTGGCATTCGCTTAGTTCGTCGGCAATCTCTCCAACCTCGCGCTTGAGCGGCTCGATATCTTCGCCACGGGCCTTGGCCTGGCCGATGGATTTCGAACGCGTGTTGCGGAGATTCTGCAGCTCCTGCAGCCTCGTCTGAAGCGTCTTTCGGTTCGATTCGAGCGACGCGAACTGTTCCATATCGAGGTGATAGCCGCGGCGTGCGAGCCCCGTCGCAACGCGCTCCAGGTCGTTACGAAGCAACTGCGGATCCAGCATGAGATTCGTCCTGTGCATGCGCGGCGCATGCGTGATGGCAACTTGTGAACGGCATTGTAGCGCCCGACGACGTTACCGGACGTGCGCTGTGAAAGTCGCTTCGATGTCGATCGTGGTCGGTTCAGACGCGGCCGATTTCGGTAACAGGAGCTCAGAAACCGGACGCTGTCCGAGAGTCGGTCGATCCGGCTTATTCGGCGAACGGATGGTTGAAAATGACGTTCGACTCTCGCTCCGGGCCGGTCGAAAGCATGTGTACCGGCGCTTCGACCAGCTGCTCGATCCGATCGAGATAAGCCCTGGCACGAGCCGGAAGCGCCGCGCTCTCGGTCATTCCGCGCGTGTCGCCGCTCCACCCCGAAAGGCTTTCGTACACTGGCTTGACGTGCGCCCAGTCCTCGGCGCCCAGCGGGAAGGTGTCGACACCTTCGTAGCCGGTGCAGATCTTGACCTCGTCGAGGCCGTCCAGCACGTCGAGCTTGGTCACGCAAAGCCCGGTGATGCCGTTGACGCGAACCATGCGGCGAAGCGCCACGGCATCAAGCCAGCCGCAGCGTCGCGGACGCCCGGTGGTCGCCCCGAATTCGACGCCCTGCTCGGCGATACGTCGCCCGATCTCGTCATCGAGTTCGGTTGGGAACGGGCCGGAACCGACGCGCGTGGTGTAAGCCTTGGTAATGCCCAGCACGTAGTCGATCTCCGACGGGCTGACCCCTGCCCCGGTCATCACGCCCCCGATCGTGGTGTTCGACGAAGTCACGAACGGATAGGTGCCGTGATCGATATCGAGCAGGCTGCCCTGGGCGCCTTCGAAGAGCAGTCTCCCGCCGTTCCTGCGCAGTTCGTGCAACTCTTCGGTCACGTCGCACAGCATCGGCTGGAGTTCTTCGCCCAGCCGCGCGGCGTCGGCAGCCACCTCCTGCGCGTCCACTGGAGAAGCTTCGTAATAGCGCGTCAGCAGGAAGTTGTGGTATTCGAGCACGCCGCCCAACTTTTCCTCCAGCCGAACGGGATCGGCAAGGTCAGCCAGTCGGATGCCGAGACGCGAGGCCTTGTCTTCGTAGACCGGACCGATCCCGCGCCCGGTGGTGCCGATCGCGCGTTTACCGCGACGATGCTCGCGGACGCGATCGAGGGCGACGTGCGACCCGAGGATGACCGGACACGCGCCGGATAGCCCCAGCCGCGATCGAACTTCGACGCCGGCGGATTCAAGACCGGCAATTTCGGTCACCAGGGCCTCCGGCGAAATCACCACGCCGTTGCCGATCAGGCATCGCGCCCGCTCGGTGAGGATTCCGGATGGAATCAGATGCAGTACGGTCTTGCGACCGTCGACCCAGAGCGTATGCCCGGCATTGTGGCCGCCCTGAAAACGAACCACTGCATCCGCGTCGTGGGCCAGCAGGTCAACGATCTTGCCCTTCCCTTCGTCACCCCACTGAGTGCCGAGTATCACGACCGAACTAGACATGCTTTTGCTACTCCCTGTTGCGCGTTTTTCCCGACCCCGGTTGGGCCTTCGCCCGGTCAATGGGCAAGGTGAAAAATCAGCGCTCCGATGGCCAACATGCCGATGCCTACCGAGCGAATCGCCGAATCGGAGAGCGCCCCCAGTTGCTCCATCGCGCTACGCCAGCCGCGCGGATTGAGCGCCGGGAGCAATCCTTCGAGGACGAGGAGCAGGGCCAGGGCGAGAACCAGATCGTCCAGCATCGCCCGACCCTCCTACGCTTCGATCACTCGCGGGAATCGAGGAATCGGAAAAAGTCCGAATCGCTGTCGAGCAGAAGCATGTCGCGCGAGCCGTTGAAGCTCTGGCGATAGGCCTGCAGGCTCCGCTGGAATGCATAGAATTCCGGGTCCCGCTCGTAGGCGTTGGCATAGATCTCGGTTGCGCGCGCCTCTCCATCACCACGCATCCGTGCGCCGTCCCGCTCGGCCTCGGCCAGCAGAATTCGGACGCGGCGGTCCGCCTCGGCGCGGATTTCCTCGGCACTTTCGCGACCCAACGATCGGAGTTCGTTGGCGAACTCGGTACGCTCGGTTTCCATCCGGTTGAATACCGAGTCAAGAACTTCTTCCGTGAGCTCGATTTTCTTGATTCGAACGTCGTTGATGACGATACCGAAATCCTCGGCGCTGGCGTTTGCGGCGGTCTGAAGGTCGGTCATCATGTCGCGACGTTCCTCCGATACCACCTGGACCAGCGTCCGCCGGGCGAATTCCTCTCGAAGGTCGTCGCGAATCAGCTGGGCGAGTCTTGTCCTGGCAATGAGGACATCGCCGCCGGAGGTCGATACGTAGAATTCGCGCGGGTCTTCAATTCGCCACTTGATGTAGTAGTCGACCTCGACGTATTTCTGCTCCGCGGTGTTCATCTGCTCCGGAGGCATGTCCAGAAGCAGCAAGCGGTTGTCGAATTTGACGACGTTGTTGACGAACGGGGCTTTCAAATGAAGCCCGGGTTCGTAATCGGCCCGCACGACTTCACCGAGCCGGAACTTGATCGCGTACTCCGTTTCCTTGACGATGAACACGCTCTGCAGCGCGGTAAAAATACCGACGATGATGAGAATCGGGATGAGGATACGCATGGTGTCAGCGTCCTTCGCGGCCGGTGCGGCCCCGGGTCTGGTTCGAATTGTTTCGGCTGTTGGTGCCCTCGCGCTCCTGGTTCGACATCAGCGGAGGCGGCGGCATCGACCGAGCGCCGGAGTTGCCGGCCATTCGGTCCAGCGGCAGGTACAGCAGGTTGTTGGATGAATTCGTATCGAGCAGCACCTTCGGCGTATTCGAATACAGGATTTCCAGCTCCTGGAGGTACAGGCGCTGCCGCGTTACCTCGGGGGCTTTGGCGTATTCCTCGTAGACCGCGATGAAGCGATCCGCCTCGCCGTCTGCCTGTGCGATCAGTGAATCCCGATAGGCACGCGCCTCCTCGAGAACGCGAGCCGCGCGACCGCGCGCCTCGGGAACGACCTGGTTCGCGTAGGCCTGAGCTTCATTCTGGAACCTGACCTGGTCCTCACGCGCTCGGACCACGTCGTCGAATGCCGTCTGCACCTGATTGGGCGGTCGAACCTGCTGCAGGTTGAACGACAGGATTTCCATGCCGGCACCGTACCCATCGACGATCTGCTGCAGGAGGTCGCCGGCCGACGAAGCGATCTGCCCGCGACCCTGCTCGAGAATGAAGTCCATCTCGTTGGTGCCGATCACTTCGCGAATCGCGCTGTCGGAGGCTTCAGCGAGGACCAGCTCCGGTCGCTCGACTTCAAAGAGAAAAGCCGCGGGATCCAGCACACGATACTGAACGGCAAAACCCAACTCGATCAGGTTTTCGTCGCTGGTCAGCATTCGTGACTGATTCTCCTGAGAGCGCACCTGAGTCACGTTGACTTTTTCCATCGTCTCGATGGGCGCTGGGAACGTGAAGCGGAGCCCCGGCAGCAGCGTGCGCGTGTATTCGCCGAACCGCAGAACAACACCTCGCTCCGATTCATCGACGATATGCACCGAGTTCCATGCGGTCCAGATCACTGCCAGCACCAGGACGAGCGCAACGATGCCGCCTACACCCGGACCCGCGCCCCCGCCCGAGGAGCTGCCGCCCGAGTCGTCGCCGCCGCCACCCATGATTTTCTTCAGTCGTTTCTGCACGTTGGCGAAGACCTCGTCAAGGTCCGGCGGCTGTTGACCGCCGCCCTTCCACGGATCTTGTCCGTTACCGTTTCCGCCACCGCGACCCGGCTCATTCCAGGGCATGCTGATCTCCGTATTGATGATCGGTCGAATCGACCGCCTGCGGGCCTGCTCGGCGCGCGGATCGATCGGTCTTCCGGTAAGAATAAAACAGCGCGTCAGTTTAACAGGTGTTGGTGAATCCAATTACCATCGACGCCCCCCAGACGGCCGAGCTCGCGGGCGTCACGCGCCGATAGATCGAGCTGCAGCCGACTCGACCCATCGTCAGCGACGCGCTCCGACCGAATGGCGCCGAGATCGTAGAGCGACGAGCGCAATTTCTGCATCCTCGCGGGCAGGTTCACTTCGGTTCTGATCCGGCCGTCGCCGACCCGTTCACGAATCGCGTCGAGCAGCAGCGGCAGTCCCGCTCCGCTTTGTGCCGATACCCAAACGCGGTCGGCCTGGTTCTGCTCGTTTCGCTCTGCCCGGGGCTCCAACGAGGTCAGGTCGATCTTGTTGTAGATATGAAGCCTCGGAAGTTTCCCGGCACCGATTTCCTCGAGTACCGCATCAACGGTTTCAATATGCGATTCGCGCTCCGGATCGGAAGCGTCGATGACGTGCAGGATCAGCGTGGCCGAAAGCGTCTCTTCCAGCGTGGCGCGAAACGCCGCAATCAGCTCGTGCGGGAGATCCTGGATGAAGCCGACCGTATCGCTGGCAAGGATGTCGCCGCCGATGTCGGTATCGATCCGGCGAACGGTCGGGTCCAGCGTGGCAAACAGCTGGTCCCGGGCGCCGACCCGCGCTGAAGTCATCCGGTTGAAAAGCGTGGACTTGCCGGCATTGGTGTAGCCGACCAGGGCTACGAGCGGCTGCGCCCCCCGGCTCCGCGCTTTTCGTCCTTCGGCGCGCGTCCGTTCGACTTTTTCGAGCCGCTCACGGAGCTGCCGGATCCGTCCGGACAGCAGTCGGCGGTCGGTTTCCAGCTGCGTTTCACCCGGCCCGCGCATGCCGATACCGCCGCGCTGACGCTCGAGGTGGGTCCATCCGCGCACCAGGCGGGTCGCCAGATGGCGCAGCTGCGCCAGTTCGACCTGGAGCTTCCCCTCGTGCGAGCGGGCCCGCTGGGCGAAGATATCGAGTATGAGGGTGGTCCTGTCCAGAACCGGAACGCAGCAGGCGCGGTTGAGATTCCGCTCCTGTACCGGCGTCAGGCGATGGTTGAACAGCACCATGCTGGAGCCGCTGTCCGTGACTGCCTCGCGAATTTCTTCGACCTTTCCACTGCCGACCAGGGATCTTGCGTCGGGTCGCTCTCGTGGCGCGCGAATGAAGCGCGTGACCTGACACCCGGCAGCGTGCGCTAGCGCCTCGAATTCTTCCCGTTCTCGAGCATGGGAATGTCGGCCGACCTCCGGCTGCACCAGCACGGCGCGGACCCCGGGCCCGGAACCGTTGGCGGTCGCGTCTCCTGGGGTCAATCGTCCTCCTGCTGATCGTGGGGCGTGGAGATCCGGACGTTCCGGGCCGGCACCACGGTAGAAATCGCGTGCTTGTAGATCATCTGGCTGACCGAGTTGCGCAATAGCACGACGAAATTGTCGAACGACTCGATCTGCCCCTGCAGTTTGATGCCGTTAACGAGAAAAATGGATACCGGGACGCGCTCCTTGCGGAGTGCATTCAAATACGGATCCTGCAACGATTGACCCTTGCCTGGCATTTCTGGTTCTCCTTGGGCGCTTGTCGATTTATTATTCCGGGTCGGGTATCAACGCGGCGACAGCGGGGATCTGGCGAACTCCCGAGTCGGGCCCAGCGCAATCCGCATCCCCTATGAAACGGCCTACCCGCCTGATTATGCGGTCGTTGGTCGACTGATTCAACGGGTCGTACCACAAACCGCCCGCCCACTGGCGGAATGCGGTGAGCTGGCGTTTCGCGAGCTGTCGGGTCGCAGCAGCGCCCCGCGCGGGCAATTCGCTGCGGGAAATACTGCCCGACAGGTAAGCCAGAGTCTGTCGATACCCGACCGCTCGAAGCGCCGGTAGATCCAGGTTCCAGCCCTCGGCCTCGGCAACTCGCTGCACTTCTTCGACGAGACCGCGTTCGAGCATGCCCTCCCAGCGGAGCGCGATCCGACGATGCAGTGCAGCCCGGTTCGCCGGTGTAATGACGATCATCAGGCTGCTGCGCATCCGATCCCTGCCGCGCCCGCTTCGCAGCTCGCTTGGTCGCTGCTTGGTGACGTGATGCAGCTCGAGGGCGCGCTGGATGCGTTGGGGATCTTGCGGACGGATCGCGCGGCCGGATGCGGGATCGAGATCTGCGAGCTCGGCGTGCAGCGCCGGCCAGCCCTCTCGCTTACCGCGCGCTGCCAGCCGATTGCGATAGGCAGGGTCGGCGCGCGGCATCGAATCCAGTCCGTAGCGCAGCGCCCGCAGATAGAGGGCGGTGCCGCCAACAACCACCGGAATCCGCCCGGCAGCCCGAGCGCTGCGGATTTCCGCTTCCGCGTCCCGCGCGAAGTCTGCGGCGGTGTAGGGCTCGCCCGGATCGCGGATGTCAACCAGCGCATGCGGAAAGCGCGCCAGCGTTTGCCGATCGGGCTTTGCCGATCCCACGTCCAGACCGCGGTAGACCTGGACCGAGTCGACGCTGATCAGGCGGACCGCGAACCGTTCGGCCAGCGAAAGCGCGAATTCGGTCTTGCCAGCCGCCGTCGGCCCGGTGATGACCACGCACGGCGGCAGCGGGCGAACTTGTTCAGCGTTCCCGGTCATCCACAAGGTCCCAGGCCAGGCCGCGCTCGCCCGCGGCGATCGCGATCTTTTCCAGCAGCCGCCGGTGTGCCAGCTGCTCGTCCTCGCCGGCTTTCCGAAAGCGAAGCTGTTCGCGGTCGAAAGCGGGCAACGAAGCATCGCTCGCCGGCGCCCTGCCCCGATCCAGGTCCAATCCCAGCGCGACCTGACCGCCGGTCATCAGCAAATAGACTTCAGCCAGAAGCTCGGAGTCGAGCAAGGCCCCGTGGAGCGTTCGGTTGGTGTTATCGACGTCGTAGCGACGGCACAGTGCGTCGAGGCTGTTGCGCTGGCCGGGGTGCATTTCGCGCGCCAGTTCCAGCGTATCGAGAATGCTCGCGAGCTCACGGATCCTGGGCCGGTTATCCAGCCGCTCGAGTTCGCTGTCGAGGAAGCCCAGGTCGAAGGCCGCGTTGTGGATGATCAATTCGGCGCCGCGGATGAATTCGATGAATTCGTCGGCGATCTCGGCAAAACGCGGTTTATCGGCAAGGAAGTCATCGCTCAAGCCGTGCACGCTGACGGCGTCGTGCTCGACCGAGCGATCGGGATTGAGATAACGATGGAATTCGCGACCGGTCAGCTGCCGGTCGATCATTTCCAGGCATCCGATTTCGATGATCCGGTGGCCGTCGGCATGCTCCAGGCCGGTCGTTTCGGTATCCAGAATGATCTGCCTCATCACATTCTCCTAGGCGCTTGAAATTCGATCTGCGGCCTCGGTCGCCAGCTGGTCCGCCCTGTCGTTCTCGGGATGGCCGGAATGACCGCGCACCCAGGACCAGCGAACCCTGTGTCGAGCCGCCGCGGCTTCCAGGCGCTGCCAGAGATCGGCGTTACGCACCGGCTTGCGGGACGCTGTTCGCCAACCGTTGCTTTTCCAGCGCGGAAGCCACTCGGTAATTCCCTGCCGGACATAGTTCGAATCGGTGGTCAAGTGGACGTCGCAAGGGCGTTTGAGCTGCTCCAGCGACTGAATCGCGGCCATCAGTTCCATTCGGTTGTTGGTCGTGTCGGGCTCCGCACCGGACAACTCCCGTTCGTGCCCGTTCCACCGCATCAGCGCGCCCCACCCGCCCGGGCCGGGATTGCCCCGGCAGGAGCCGTCGGTCCAGATCTCGACCGACCTGGAAGTCAACTCAAGCCGCCCGACAACTGGTCGGAACCGCTCGCGGCGACGCGGCGACCACGCGGCCGAAATTCAGCCGCCGCACGCGAGCGCCGCGGGGCGGCTTGCGCCCGGCGACGACCAGCAGCGGCGAGATCCCGGGAACCATTCCGCGCAAACGCGCCCGGGTCGGCACCTGCAGCATCAAATCGTAGCGACCGTGCTGGACCAGGAAGCGCGGCCACGCCGGCAGGTGGAATGCTTGTCGGCCCAGCTCCTGCCAGCTTCCGCGATGCCACGGATTGGCCGATACCGACACCAGCAGGCCGCCGGGCTTCAGGCAGCGAATGCATTCGGCGAGCAATTCCGGCGCGACGTCGAGCCAGAACAGATGTCGCACGAGGATGGCTGGAAGGGATTCGTTCTGGAACGGCAGCAGGCCGGACGGAAGCCTGCACGGCCAGATCCATCCCTCCCGGTCGGCGAGCATTCGATGACGCGGTGTCAGCAGCGCCGGCGACGGGCTGGATGCCGGTGCCAGCTCCACCAGCCAGTCGACTTCGGCATCGTGAATCAGATCGGGCACCAGCGCATTCTCGACGGTCTGCAGTTGCGCGAATCCAGCGATCATCGAGTGCCCTTTACAATTGCGATTGGATCAAAGCCGCACGGTCAATCTGATGAGCCTGACCATCGAAGCCATCCCGGCGTTCAACGATAATTATATCTGGGCAATTCACGATGCCCGTCACTGCGTGCTGGTCGACCCCGGCGACGCAAGCGGCCCGCTGGACATGATCGACCGGCACGGGCTGGAGCTTACCGGAATTCTGCTCACTCACCACCACCACGATCATACCGGTGGCGTGGCCGAAATTCTGTCGCGCCACCCGGTACCGGTATGGGGACCGGACGACGCCCGGATGCCCGACGGAATCGAAGTGGTCGCTGAAGGCGACCGGGTGGATATCGAAGCTCCTGAACTTTCGCTCGCTGTCTTCGAAACGCCCGGTCATACCCGGTCGCACATCGTTTTCCACGGGAACGGCATGTTGTTCTGCGGCGATACTTTGTTTTCCGCCGGATGCGGGCGGCTGTTCGAAGGAGATGCGCAGCAGATGCAGCGTTCGCTGGACAAGATTGCCGGGCTTCCCGACTCGACCCGGATCTTCTGCGCACACGAATACACGCTGGCCAATTGCCGCTTTGCCCAGCAGGTCGAGCCGGACAACGACGCGCTTCGTCGGCGCGCCGATCAGGTCTCGGAACTCCGACGCGCCGACCGGATCACCCTGCCGACCCGACTGGCGGACGAAAAGTCGTTCAATCCGTTCCTCCGGACCCGGGAAGCGACTGTGATCGAAGCCGCCCGGCAGCGCGAGCCGGGCGCCGGAGATTCGCCGTCCGAGGTGTTCGGCGTCATCCGGGCCTGGAAGGACGCGAATTGACGCGGCGCTGCGGTTGAATTCATCGTGGCCGAACGCTATCCTACTGGGATATCTTTCAATCTCGATAAAAGGATATTGTCATCGAGCTCGATCGGATCGGCCGAAATTGCAGTCTGTTGGGCGACGCCACGCGGCTGCGGCTTCTGGCGCTGCTCGACCTTGAAGAATTGACCGTCGCGGAACTTGCGCGTATTACTCGATTGGCTCAGCCCCGCGTGTCGACGCACCTTGCAAAGCTTCGTGAGGCAGGCCTGGTTGTCGATCGCAGAGACGGCGTCTCGGTCTACTACCGTCCAGCGTCCGAAGCACCGAATGAGGAAATCGGGCGACTGTGGCGTGTGCTTCGGGAGAGCCTGGACGACCCCCAGGTCAATGCCGATGCCGAACGCCTTCCCGACGTGTTGGCCGAACGGGCGAGCGGCCGACACTGGCCCGACGCCGTTGCCGGAGATATGGAGCGGCACTACTCCCCCGGTCGGACCTGGGAAGCGACAGCACGGGCAATGGTTCAGCTTCTGTCCGCCGGCCGCGTGCTCGATATCGCGTCCGGAGACGGAGTGATCGGCGAGCTGCTGCATCGAAGGGCGGAGTCGATCGATTGCGTCGACCTCTCTTCGCGCGTGGTCGAAGCTGGACAGCAGCGGGTCTCTTCGTTCGACAACGTTCGTTTTCACCAGGCCGATATGCACGGGCTGCCTTTCGAAGACGAGGTGTTCGATACGGTGCTGTTGCTGCACGCGCTGACCTACAGCTCGAATCCCGAGCAAGCCGCGGCCGAGGCGGCCCGCGTGCTCTCCCCGGGAGGGAGATTGGTCTGTGCAACGCTCAATAAGCACGCCCACACGATCCAGGTCGGCGCATACGGGCACGTCAACAACGGCTTTTCGCGCGGTGCACTAGCGAAGCTGTTCAGGAACTGCAACCTCGACGTCGACTTCTGCGAAGTCTCGTCAATTGAAAAGAAACCACCGAATTTCGAAATCCTCACGCTTCTGGCCAAGAAATCATGACCGAAACCAAATGGCACGACCCACAACGAGTCGATCGACTTTTCGAACAGCTCGAACAGCGAATTCTGCTGCTCGATGGCGCCATGGGCACGATGATCCAGGCCGAACCGCTCGACGAGCAGGATTTCCGCGGCGATCGCCTTGCCGATCATGAAGATGATCTCAAGGGAAACAACGACCTACTGGTGCTCACTCGCCCGGAGTTGATCCAGCGCATCCACAAGGACTTTCTCGACGTCGGTTGCGACTTCGTCGAAACCAACACATTCAACGCCAATCGCATCAGCCAGGCCGATTATTCGCTGGAGGATCTTTCCGAAGAAATCAACGTCGAGGCTGCCCGTCTCGCACGCGCCGCCTGCGACGCCGCAGAGCGCGAGACGCCGGATCAACCGCGCTTCGTCATCGGAACGCTGGGACCGACCAACCGCACGGCCTCGATTTCACCCAACGTATCGAGCCCGGGCTATCGGAACATTTCCTTCGACGATCTGGTCTCGGCCTACACCGAGGCGATCTGCGGGCTGCTGGACGGAGGTGCCGACCTGCTGATGGTCGAGACCATCTTCGACACGCTCAATGCGAAAGCTGCCGTATACGCCATCGAAGAAGAATTCGAGCGGCGCGGCGCACGCTGGCCGGTGTTGATTTCCGGCACGATCACGGATGCTTCCGGACGAACGCTGTCCGGGCAGACCGCGGAAGCGTTCTATCACTCGGTACGGCATGCGGCGCCGACGGGCGTTGGCTTCAATTGCGCACTCGGTGCCGACCAGTTGAAGAAACACATTACCGACCTGGCTCGGATCGCCGAATGCCTGGTTACCGCCCACCCTAACGCCGGCTTGCCGAACGAATTCGGTGAATACGACCAGGGCGCCGAAGAAATGGCCTCGATCGTCAAGACCTACGCCGAAGACGGCCTGATCAACATCATCGGCGGCTGCTGCGGTACGACGCCGGCCCACCTGAAGGCGATCGGTGAAGCCGTCGCGGCATTCCAGCCGCGAGCCATGCCCAGACGCCGGGCGGCCTGAATGGATGATTGGATCGAAGTCGATCCGCGCGAGCCGCACTCGTTGACCAACCGTCCAGCCAGCGCGGTTCTAGTCCCATGAGGGACGGAACGAATCAAACTTTTCCAAGGAATGGTTCCAGAATTCATGACTGAACAACAGCCATCAAGACGATATACAAGACTGAGCGGCCTGGAGCCGCTCACTCTGACGCCCGACCTCGGTTTCGTCAATATCGGTGAACGCACCAACGTCACCGGATCGGCGCGCTTCAAGCGACTGATCGCCGAGGAAAACTACGACGAAGCCGTCGAAGTGGCGCTTCAGCAGGTCGAAAACGGTGCGCAGATCATCGACGTCAACATGGACGAAGGGCTGCTCGACTCCGAGAAAGCCATGACCGAGTTCTTGAACCTGATCATGGCCGAGCCCGATATCGCTCGCGTGCCGGTGATGGTGGATTCTTCGAAATGGAGCGTCATCGAAGCCGGCCTGAAGTGCCTTCAGGGCAAAGGGATCGTCAACTCGATCAGCCTCAAGGAAGGAGAAGAGCAGTTTCTCGACCAAGCCCGCAAAGTCAGACGCTACGGCGCGGCCGTCATCGTGATGGCTTTCGATGAAACCGGTCAGGCCGACAGCGCGCAGCGCATGGTCGAGTGCCTTTCACGAGCGCACAAGCTGTTGACCGAAGAAATCGGCTTTCCTTCCGAAGACATCATCTTCGATCCCAACATTTTCCCCGTCGCGACCGGAATCGACGAGCATGACAACTACTCGGTCGAATTCATCGAGGCGACCAAGGAACTGAAAAGAAGTTTCCCGGATTGCCACGTCTCGGGCGGCGTGTCCAACATGTCGTTTTCGTTCCGGGGCAACAACCCGGTGCGCGAGGCCATGCACTCGGTGTTTCTTTATCACGCAACGCAAGCCGGCATGGACATGGGAATCGTCAATGCCGGCCAGCTGGCGGTCTATGACGACATCGACAGCGAGCTGCGTGAGCTGGTCGAAGACGTGGTTCTGAATCGGCGTTCGGACGCGACCGAGCGCCTACTGGAGGCTGCGGACAAGTACAAGGGCGACGGACAGAAGCAGGAAAAGGACGAGGCCTGGCGGGAAAAGGATGTCGCCGAGCGACTCAAGTATTCCCTGGTCAAGGGCATCGACAAGTACGTTATCGAAGATACCGAAGAAGCCCGCCAGCGCCACGACACGTCGCTGGAGGTGATCGAAGGTCCGCTGATGGACGGGATGAACTATGTCGGCGACCTGTTCGGCGCCGGAAAGATGTTCCTTCCGCAGGTGGTCAAGTCGGCGCGGGTCATGAAGAAAGCGGTAGCTCACCTCGTGCCCTATCTCGAAGCCGAGAAGAAAACCGGCGAAAAGAAGGGCAAGGTGCTGATGGCAACCGTAAAAGGTGACGTGCACGACATTGGAAAGAATATTGTCGGCGTGGTGCTTGCCTGTAACGGATTCGACGTCCACGACCTGGGCGTGATGGTCCCGGCCGACAGGATTCTCGACGAAGCCGAAGCGGAAGACGTCGACCTGGTCGGTCTGTCGGGGCTCATTACACCGTCACTCGACGAAATGGTGACCGTGGCCGAGGCAATGCAGAAGCGCGGAATGAAGCTGCCGCTATTGATCGGCGGCGCGACCACTTCTCGCGCTCATACAGCGCTCCGGATCGACCCCGCCTACGAGGCGCCGGTCTGCTGGGTCAAGGACGCGTCACGGTCAGTGGACGTCGTGCGCAAGCTGGCCAGCACGACACATCGAGAAGGCTATGCGCAGAATATCGCCGAAGACTACGAAGCGTATCGCGAGCGCCACGCCAACCGCAAAAAGCGCAAGTCGCTGATTTCGATCGACGAGGCGCGCGAGAAGGCTTTCGAATTCGACTGGTCCGAATACACGCCGGAGAAGCCGCTGCATCCGGGGCTCAACGTCATCGACGACTGGCCGCTTGAGGAGTTGGTCGAGTGTATCGACTGGACGCCGTTTTTCCAGACCTGGGAGCTGGCGGGCCGCTATCCCGACATTCTCGAAGACGACGTGGTTGGAGAGGCAGCTACCAGTCTGTTCAACGACGCTCAGGAGATGCTCCAGCGCATCGTCGACGAAAAGTGGCTGCGGCCCAAGGCGGTCTGTGCGCTGGTTCCGGCTGCCCGCGACGGCGACGATCTCTTGCTGTACACCGATGAGTCGCGCCAAGAAGTGCTCGAGCGCATGATCTGCCTGCGGCAACAGGCCGACAAGCCGTCCGCCAACCTGTCGCTTGCTGACTTCGTTGCACCCGCAGACTCGGGTGTAAAAGACTGGGCCGGCTTGTTTGCGGTAACCACCGGGCACGGCATCGAGCAAGCCCGCAAGAACCTGCCCGAGAACGACGATTACGCCGGCATCATGCTCCAGGCGCTGGCCGATCGTCTCGCCGAAGCGCTCGCCGAGGCGCTGCATGCGAAGGTTCGGCGGGAACTGTGGGGTTATTCCGCAAACGAGAGCCTGTCCAACGCGGAATTGATCAAGGAATCGTATCGGGGAATCCGGCCGGCGCCGGGTTATCCCGCGTGCCCGGATCACAGCGAAAAGTTGAAGATCTTCGAATTGCTGGACGCACCGGGCAACATCGGGCTGGAGCTGACTGAGTCATTTGCGATGCATCCCGCAGCCGCGGTCAGCGGCTACTATTTCGGTCACCCCGACTCGAAATACTTCGTTATCGGAAAGATCGGCCGAGACCAGTTGGCGGATTACGCGAAGCGCAAGGGGATCTCCATGGACACGGCCGAAAAGTTTCTCCGGCCGAACCTGGAGGATTGATCGGCGTCGCGAAGACGCGAACGATCGTGTCCAATGGATCGGCTTGCGCCGCGCGGGCGCAGCCGATCAATGCGACGTACTGCGCTCGATGACGCCGCAGGCGATCCGGGGCCCTGCTGCGCCCGCCGGATTGGTCGCGTAGTCGTCCGGTCCGGCGTGCATGACAATGGACGCGCCGTCTTCGTCGAAGAGCTGGTCGTCGAGGCGCAATTTGTCGTTGAAGACTTCGATATTCGCGATCCCGGTTGCAGGGATATGAAGATTCGGCATGTCACCGGCATGTCTACCGTCGTCATCCATCAGGCCATGGTCCGAACCGTCCGGATTGAAGTGACCACCGGCCGATGTGAATGGCGGAACGCATTCTCCGGTTTCGTGAACATGAAATGCATGAACGCCGGGCGGAAGAAAAGCCAGGCGAAGGTGGAGCATGGTTCCGAAAGGCGACGACCGTAACTCGACTGTCCCGACCGACTGACCGTCGGGGTCTTTCATCTGGGCCATCGCGCTGTCGGCACTGGCCGTGACAGGCGCCGTCAGAATGATCAGGGCGGCGATTGCGTATCGAATAGCCATATCGGTTGACTTCCTTCGTCAGTAAGCGTGTCAGTCTATCGTAGCGGGCACCCCTTTTCCAGCCGTTACGATCCGTGCGGCGCCGGCGCAGATCCCCGACGGTCTGAGCTAGTCTGTCCAGCCTGCGTGGCAACGAGCCGCGTCAGCGAGTCTTGAGCGAAGTCGGTTTCCTTTCCTCGATTCGGGCACCGCTGTCGGACACGACGATCATCAGGAAAACACCAACGATGATCAGCGCGGCTCCGACTGCGGCCCACGCGTCCATTCGCTCGTCGAAGAGCACGTGCCCCGCCAGCCCCACCATGAGAATACCGACGGCAGCCCAGACGGCGTAGGCCAGCCCCACCGGTAGCGTCTTCAACGACAAGCCGAGAAAAGCGAACGCGCACCCGTAGCCGGCGATCACGATCAACAGCCATCCGGGTCGGGTCAGTCCGGAAGAGGCCTTCAGGGCCAGCGTCGCCGCGACCTCGAACACGATCGCCAGTCCAAGAAACAACCAGTGCATTTGCGGTTTCTCCTGCGTTGCGAAAAGCCGGCGTTGGCCGATCCGCATTGGGATTCAAAGCACTGCGCCCGGAGTGGATCGCGGTTCGTCCCCAGGGCTCGAGCGCCCGATCCGGCGGATCGATCCGCCATCGACCCAGGGGCATCCGTCGGGCGATACCCCCTTGGCCGTTCATGCTGCCTGCTCCAGGCGCACCGCGCCGGGGCAGCGTGCGCGGTGGAAACCGGGTCAGAATCGACGGATGTACTGCGCACCCCAGGTGCGCGGCTCATTGACGAATGCCGTGAGATTGTTGAAATCGATGCCGCCGGTGGCACGGATGCGGTCGGTAATGTTGCGTCCGTAGAACGCGAACTCCTGGCGCCCCATGTCCCAGGTATAGCCGATGCGCAGACCGCCCTCGAGCAGCGTCCCGCCGCGAAACTCGACCGAATCGTAAAGGAAGAAGTTGACCTCGGTCCGATAGGCCCAGTCGGTAAAGGCAAATAACTCGCCGCCCCGGAACGGCACGGCATAACGCGCGGTCGCGTTGGCTACAAAGCGTGGGGCATGCGGCAGGCGGTTCCCATCGATGGAGACCGTCCCCGGAGCCGAACCCGGCGGATCCAGTATCGTGCATCCGGCCCCGCAGGGCTGGATGGCGAGATTGGGGTCGTCGATTTCGGTCTTGTTGTAGCTGGCCGCTGCAGTGAACGTCAGGCGATCATTCACAAAGGCTTCGAGATCGACTTCGATCCCGCGACCGGTGGTGCTGTCTGCGTTGACCAGTCGATTGAAATTGGCCTGCCCTCCCACTGCGGTCAGCTGCTGATCGTTGATCGTGTAGGTGAACAGAGACGCGTTGGCGCGAAGGCGCTCATCAAACAGCATCGACTTCACGCCGATTTCCCAGGACAGCAGCGTTTCGGTGTCGGCAACCGAAACCGAGTCGCCGAACAGTAGACGCCCCTGAACGCTGGGCGCTCGAAATCCGCGCGCGACGCGGCCGTAGACGTTGACGTCCTCGGTCGCAGCAAAGGTCAGGCTGGCATCCCAGGAATATTCGGTATCGTCGGGATTGGCTCTCAACAGCGGCGTCGGACCGGCGCCGACCGGAGAGATCGTGCGCTGTGCGACGAAATCCTTGTCGTCGCTGGAAACGCGGATCCCGATCCGGCCGCTGAGGCGGTCGCTGAACGCATAATCGATGGAACCGAAGGCGGCCAGCGCATTGGTTTCCTGCTCTTGCTGTGCGAAACCGTTCAGAACCCCACCTGCCAGCGTGT
>JGI12109J20283_10004328_pt1 | contig 27901 bp, 17 predicted proteins | sample ElkSlonscriptome_12_FD_20283 | JGI IMG/M metagenome (IMG submission 20283)
CGCTCCCGCTAATTGCATTCTGAGCCGAAAGGCCTGCAGACATAAAAACCAAACCTGCTAATAAGGTGTAATTTTTTTTCATTTCAATGAATTTTAGTTAAACAATTTTATTCCAGCTTATAAAGATAAGCATTATCTCTAAAAAAGATTAAGAAATGTTAAAGTTTATTTAACACGGCTTTGCATTCAACCCAGGTCAGCCGTCTCGTATTCGCTGATCGGAGGACAGCTGCAGATCAAGTTACGGTCGCCATAAGCATTGTCGACTCGCCTTACCGCTGCCCAGAATTTATTGCCCCGCAAGCTATCTATCGGGTAAGCGGCCTTTTGCCTGTGGTAAGGCATTTTCCACTCGTCAGCCGTGCACATTTGCTCGGTATGGGGTGAATTTTTCAATACGTTGTTCTTGCGGTCTACCTGGTCTTCCTCAATTTCTTTGATCTCTTCCCTGATCTTAACCATGGCCTCTACAAAACGATCCAGTTCAAAAAGACTTTCACTTTCTGTAGGTTCTACCATTAGGGTTTCATTGACCGGAAACGACACCGTTGGTGCATGGAAGCCATAATCGATCAAGCGCTTAGCAATGTCTACGACCTCAACCCCTACTTCTTGTTTGAATTTACGACAGTCTAGGATCATCTCGTGCGCTACGGTTTGATTCTTTCCCTGGTACAAAATATCATACTTCCCTTCCAGCTTCTTTTTGATGTAGTTTGCGCCCAAAATAGCCACCTCAGTTGATCTTCTTAATCCTTCTTCTCCCAACATTTTGATGTAGGCGTGAGAAATGATCAGCACCAAAGTACTTCCAAAAGGTGCGGCAGATATTGAACTTATGGCGTGTTCTCCTCCGGTTTCAACCAGAGGATTTGAAGGCAGAAAAGGCGCCAGATGTTCAGCTACCCCGATAGGTCCCATTCCGGGTCCTCCACCCCCGTGTGGGATAGCAAAAGTCTTGTGCAGGTTCAGATGGCAGACATCTGCCCCGATATTGGCCGGATTGGTCAATCCCACTTGAGCATTCATATTGGCCCCATCCATGTATACTTGTCCGCCGTGCTGATGAATGATCTTCGTAATCTTCACCACATCCTCTTCGAATACCCCGTGCGTGGAAGGATAGGTGATCATCAAAGCGGCCAGATTTTGGCTGTGTTGCTCGGCTTTGGCCTCGAGATCTTGCAGATCAATGTTGCCTTTGTCGTCGCATTTTACTACCACTACCTGCATGCCGGCCATCACCGCAGAGGCGGGATTGGTGCCATGGGCAGATTCCGGAATTAAGGCAATGTGACGGTGCGAATCCTGATTGTGATTGTGGTAAGCGCGTATCACCATCAAACCGGCGTATTCGCCTTGCGCTCCTGAATTAGGTTGCAAGGATACCGTGTGAAAACCGGTGATCTCTGAAAGATCCCGCTCCAATTCCTCGATCATTTCATAGTACCCCTGCACCTGCTCTTTTGGAGCGAAGGGATGAATGTTACCGAACTCAGGCCAACTCAATGGCATCAATTCAGAAGCTGCATTCAATTTCATGGTGCATGAGCCCAATGGGATCATTCCGTGTACCAATGAAAAATCTTTGGTTTCCAACCGTTTGATGTAACGCATCATTTCGGTCTCGGTCTGGTAGCGATTAAATACCGGATGGGTAAGAAAACTGCTACTTCTCAGCACGTCTTCATGCAAGGAAGTTTCAGTAGTTACCTCTTTCACCGCTTTGAATTCAGCTTGCTTGAAATCGGCGAATAGTTTGATCAGATTATTCAACTCATGCAGCTCTACCGCCTCATTAAGACTCACGCAAATGGAGGTCTCATCTACCTTTCTAAAGTTGATCGCTCGGCTTCTGGCAAAATCCATGAGCTCATTTACTTTGCCTTCTACATCGATCCAAAGCGTATCAAAGTACTGATCTTCTTTCACCACGTACCCCATCTCCTGAATGGATTGATGCAATTGATGCGTATAGCCGTGAATTCCTCTGGCAATGGTTTTGATTCCATCCTTACCGTGATAAACCGCATACATTCCGGCCATCACCGCCAACAATACTTGAGCAGTACATATATTCGAGGTAGCGCGATCTCGCTTGATGTGTTGTTCACGGGTTTGTAACGCCATTCTAAGCGCCGCTTTGCCGTCGGCATCTACCGAGAGACCTATGATCCTGCCCGGCACGTTGCGTTTGAAAGCATCGCGGGTGGCAAAATAAGCCGCATGCGGCCCCCCAAACCCCATGGGTATCCCAAATCGCTGGGTAGTTCCGCATACTACATCGGCACCCCACTCTCCCGGGGGTTTTAAGAGCGCTAAGCTCATGAGATCGGCCGCCACGCCCACCAGAGCCCCTTTTTCGTGGGCCTTATTGATAAATTCTGCGTAATCATACACCTTCCCATTCACATTGGGATACTGCAAGAAGGCTCCGAAGAAATCATCGCTAAAATCGTAGGTTTCCGGATCGGCAATGATCAATTCTACTCCGATCGGTGCGCTTCTAGTTTTTAATACGTCCAAAGTTTGAGGGAAACAATCACTTGCTACAAAAAACTTATTGACTCCGGCCTTCTTCATTTCCCTACTTCTTGCGCCATACATCATGCTCATGCCTTCGGCTACTGCCGTTGCTTCGTCAAGTAAAGAAGCATTGGCAATATCCATCCCGGTGAGATCCGTTACCATGGTTTGAAAATTCAGCAAGGCTTCCAATCTTCCTTGGGCGATCTCGGCTTGATAAGGAGTATAAGCAGTATACCAACCCGGATTCTCAAAGATATTTCGCTGAATCACAGAAGGCACTTTGGTGTTGTAATAACCTAAACCAATGTAACTTTTAAACACCTGGTTCTTGTGTGCCATTTCCTTGATACGATTCAAGTACTGGTATTCACTGTAAGGAGCTTCTAATTTCAAAGGGCTTTTTAAGCGAATAGATTCAGGGATCGTTTTGGCGATCAAAGATTCTATACTCTCTTCTCCTATGATGTTTAGAGCTGTTTGAATATCTGCTTCTGACATACCAATATGTCTACTGCTGAAGGGCGCTGAAGTCATGCTTTCTCACTAAAATTTTAGACCTGCAAATATAACGTTAATCGCTTTATTTCTTGCTGATTTGGTGCTTCTTCAACAACAGAAGCAAGTGAAAGTTTTGCATTAATTTGCACACTTACTTTTCTGCCGATCTGTCGAAGCTATCGTCGGTTTGATCGGCACCTTGAATTCTGTGAACGAATGCCTGAAGTTGTGCGAAAAATCCTGCTTTCTATTGCCCGCTTTGCAATCTACAGCAACTTCTTTGTTGCCCTGGGAGCCTACGCCATGAGTAGCTTTTTTATTCGCTACATTTTTGAAAAGGCAGCTTGGGGGCAACGTTTGCCTTTATTCATCGGTTTTGCCACCTTATTCACTTACAATTTTCATCGTAGAATCGGCATGGAGGTCTATGGAGCTGACGAGGTTTCGGCCTCCTTGAGCTGGATGAAAACCCATCCCCTGCTCAGTCGCTCGATCACGCTGATCAGCTTTGCCTTGAGCTTGTATTTTTTCATGGACCTTCCCAAAACAACTTACTTTTTGATCGCTCCTATTTCACTGGTCTCGCTCATGTATGTGCTTAAGATCAGCGAACAGATGCCATTGCGACAAGTACCCTTCCTGAAACTTTTTTTGATCGCCACGGCCTGGTCGGTCACGGCTGTGCTTATTCCTGCCCTAGGTTTGGATCTGACCTTGAACAGAGCCGTGATCGCCTGTTTTTTTGCTTTACTTAGCTACATGGTTGCTGAGATCATCCCTTTCGACATTCGGGATATGCAGTCCGACCAGCGCATCGCGCTTAAAACCATACCCAATGTATGGGGGATTCCATTTAGTCTTCGCTTTGCCTTCGGCTGCTTATTGATCAGCCAATTTTGTATTTTACTGGCTATCGATTGGGACTTTTCAAATCTTGCGTTCCTAAGTTGGATGGCAGCTTCTACTTACTTATTGATCTACTTGGTTCGATGCCGGAAACCCCGATCTGATCTTTTCTATTCCTTCTTTGTTGAATTTTCCCTGCTCATGCCGTTTCTGTTGGCAGAAAGCTTAGCGAGATTGGGACTGACATAGTATATTTGAAGCTGAAAGAGAAAGATGGAATATCAAAACACCCTGGACTTTGCCAAATCACGCGATCAAGCTGAAGAGCTGCGAACCTTTAGGGATCGATTTCTCTTCCCAAAAAGGGAAGACGGCAGTTCAAAAGTGTACTTTACCGGAAACTCGCTTGGTCTGCAGCCAAAGGGATCATTGGATCGATTAAAAATAGAGCTGGATGATTGGGCGAAGTATGGCGTAGATGGTCATTTCGATGCCCGAAACCCCTGGTTCAGCTACCACGAACCCTTTCGTGAGCCCCTGGCAGCAGTGGTGGGAGCAAAACCGATAGAGGTTGCGGCCATGGGCAGCTTAACTGCGAATTTGCACTTCCTGATGGTTTCTTTCTTCAATCCAAAAGGCAAAAAGTGCAAGATCTTGTGTGAGGCAAAGGCCTTTCCTTCTGACCAGTATGCCTTGGAGACGCAATTGAAACATTATGGCCTAGATCCAAAGGAAAACCTCATCGAAGTTGCCCCCAGAGAAGGTGAGCATGCCCTTCGTGAAGAAGACATCCTTCAAGCCATCAAAGACCACCAAGCGGAATTGGCTTTGATCATGATCGGCGGGGTGAATTATTATTCCGGGCAACTGATGCCCATGGAGGCCATTGCCAAGCTTGCCCAGGAATTGGGAATTACGGTGGGTTTCGACCTGGCACACGCTGCCGGAAATGTGAAATTGGCCCTACACGATTGGGGAGTAGATTTTGCGGCCTGGTGTTCTTATAAATACCTGAATTCCGGACCGGGAAGTGTGGCCGGTATTTTCGTGCATGAAAAACATTCACAAAATCACGAACTGGATCGATTTGCGGGATGGTGGGGGGTACCTGCCCAAGATCGCTTCATGATGGCGCCAGGCTTTAAGCCGGCAGCCGGCGCCGACGCCTGGCAGCTGAGCAACGCTCCGGTTTTGGCCATGGCCGTGCATAAGCTTGCTTTAGAAATTCACCTTGAAGCCGGTGTAGATCGACTGATCAACAAGCAAAAGCAACTTTGGGAGTACACCCGCTTCGTCTTGAACGACACATCTTCGCGGACGCCCGGAGTGAATTTCGAGTTGATCACTCCCGAATCCCACGGCGCTCAGCTCTCCCTGCTGCTTCACGGAGAAGGCAAAGAATTGTTCAACAAGATCAGTGAAAAAGGTGTTGTAGTAGATTGGAGAGAACCCAACGTGATCAGATTGGCACCCACTCCCCTATACAACTCATTTGAAGATGTATATGAATTTGGCAAGCTGATCAGTGAATCAATTAGCAACTAAGCAAGATGGAAAAGATAGCGATAGTTGGTGCAGGATTGGTCGGCTCTTTGCAGGCGATCTTTTTGGCCAAAAAAGGATTTGAAGTAGAAGTATATGAAAGGCGCTCAGACATTCGAAATGTAAAATTGGCTGCCGGCAGATCCATCAACCTTGCCCTATCCAATCGCGGTTGGAAAGCGTTGGAAGCAGCCGGGATCAAATCAGACATTGAGAAGGTGGGCATTCCCATGTATGGAAGAGAAATTCACGATCAGGAAGGAAATATCAATTACCAGGCATACGGTCAAGAAGGGGAAGCGATCTATTCTGTTAGCCGCGGAGGCTTGAACAAAGCCTTGATCGAAGCTGCCGACCAATACGAAAATGTGAACTTTTTCTTCGAAATGAAGTGTGAAGATGTGGATCTCGATGCACACAGCTTGCATTTTCACGATAAAGATGGACGATCCAAAACCGTTCAACCTGATCGAATTTTTGCCACTGATGGTGCCTTCTCTGCGGTAAGGGGCCAAATGCAAAAGACTGACCGATTCAATTACAGCCAACATTATCTTCCCCATGGCTACAAGGAGCTTACTATCCCGCCTACGGCAGATGGAGGGTTCAGGATCAAAAAGAATGCCTTGCACATTTGGCCCAGAGGCTCTTACATGCTGATTGCTTTGCCGAATAACGACGGAAGTTTCACCTGCACCCTCTTCTTTCCCTATGAGGGTGAAAATTCGTTCAATAGCATTCAAGACCGCACGCAATTGAACCAATTCTTTCAATCGGTATTCCCTGATGCCTATGAGCTGATGCCTGATCTTGAAACCGAATATTTCGAAAACCCCACTTCCTCATTGGTTACGGTGCGTTGTGAGCCCTGGAACTACGGTGAGCGGATCATCTTAATGGGCGACGCCTCCCACGCCATCGTTCCGTTCTACGGCCAAGGCATGAATTCCGGATTTGAAGATTGCACAGTCTTCGACGAGATCTATCAACATCTGGGCGGAGACTGGGAAAAGGTCATTCCCGAATTTGCGAAAAAGAGAAAACCCGACGCTGACGGTATCGCTGATCTAGCCCTCTACAACTTTGTAGAAATGCGCGATAAAGTAGCGGATGAAGAATTCTTACTTCGCAAAAAAATAGAAAAACGCATGTTTGAGGAGCATCCTGACCAATGGATGCCTTTGTATTCTCAAGTTACGTTTAGCCATATCCCCTACTCAGATGCCTGGGCTGCAGGGCAAAAGCAAGACCGAATTATGGATCAGATCATGCAAAAAGATGACATTGAAAATAATTGGGACAGCAAAGACGTTAGAAAAGAAATACTTGAGTTATTAAACCAATAGTTTACGTTTTAATTTGCTTTTTACTTGGCCTCCCTTCTTTGGTGCAGGCGCAAATGAGCAAAGACCAATTTCCTTTAAGTCGTGAATTTAAGAATGGTTTCTTCTATCTGGCTCCGGGAATTACCTACACGCTTCCGGGCGCTGAAAATTCTGAGACTTTTCAAGTTGCCGATACCACTTATACCATTCAGGGCACTCCAAAACTTGGCCGCATTAGTTTTGCGGTGGAGGCTGGTTGGTACCACAGTTTTGAAAATCCACGTTTATTTCACTACCTGGAGGGAGGTATTGCCTACCGAAGATTCAGCGGTTCAAATGAGATAGAACGCACCGTGGCTTTCGATAGCCTGATTGCAAGCACCACAGAAGAAGGTTCATACCGGATCGATCAATTGTCTGCAGTGGTCAGAGCCATTCGGGTAAATCAATTGGGCAAGTTTACCTTTCTCACTTACGGTCCGGGATTGAACCTCGACTATCATCTCAGTGACGACCGAGATGCCCTGATCACGGGGGCTGAATCACCTCAGCAGGATCTGAAACTGCAACTTCATTTTCAGATCGGAATTGGCCTTCGACTAACCGAACAATTGATCTTTCTGCCTCAATTGGAAGTCCCTTTGTTGGAAGCCTATCCCGGCGGGAAATGGACCCCATCCCACAGTTTTGCAGAAGCCTATCACTATCCCTTCTTGCTTAGCTTTCGATTCATGTTCCTGCGCAAGGATTTGATGAACTGCAATGCACCGAGGTTGAATTAAAAGAAAGGATTGTTGCGTTTTTCGTACCCTATCGTGGTAGGCTCTCCATGACCGGAATAAACCTTGATCGCCTCATCTAAAGTGAACACTTTTTCCCGAATCATTTTGATCAAGGTTTCATGGTTCCCTCCGGGCAGATCAGTTCGACCAATGCTTCCTTTGAACAACACATCCCCGCCAATCATGAACTTCTCACTTTGATGGTAGAAGACCAAATGACCCGGTGCATGGCCCGGCACCCAGAGGGTTTGAAGCTCACTATTTCCCCATTGAATGAGATCCCCTTCCTCAATATAGCCCTCCACTTCACTGAATGGCTCATAATCTAGTCCGTAGAGCTTGGCCGACTGCTCGGCCATTTCTAAAGTAGGCGTCTCTTTGCGACTCAGGTGTGTCTTCAAACCAAAGCGATCAAAAATGAACTTATTCCCAAAAACATGGTCTATATGCGCATGCGTATTGAGCAATTTGACCGCCTTTAGCTCGTTCTTTTCCAGGAAGTCGACTAGCTGATTCTCTTCTTCCCGGTTATAACAGCCTGCGTCAATAATGATTGCTTCTTTACTTTCATCGTAAAGCAGGTAGCTATTTTCTTGAAATGGATTGAATGTAAATGCCTTGATCTGTATCATGCTTCAAAGTAAATCAAAGCCAATTTAATGCTTAAGTTTATTCTCCTTTTTCTCGACCAAATTTGAAGAAAAAGTCTACATACTCAATCATTCTATTCATGGCTCTCCTGCTCTGTGCTGGAGACCTGATGGCTCAATTTTACAATGGGACTCAAACGACCTTTGGTAAGAACAGGGTGCAGTACAGAGAGTTCAAATGGCAATTCTACCGCTTCAACAGCTATGAAACTTACTTCTACACCGGTGGACAAGATCTGGCCCAACACACTGCCAAGCTAGCTAGGGTTAAGATCGATAAGATGCAAAAGTTCTTGGATTTCTACCTTCAGGAACGTATTCAATTCATCATTTTCAATAAGCAGTCGGATTTTCGTCAAAGTAATATCGGCTTAAGCACAGATGAAAGCTTCAACATTGGCGGAGTTACCAGGATCGTGGGTTCCAAAGTATTCATCTATTTTGAGGGCGACTACGAAAAATTCGACCGGCAGATCGAAGCAGGCATCCTAAAGGTGTTGATCTATCAAATGTTATATGGCGGAAACTGGCGTGAAGTGCTGAGAAATTCAGCATTACTCCACTTGCCCGACTGGTATATTTCGGGCTTGATCTCTTATTTGTCTGATCCCTACAATCCGGAATTGAATGCCAAGATCAAGGACGGTATACTTAATGACCGCTTTGAAAAATTCAACACGCTGGCCTATCAAGACCCCACTTTGGCAGGCCACGCCCTTTGGAAGTACATCGCTTCTACTTATGGCAAAAATGTGATCTCGAACATCCTCTATATGACCAGGCTTTCCAGGGAGGTTGACGATGGTTTTCTTTACGTGATCGGCGTCTCCTTTGACGACCTGTATTCTGACATGCTGAACTTTTATCAAAGGAAATACGCCAAGGCCACCGCCAAGGAGCCCAGTTTAGGAGAAGCACCCCCGGTGAAATTCAAAAAGGGCTTCCGTTATGAAAATTTCAAACGCAGTCCGGATAACCGCTATTTCATTTACAACTCAAACAAACTCGGACAATACAAGATCTATCTCTTTGATCAGCAAAGCGAGAAAAGAAAAAAGATCTTCAAAGCCGAAAAACGCCTTGAACGTCTTCAAGACTACTCCTACCCAATCATGGATTGGCATCCTTCTTCAAAGCTTTTTTCCTTCATCACCGAATTAAAAGGTCAGCTTTTGCTCTATACTTACAATATTGAAGAGGATGAGCTTTACGTTAAGCCGATCCTAAAAATAGACAAGGTGCTAAGTTTCGAGTATTCGAACGATGGCAAGCAAATGGTCTTTTCAGGAGTATCCAACGGCCAGTCTGATCTCTACATCTACAATGTGGTAGGAAACACCCAGAGCAATCTGACCAAAGACATCTATGATGACCTGGATGCAGTATTTTCTGAGGACGATCAGAAGATCTATTTTGTATCCAATCGTCTGAACGACAGCCTGAACGTTCCTCATCAAAAGAGCAGTTTCCTTAAGGAAAAAGACGTCTTTGCCCTGGATCTCAGCAGCAGTGAACACCAAATAGAATACATAACGAACACCCCCTATGAGCAAGAGAGTGCCCCGCTGATCTTTGAAGAATCGCTTTATTATTTACAAAACCAAAAAGGAGAGATCCGCAGATTCACCGCCCGATACGACAGTGCTATCGCCAGTGTAGATACGGCGATCAATTACCGCTATTATTACCAAACGGCCTTGCAGGATAGTCCAGATCGCAACCTCTTTGAACAGAGTGCCACCAGCAATGAAGGCATTGATCAGGTCAGTTTTTCTGAAGGAAAATACTATTTAGGCACCGAAGATTTCGTGATGGAAGCGGCTGCAGATAGTCTATTGGAGGTATCAAACCAAGATCAGCAAGCTGTTCCACAGAGAAACTATTTTGAACTCACCAAGATCCCGAAAAGAAGCATCGAACGCAAGATCAACATTTACGATTATCAATTTCAAGATGGCAACAACAACAGTCTGGAGGAAACAAAATCGATCAGTCAAAATAGAGTTAACCAGGTGGTCGACCTTGAAGAACTCAAATTCCCAACCCAAAGGCTCTACCGACTGAATTTCAGGCCAGACAATAGCGTGCTGCAGCTCAACAATATGTTCATCAATCAGCAGTATCAGGTATTCAATGGCGGACCATACACCAACGCCGGAGTGGGTGTGAACACCAAGATCGGCATGGTGGATCTGATGGAGAATTATCGGATTTATGGAGGGTTTCGTTTCTCTGGCGACCTGATCGAATACTCCTTGAGCTACCAGAATTTGAAAAAGCGACTCGACAAGGAATTCATGGTAAGCAGAAGGCGTCAAAGAAATACCGAGTCTCCTATACCCAACGACTTAAAAACCTTACAGACATCTGCTTCCTTGATCTGGCCTTTCAGTGAAGTGACCAGTTTAAGGGGGGTATTTATGGCCAGAAGGGATCGTTTTATTCCGCTTTCGGTTGACCGTATCAACACCCAGATCGACGTATTAAGCGAATATTGGGCTACCGCCCGAATGGCTTACGTTTTTGACAATACCAGAAACATCGCCTTAAACATTCGGTACGGTACGAGATTTAAGCTGTTTGCAGAACACTACGAATTGGTATACCGAGACAACGAAAACAATACCCCGGCAAACCTATCAGTCTTTGGCTTTGACTTCAGGCACTATCAAAAGATCCACAAAGAGATCATTGGCGTAGCCCGGGTAGCGGGCAGCAAGTCGATCGGAAGAACACCCTTGATCTATTACATGGGTGGAGTAGACGAGTGGTGGCGCGGCGACCAGTTCGATGAAAGCACCCCCATCGACTTTAGTCAGAACTACGGTTTTCAAGCCCTGGCTGCCAATATGCGGGGTTTTCTTCAAAACGTAAGGAATGGAAATAATTTTGTAGTGGTGAACACCGAAGTAAGGGTGCCGATCTTCTCTTACCTCATCCACCGCCCCATTCAAAGTAGCTTTGTGCGGAACTTTCAGATCGTAGGTTTTGCCGATGTAGGCACGGCCTGGATCGGAGATTCACCCTTTGCAGATGACAATCCCATCAACAACGAAAGACTTACCAGAGGTCCGATCACGGTCACTTACGAAAACATCAACGATCCCATTGTGGCCGGTACCGGATTTGGACTGCGAACCACTTTATTGGGTTACTTTGTGCGGGCCGACTGGGGTTGGGGAATCGAAAATGGGGTGTTCAGTGATGAATCGCTGTTCATGTTTTCACTTAGTTTAGACATTTAATATCATGAGCGTTAGCACTTTAATCATACTTCTAATTGTGGGTTTCGCCGCCGGGGTTTTAAGCGGCCTGGTAGGAGTTGGCGGCGGGATCATCATCGTGCCTGCGCTGGTATATTTCGTAGGCTTAAGCCAGCATTCCGCCCAGGGAACCTCTCTGGCTTTGATGCTCCCCCCGATTGGGATACTCGCAGCCATGAACTACTACAAATCCGGCATGCTCAATGTGAAGTACGCTTTGATCATCGCACTGGCTTTTGTAATCGGGGGTTACTTTGGCTCAAAGATCTCTATCACCTACATTAGCGAAGCCTTGATGAAAAAAGTATTTGGGGTGATCATGCTGGTCGCCGCGATCAAATTGGTATTCTTTTCAAAATAGAGATGAAAGCACGCATCCAAGAACTTTCGGCTAATTATTTTAAGGACATCAAAGCCATACGCGAGCATCTTCATATGCATCCTGAGCTTTCCTTTGAAGAGTTTGAAACCTCGGCCTTTTTAAAGCAGCAAATAGAGAACTGGGGGTTGGCGGTAGATAAGGAATGGGTAAAAACCGGTTTTTCAGTGGTGATCGATTCCGGTAAAGCAGGTCCCACCATAGCACTACGAGCTGATCTTGATGCATTGCCGATCACAGAGCAAAATCAACGTACCTATGCCTCCAAAAAGGAAGGCAAAATGCATGCCTGTGGTCATGATGTGCATGCAGCTTGCTTAATGGGCGCCTTGAAGATATTGAATGAATTAAAAAGTGAATTTAAAGGGAAAATGGTGGCATTTTTCCAGGCCGGTGAAGAAAAACTGCCGGGTGGAGCTTCTTTGATGATCAAAGAAGGCATTATGGAACACTACCGTCCAAACGCCATGATCGCGCAACACGTATATCCGGAAATGCCGGTTGGAAAGCTGGGCTTTAGAGAAGGAAAGTACATGGCTTCTGCCGATGAGATCTACCTGACGGTAAAAGGAAAGGGAGGTCATGCGGCTTTACCACATACTACGGTGGACCCCATTTTGATCTCTGCCAGTATTCTACAGGAGTTGCAAAAAATTAGCAGTCGATTTGCTCCGCCGACCCTTCCGGTGGTACTTTCTTTTGGAAAGATCGAGGGAAAGGGCGCTACCAATGTAATTCCCTCAGAGGTGAAGCTGGAGGGAACCTTGCGCACCATGAATGAGGAATGGAGAGCCAAATTCCACGATCAGATCAGTCGAGTGGCAGAGGCAACGGCTAGCATGATGGGTGGCGAGTGTGTGGTTGACATCAAAAAAGGCTATCCCTTTCTGGTAAACGATGCTGAGATCACCGGGGAATGCAGGCAAGCAGCCATCGAGCTGCACGGTGCAGAGCAGATTGAAGAACTCGATCTTCGCATGACGGCAGAGGACTTCGCCTACTTTTCACAACATTGCCCGGTGTGTTTTTATCGATTGGGCGTAAGAAATGAAGCCAAAGGTATCGTCCACTCCGTACACCACCCTCAATTCGATGTGGATGAAGGTGCCCTTAAGGTGGGAATGGAGTCTTTGGCTTATCTTGCCGTTCAGCTCAGTAAGACGATTAGTTGATCAAGACCACCATTACCTTGCTGCTCTTCCAGAAGGCATCCGGATCCGTAATGACCAAACTATCTACCTTCTCCTCTCCCATGAATTGGTAGCTGCTTTCAGGATGCTTGCTCAGCAGCTCGGCCTTTTTAGCGTAAATTAAAAAGGAACGCTGCTTGCGAATGTCTATTTTGGTGAAATAGTCCATGTTCATGTCGTCTTTGATGCTCTCCGTTTTGCCCAAACCGAGAAAACCACCCTCTTTGGTCACGATTTCCTTCTCTTTGAGCTCATCAAAAGTACCATAGGCATAGTAAGCCGTATTGAGATCGTCATTGACCTCTTCCAACTTATCATCCCTTTGATCCATTTGCATATTCATGCTGTCTAAAGAAAAATACAGTTGACCGATCTTGGCATTTTTACCCTGCAGCACGGCATTCAATTCGGCGATCTCTTCATTTTTCTGTTCGATCTGCTGATTAAGATTGGCGATCATCCTGCGGAACTCAGACATCTTCACCTTTGAATTCTTGAGTTTCCGATTCAGTTCTTCCTTGAGTTTTTCGTTCTCCTTCATCAGCTGATTGATTGCCTGAATATCTTTGACAATCGAATTCCCTTCCGATTCAGGATCAGTGATCATCAATATCCCTTCTCGATCTTTGATCTCATCTAAATTGGCTTGGATATCATTAAAGGATTTCAACATTTCATTGATGGTGGAGTCTTTTTCTGCGGCTTGATCGCGATATTCCTCCTTTTCTTCACTCAACTGATCAATTTGGTCTTGGTTGCAAGAAAATAAAAAGAGTCCCGAAATAAGCAGGATTGCAAAGGGAGCCGATGATTTCATAAGGGTAGGTTTAGGGGTGATTTCTTTTACGGACGAATAGTGACAAATATTACGATTTCTTCTACTTTTGCGCAAAATTTAAACCATGAAAATCTTAACCCCAGTCGTACTCAGTATATTGCTTTTCAGTTCAAGCCAACTTTTTGGACAAACTGAAGCTTATGAAAGAGCGCTCAACGATAAAACGGCTACCATTGACCTGCATTATTTCGAAAACGAGCCCATGTTCTATAAAGCGGGAGAAACCTTTAAAGGCATCGAGGTAGAGATCCTAAACCGCTTCTCGAATTGGATGAAGAACGAAAAGGGAATCAACCTCACTTATAATTACGTGGAGCATCAGGAATTCAACGACTTGTATGAGGCGGTGAAGTCCAATCAGGGAAACCACATCGGTGCTGGCACAGTAACCCGCACTGAGGACAGAGCGATTGAGCTCGACTTTAGCGCCCCTTATCTTCGAAACGTGTCGGTGTTGGTATCCTCGTCGAAACTTAAAACCGCACGAAACGCCGAACAACTGAAAGAACTTTTATCAAGTACTCAGGCCTATACGGTAAAAGGCAGCGTTCATGAGCAACACCTGGCCGCACTGTTTAAAGAATATGAGGTGGAGCCAAAGATCATTTATCTCTCAGATCCCAAAGCGGTATTTGATAAGATCAATGAGAGTCCAAGATATATCGGTTATGTAGACGTGATTACCTTCTGGAAATACATTAAAACTGCAGAAAAGCCAGTAAAAATGCATAAGGTGGCCAATTCTACGGATGAATATTTTGGCTTTATCTTCCCAAGAGGTTCAGGATGGGCATATGAGTTCAACGAATTCTTCGAAAGTGGTTTCGGCTACACTTCCACCAAAGAGTATCATAAAATGCTCGAGAAATATTTGAGTTTCGAGATTCTTAAGTCTGTGGAGTTATCTCCTTATTAGACTAACCATTCCTACATAAAAAAGCCTTCCTGACTTATCAGGAAGGCTTTTTTGTTTCGTGATGCAGAACTTTTATCTGAGGTTGAACTTCACCGGCACATTGTATTGTACCCGCACTGGTTTGCCTCTTTGTTTTCCCGGCTTGAAGGAGGGTAAGGATTTCACTGCCTTGAGCGCAGACTCATCCAATGACTTGCCTCCGGCTACTCCTCTAAGGATCTCTGTTTGGCTTACTTTCCCATTCTCATCGATCACGAATTTGATGAAAACGGTACCGCTAATACCGGCATCTTTTGCCATGGGTGGGTATTTGGCGTTACCCTGAATGTATTTAAAGATCTCTTTTTGCGTGCAGGCGTCTCTTGCTTGCTTACTCTTTTCGTTTTCGCATCCCGGAAATACCGGCATATCTTCCACTATGGTAAAGATCTCAGGTTCTTCGATCACCTCCTCAGGCTGTTCAAAGATCTCGGTTTCCATATCCGCTTCTGCATCTTGAATCTCTACCTCATCCTCAATTTCAACATCGTCTTCAACGATCTCCAGAATTTCCTGAGGGGGTGGTGGAGGTGGCGGCGGCGGCGGAGGTGGCTGATTCTGCTGGGTGATCGGAATCATCTCATCCTCAATCTCCTCCATTTGAAGGGTACCGAGGGAATTGGCGGATTGCTCATAAGTTTTCCATTCAAACGCAATCAGGACGGCGGCGAGCACCACTGCCAAACCGATCAGACGGAAAGTACCAATCTTGCTCTCCAGCTCAGCTTTAGGATTCTTTTTTGGTTCCATAATTGGATATTTTATCTATGCTAAGGTATTGTTTCCTCTTTACTTCTGCAATAATCAGTCCGAACTGTCTAGGCGATCTCCTGCTCATACTGCTCGGCAGAAAGCAAAGCTTCTGCTTGAGAAGGATCAGACATCTTGATCTTGATCATCCAGCCATTCTCATATGGACTATCGTTTACAGACTCTGGCTCTGATTCTATGCCATCATTCACTTCTACTACTTCACCACTTAACGGCATAAAGAGGTCTGAGACTGTTTTTACCGCCTCTACCGTGCCGAATACTGCTCCCTGGTCAAGTGCTTCTCCTTCCGTTTCAATTTCTACATAGACGATATCGCCTAATTCCCCTTGGGCATAATCGGTAATTCCAACCGTGGCAGTATCCCCTTCAATTTTGACCCATTCGTGGTCTGAGGTATATTTCAATTCAGCAGGTACGCTCATTTTGCTTGCTTTTGATTTAGGGTAAAATTAATGTTTCAACTTCTATTGTGAAAGCGTAAATCGCAATCTAATTCCCGCATTGGTATTTGCGGTTGGAAAAGTCGTAGAGATCAATGGGGTATTGGCAATTCTGTCGTAGAATACTTGTACGTTCAATTTACTGCTCAAGCGATAATCAGCGGTAAATTTGATGGTAAAGATTCGCTGTCCGGCGGTTAATTCATTTCTATTCTCTACAATTCTTCTGATCACCGTTTGATTATCCCTTATCGAAATGTCTGCCCTCAGATCAAGGTCGCTCGTACGTTCGATCTGCCCGATCTTAAAAGGCAATTTAAGGTTGGTAATTCGATAACCTAAACCCAGGATATATTCTCTACCCACCACTTCTGTCACTTGGTTATTGGCAAAACTCAGCGATATATTTCGATCCCTTCTCATCTCTAAGCTCGTGATAATGCCGCTTTTCCATGTGAAATCGAGATTGATCAACGGACTAAAAACTTCTGAGATACTTGCTACNGAAAGCTGTCGGTCGGCAATAAAGTTTCCATTGGGGTCTTTTTGAGATGGTGCCCCATTTTCTTCTTCGAACAAAGGGTTTCGCGTATAAGAGCCCACACTGAAGGTGGAACGATAGCCGTGCCTAAGGGTGACCGTTCTAAAATAGCGCTTAAAAAATTCTAGGCGCGACAATCCGTCGTAGCGTATATCCCAATTTGGAAGTGGAATCATCTTGGTAAAATCCCCGATGAAAACATCGGTAGGACTCTCGTTGGTGTAAGCGGCTAAAAAAGTATACAACAATACTTCCTGAGAAGTGGGTCCATACCCTTCTGCAAACTCCCCGATCAGTGAGTCTCCCGAGTTGATGTTCCTATTCCCTAATCTTCGCGAGACGATCAGGCGATTTTGTTCGTCTTGTAATTTCGAGAAAGTGGGGTTGCTGAAGTCACGTTCATCTGTGGGCTCAAAGGCAGTTCCTATGCTCAGGGTAGACATGCTGTAGCTGCCACTAACAATAGATGGGGCTTCAAAATTGTACGCTCTGACACTGTCTGCATCATCATAGAAAAAGAACTTGTTTACGTTTTGAGATTGGTTTTTATTGGCCGTTAAAATGATCTGCATCCCATCAAAGGGTCTGAGGGTCGCTCTAATTTGCAACTGCCTGCTGTAGGTTCTGCTGAAGTCGCCACTCACAAAGACTCCATCCACCAACCAATCGTTATCTCTGGCCGTATTTAAGAATCCTTCACCGCCTTCCTGTAAACCACTTACGAAGCGAAAGCCGGGCGCTCCCCAGTTGGGCGACATGCCCATTAGGTTGGTATTCTCTCCGTAGTTGGGCAGTACGGTACCTTCAGTTTCATTGTAAGTAAGATTGATGGTCTTTAAACTCATGACCGCCCAAATGGCATTGTCCAACAAATAGCGTTGAAGGATGAATTTCTTCACTTTGTTGGTATCTGCCTCTTCCTCCTCATTGGCATTCGCAGTGCGTCCTCTCTGGCTGTTTTTGCTTTTTTCAGTGGTCTCCGATTCACCTGCAACTTCTTCTGCTGATGCTTCCACATTCTCTTCCCCTTTTTTCTTTTTCTTCTTCTTTTTCTTTTCTTTTTCTTCCTCCTCCTCTTCTTCCTCTTCTTTGTAAACGTACCGGTTATCGAAGTTGGGATCCTTAAGCCTTCTGATATATTCGAACTTATTGTAAAGCACATCCATGTTCATTCCGGCCTGGAAGGCTTTGGTATTCGAGTTTCGGATGATGGCTCCCAGGTCTGGGTTAGCCGTGTCGTTAGCGATCGCCGGATTACCCAATTTCTCCCAGGCAAAGGTTCCTCCATACCTGGCACTAGCGGTTAAGAATTCCAAGCCGGGAAATTTATTGATCGGGATCACGTAATTGATATCGAAATTATGGTTGTAGTTGGTGTTGTCGCCAAAGCTTTGAATGTTGCTCCAAACCTCTCTCCTAAATTCCTCATAACGATCTCTTTCTCTTCGGTCTACCTTTCCTGCGGGCTCACCGATCAAAGCCATGTTGGTGGCATTGAAGTTGAAGGTCACCGACTTGAATGGATTGTAACGGAAGGAATAGATCCTGGACCAGTTGAATGATTTTCGGTAAAAAGGCGGAGATTCGAAAATGAAAGAACTGGCTGCATTGTTGGTAATGTTCCTCGCCTGCCGCTCATTATAGGACCGATCGAAGATGTTTTGCACGCTGATCTGACTAGGCACAGGATTGAAATTGAAATCGCGCAGCAATGAAAAGACTTTCTTTTCCCGGAAGAGCTTCACATCTTGAAAAGGGGTGATATTCTTCGCCTGTCCGGAATAATTGTAATTAACCGCCCCCCGATAAGTTTCTGTTTTGTCGAACTTGGTGTTTACGTCACGTCGATATAGCTCGGTATAAGCGTAGGTGAAATTCAAATTTTCCACATCGTAGAAATTCGATTTCTTTTTGTTCTTTCCGGGCAACTTTCGCACATTGGTGAAGTTGATACTTCGCCTCCTGGTGTAGTCGTCGGTGATCTTTCGGATGGAATCTTTGAAATCATCGGAAAACTCATCCGACCTCAACAATTCATTCAATCTCACATCCGGATCCAGCGGATTAAATTCCGGTCGGATGATCGCTTCCGACTGGGAGTAATACATGGGAATACTCAAATTGACAGCTTCAGGAAGAAATTTTGCCAGATCCAGACTAGCCGAGAAGTCGTATTGCTGACGAGTTTCCCTTTGGCGTTCGTTTAATTTTTGCTCTAAACTACCCCAGCCGGGCGTGCTCATGCTTCCCGACAGGTTCACGGTACCCAAGTCAGCTACCTGGGCATTAAGTCTGGCCTGAGCCGCCCAACCCCCTTCGTTATTAAAGTCAGAAAGTCTAAGCTCGTTCGCCCAGACTTCTGCACATTTTGGTAATCCATCATCTTGCGGATTGCCAGGACCTGCTCTTCGGTTCCTTACCCCGATCATCACTACCCGTACCTCGGCAAGGTTCGGGTTTCCTCGAACCCTAATCGTATTCCTTCCATCTGCGATCTCGAAAAGGGAGTTGATGCTCACTCCTGAATTTGGACTCACTGTCTGCCGATTTCGGTTCTGCTTGGCATCGATCAGTTTGTCAAGTTGCAGGTCGATCTCGTTAGATTCAGGCCAAACCAATTCCGGAGAGTTTTGTCCGGGCTGGGTAACCTGCAAAGGGACTTCGTATTCATAATAATTACTTTGGAAGTCGGTACCCAACCTCAACACGACAGACACATCGCCGTTGTTGAGTACTTGATTAGGATCTCCGGTTTCCGCATGAGCAAACATTTTTAAGCGTTTGTATTGTCTGATATCAAGATCCAAGTACCTGAAGGCAAATTTTGAAAAGCCATCCTGAAGGTTACAGACATCAAGCACCAGCGACTGCTCGTTCAACTGTCTGAGATTAGTGGTTCCAAAGTCGATCTCCCGATCAATGTCGGGAGGAATGGTGTAGTTGATCGGCACACGATTGGAGTTTTCTTCTACGTTCACCGCTGCAATGTTGAAGGAGGTACTCCCGGGTTCACTGCCGTGGGTGTCTCCCGGAGGAATCTCTTCTCTGAGAAATTCCCTCCATTCGCCTCTTACCAATCCCAATCTGGCAAAACGAACTACCACGTCTTCATCAAAGCCCCGCATGAACATTCTCATAAAAAGAATGGATTTGAAATCTCGGATGTTTCCGATCACTTTTTCCGGGTCGCGAATCGGGATCCTAAACTGATACCAGTTGACCGTTTTAGTTTCCCCGTTTACATTTTTGGTAGCACGAACTACATCGGTAATGTAGTTCGACCCCACATTGTTTGGCTGCAATAAAGCCGGAGTAAGTGGCACTCGGTATTGGTAATAACTTTCTGTTCGATCTAAATTAAAGTTTCGGTTTACATCCTCTACATCCGGCAAGGTGGTGGCTGCGGTAGGGTATGCCTCGGGCGACTGTTCAGCCGTAGGAGAGTTGCCATCCATTCCATTAAATAGCTTGTAACGCTCAAGTATAGAAAGCTGAGCTGCATCATAATCTCCCCCTCGATAATAATGGTAATTGTCGTTTGATGGGTCGTCTCTGAATCGGGCCAGGGCGGCCGGGTCTAAAATGTTGGCCAGGGCGTTGAGGTAATCGTTGAAGAACCCTCTCTCTGCAGCATCGTCGAGACCGTCTAAGCCAATATCTTGGTTTACTCTGGAAGCAATGTTGTTGTCGAAGGCATTCACAACCGACTGCACAGTTGGGATCCTCCCCCATACCGTAGGAGTAGTGTTCAGATTGGAGCCGTCGATCGGTAAGCCGTTTTCAAAACTCTTTCGCGAGTCTTTTAATATGTCTTCAGAAACAGACCCTAAGTTGAAGTATAACTCTCCACCGCTGTGATTGGGATTCCCATCCTGTGGATTAAAGGGGTCCATGATCCAAAATTGGATGAACTCCACATTCGAGGCTTCAAAGTCAGAATTCTGTATCTGGCGCATGATCCCACCCCATCTGCTTCTCGGATTGTTTAAAGAACCGTCTCTGTTCAGTCCGTCTGAGAATTGGTTCGCTGCGGTTTCATAATTATAGGGACCTACCTCATCGGGGTAGAATGCCAGATCCAGCGTTGGCAGGTTGTTGATCAAGCCAGGTTCCGGATCTCGGTTTGGAAAGACCTCGGTTTCAAGCACTTCGCGACTAAAGTTGTTCGCTTGACTTTCCGATTCGCGTATGTGTCCCGGGGTTCGATTATCATTTCTAAAAAAGAGAGGGTCGATGGTGTACCACGCCAATTTTGCCCGATTGTAATTGTAGGCCAGGTCTCCATTTAAATTACCTTCCGGAAAAAGGTCGTCTTGCCCTTGGGGCACACTAGCCAGGTACCAGGCATTCGCAGAACGGATGTCGTTCACGGTCTGACTGCCCTCAAAATCATCAATGTAGGCAATTCCGTCTCTGGTGATGGCCCGGGAATTGCCCGGAAAGAGTCTTGCCGCTTCCGCGGTCACCGTGATGGTGGAAGGGTCTTTGGTAGAGTAAAATGGCAACAGGTCAACCGCGCGACTTAAGAAGGGCGCCTCAGTTTGGAATGATCCATCAATCCCCACTACGGTATTTGAGATGGGTTCGTCGCCGATGTTGATCTTCCTGGTGAGAGGACGTTCAGTGAGATTCAAAACCGTTCCACCGATGTTAATATCGTCTGAGATTCGATAATCAAAACGGGATCCGATCAAGGTTTTGGTTTGCACGTTGAAAAGCGAATTACTTCCCAGGCTAACTTTGATCGGTTGCCCGGAGGCTAAGATCCCTTCGTTGAGGATGCGCACCCGACCTAAATTGTAATCCACGGTATAGTCGACATTTTCAGTCAGCCTGGCCCCTCCGGCAGTCACGTTCACAGATCCTTGCGGAATATTAAAGGCATTCAGGGAAATTTCCGAACCCGAGCTGGATTGATATCTACCCCGAAACGTATATCGGTTATTGTCTACATCTTGCCTGGCAAGAATCTTGGTAGTCGTGTACAAAGAGTCGAAGGCGTATTTATTGGCCAGGTCTGGGTTATTGAATGTACTCCTTAAATAATCGCCGAAAGGTTCGAGCACCGGAAAGTAGATCCTACCGTTTTGCGGGTTAATGGTGATGTTGGGCAGAAAGTCGAAAACCCCATCAGGGGTAGGTTCATTGGTGATGGCTATTCGGTCTAGGCCTAGCACATTAGTAAGTGGCCTGCTGTTGTTCTTTCCTTCGGGAAAATATGGGATCTCCACACCGGTTTCTTCATTCAAATACCAAATATCCAGTTGAAAGTTTTCTGAGCTTACGTTGAAGGCATCAAGCGAATACACGTTCTTCATCATCAGATCCCAAGAAGGAAGGCTGGGGTCGATCACCGTGCCTTTTAAGAGTTTCAAGAACAAGGCCTGCTGCCCGTCGATCCCATCTGTAGAAAGGTCACCCACTTGGTATACTTGACCATTAAAAGTGTAGCGAAAAGATACCGCCAAGACCTCCTGTGGATTTAAGGTTCGGTTCAAAGAGATGTATCCCAATTCCTGATTGAGCACGTACTCGCTTGGCGCCAATAAGGTGGCATTTTCCAAGCGCTCATAATCCGAGCCACTTTCTAATCCTTGACGTTGCAACTCAGCGTCTGCATCATTGAAGTTTCGAATATTTTGGGCACCGGGGAAACCACCGTTCAAATTGCCGTACAGATTATTGGAGCGATTGTCGGCCACGTTGAATTGGGGATTACGCTGCACAACCGAAGGGTTCAATAATCTTCGATCCGCCCCGAGATCGGTAAAAGCAAGGATGTTTCTGGTATTGTTGAACGTACCTCTGGTGTTGGTCACATAAACCTCTACCGCGGTGATGTTGATCCTGGAAGTGACCCGAGGTGGGTTGGCCAGATTTTGTTCATAGCTTTCCCTGAAAAGGTGTGATAAGAAATAGTGCTTGTTGTCTTCGTAATCGTCTGCAGATTTTTCAAACTCTTGTACCGTTGCACCCCCGGTAATGTTGATCTCTCTTTTTTCCCCTCTTTCTTGGGAGAAGAGCGAGGTGACACGAAGGCGACCAAATTGAAGTTCTGTCTTTACCCCGAACAGCGTTTGGCTACCGGTGATCAAGGAGCTTTGCAGTGGAAAGGCTACGTTTCCCGCTTCGATCTTTTGAATGATCTCATCTTCATAGCCGGTATACTCTACCTTCAATTGATTCTCAAAATCAAAAGTGGCTTCTGTATTGTAGTTGGTTTGGATCTTTAACTTTTCTCCAATATTCCCGATCACGTTCAGCTGAATCCGCTGATTGAAGTCGAATGTGGACGTTCTTCTTTGTCGCTCAGGTAAGATGGGATTTTCCCTTCTGGAAACATTCACCCCAAAAGAAAGCTCTGCAGAACCTTGGGGCCTGATGTCAATCGTATTCCCCCCAAAGATCCGGTCGAAAAGCTCTCCTTTCACATTGATCTGGGGTCTAAAGCCTTGACTCTCATTCAGCGTTTCTGCATTGGCCTTCTTACGCCAGAAATCCTTCTGACTTCTCGCCATGTCGTACTCCAGATATTCGTCCAAGGTCATGTAGGTAGGACTCCGATAGTTATTATCCCCAATTTTCTGTAAATAATTATACTGCTCGGTCTCCGGGTCGTATTTAAACTCCTTTTCCACATTGGATGGATCAGAAAGATAGAGCGGGCTGCGGTCCTCATTGATCCCTTCATTGCTCTTGTCCTCAAAAGGAAAGATCAGCTTCACATCTCCACTGTCTTTATCAGTAGAATCTTCCAGAAAAGGGAGTGGAAAATTTGAGGCATCCTCAACCAGCTTGACGGGATTTACAGCCATCAAAGAGCCGATAAAGGTCCCTACTAGCGTCAGTGGGAATATGCGCCTGCTAATATAATGCTTAGAAAATATCAATTAAGATTGATTTACAGCCCTTTCAATGCCTGTTTGATCACTTCCTCTACGCCGTAATCGCTGTTGTTTTTTAGAATTCTACCTATGGTCTTTTCGGCTTGGTTTTTATTAAAACCAAGCATGACCAATGCAGATAACGCCTCTTCTTTTACAGTATTGTCTCCTGAGTCAGAAATATTATCCATTTCAAGGCCAACGCCCACCTTATCTTTCAGATCGATGATGATTCGTTGAGCAGATTTTGGTCCGATGCCTTTTACGGATTTGAACCAACTTACATCTCCGGAAACGATCGCTTCGCTTACCTCTGCTGGGGTTCCTGAAGAAAGTACAGTTAAAGCGGTGGCCGCGCCAACTCCTGATACCGAGATTAAAAGCTGAAAAAGTTGCTTTTCAGATTGGTCGAAAAACCCGTACAGCAATTGCGCGTCTTCCCTGACGATGAGTTGGGCATAAAGCTTACAATTTTCCTCCTTGCCAATCTTTCCGTAAGTATTCAGTGAAATATTCAGTTGGTAGCCTACCCCATTACAGTCAATAATGGCGTAAGTGGGTGTTTTCTCGATCAATCTTCCTCTGATCTGTGCAATCATATGGGCAACTTATTTATTACGCGTTTGTGCATCTACAGAAGCGATGGTAACCATATTGACGATCTCTCTTACACTGCTGCCTAACTGCAGAATGTGAACGGGTTTATCCATGCCTAATAATATCGGACCAATCGCCTCTAATTCACCCATTTCTTGTACTAGTTTGTAGGCAATATTTCCCGACGAAAGGTCAGGAAAGATCAAGACGTTCACCTTACGATCTATCAATTTGGAGAATGGGAACTTCTCTCTCATTTTCGATTTATTGAGCGCAAAGTTAGCTTGTAGCTCTCCATCCACGATCAGGTCTGGGTGCTCCTTATGTAAAATGGACACCGCCTCGGCCACCTTCTTTGCTTCAGGATAATCTGTAGAACCAAAGTTGGCAAAAGAAAGCATGGCTATTCTCGGATTGATCTTGAAACGCTCTACAGCGGCTGCAGTGAGCACGGCGATGTCTGCCAGATCTCTGGCCGTTGGATTCACATTGATCGTAGTATCCGCAAAAAAGACCGGTCCGTTCTTGGTGATCAAGATGTACATGCCGGCAATCTTATTCACTCCTTTTTCTGTTCCGATCAACTGCAAAGCCGGACGGATCGTTTCCGGGTAGTTGCGGGTTATTCCGCTGATCAAGGCATCTGCATCCCCATTTTCGACCATCATTGATCCGAAATGGTTCCGGTCTCTCATTTTATGACGAGCCTCATACTGGGTTACTCCTCGGCGCTGGCGTTTCTCAAAGAAGATGTCGCCATAGCCATAACGCTGCTTTCGGTTGGCATCGTCTTTAGGGTCAATGATCTCTACATCATCAAGTTCGAGGCTATTCTCTTCGATCAACCCACGAATTCTTTTCTCATTACCTAGCAAGATCGGAATGGCAATATTTTCGTCTTTGACGATTTGAGCAGCCTTCAACACCTTGTAATTATCAGACTCTACAAAAACCACCCGTTGAGGCTTGCGTTGCGCTCGTTGGGTCATGTTCTTAATCAACTTATTGTCAAGTCCGAGTCGGGTACTAAGCTCAAAGCGGTATTCTTCCCAATTCTCGATCTTAGACTGGGCCACACCACTATCCATAGCAGCCTTCGCTACGGCAGGTGCAATTGCTACCAGTAGTCTGGGGTCCATGGGCTTGGGAATGATGAAATCTCTACCAAAGCTCAGGTTACGTTGGCTGTAGGCCTCATTTACTTCTTCGGGCACGGGCTCTTTCGCGATTTCTGCGATGGCCTTCACAGCAGCCAATTTCATTTCTTCATTGATCACGGTGGCTCTTACGTCCAATGCCCCTCTAAAAATAAAAGGGAATCCCAACACATTGTTCACCTGATTAGGATGATCCGAACGTCCGGTAGCTATGATCACATCCTTGCGCGCCTCCTTGGCCTCTCGATAAGGGATTTCCGGATCGGGATTTGCCAGGGCAAACACGATGGGGTTGTCGGCCATGCTCTTGACCATTGCTTTACTCAGAATATTTCCTTTTGACAAACCCAGAAATACATCAGCTCCTTTAATGGCTTCATCCAAAGTGTGAAGGTCACGGCTGGTGGCTAGCTTCCTTTTGTATTTATTCAATTCATCACGGTCACTGCGGATCACCCCTTTGGAATCCAAAACCACCACATTTTCTGGCTTTACCCCAAGTGCAATGTAAAGATTGATGCACGCCATGGCCGAGGCTCCGGCTCCGTTCACTACCACCAGTACGTCTTCGATCTTCTTTTCGGCCAACTCCAAGGCGTTAAGTAAGGCAGCAGAAGAAATTATTGCCGTACCGTGCTGATCATCATGCATGATCGGAATATCCAGCTCTTCTTTTAATCGGTCTTCGATCTCAAAGCATTCAGGGGCCTTGATATCTTCTAAATTGATCCCGCCAAAAGTGGGAGAGATCGCTTTCACGGTGCTTACAAATGCGTCAACATCTTTGGTATCTACCTCAATGTCAAACACGTCTATATCGGCAAAGATCTTAAAGAGTAAGCCCTTTCCTTCCATTACCGGCTTCGAAGCAAGTGCGCCAATGTCGCCAAGACCCAATACCGCAGTTCCGTTGCTGATCACAGCCACCAGGTTACCCTTCGTGGTGTAGCGATAAGCCTGCTCCTTATCTGCCTCGATCTCCATGCACGGCTCAGCCACTCCGGGCGAGTATGCCAAAGATAGATCGCGTTGGGAACTGTAAGGCTTGGTTGGCTTGATCTCGATTTTTCCAGGACGCCCTTCCGAGTGATAATCAAGGGCATCTATCTTCTTTCTAGAATCTGGCATTTGCTTAATTTTAAGGGTGGTTAAAAGTAGCCATACCTAATCTTTATAAAAAGCCCTGATGGCCTTATTCAATTAAGAATATTCAATGAAGCAAAAGTTGGTAATTTTTAGTGGTGCGGGAATGAGTGCAGAAAGTGGTCTGAAGACTTTTAGGGATCATGACGGACTTTGGGAAAACCATCGAGTAGAAGAGGTAGCCACCCCACAGGCATGGGCCTCAGACCCTCAGCTGGTATTGGATTTCTACAATATGAGAAGGGCACAGCTTCGAAAGGCCAAGCCCAATGATGCGCATGAATTGATCGCGAGTTGGGAGAAGTATTTTGAGGTGGAAATTATCACGCAGAATATTGATGATTTGCATGAACGAGCCGGTTCAAAAAAGGTCCTGCATTTGCACGGAGAATTGATGAAGGTGAGAAGTGAGAATGATCCTCAAAACATCTACCATTGGGAAGATGATCTCACGCTAGGGGACCGCGATGAAAATGGTTCCCAACTTCGCCCGCATGTAGTTTGGTTTGGTGAGGGAGTTCCAATGATGCAAAAGGCAGAAGAAATGGTGCGTCAGGCCGATCTTTTGATTACCATCGGCACCTCGCTAAATGTTTATCCCGCAGCGGGTCTGATTCACCATGTTGCCGAAGAAAGTCATTGCTTCTTGATCGACCCTCAGATCCCCGAAATGGACTTTCCTGCCAACTGGATCATTCTACAAGATACCGCTTTTAAAGGTTTGCAGAAAGTAGAGCAAAGATTGGAAATAAAAAAGGAGACCAATTAGTCTCCTTTTCCTATGCTTTTTTGGTTAAACGCCCTTTAGCGTACCACTAATTTTGACGTTTTGAACACTTCTCCGTCGAGCGCATATGAAACAAAGTAAATTCCACCGCTCATGTTATCCGTAGAGAAGTTTACGCGTTCTTGGCCGCTGCTTAGGGTATGTCTTTGCACCAATTTCCCCAACATATTTCTCACGATGATCTCTTGATTATCTGCTTTGATTCTCGAGTTAAGATCCACAGTAAATTGATCGCGGGCAGGGTTTGGATAGACGCTAATTTTCTGCGCTGCCTNATAAATTTCATTCACATTGGTAAGCAAGGTAATGGTCCAACTTACAAACACAGAAGCATTTGAATTAGGGTTGGCGGCATCGTAGAATCGATATTCGTAGATAGCCTCTCCAGGATTATCGTTCGGGTTTAAATAGACGATTAAGCCAAGTCCGCCGGCAGTATCTCCGGGGTTTACGACCGCTTGATCACTCACATCCCAATCAGGCTCAGACCCTGCCGCTTTTCTGCCGAAACAAGTGATTCCCCAGCACAAATAATCTTCAGAACCTTGAATGATCTGTTGCTCGATCCTTCTCAACCTAATGGTCACTGTATCCGTGGTGTTGTTATGGATCTTTGCAAAGTTCTTATAGCTAAAATCGCCTTCAGCGACAGTTGTGGAAACCGTGTCCGAAAAGAAAATGGTATCATTTGTGATATTAGCAGATCCATCTCGATTGTAGATTTGGATATTCTGCGCTTCTAAATGGGAAGCAGTAATCAGAAAGAAAGAAATGAGTAATG